>Ga0302325_10005452_pt1 | contig 28892 bp, 22 predicted proteins | sample Palsa_T0_2_FD_201948 | JGI IMG/M metagenome (GOLD analysis project Ga0302325, IMG submission 201948) | Peat permafrost microbial communities from Stordalen Mire near Abisko, Sweden - Palsa_T0_2 | ecosystem: Environmental > Terrestrial > Soil > Palsa > Peat permafrost | place: Sweden: Abisko...
GGCCGCGTCGCGAACGACGACCGTCGCTCCGCTCAGCGGGTGCTCGGTCGCGAGCGTCACCACGCGCCCGGAGAGCGCCGCCGGCGGCGGTGCAAAGCGGTAGAGAAACCGGATCTTCGACGCGACGGGCTTGTCGTCGCGCGTCGCGGGTTCGAACACCAGCTTGCCGGCCGCCTCGACGGCCGCTTCGTCGAACCCGTGCCCGACGGGCGTTTCGACGACCACGTTCGTGACGACGCCGGTCACGTCGATCGTCAGGACGAGGCGCACCTCGGCGGCGTCGCGAAAGCCCTCATCGAGGGCTTGCTTCGGGTACGCCACCCCCTCGTCCTTCTTCAGCACCGGCAAGGTCGTGTTGCCAGTCTTTCCCCAAGGGAGGTCGCTCCGCTCGATCGGGTGAGCGACCTCCCAGCCCGGCCCGGGCGCGGGCGGCGGTGCAGGCGCGGGCGCAGGCGCAGGCGCAGGCGCAGGCGCGGGCGCGGGCGGCGGCGCGGGCGCAGGCGCCGGCTGCGCGAGAGCCGCACGGGAGAGCAGCGCGACGATCGCGCCGACAAAAAGCGGGCTCCACGATCGCATCGCTGCGGGAGCCTCGATTAGCCGACCGGCGTCGCAAGCTCAACCCGCGTCGCGAGCTCAACCCGCGTCGCGACATCCGCCGCCCGCGGATGATATACGCCGACCCCCGCGATGGTCTCTCCGCCCGCGACGGCCGTGCCGGCCCCGATGCCGTGGGTCGGCCTTTGGGTGGACGCGTGGGGTCGCCCCCCGGACCGGCCCGCGCTGGTGGCGCTCGGCGTCGCGGTCCTGCTTCTCGCCGCGGCGGTGTCGCCGCGGGGCCCGGATCGCGTCGCGACGTTCTTCGAAGCGTGGGGCGTGGGGGACGTCGCTCGAAAACGGCGGTTCGTGGTGGTGACCGCGTTCGCCGCCGCGTTCCTGTCGCTCGGCTACCTTTCATTTTACCTGCGGGGCGGCCCGCGGGCCCCCGAGGCGGCCGCGTACTGGTTGCAGGGGCGGGCCCTGTCGCACGGCGCACTGAGCTGGACGATCCCCGATCCGACCGCGAGCTTCCGCGCCGCCCTGTTTCGCTTCGCGGCGCCCAATCGACTGGCCGGGGCGTTGGCACCCGGCTTCCCGCTGCTCCTGTCGCTGGGCTTCATGCTGGGGGCGCCGATGATCGTCGGGCCGCTGGTCGCGGCGGCTCTCGTCGTCGGCACATGGCTTCTGGGGCACGAGGTGGCAGAAGCGTCGGGGGAGCCGCCGGCGCGAGGCGAGGCCATCGCGCGAACGGCGGCCGGGCTCTCGGTCGTGTCGGTCGCGTTGCGGTTCCAGACGTGCGAGGCCCTCCCGTACGGCGCCGCCGCCCTGGCGACGACGATGGCGCTCGTTTGCGCGATGCGCGCGCGCCGCACGGGCGATGGGCGCTGGTTCGCCGCCGCCGGCGCGAGCGTCGGGGCCGGATGCGCCGTGGCGCCGTGGTCCAGCGTGGCCATCGGCGTCGTCGTCCTCGCGATGATCGTGCGCGCCAAGCCTCCCGCGCGGGTCGCCGCGTGGACGGTCCTCTCCTTTCTGCCAGGGGCCCTCTTCCTGCTGGCCGCCCAGCGCGCGGCGACCGGCCACGCGTTCGTCGCCGCCAGGAGCGTCGCACAGAGTGCGATGACCTTCTCGGTACCCACGGGGGCGCGCGCCGCGCTGCTCGCGTTCGGACGCGCGTCGCTCCACGGCGCACGCCAGCACCTCGCCGACGTCGCCAACTTCGAGCCCATCGCGCTCGCCCCGCTGGGCCTCTTGCTCGGCAAGGTCCGCACGCGGGCGGCCATCTTGCCGGCCGTCGCGGTGGCGGTCGCGATCGCGGTGCACGCGGTGCAAGTGGCCAGCCACTCGCCGATCGCGGTCGAGGGCGTCGCCCGGTGGGCGCGCTCGGGCATCCTCGTCGAGGTCCTTCCGATCGAGCACGTCCTGGTCGCGCTGGCGGTGGCTCGCGCTTTCCCGGCAGCCATCGGACGGGCCACGCTGGTCCTTTTCTCGCTGGCGCTCGGCGGCTTCGCGGTGCACGTGGCGTATGACCACGAGCGGATCGCGAGCGGCGGCATCGGCCGCCCCCACTACGAGCCCGACGTGCCGCGCGACCTCGGCGTGACCCACGGCCTCATCTTCTTCGACGACGACGAAGGGTACGAGCTCGCGGCCGACCCCGACGCCCTTGCCAGCCACGGGATCGAAGCTGCCCGCCTGCGCAGCGACGATCATGATCGACTGCTCTTCGATATCCTGGGGCACCCGCCGGCGCACCGCTACACGGTGCCAAAGACCGGGGCGCCGACGCTCCCGACCTTTTCGCCGGGGAGCGGCGACACCTGGCGCTTCGAGGCCGAAGCCGACCTGGTGCCGCCGGGCGGTTCCATCGTCGATGCCGCCGGATGCGGGACGGACGCGCGTGCCGTGGCGATCGACGCGGAGGGCGCCGTCACGATCGAGCTGCCCATCCCTCGCGGCGCCACGCCGTCCGAGCGGCGCACCTGGCAGGTCGTCCCGCGGGTCCTCGATCGCGGTGGGCACGGCTCGGGCACGCTCGAGCTCTTTGCCGCGGTCGGCGGCCCGCCGCTGACGACGTGGACGTGGACCGAATCCGCGAAATCGCCGCGGTGCTTCGAGCTCGCGGCGCACGCCGTCGAGCTCGGGGGCGACCGCAGCCACGCCTGGTGGATCATGACGGCGCACGGAGGCTCGGCCGCATTCGATCGCACGGTGCTCCGGCCCAAGTGAGGGGGCTACGCAAAGACTGAGCGTTGACGATGCGGAAACCTCGGTGATACCGATGGTTTCTGCGGCCTTTCGCATGGCCTCAGGAGCGGAGCGAGCGGGATGACCAAGAGCGAACTCATCGACGCATTGGCCGCCCGCCAGTCGACCCTCACGAAGGCGCGCGCGGAGCTCGTCGTCAACTGCGTGTTCGACGCCATGACGGAGGCGTTGCAACGGGGCGAAGGCATCGAGATCCGTGGCTTTGGTAGCTTCACGGTGCGGCCCTACAAGCCGTACTCGGGGCGCAATCCGCGCACCGGGCAGCCCGTCGACGTGCCCGCCAAGCGCTTGCCGTTCTTCAAGGTGGGCAAGGAGCTCAAGGAGATCGTGAACGAAGGCAGGCACTTGCCAATCACCGGCGGCGCCGACGACGACAAGGACGACGATCGCTGATGGCGTCCTTCGCCCCGGTGCCCGAGCAAATGGCGGTGCTCGAGCGCGGCGTCGTCGATTTCCACGTGCGCTCGGATCTCGAGGAGCGGCTCGAGGAGTCGCTTCAGTCCGGACGGCCGCTCCGGGTCAAGGCCGGCTTCGACCCCACCCGGCCGGACCTTCACCTGGGCCACTGCGTCCTCTTGCAGAAGCTGCGCGCGTTCCAGGACGTCGGGCACACCGCCATCTTTCTCATCGGCGATTTCACGGCGATGGTCGGCGATCCCACCGGGCAAAACGAGAGCCGCCCCCGGCTCACGCGAGCCGAGGTCGAACGATCGGCCGAGTCGTACCTCGCCCAGGCGTTCAAGGTCCTCGACCCGACGCGCGTCGAGCTGCGTCGCAACAGCGAGTGGCTCGACAAGATGTCGATGATCGACGCCGTCGAGCTGATGGCCAAGTCGACGGTATCGCGCATGCTCGAGCGAAACGACTTCAAGCAGCGCTTCGAGGCGCAGCGGCCCATCCACCAGCACGAGTTTCTGTATCCGCTGCTGCAGGCCTACGACTCGGTCGCCCTCGATTGCGACGTCGAGCTCGGGGGCACCGATCAGCTCTTCAACCTGGTGCTCGGTCGCACGCTGATGGCCCGGTACGGCAAGCGCCCGCAGATCGTGATGACGACGCCGATCCTCGAGGGGACCGATGCGCGCCTCGAGAACGGCGAGGTCGTCGGCCCCAAGATGAGCAAGAGCGCCGACAACTACATCGGCCTGCAGGAAGAGCCGCTCGCGATGTTCCGCAAGGCGATGCAGATCGACGACGCGGTCGTCTTCCGGTTCTTCGATCTGCTCTCGCGCCGCAGCGCCGCCGAGGTCGAGGCCCTGCGCGCGGACGCGCAGTCGGGCAAGCGCAATCCGATGGAGATCAAGGCGCTCTTCGCGCGCGAGATCGTCGAGCGCTTCCACGGGGCCGACGCCGCGGCGCACGCCGTCGGCGAGTTCGAGCGGGTCTACGGCAAGAATGCGGTGCCCGACGAGATGCCCGAGGTCGAGCTGCGACCGGCAGGCGGCGTGGCGGAGCTGGCGTGGGTCCTCAAGCAGGCCAACCTCGTCGCGTCGACGAGCGATGCGCGGCGGCTGGTCGAACAAGGCGGCGTCGAGGTCGACGGTGCCCGCGCGACGGATCCCCGTGCGCGCTTCGATCTTGGCAGCGAGCACGTGGTGCGGGTCGGATCGAAGCAGCGACGCTTCGCGCGCGTTCGCATCGTCGGATGAGCGACGTCGCCGCCACGATCGCCCGACGCGACGCCATCGCGCTCCTCAGCGCCATCGCGGCGACCGCCTGCTCGGCGGCGCGACCACCGTCTGCGGCGAGCGCCGAACCGCCCGCCGAACCGTTCAGCATCGACCCGCTGGTGGATCTCGTCCCGGCGGCGGGGCTGCGCTGGCTGACGCAGGTTCGGCCTCGCCCCCTGCTCGCCGACCCCGCCCTCGCTTCGGTCATCGCGACGCTCGCCCCGGAAGAGGTCTTCGTCACATTTGCTCTGCGGCACGGAGGCGTCGATCTCCGCACGGCCCAGGAGGTCGTCGTCGCGGGCGTCGACGATGCGTGCCTCGCGCTCGCCCGGCTGCCCGTGGATCCGGCGAGCATCGAGGCGGCCTTCACGCGCCGCGCGCTCGCCGTCGATGGGCGGGCGGTCGAGCGCGGCATCACGCGCTTCTGGGGCACGGTCGGCCGGACGCGCGAACAGGTCGCCGTTTTCGGGCGCAGCGCCGTCGGAATGGAGCAGGGCGGCTTCGGTCCGCTCGGCGTCGCCACCTATTTCGCGCAGGGGCGTCTGCGCCGCTCGCGGCCCGCGCTCCACGGCGAGCCGCTCGAGGCGGCCGCGGCGCGCCTCGGCGAAGCGCCGATCCGGGCGTTCGCGCCCGGTCCGTTCGAGGGCGCGTGGGCCAGGGGATGGGGCGGGCTACTGGGTGCGAGCACGGCCGCAGCGTTGGCGTTGCGCCCCCAAGCGGCAGCGGGACCGCCGGGGCCGGAGGGGGCCGAGCGCACCGCGCTCGCGGTGCGGATCGTCTTGATGGGCGCGTGGAGCAACGACGGCGCCGCTGCGGCCGAACGGATGGGCGCGGCCTATCGCGTCCTGACCGAAGACGCCCTCGGTCGTCTGGCGGGCTTGCCGCACCCCGTCACGCCGCCCAAGGTCACCTGGGATGCCGCAGCGCTCGAGCTCGATGTCACCCTCGACGCCTTCCAGCTGGCTCGCGGCGTGAGTGCTATAACCGGCGGTTCTCTCGCGGAAATCCTGGCCCTGTGACCCCCACCATCCCCGCGCTCATTGACGCAGGAGGCCCGCAGATGGTAGCGGACCCCGCTCGCCTTCGAAGCGCTCGCCTGTCGAAACGCCCGCCTTCCGCAGTGCTCGCCTGTTGAAACCAACATGACCCCTCCCGCCCGTACTGGTTCCGCCGTTCGTGCCGTCTCGCAGCCCGTCGCACCCGCGAAGTCCCCAGTGAAATCCAGAACCAAGCCGCCCGTGAAGTCGTCCGAGCCCCCCGTCCGGCCTTCGGCGCCGCCCCCGGCGCCGCCCGTGGCGCCCATCTCGGTCGCGCCCGGACGCGGCTCGTTCCGGCCCGGCGCCCCCGGAGGATTCCTCACGATTCCGCCGGTCCCGCGCGTGCCCGCGCCGCCCTTCAAGGTGGGCGACAAGGCGGTGCACCCTGCCCACGGTGTGGGAGAGGTGACGGCCATCGAGGAGCGCGAGATCGGGGGGACCCGCGCCACGTTCTACATCCTGCGGATCCTCGACAACGGCATGAAGGTGATGGTCCCGGTCACGGCGGCGACGCAGGTGGGCCTGCGCTACGTCATGAGCGAGAAAGACGCCACGGCCATCCTCGGCACGATGCGCGCGCGCGAGGTGGCCGTCGACGTACAGCCGTGGAGCCGGCGCTTCCGCGTCTACACCGAGATGATCAAGAGCGGGGCGCCGATCGAGATCGCCAAGGTGCTTCGCGACATGAACCGCCTCAAGTTCGACAAGGAGCTCTCCTTCGGTGAGCGCCGCCTGCTCGACCAGGCCAAGAGCCTGCTGCTGAAAGAGCTCGCCATCGCGAAGAAGAAGACCGAGCCCGAAATGGCCGAGGAGATCGCGCGCATCTTCAGCGCCTAAAAAAGGCGACGAGCTGACGGAAACGTGACCTGCTGCGCTTGCCGGTTGACGGCGAGCGCGGCAGGCTTCAAGGGTGGCGGAAGATTCTCGCGCAGAAAGTCTGCTCATCCTGTCGGACGTTCATCTCGGAAACGACTTGAACGACTTCGCGGCAGGCGCGATCCGTCGCTCTGCCCGCGTCGACACCGACCTCGCGGCCCTGCTGGTGCACTACCGCGATTGCCCGAGGCCCGCGGGCCGCTGGCGCCTCGTCATCGCGGGCGACTTCATCGACTTCGTCGGAATGACGATCGTCGCGCACGACGGCGAGGTCTCGACGGCTCCAAACTCCGAGGAGCGCGCGCACGGTCTCGGCAACACCGCCGATCACGCGCGGCTCAAGCTGCGCGCGGTCGCCGCCCGGCACCGGCCCGTGTTCGCCGCGCTCGCCAGCTTCGTCGGCGCGGGTCACGCGCTCACGATCGTCCACGGGAACCACGACGTCGACTTTCACTGGGACATCGTGAAAGACGAGCTTCGCACGATCCTCGGCGAGCTCTCGCCCGCCGGCGCCCCGGCGTTCGATACCCGCATCGAGTTCGCTCCCTGGTTTTATTACGTCGGCGGGATGGCCTACGTCGAGCACGGCCACCAGTACGACACGCTGTGCTCCACCGAGCACGTGATGGCGCCGCTCTCGCCCGCCGACCCGCGCCGGCTATCGCGTAGCTTCTCGGACGTCCTGCTTCGCTGGGTCGTTCGCCCGACGCGCGGCGTGCCCGAGTACGGCCACGAGGGCCTGGGGCTCATCGACTACGTCACCATGGGTCTCGGCATGGGCGCGGGCGGCGTCGTGCGGCTCGGCGTGCGATTCTTCGCGGCGGTCCTCGAGCTATTTCGCGTCCGGCGAGCGTCGTTCTCGCAAGCGGCGCGCACCCTTCGCGAGGAGCACGAGCGTCACGTGGCGACCCTGGCCAGCGCAACGCGGCTCGGGATCGAGCGCCTGCGCGCCCTCGCAGCGCTCCAGGTCCCGCCGGTCACGCGCTCCGCGCGGAAGATCCTGGCCAGCGTCCTTCTCGACCGGCTCGCGGTGGGTTTCGCCGCGGTCATGCTGGCGGCGTCCCTCGTCCCCGTGGCGCGCCACCACCCGTGGGCCTGGCCCCTGCTGGGCGCGATTCTCGGCGCGTGGATCCTGGCGCACCGGTTTCTCAGCGCCCAGCGAGTGGCGTGGTTCGGCGCCAAGCTCGACAACGACGAAATGCTGGTCGAGCGCGCCGGGCATCTGGCCAAGCTCTTCCCGGCGGCCTTCGTCGTCATGGGGCACACCCACGTGCCTGTTCAGGCGCCCGTCGCCGATGGATCGGCGACGTACGTCAACGTCGGGTCGTGGCATGAGCCGGAGCCAGGGCCCAACGCGGCGCACCCGTACCGCGCCGCCCGCACCCATCTCGTCATCCACCCTGCGGCCGAAGGAAACGCGCCCAAGGCGGAGTTCCTCGCCTGGGGCTCCACCGGCCCGCGCGAGTTCGTCGTACCCGCGGCGGCCGCGCCTTCGAAGGCCCCGGTTCGCGCGGGCTGAGGCGAAGCGCCCGCGGCCAGCGTCAGGGCCCGATGTCTTCGACCTGGCCATTCAGCAGATCGGTCGCGAACTGCGCGGGCGAGATCCCGCCGGCGAGCGGCTCGTAGAACCGGTCGCGGAAGATGTGCATGTGCAGCGTGTCGATCGTGCCGTTCGAGTCGCCGGCGTCGGGGTCCGCGTCGCCGATGAAGTACGACGAGAAGGCGCCGGTGCAGTCGTAGGTCGTGCGGAGCGAGTCCATCGCCATCTCCCACTCCGAAGCCGGGTAGCCGGGCACGTTGTTGCCTTGCAACCCGAGCGTCGTCAGGAGGTTCGGGTCGTTGGTCGCGCAGTTGTTGGCGCCCGCGGAGAAGAACAGGCGAAAGATCTGGTCATGAATGCTCATGACGAGACCGATCTTCGCCTTCCTGTACTTGGCGTGCCAGTAGTTGATGATGTTCATCATGCCGCTTCCGTCGGACGAGAAGCACGACGCGCAGTCCGACGGATAGGCGTTGTCGAGGCCCCAGGTCGTACGAAACTCCTCCTGCAGGCACGCGGGCATGTACGTCGTATCCGGAAAGCCGACGGCGGAGTCGTCGAGGACCGTGACCGGCACTTTTGTCGTGAACGCGTCCTGGATCATGCCGAAGTTGAACACCGCGCCGAGGCCGCCCGCGCTCGACCCGGTCACGACGACGCGCTCCATGTTCGGGAACGTCGGCACGATGTGGCCGACGAAGAGCTGGGTGTTGTTGTAGCCGACGAAGTGCCCGCCCGTGATGATCGACGTCGCCACGCTCCCGTTGTCGTTCGTGCCGAAGTGAACGTCGCCCGTGCAATAGGGGATGTAGACCTGGTTCCAGCCGTTGAATGGATTCGCTGAATTGGTGAAGTCGAAGATCCCTTTCGTCCACGGCATCTGCGGAATCGGTGGACTCAGCAGGTTGTCGAGCAGAATCGCGTTGAAGCCCTCGCCCTGCAGATCGGCGCCGCCCGAGAACATCTGATTCAAGTTGGCCGGATTGTGATCGCAGAAGTGCGGGCTGATGCACGCGCCGCCACCCTCGAAGTAGATCATCAGCTTGTTCGAGTTGTCGGGATCGCTCGAGTACCGGACGAAGATCCCGTTCTGGGAGCCGTCGCGGCAGATCGCGCCGTCGATCTGGTAGAAGTTCCAGCCCGGGGTGATCGCGACGCCGGCGTCCGTGAGCAGCGGGTCCGACTCGTTGCGGTCGAGGGCCGACAGCATGGGCGGGGCGAGGTTCACGAACGTGGTCTGCGGCCAGTTGTTCGCGGCGCAGCTCGAGTCCTCGATCGGTCCCGTGCCGCCGTCGTCGCCCGCGGCGTCTTCGGAGGCCGAGGCTCCGTCATCGCCGGCGGAGTCGACCGAGCCGAGGGAGGAAGTCGCGTCGCCGGAACCGGGGCCGCCGCTGCTGGACCCCAGATCGTCCCCCTGGTTGATCGACGCGTCCCGCGTTCCGCTCCCTGTCGTGGGGGTGCTGACGCCCGTGGTCGGCGCCTGCGAACAGCCGAGGGCGGCGGGCGTTGCCATCAAAACCAACAGGGCAGCCTGATGAGGTCTCATGTTGATTGCAGGTATTAGCGCGCGGCACATCGCCACACGTGCCAACCTTTTGTCGTCGCGGGCCACGCCAAAGGGCCGATCGGGTATCCTCGCGGCGAACACGATCGATGGACGAGCACAGTCTGCCCGGCACGTACGTGCTGTATTCGATCGAGCTCGTGAAGCGGTGGGGCATCACCGCCGACGAACTGCTCGACGGCACCGGCCTCGCCTCCGGGACGCTGGCCGATCCGCGGGTGCGGGTCCCGATCGGCACGATCGTGGTGATCCTCGAGCGCGCGCGCGAGCTCACGGGCGAACCTTGCTACGGCATCTTCCTGGGCTTGCAGATGCGCGTCTCGGCGCACGGGTACCTCGGCGCGGCGGCGCTCGTCGCGTCGACGATGCGCGAGGCGATCCAGTTGTCGATCCAGTTCATGCCCATCGTGACGACGGCGCTGAGCCTGCGCTTGCGCGTCGAGGGCCGCGACGCGTCGCTCATCGTCGAGGAGCACGCGGACTTCGGTCCCGCGCGCGACTCGATCCTCCTCGCGGCGCTCATCGGGATGAGCCAGATCGGCGAGAGCCTCACGGGCCGCAGGTTGGTGGGCTTCGCGGACCTGGCGATGCCCCAGCCCGCGTACGCCGAGCGCCTGAAGCTGATGGACAAGCGGATCCGGTTCGCGCAGCCGGTCAATCGCCTGTTCTTCGAAGCGTCGATGCTCGACACCCCGTACAAGATGGCCGATCCGGTGGCGCTGCTCGCGGCGCGCGACCAGTGTGAGCGCATCCTTGCCGCCCTGGCGCAGACACCCCGCGTGACCGCACGGGTACGCGGGCTGATGAGCCGCGACAAGGGCCAGAGCCCTTCGCTTCGTACGGTCGCCGCCGCCATGCACGTCTCGCCGCGCACCCTCAAGCGGCAGCTCGCGGCCGAGGGCACCTCCTTTTCGCAGATCGAGGACGAGGAGCGGCGCGAGAAGGCGATGTTCCTCCTCGGCTCGCCGGCGCTCTCATTGAAGGAGATCGCCGATCGCCTCGGCTACGCGAACCTCGCCAACTTCTCGCGCGCCTTCCACCGCTGGACGGGCCGCACCCCCGGCGAGCACCGCAAAGAGCGCACCTAGAGCGCATTCACAAGCGAATCCGGTGGGGAGCTCGAGGGGAGCGGAGGTCGCTCCCCTCGACCGCGACTAGCGGGATTCGTAGACGCGCATGGCCGGGAGCTCGACGACCGTCAGGAAGCCGCCTTTGCCGGCGCCCGTATCCAGGCCGACGCAGCATGGGCCGGCCCACACGTCCATCGGGTCCTCCGGGGTGTAGCTGCTGAGCTCATTGGGGAGGTACGCCGTCGCGGTGTGTCCGAAGACGACGAGCTTGCCGCGGTAGTTGCGGAAGAAGTCCTCGTCACGAAGCCAGAGGAGCGCCGACGGCGTCTCGACCTTGGAGGGGTGCAAGAAGCCGCTCTTGCCGCGCGGCAGCCCCGCGTGGACGTAGATCGCGTGATCGTCCTCGTACCAGTGGGGCAGGGCGCGCATCCACTCGACGACGTCCTCGGGGAAGAAGGCGCCCGTCTGCAGCGTGCCGCGCTCGTCGGCGCGGGGCACCGCGTCGGGATCGGCCACCGGGCCGCCCGTGAATGACCTCATCGCGGCGAGGCATCCGTTGCCCGGGGGCGTGACGAACTCGGGCCAACCAACGTCGACCACGCGGAGCCAGGCGTCCTCGTGGTTGCCGCGGAGGGCGACGACTTTGGCCGGCCCCTTCGCCCCGAGCTTGCGTACGAAGGCGATGACCTGCGCCGACTTGGGCCCGCGGTCCACGTAGTCGCCGACGAAGACGATCGTGTCCCCCGAGTCGAGCGCTGGCAGCGACGAAAAGACGCGCTCGAGCGCGTCGAGATCCCCGTGGATATCGCCTACGGCAAAAGTTCGGGCCACGAGACCGATACTAAAGCAACCGTCCACCAAGCGACACGAGATCGCAACCGAGCGGTCTCACTCACGCGACGGCGGGGCTCGGCGCGGCGCCTTCGAGGCGCTTGACCGCCTCGAGCGCCTGCGCAACGTGGTCTCGCACCCGGAGCTGCGACACGAACATATGTTGGATCCTGCCGTCGCGACCGATGACGAAGGTCGCGCGACCGGGCAACAAGCCCAGCGTCTTCTTCACGCCGTAGAGGGCGCGGACCTTGGCGTCCGCGTCGGTCAACAGCGTCATCGGCAGCTTGTGCTTGGTGGCGAACCGCTGGTGCGCCTCGCCCGAGTCGCCACTGACGCCGATGACGACCGCGCCCGCCTCGGCGAACGCGTCGTACTGGTCGCGAAACGTGCACGCCTCGACCGTGCAGCCGGGGGTGTCGTCCTTTGGATAGAAGAACAGCACCACCGTGTGCTTGCCAAGCGCCCCCGAGAGGGAGACGGACTTGCCGTCGTGCGACGGAAGCGAGAAATCGGGAGCCTTGTCGCCGACAGCGAGCGTCATGTCCGTCCTTCTAGCGCATTTTGATGTGCGCGCACGGGCCACACGATGTGCCACGATGTCACGGCATCCTGTAATCTCGCAGCCCCCGATGCAGATCTCCACCGACGCCCGAATCCCTTTCCCCGTCCCCGTCGTCTTCGCCGCCTACCGCGACGATCTCACGAAGCTCTTGCCCTACTTGCCCAACGTGCGCAGCATCGAGGTCAAATCGCGCCGCAACGCGGGCGCGACGGTGGAGCTCGTGAACGAGTGGCGCGGCGGCGGCGACATTCCGGCGGCCGTGCGCGCGGTGCTCAGCGAGGCGATCCTGTCCTGGACGGACTACGCGACGTGGAGCTCGAGCGACCACGCATGCGAATGGCGGATCCAGACGCACGCGTTCACCGACGCTGTCCAGTGCAGCGGGCGCAATCTGTTCGTGGAAGACGGCGCGGGCGTCACGCGCCTCGAGGTCCGCGGAACGCTGTCGATCGACGCGAAGAAGATCCGCGGGGTCCCCTCGCTGCTGGCTTCGACCGTGGGCCGGACGGCCGAGGACTTTCTGGTGAACAAGATCCAGTCGAACCTGGTCGAGACGGCGCAAGGCCTCGCCAAGTACCTCGGCGAGAAAGCGGCCGCGAAGACGATCGACATGACGCGGCGCTAGGGGGCGCCCGGGTCAGTCGTCGCGCTCGAAGTGAGCAAGGTCCACCTTGGGGCCGGCAAAGCGCGCGCGCACCCGCGTCGTCCAGAGCACCGCGAGCATGACGAGTAGCGCCGCGAAGATCTCCATCGCGAGCGGATTGGCCAGGGTGCACACGAATCCCACGACGCCGGCCCAGGCGACCGCGGCCCAGGCGACCGGCACGCCCGCGCGGCCATAGTTCCACGCGCCGCGCCGCACCCAGCGCCCCCGCGCGCGCGCCACGGCGCCGAGCGCGATGGGCAGCGCGTACGAGGCGTAGAGGGCGACGGTGGCCAGGGCCGCCACCGCGAGAAACACCGCGCCGCTCAGGGGCACCGTCACGCCGACCAGCGCGAGCGCCGCCGCGGCGGCCGCTGCCGTGGCGACGACGGGCGTGCCGGTCCGAGCGTTCACGCGGCGCAGCACTGCCGCCCCGGGCAGTCCGCCGTCGCGGGCGAACGCGAACAGCATCCGCGACGCGCTGGTGATGCTCGAGAGCCCTGCGAACCACATCGCGAGCGCCACGAGCATCATCGCCCAGCGCCCCGCGTCTTCGCCGAGAGCCCCCCGCAGCACGGCCAGCGCGGCGTCCGGAGCCCCTGCGACCGCGGAGGGATCTCGGATGGCCAGCGTGAGAGCGACGACGAGCACGTAGCCGGCCACCGCACTCACCCCAACCGCGGCCACGATCCCGAAGGGGGCCTTGCGCGCTGGGTCACGGGTCTCCTCGCTCACGTGCGCCGCCGCGTCGAAGCCCGTGAAGGTCCAGACGCCGAGCACGAGCGAGCGCGTGAAGCCGAGCGCGGATGCGGGCGCATTCGGCGACCCGGCGCGGTCGAGGAGATAGGCCACCGGGTGCGCGCGCGCGCGAATGAGGAGCAGGCCCGCGAGCAGCGCGACCCCCAGCACGTGCACCGTCGCCGACGCATCGTTGAGCCACGCGACGAGGCGGACCGACGTGGCGTTGAGGGCGGCGTGGGTGACGACGACGAGCGCGAAGAGCGCGTACGACGCGCCGTCGCCGAGATGCGCGATCTGCGCGAGCGCCTGCGCCAGGGCGAGATCGATCGCCGCGACGATGGCCAGCTGACCGACCAGGTTGAGCATCGCCGTCGTCCAGCCCCACGCGGGACCGCCGAGGAGCGACGCCCAGTGGTAGAGCGCACCGGCGGTCGGGAATGCGCTCGCCAGCTCGGCCATGGCCAGCGCCACGACCACGGTCCCGAGCGAGACGAGCGGCCAGCCTACCCCGAGGCCCGCCGGTCCTCCGCTGCCGAAGGCGTCGCCGTACGTCGACGCGACTCCGGTGAGGACGCTGATGACGGAGAAGCCGATGGCGAAGCTCGAGAACCCGCCGAGGCTGCGTCGGAGCTCCTGCGCATATCCAAGGCGCGCCAGCGCCCGGGCATCGTCCGGGCCCGGCGCCCGCATCGCCCTATGGCCCCATCTGGTCGAGCGCGAACGCGTACTCGTCGGCGAGCTTCTCGACGGTGGCGCGCACGAGGTCCGCGCCGCCATGGCCCGAGTGCTTCTCGACGCGAAGGAGCACCGGGCCGCCGGACGAAGCCCACTGCAGCTCGGCGGCGAATTTGCGCGCGTGCATCGGGTCGACACGATCGTCGCTGTCGGCGCTGAGGACCAGCGTGGCCGGATAGCGCGTGCCTTTCGTCACGTGATGATACGGGGAGTAGGCCAAGAGGGCGGCGAAGTCGTCGGCGTCGTCGGCCGATCCGTACTCCGAGATCCAGGTCTTGCCGCTGCCGAAGAGGTGGTAGCGGACCATGTCGAGGAGCGGCACGCCGCAGAGCGCCACGCCGAAGAGGTCCGGGCGCTGCGTGATCGCGGCGCCGACGAGGAGGCCACCGTTCGAAGCTCCGGCCGCGGCCAGCTTCGCGGGCTGGGTGAACCCCTGCTTCACGAGCTCCTCGGCAACGGCGAAATAGTCGTCGAACACGTGCTGCTTCTCGCGGCGCATCCCCTGCCGGTGCCACTCCTCGCCGTACTCGCTACCGCCGCGCAGGTTGGCCACCGCCCAGATGCCTCCGCGTTCGAGCCACGGGAAGATCGACGACGAGAACGACGGCGTCTGCGCGACTTGAAAGCCTCCGTACCCGTAGAGGACCGTCGGCGTCGCGCCATTCTTGGGCAAATCCTTGGCGTGGATCACGAAGAACGGGACGCGCGTCCCGTCCTTGCTGGTCGCGAAGAGCTGCTCCACGACGTACGCCGATGGGTCCACCGGGACTTTGAGCTTGTAGAACGTCGACGTCGCGCCCGTCCCCACGCTCGTCTGGAAGATCTCCGTCGGGTAGGTGAACGAGGCGAACGAATAGTAGGCCACGTCGTCGTCCACCTCGCCGCTGAGGGTCGAGGCCGACCCCAGGGTGGGCAGCGCGATCTCGCGCACCAGCTTGCCGTCCTCGTCGCGCAGCTCGACGCGGCTCACCACGTCTTTCAGGTACGCGAGCGAGAGCCGATGGCCGACGATGCTCAGGCCCTCGAGCGTCGCGTCCGGGCGCTCGGCCACGATCTCTTTCCATTTGTCGCGCGCCGGCGAGGCCGGGTCGACGCGAAACACGCGGTACTTGGGCGCGCCCTCGTTGGTGCGCACGAAGAAGCGGTTACCGTCGACGCTGACGTCGTACCGCGCGTCCTGCCCGACGACGAGCGGCTTCCACTCGCGGGGCGACGCGTGGAGATCCTGGAAATACACGTCGCTGCTCGACCAGCCGTGCTCCACGATCGCGATCAGCCAGCGCCCGTCTTTGCCCACGCCCGCGCCGACGAAGGTCCGGGGGTCGCCCGTCTTTTCGCGTACGACGCGATCCTTGGCCGGGTCCGTGCCGAGCTTGTGAAAGCGCACCTCGGCGTGGCCCGGGCGATCGGCGGTCGGAACGCTGCCCGCGGGGGGGACCCACGTGTAGAAGAAGCCGTCGCCAGAGGGGGTCCACGAGGGCCATGCGTACTTGGCCCCCTCGATGACGTCGGACTCGCTCTTCTTTCCGGTATCGACGTCCATGACGTAGAGGGTCGTCTCGTCGGAGTTGTTGCCCTTGACCCCGTAGGCCAGCTTCTTCCCGTCGTACGACACGGCCCAGACGCCCAGGGACACGCTGCCGTCGGCGGACCACGTGTTCGGGTCGAGCAGGGTGCGCTCGGGACCGGGCCCTTCGCCCTTGTCCGCCTTGGGCCGGTCGCGCCAGTAGACGGCGGCCTTCTCTTTCCCTGCATCGCGGCGGGGGTAGAAGAGACGGCCGCCCGCCCGGTGGGGAGTGCCGGCGCTTTCGACGTAGAAGAGCTCCTTCATCCGGGCGGCAATGGAATCCCGGCCGGGCAGCTTGGCGGCGAAGGAGCGCGCCAACGTGTCCTCGTCGGTCACCCAGGTCTTTACGTCCTGACGGGCCGGGTCCTCGAGCCAGCGGTACGGGTCGGCGACGGCCACGCCGTGGAGGGTGTCGACTTGGGGGTCGCGGGAGGCTGGGGGGTAGGCGAGCCGGGTCGGGGTCGGGGTCGGGGTCGCGGTCGCGGTCGGGGTCGGGGTCGGGGTCGGGGTCGGGGGCATGGATGAGGGAGGGCTTGAAGCCGGAGTGCAGGCGAGGTTGGGGGAAAGAACCGCAATGGCGAGCAGCAGCGGCGTCGTGGGTGTGCACGGACGAGGAGGCACGCGTCGCACGATAGTGGGGGGTGGGCGAGCGTCGAGGGCTCGGGAGCCGTCTAGGGCCGGCCGCGACCGCTACGCCGCACCGCGTCGTGCGGCTGGGCTGGGGACAAGCTAGGCACTGCGGTCTTGGCTTGGCTCGCAGGTTGCTCACACGCCCCCCTGCCAACGGTCGAGCTCCCGCAGTCCTTTGGGGGCAGCTCGCTTGCTCGGAGGAGATTCTCGGATGGATAGTTTGGTCGCATACTTGGTCGCAGCGATGGTCGGATGGGTGCCGGCGCACGCGCAGCCGCAGGAGTCACCCGACGAGGTGATGGATCGCTACGAGAGCATCGCCCGCGATGCCGCGACCGTCGCCCTGGATCCTGACGAGGCTCCCCTCTTCGGCGGACCGGACGGGCGAGCCAGAACAGCCCTGTTGATGCTTTCCGTCGCGTCCTACGAGAGCGGCTACCGGAAGCGCGTCGACGACGGGCGCGGCCGCGGCGACAACGGCCGCTCCTTCTGCCTCATGCAGATTCGCGTGGGCACGGGCGCCACGGGCGAGGGCTGGACGGGCCCGGACCTGGTCGAAGACCGGACGCGCTGTTTTCGGGCTGCCCTCCATATTCTTCGGAAATCGTTCGGCATTTGCCACTCGCTCCCCGTCGAGGATCGCCTCAGCGCGTATGCGTCGGGCAGCTGCACCGCCGGCACCGAGGCCTCTCGGCGGCGCATTCTGCGCGCCAGCAACTGGGGGGCCACCCACACTCTTCCGCGCGTGACCCCCACCGACACCTGACGCGAGAAAGTCGCGCGCGCCCGCCGAAAGGGGACATCCTTCGGTAGCTCGATGTCCCAGGCGATGACTCCCAGCAAGCCTGCCCCCGCGATCGGCGCGCCCGACACGCGCTCGCCCCCGGCCGCTCGTCGGGGCCCGGCCCGGGAGCATCGAGGGGCGTCGGTGAGCGGATGGCGCTTTCTTCGGGCGTACACCACCACCTTCGCCGTGATCGCCAGCTACGTCTGGCTTGGCCTCCGCACCCGGCTCTACGGGCGCACCTGGCGAGACGCGCGCCTCGGCGAAGTGCACCGGCACAACGCCCTGCGGGTCTACGGCACGATCCTTCGGCTGCAGGGCCTCTTCATCAAGGTCGGCCAGCTGCTCTCGATCATGGCGAATTTCCTGCCCGTCGAGTTCCGGTCGGAGCTCGAGGCGCTTCAGGACCAGGTGCCGCCGCGGCCCTACCCCGAGATCGCCGACCGGCTGCAACGCGAGCTCGGCGAGCGCATGGCGCTCTTCGCGTCGTTCGACAACGAGCCGATCGCCAGCGCGTCGCTCGGCCAGGTGCACGTCGCCACCCTCACCGACGGGCGGCACGTGTGCGTCAAGGTGCAGCACCTCGACATCGATCGCATCGTCCGGCTCGACCTCAAGACGATCCGGCGAATCATGGGGATCGTGCAGTGGTTCGTGCCCGTGCGTGGGCTCGACGCGTACTACCACCAGATCAAGGACCTGCTGACCGAGGAGCTCGACTTCGTCCTCGAGGCCGACAACATCGAGCGGATCCGGAAGAACTTCGGCGCCGACACCAGCGTCGTCTTCCCGCTGCCGGTGCGCGAGCTCAGTACGGCGCGCGTGCTGACGACGACGTTCGTCGAAGGCGTCAAGATCAACGACATCGCGGCGCTCGACGCCCTGGGGGTCGACAAGAAAGACGTGGCGCGGCGCATCGTGCGCCTCTTCTGCCAGATGATCTTCGTCGACGGCGTCTATCACGCCGATCCGCACCCGGGGAACATCCTGGTCCAGCGCGGCGGGAGCATCGTGCTGCTCGACTTCGGCGCGGTGGCCGAGCTCAGCCCCCCGATGCGCGAAGGGATCCCCGAGTTTCTCGAGGGCGTCCTGCGCCGCGACACCGACCGGCTGGTCCGCTCGATGCGCAAGATGGGCTTCATCTCGCGGACCAGCGACGAAGGCGTGTCCGAGCGGATCATCGAGTACTTCCACCGGCGGTTCCAGGAGGAGGTGCGCCTCGACAGCTTCAACCTCAAGGACATCCGCATCGACCCGCAGCGCGGGCTGGAGAACATTCTCGACCTGCGGCGCATGAACATCGGGCTGCGCGAGCTGTCCGGCGCGTTTCACGTGCCCAAGGACTGGGTGCTGCTCGAACGGACGATCTTGCTCGTCTACGGGTGCTGCGCGCTGCTCGATCCGGAGCTCAACCCCGTCGCGATCATCCAGCCGTACCTGCAGGACTTCGTCCTCGGCAACCGGGACTTCACGCGCATCGCCATCGAGGCCGTCCGCGACATGGCGATGAGCGCCGTGACGCTGCCGGAGGACATGCGCCGGTACCTGGTGAAGGCCAACCGCGGCGAGCTCGAGGTGCGCCTGCGCGGCCTGCACGAGAGCACGCGCGCCGTGTACGCCACGGGCCGCCAGGTCATCTACACGGCGATCGGCATCTTCGCCTCGCTCGAAGCGATCGAGTCGTGGCGGCGGCACGAGCTGGTCATGGCGCACGATCTCACGATCGTTGCGTGCATCGCCGCGGCGCTGCTCGTTCTCTCCAGCGTCTTCTCACGACCCCGCCGGTAGAACTAGCCTCGGTGTATGGCCAAACACCTCCTCGCTATCGACCAGGGGACGACGGGGTCGACTGCCCTCGTCGTCGAGATCGCCACGGTGGGCGGACGCGGCAGCGCCGGCAAGACCGTCGGGCGCGCGACGACCGAGTTCCCCCAGCACTACCCGAAGCCTGGCTGGGTCTCGCACGACACGGCCGAGATCCGCGCCAGCGTCGAGACGAGCGTACGCGGCGCCATCCAGGCCGCCGGGGTGCGGCCCGAAGACCTCGCCGCCATCGGCATCACCAACCAGCGCGAGACCACCGTCGTCTGGGACCGAGCGACGCGCCGCCCCATCGATCTGGCCATCGTATGGCAGTGCCGCCGCACCGCCGATGTCTGCGACGCGCTGAAAGAGGACGCGGGCACCGTCGAACGCGTGCGGCAAAAGACGGGGCTCGTCATCGACGCGTACTTCAGCGCGACGAAGATCGCCTGGCTCCTCGATCACGTGGACGGCGCCCGCGCTCGAGCGGAGCGGGGCGAGCTGGCCTTCGGCACGATCGACTCGTGGCTCGTGAGCGAGCTCACCGGGGGCAAGGTGCACGCGACCGACGTCACCAACGCATCGCGAACGCTGCTGATGGATCTCGCCGCAGGCGCCTGGGACCCGGAGCTCTGCCGCGTCTTCCACGTGCCTCCATCGGTCCTGCCGAAGATCGTCGGCTGCGCGGAGGAGATTGCCCGCACGAGCGGCGCCGGCTTCCTGCCGGACGGCATCCCGATCGCGGGGATCGCGGGCGACCAGCAGGCGGCTCTCTTCGGCCAGGCGTGCTTCCGCGAGGGCGACGCGAAGGCCACGTACGGTACGGGCGCCTTCGCGCTCATGAACATCGGCCAGAGGCCCATCTTGAGCCAGCACGGCCTGGTGACCACGGCGGCGTGGCGGATCGGCGGCGAGACGACCTACGCCCTCGAGGGCAGCGCGTTCATCGCCGGTGCTGCGGTGCAGTGGCTGCGCGACGGTCTCGGCATCATCAAGAGCGCCAAGGACATCGAGAAGCTCGCGCGATCGGTGCCCTCGAGCGATGGCGTCGTGTTCGTGCCCGCGCTCGCCGGCCTGGGAGCCCCGCACTGGGACCAGGCGGCGCGCGGGAGCATCACGGGTCTGACGCGGGGGACGACCGCGGCCCACCTGGCGCGCGCGACCCTCGAGGGCATCGCCTTCGAGGTTCGCGATCTGCTCGACGCGATGTCCAAGGACGCGAAGCGCCCGCTCAAAGTCCTGCGCTCCGACGGCGGGGCCGCCGAGAACGACCTGCTGATGCAATTTCAGGCCGACATCGCCGATGTCTCCGTCGAGCGCCCGGTCGACGTCGAATCCACGGGACGGGGGGCGGCGATGCTCGCAGGTATCGGGTCAGGTGTGTTCGCTGGGCTGGACGACGTCGCCGCGTCGGTCGTGATGGGCGCGCGCTTCGAGCCTGCCATGTCCGCCAGCGACCGAAGCTCCCACCTCGGCCGCTGGTCGCACGCGCTCAAAAGGACCCGGCTCTGAGCGCGGTGGCTTCCGTAAGGGCCTCCGGCGTGCGACTGTGAAGAATAGGCCTTAGATACTCTGATACCGGCGACACGCTTCCAGCCCAAGCGCGCCGTCGGCGTTTTGCCATCGACGAGTCCGATGTCGGAACCGTCGTCGTCTCTTTTGCTTGGAGGAAGGGAGCCATGCCCACCAGCACTGCCGAGGATCGCCCCGGCGCGCCCCCGCCCGAACCCACCCGGGAGGTGCCGGTCGACTGGGAGGCGCTCGAGGACGCATTCGAGAACAACGCGCCCGAGGTTCATAGCTATCTGCACCTGACGACGGGCGAGGTCCTGCGCGTCGTCGACGGCGTCGCCGATCCGCAGATGCACGTCCGGATCGCGTCGGACGGCAATTACCTGCGGATCGACCCGGTGAGCTCGCGCGAGCAATACCGGTGGATGGAACGATTCATCCCGATGGCCGAAGGCACGGAGCTCCGCGAGAAGCTCGGCCAGGCGATCGACGGGAAGGGCGCCTTCCGGCGCTTCAAGGACGTGCTGATGACGTTCGCCACCGAGCGCGAGCGCTGGTTCACGTTCCGCAGCGAGCGCCTGCGCACGTTCATGGAGGCCTGGCTCGCTGCGCACGCCATCAAGGCCGTGCCGCGTCCGGTCTGGGTCGACGTGCCTCCGGCTCCCCCGAGCGAAGCCGCACTCTCCTCGCCCACCTTGCCCGAAGTGGCGGAGGATGCGCCCAAGTCGCAGAGCGGGCGCCGCACGCGCAACGCGGATTCGCTGCGCGTGCACCTGAAGGAGCTCGCCGACTCGCTCGGGCCGCGCGACCTCGACATGGTCGTCAGCTTCGGCGAGTTTCTCCGCGCCCGGCGGGCGGCGCGCGGCTTCGCGCACCACCACGAGCACATGATCCAGGAGCGGACGACGAGCCCCGATACGGTCCCGCTCCGGGTCGAGGACGAAAGCCCGACGTGACACGCGCCGGGACGGCCGCGGCGTCGCCGCGACGCCGAACGCGACCTGCTCTCGCAGCGGCGCTGTTCGCCGGGGTGGCCGCGGCGGCTCCGGCGAGCGACGCGTCGGCTCAAGCGCCTTCGGGCCGCGCGGTGGTCGACCGCGCGGTCGTGCGGTTCTACGCGCCCGAGACGGGAGGTACCGCGCATCCGCGCTTCATCGACGAGCGAACGCTCGCGTTCGAGGCCCGGATCGAAGCGCTGGCCGAAGGCGCCACCCCAGGGAGCGACGGCTACCCCGAACGGCTGGTGCGCGGCGCCCTCGAGCACCACGTCACCGAGGAGCTGCTGGCCGGCCTTGCGCACAAGCTGATCGACGGATCGCCTCCGTCCAAGCGACCCGACGCCGCCGAGCTCGCGAGCATTGGCGACGATCTGGCCGAGGCCTGGTACGAACGGCTTGGCGGTCGCACGCGCGTCGGCGCCGCAGCGTCGGCCGAGGGTCTGGACCCGACGGAGATCGAGACGATCCTCGCGCGCCAGGCGCTGGCCGCGTGGTATCTCGACCGGGCGGTGACGCCGGTCCTCAAGCCGTCCGAAGAGCAGCTCCGCGACGTATTCCGCTCGTCGGCCAACCCGTACAGCGGCAGGACCTTCGACGAAGCACGGCCCGCTCTCTCGCGCTGGTTCGTCCTCGAGCGCGTGCGCCTCGCGGAGAGCACGTTTTACCAGGCCGCGCGCGCCCACGTGGTCATGGTCGTCACACGATGAAGCGCGTGACCTCGTCGACCACGGCCGCGAAGGTCGCGTCGCCGCTCGCCGCGCGGCCGCGGCGCGTGGCGAGCGAGTGGTCGCCCCCCGCGACGACGTAGAGACGGGTGCCGGGCACGCTGCCTCTCAGTCGATCCACGATGGGCGCGAGCTCATCGCGTGTGCCGAACGTGTCGCGCTCACCCTGAACGAACAGCATCGGCACGCGCACGGCGGACAGGTGCGCGGCGCGGAGCGTCTCGGGCTTGCCCGGCGGATGCAAGGGGTAGCCGAGGAGCACGAGGCCGGCGATGGGCCACGCGGCTCCGTCTTGCGCGGCGACCTGCGTCGCGATCCGGCCGCCCATCGACTTGCCGCCGGCGAAGAGCGGACCGCCGGCGACGTCGTCGCGCGCCCGGACCGCCTGCACCACCGCGCGCCACGTTGCCTCGAGCACGGCCGGTCGATCGACCATCCGTCGTTTGCGCTCGGTGTAGAGAAAATTGAAGGTCACGACGTCGATTGCCTGGGCGGCCAGCGCGCGCGCCATCGCCACCATCCACGGATGCGTCTGCGGCGCCCCCGCTCCGTGCGCGAGAACGATGGCGCCTCTCGCCTTACCCTCCGCGGGGTAGATGAGCGCCGTCGTCTTGCCGACGCCCGCATCGACCGCGAAGCTCCGAGGTTCTACGGGAGGCATGGCGCGGAGTGTAGCTCGCGGGTTCGCGGCGCCGGTTCCGGCAGGGTGCTGAAGAGTTTGAACAGGAAGGCGGGAAGACGGGAAGGATCGTTCTGCCGGAAGACCTTCCCGTCTTCCTGTGATCTCAAAATATCAAGGTTTCACGGACTCAGGACACTAGGCCAGCCAGGTGCCTTCCCATACGCACTGGCCGTCTTCGTTCGAGACGCACTGGGTGCGCTCGACCACTAGCCCGTTGTATCCGATGGTCCGCAGGAACTGCTCGAGCAGGTGCGATCCGAGCGCGCACAGTGCGGCGTGGTGGGCCGACCAGCCGCGCAGACGCGCTTCGAACGCTCCCGGACGAACGACGCGCACGACGAAGGCTCCCTCGTTGCAGTACGTTCCCCAGACGCGCTGCGCGTTGGCCTCGAGCAAGGGCGGCGTGGCCACCAGGCGAAAGAGCGAACGGTACACGCCGCCCACGTTGTCCTTGGCCACCGCCCCGGCCATGCGCGATCGGTACTCTTCCACATCGTCGTCCGCCACCACGCTCTCGACGATCTCGAGCAGCTCGCCGACGAGCGTCGTCTCGTACCACGTCGACGCGATGACCCCATACGCGTTGTCTCCCGGCCGCAGCATCGATTGCAGCTCGATGGACGCCCGCTCGAGCACCTGGGCGCAGGCCGCGTCGCCGTACGTCTCGGAGAACCAAACGAGCGCCGCCCGGACCGCGGCGCCTTTGATGCGCCCCTGGGGCGCCGCCGCCCGGAACGAGCTCGACGATCGAGCCGGCGGGACCGACGAGAGGCGAGGCCTCGGCGGAGGCACCGACGGCGGAGGCCTCGGCGGGGGCACCGACGGAGGCCTCGGCGGAGGCACCGACGGCGGGCGTGACGCTGCCGGGAGCCGAACGGAAGGCGGCGCGCTCGGTCGTGCGTCCGGAGGCGGGGGCGCGCTCGATCGCGCGGGTCGTGCCGACGCCAGCGCTGCGGGTGGCACCCAGGAGCGACTCTCGCCGCGGCCGCGGCCGTCGGGGACGCCGTCGAGCGCCGCGTGGAGGAGCCCCGCGAGGTCACGGGCCGACGCCACGCGGGCGAACGAGCTCTTCCGAAGGCACGCCGAGATGATGTCGCCCGCCGATCCGATGCCAGCCGGAATCGATGGCTCGTCGCGCAGAATGCTCGCCGTCGTCGACGCTCCGCCGCGCCCGAATGGGGGCGTCCCCGCGATCATCTCGTAGAGCAAGCAGCCGAGCGCCCAGATGTCGCTGCGCTCGTCGGCGAGGCCATGCTCGATCTGCTCGGGTGAGAGATACGCTGGCGCGCCGAGCGCCTCGCGGTCCACCGTGGGCACATCGCTTTCGCGCGGCTCGAGCTTGCGCTTCGCGAGGCCAAAATCCACGATGACGACGCGACTGTCGACCGTCACGACGACGCCGGAGGGCTGGATGTCGCGGTGAATGACGCCAGCCTGGTGAGTGGCGGCGACCGCCTCGGCGAGCAGCGCGGCATGGCGAATCGCCGCGTCGGAACGCATCGGCCCGCGGTCGGCGAGCAGGTGCTTGAGGTCCAGGCCCGCGACGTACTCTTTGGCGATCCACGGCGTGCCCTGGTGCTCGCCCGTGCCGTACGCGCGAACGACGCCGGAGTGCGCGATCGCACCGAGCGCTCGCGCCTCTCGGGCGACCCGAGCACGGCCGCCGCCGTTGGGGGCCGTGGCGGCGACGGCCTTGAGCGCGATCGCCGCGCCTCGCCCGTCGCGGGCGACGTAGACCACGCCGACCGATCCCTGCGCCAGGCGCCGTTCGACGACGTAGGGCCCGACGGCGGTCCCCGGCGCGATGGGTGGGGAGGACGGCGTCACGGCGGCGGCAGCTCGGCCCCGGTCATCGAGGCCGAGAAGTTATCACGCACCGCTTCAGGCGAGCCACACGACGGTGACGCCTTCACCCCCCTGATCGGGAGGGGCCGCGCGAAATCGGGCGACATAACGCGACCGGCTGAGCTCCTCCCGGACGGCCTCGCGCAGCGCGCCCGTGCCGTGACCGTGCACGAGAAAAACGACGGATTGCGACCCAACGGCTCGATCGAGAAACGTCGTCGCCATCCCGACGCCGTCGTCGACACGGAGGCCTCGGAGGTCGCAGGTGTTGTCGCTCGTAGGGATGGGGGACTCCTCGGGCGCCGGCGCGGGAGCGCGGCCGGCCGGGCGCGGTGCCGGAGCCGCCGGCGCCAGTTCGCGCGGCGACGGCGCGCGGATCTCTGCGCGCGCGACCGTCAGCTTGAGCGGCCCGGCTGCGACGCGCACCGACCCGTCGGCGCGGACGTCGACGACGTCGGCTTCGGCCCGCAGCCTCGGCACCCAGACACGCATCCCCCGCCGCAGGTCACCGACCGGCGCGCGCTCTTCCTGTCCGTCCTGGCCCGATGGACCCGTGACGACCGCCTCGAGGGCGCCGCCCATCGCCACCTCGCCAGCGACGCGCTCGATCGCGCGCTCCGCGTCGCGCACGGCCGAAGCATCCGCCTTCTTGGAGCGCAGGGTCGCGCGCGCTTCGCGCAGCTCGTCGCGAGCGCGCCGGAGCCGCTCGAGCAGATCGGCCCCCTGCTCCGAGAGCACCTGCTTTTCGCGGGCCTTCGCGGCCTCGAGCTCGTCGGCGAGGCGGGCGCGCAGCGCGGCCGACTCGGCGGCCTCTCGCTCCGCGGCGTGGCGCGCCAGCTCGAGCGCGGCCCGCTCGTCGTGCAGCCGCTTGACCAGGGCCTCGAAGCTCTGATCCTCGCGCGTGAGAAAGCGCTCCGCCCGTTCGAGCACGGTGGACGGGAGGCCGAACCGGCGCGCCACGGCGAGCGCGCTCGACTGACCCGGAACCCCCATCACGAGCTCGAACGTGGGCGTCATCGTCGCCAGATCGAAGCCGACGCTCGCGTTGACGAAGCGCGGATCGCCGAGCGCCAGGGCCTTGAGGCCCTCGTAGTGGGTGGTGGCCGCCACCGCACCGCCGCGCTCACAGAGAGAATCGAGCACGGCGGCCGCGAGCGCCTCGCCTTCGCGCGGATCGGTGCCCCCCGCGAGCTCGTCGAGGAGCACGAGGGCGCCGGGCGACGTGTCCTGCAGCACCTCGCCCAGGTTTTTCACGTGCGCGCTGAACGTGGAGAGATTCTTCTGCAAGCTCTGGTCATCGCCGACGTCGGTCAGCACGACATCCATCAGCCCGACGATGCTGCCGTCGGCGCACGCCACGGGCATCCCCGCCCGGACCATCAGCGCCGCCAGCCCCAGCGTCTTGAGAGCCACGGTCTTGCCGCCCGCGTTCGGTCCGCTCACGACGACGGCGCGGCCCGCCGACACCGAGAGGTCGCTCGGCACGACGCGCGCGAGGTCGAGGGCGAGCAGCGGGTGGCGCGCACGTTTCAGCTCGATGCGTGCCTCGTCGACGATCTCGGGGAACACCAGCGCCAGGTCCAGGGCCAGGGTCGCCGTCGCGCGACGCACGTCCGCGAGCGCGAGGGCGAGCATGGCGGCCGTGACGCTGGGCAGCGCGTCGGCGATGAGCGCCGTCAACCGCGCGTACACCGCTTCCTCCTCGCGCCGGACGTCGGCCTCCAGCACTTTGAGGCGGTTGCCCATGGGGATGACCGCGCGCGGCTCCACGAACAGCGTCGCGCCGCTTGCGCTCGTCGTGTGAACGATGCCGGGGAACCTCTCGTGCGCATCGGACCGTACGGGCAGCACCCAGCGCCCCTCGCGCTCGGTGACGAAGCGGTCCTGCACGACGCCCTCGTAGCGGTTCATGAGCTCTTCCATTCGCGCCAGCATCCGCTGGCGCGCCGCCTGCCACTCCCCGCGTAGCTCACGCAGGCGCGGGCTGGCATGGTCGGCGAGGGTGCCGTCGGCGTCGAAGCTGCCGGCCATCTCGTCGGCCAGCTCGTCGAGGGTGGGATCGGTGGAGCAGGCGTCGAAGAGGCGCGGCAATTCGGCGCGGCGCGACGCAAGGAACCGCCGCAGGGCCCGGGCTGCCCCCAGCAACCGACCGATGCTGCGCAGGTCCGCGGGGGCCAGCACGCCACCGGCGCGAGCCCGCTCGAGCGATTCGCCGACGTCGTCCACGTCGCCGGCGGGCAGCGCCCGGCCCTGCGCGAGCAACCGCGAGGCTTCGGCGGCCTGCTCGAGCCACTGGCGCGCCTCGTCCCGCGTCTCGGCAAACGGCAGGGCCCGAGCAAGGCCACGCCCCAGCGGCCCGGCGCAGCGCGCCGCGAGCGCGGAAAGCACCCGGTCCCACTCGAGGTCGGCCCGTGTCTTGGCCGGGCACGGGTCGGAGCGCAGTTCGGGTCGCGGGTGCTGCAAGCGACTGGCAAGATAGCGCGGCGGCCTCGAGGATACTTGCGCGCGGCGGGGCCCAGCGATGATGATGGACAGGAGATGACCGACGGGCTTCCTCAGGCGGGCGCACGCGCGACCGGCCGGGCCTCCGCCGCACGCGCAGCCAAGGGGCTTCTGGAGCGCGGGCGACCGAAGGACGCTGTCGCGCTCCTCGCGGCGTGGGCGGCCGGCGGCGCCAACGACGTCGAGGGGCAGGGGTTGCTCGCCGAGGCCCTTCGCATCGACCCGGGCTCGCGCCTCGCCAAGCTCGCGTTCGAGCGGATGGAGGGGATCGCCGGTGACCACGCCGAGCTCGAAGCGGCGATCGCCGAGTGGTCCCCCGCCGTCGTCGAGCGCATCGAGCAGGAGATCGCGCGACCGGCCTTCCGCCGCGCGCAGGTCGGCTTCAACAACAACGTCAAGTACAAGAACCAGACATTCCACATCCAGACGGAAGACAGCGGTCTCGACAAACCGCACATCATCACTCATCTCTTTGCCGACGGCGGGCGCGTCATCAAGAGCCACAAGCGCCTCTACACCGAGCACGTGGGCCGCGAAGACGTGGCCATGGTGGTGCGCCAGCTGATGAAGGGCCAGCAGCTCGAGATGGCGCTGGCCCTGCGCGATGGCAAGTTCGACCTCATCATCGAAGGCAAGGCGATCGGCGGGATGCAGCTGCTCGAGCACCCGCCCAAGGTCGACGTCCAAAAGCTCGCGACGCAGAAGAAGACGCGGGTGACCGCGATCGCTGGCGTCGCTGGCGTCGATGGCGCCGAGCAAGTCCCGGCGAGCGCTGCGGCCCCGTCGGTCAAGCGCACGGCTTCGGAAGACCAGCGAGCGCACTTCCGCCTGGTGGTGACCCGGAGCCTGGGCGGGGGCGGGCCCGACGTCTACGAGCCGAAAGGGATCGCCGCGATCATCGGTGCGGCCGGGACGATCCGCCTCCCGGGTGAACGCTTCTGTCACCCACGTGAGGCCGAGATCCGTATTCGTGACGGACGGCTGTGGCTCAGCGACTTCGAGACCGGCAACGGCGTGTTCGTCCGGACGCGCGCCGCCGTGGAGCTGAACCTCGGCGACGAGTTCGTGGTCGGTGACCAGCTGCTACGCGTCGAACGCAACCCGGTCGCGCAGGATGGCCCGGACGCCGGGCCCACGTACTTTTACTCGTCGCCCAAATGGCAGTCGTCGTTTCGCGTCGTGCAGATCTTCGAGGGCGGGGCCCTCGGAGCGAGCGTCCTCGCCCACGGCACGACGCTGCAGATCGGTTCGTCGCAAGGCGACTTCGTATTCCCGAGCGATCCGCTCGTGAGCGATCAACACTGCCTGGTCGAAGAAACCGCCGGCACGATCTTGCTCACCGACCTGGGCTCGCGCACGGGCGTCTTCGTCCGGATCAAGGGCGAGCAGGAGCTCGTCCACGGCGACGAGCTCCTCGTCGGCCGTACGCGGTTGGCCGTAGAGCGCCTCTAAGGCCGCGGACCGCGCCTACGCGGGGTTGCTACGGCATCGGGCCGCCGTGCCGCTTGAAGGAGCGAACGAGTGCGCGTGCGTGCTCTTCGCCAACGAGTGTGCCGACGGGGTAGCTGGTCCCCACGCCAAGGGCGTTCGGCCTTCGTACGGACGACGACGGGAGTCGAAGTGCCGTCTTTCTGGCGTAGCTCAAGAGACCGAGTGGCGATGACGTCCAGCTTCGAGGCCATGCTGCAGCGTAGCGACGGTCGTCATCGCCGACCGCTCGACCAGTGATCTACGTGTCCCCCTCCCGGGTGGGGAGCCCGAGGGGAGCGT
>Ga0302325_10005454_pt1 | contig 28883 bp, 32 predicted proteins | sample Palsa_T0_2_FD_201948 | JGI IMG/M metagenome (GOLD analysis project Ga0302325, IMG submission 201948) | Peat permafrost microbial communities from Stordalen Mire near Abisko, Sweden - Palsa_T0_2 | ecosystem: Environmental > Terrestrial > Soil > Palsa > Peat permafrost | place: Sweden: Abisko...
CGACCTTCACGGCGCGCCGCGCCAGCGGCTTCCTTCAAACGCCCTTATCGAAAGTGTCCCGGCTTCGCCTTTCGCGCGCTCCCTCGAGACTGGACGCCGGAACACTTCCGATAAGAATCTAACGTTATGCGGCCATGTGATGCGAAAAGAAGCGAAGAGCACAACGGACATATCGGGAGCAACCGTCTTACCCCCCACATTTAGTCAGGATGCGAATATTATGGATCCCAAGTTGGAAGGCGATTTCCGGCTTTGTCTGCAGGAGTCCTTCACGTTCCTGCTGCTCAGCTCAGAGGCAGCTATCGCGCTGACTCCGTCCGCGAAAGCAGAGGCGACCTGAAAACGCTGTCAGGCGAGTAATGTCGCATTCATCGATGCTCTGGCGGCTGCTTTCTGATGAGCACTGCGGCGCTCAAGGAACTGGCGAGCGCCAGCCCAGTTGCTATCCACAACACCGCGCGATAACCCGCGACGAATGCATCCTCGATAGCCTGCCGGCCGCCAGCGTCTCTCGTTTCGGCGGCCGCGAGCCTGGACCGTTGGGCTTCGATTTGTGAACGCAGCGCCGGCGCCACGTGGAGACTGTCCAATCGTCGTTCAAGAGCGTTGTCAAAAACTCCGCTGAGTAATACTACGAAAACTGCCACGGCGAGCAAACCCGCGATCCGCGACACAGCGTTATTGATTCCGGACGCCGCTCCCACATAGCTTTGCTCCACCGCGTCCATCACGGTCGTGGTGAGCGGAGCGACGCTGACCGCCATGCCGAAGCCCAGTACCAACACCGCGGGGAAGAATGTGGTCCAGTAGGACCCGCCAATACCGGGCCTTGCAAATAACGCAAATCCGACGGCCGCGATCAGGGGACCCACCACCAGCGGAGCCCTGGCGCCGTAGCGATCCAGCAGTCCGCCGGACCAACGCGACAACAAGAACATCAACAGAATAAATGGCAGCAGAGCGGCTCCGGCTTCTGTCGGCGAGTAGCCTTGCACCTGTATCAAATCGAGAGGGAAAAAGAAAAGCATGCCGCTCAACGCGGAGTAAAGAAAAAGCGTGAGCAGGTTAGCTCCGCTGAAATTGCGGGAATGGAACAAGCCGAGCGGAAGCATCGGCGAGGATGAACGGGCTTCCCAATACAACAGCGCGATAAGAGTGACGACCCCCATTCGCGCCCGCGGCTGGCACGGATTCGATCAATCCAAGAACGATTCCTCCAAAGGCGACGATCGCCAAAAGGCCGCCCAACCAGTCGAACTGCTGGCTGCGGTTATCCGCCCGGCTCTCCGGGACTTTCCACAGAGTAAGCCATAGGACCGCCATCCCTAGCGGAATATTGATGAAGAATACCCATCTCCAGGAACCGTGCTGGATGAACCATCCACCCAGTACGGGACCGATGGCAGCGGTGATCGCGGTGAAGCCCGACCACGTCCCGATCGCGCGGCCACGCTCCTTCTCGGGAAAATTAGCGCTGATAAGAGCCAGGCTGCCGGGGACCAGCAGCGCCCCGCCAATTCCCTGGAGACCCCGCGCAACAATAAGCTGCCGGATGTTGGGCGCGAGTCCGCACCAAGCCGACGCTAAGAAGAAGAGTATGGCTCCGGCAACGAAGATCTTGCGGCGCCCGTACAGATCCCCTAAAGCCCCCCCAATGAGGAGCAGCGTAGCCAGGAACAGAGCGTAAGATTCCACAACCCATTGCACGTCCGCCAGGCTGGCGCCGAGCGCCGATTGCAGCGCCGGAAGCGCGACGTTCACGACGGTCCCATCAATGAACACCATGCTCGAACCGAGGATGGTCGCGGCTAGAATCCATGAGCCGTTCGTTGTAACCGGGCGCTGGCACGAACCGGCGAGAATCGCGGCTTCGTCGCAAGGGGGTCTGGCGATGGTTCCCATAGTCCATTGTCTGCCGGACGTAGACGGGAAAGAGTCGGTCTTCTGACAACTATGATGCCGCCGTATCGGCGACCAACTTCCCAAGCTCTAGGGTTCTCGGGAGCGTGTCTGCCTTGGTGAAGAATTTGGCCATTCTCATGGTTTCTTGCCTTTTCCTGTCTTGCGTATGCCAAGAAGACGCTGGGGGTATTCGCATGCGTTAGCGTACAATCGGGCAGCCGTGACAAAGAAGGCCTGTACCGCGAAACAAGGATAGTACCTGGCATTCATTTTCTACTATGCGAAGATTCACGGACGCGCTCCAGCCGAACCGACATGCAGAACTAGTTCAAAGTGTCGCCGCCGACGTGCACCAGATGGTGCTCACCATAGAACTGAACGGCTTCATCGAGCGGGTTCCGGGCCAGGGCGCTCGCTTCGTCTGCCGATCCCGCGAGAGGAACTGCCTGAGCTGGAATAGGATCACTTCACTGTTTGCATGTGCAGCAGCCTGCGTAATTGCCTTCGCGCTGCTGGTTTCTGACTCGCCACATATCCGGCAAGCTCGTATTGATTGAACACCTGCCAGATTGCCGCGAGGAATCGCGGCAGTTCCTTGGCGTACTCTGGGCTACGCTCGGCTTCATCAGCAAACGTGATCAGTTTCTCGCGGATGAGGTAGTCGAGTGCGCTCTTTGCGCCGAAGCGCCTCTTGATTGTTTTCGTCGCCCTACACAGTTGGACCCAGATCTTTTCAAAGCGCATTTGAGGCTAACATAGCGCTGGCGAGCGGGCGCCGGCAACAGAGCGTTCTGGCACCGCCCATCGCTGTAGCGTACGAGGATACTTGGCCACTCTGGAAGTGAACGCCGGTGGGCTCGAGCAAGTCGCACTTCTTATCGCGGAGATTCAGATTTCGCGCGTTGCTAGTTCGGTCTGCGAGACCGAGTACCATACGGTGGTGAGGTTTTTGTGATTCTTCACGGAGCATGGGCGAGACGGAAGGAACGATGAAACAGAAGGTTTACGTCACTCGTAGGTGGTGGGAGACGGAACGGGAGAAGTATCACCTGGTCGTGTCGGAGGCAGTCGAGGCAGAGTGCGAGCGCGGCGATCCGGAGACAGTGAAGCGCCCTCAGGAACTGCTTGAGGAAGTATCGCTTTTCCCAGTCGATCAGAGGATACTAGACGTTAGTCAAGCTGCTCGTCGTTCCGGGCGCAATCCCCACGAAGGCTGGCCCAGATGCAGTACATATTGCGGCAGCGGCTGTTGAAGAATGTGACTTCTTCTGGCTTGGAACTTTCGCCACATCGCAAACGTTCAGATTCGGCGCGAAGTAGAGAGGATTCTGGCAAATCATGGCTACACAAAAACGACCATCTGTACCCCGGAAGAGCTTGCCTGACCAGAAGCCCTGGGAAGACGAAGTGCTTCGCGAAGTTTATGCGGCGCGCGACGCCTATGCCGCTGAGCACGGTTATGACCTGGACCGGATCTATGCTGATCTCAAACACCGTGAGGCAAAGAGCCGCCTTCGTTGGGCCAACGAAGGTCCACTGGCACGCGCGTAGCGGTGCTTTCGTCGGGATGGTTGAAAAAGAGTGCAAGAACCGGGTCAAGTCACGATCCTCGTCGTCGTGCAGTCCGGAGTGCGGCCGAGGCAGCTTCCGCGGGCAAGCGTAAGCGTCCGGACGCAGCCGCGTTTTGCTCTTCCGCCTGGAGCGGCAAGGCCACTCCTCGCTGAGAGCCCTGTCCACGTGATTGCAGTTAATTGAGCAACTCCTTTCGCCTCGTCCCTAGCTTGAATTTCCAGTAATTTGCGGAGTCGCTCGTAAGCACGATGTGCTTTCTGTTTCACAGCGCCCACCGTCGATGACGTGGCGCGGGCTACTTCTTCCAGGCTTAACCCTCCCACCTTTAGCATCGTTACCACTTCCCGCTGCGCCTCGGGCAACGCCGCAACCAGCGCCTCGAAAGCGCCAATCGGGTGTCGAACCTCGGTGTGTGCCGGGCGCTCCGGAATCACCTCCATCGCGGTTTCGTGTAACGAGATGCGTCGCGTTCGCCGGTATCCGTCCACGCGCACCCGCCTTGCGATCGCATATATCCACGGCAGTACCGGCGCACCGGGACGGTAAGTATGTCGAACACGATGGATTCGTAACCACGTTTCCTGTAGCAAGTCATCAGCCTGTTCCCGGCTCGCCACCTGGCACTTGAAGAATCGAAGCAACGCAGGGCTGATGGCGCCGACCAATGCCGCCGGCGCCTCTGGGTCGGCCTGCTGGTATCGCTCCATCCAGCGGTCCAAATCTGCGGAAAACTGCCGGGGAACAGAGCTCGCTTCGAGACTGGGCTCCGTCTGCGGATCATCCGTGGCAGCGATACCAGGGGTTGCCCACTCGGTGATCTTTTCTTCGGAGGCCATTAGAATTGGGACATCCCTCCGTGTATCCCATTGCTGGCCTGAAATATTCCCGTTCTTGAGATAATCTACGATTCGGTCGAGTCCGACTGTGATCACATCGGCCGAGATGCCCACAGGCTTCAGATGCCGCCCGGATTGTTGCACCCGCCGAACCTTGTGGCCAAACGGCTTGGCTACAGCGGCGTCGCACGAACTCAAACCTCACGAACAGAAATCCCCTCGGGAGGCAGGCTTCGAACCCTCTAGGCGCGTAACGTGCGTTCGGCGGTTATGCAACCTGAAGATCAGGACTAGAGGTGCGCAACCTGAGCGAGACGCGTCTCCCGTCACACGGGGCGACCAACGTCGGAAATTCAACCCGTCAAGACAGGCGGCGTTGCTGAAAGTAAGGGGAGAAGTCGGGATCTAATTTCAGGTGTGCACCGGTCGCGCGCGCCCCATATTGGCTTGATTATGCTTAGTCGAGGAATGCCAGCTCGAGACTTTCAAGAACGTGGCTCCGCCTCGATCGGCCGCTTCCTGGCACACACTGCAAAACGGAGTCCACGGCACCGCCTCGAGGCGCGCCTCCTGCTAATTTCGCTAGCGCAATGTACGCACGTTCCTCCGTCGTGAATTCGAGCGAGCGCAGACGCCACACTGCGTCGAGCGCGTCTGGAGGAATTAGCGTTTGAGGGTGTGCTGGGCGGACTAAGCGAGCGTTTCTTTAGCTTCATCGGCTACAACATGGACCCGGAGAAACGTGCTGTTGCATGATATCGCCGACGCCGTTGTCGAAGAAGAACGAGCCGACGCTGCCCTCCTGGTCCCCGCTTGACCGATCTGCCAGCAGTCCGTCGGACTGATCCAACGCGTTATTGAAGCCCGAGGCATTCCTCCTGTCTCGGTCAAAGTCGCGCGCGATGTAACCGAAAAGATCAAGGCGCCACGGGCAAGATTCCTGCCATGGCCCATGGGACATCACTTTGGCCTCCCGTTTCATGTCCCTCTTCAGAGACGTGTGTTGTTCGAAGCGCTCACTCTGTTGGAGAATGCGCGGGTGTCTGGAACGATTCGCGAAGTGCCCATAAAAAGGGCCGACGTTCGGCGCGAGGCAAATGTTCACCTGCCAGTGCCGGGGGCTCTAAAATACCTTCTGTTTGTGTCCCAGTTCAATAGATTCCACGATGGCGCCGAGCAGAGCGCCCCCTAGCGAACTGATCGCCACGACGCCCCCATGCCAGACCAGGATATGAAACAGGTTCAAGTTCGGACAGTTGACTTCCAGCACGCTTAGACCGACCAAGCCGGCCAATCCACCCGCGATGCCACGGATGAGTTTCGGATACAGATTCGCGCCGCGCCGCAGGATAAGCCAGAACAGGAAAGCCGCCGGGATCGCATACGTAAACCCGTTTTTCATGCAGAGCACGCCGGTCGCAAGAAAGGCCGACTCCTGCTGCGAGCGAAACATGAAAGCGATCAGCGTTGCGGGCAAGGACAGAGTCGCAAGGAGAAGCAGGGCTGGAGCAAAGACGTGTTTACCTCCAGGTACCATCTCCCGAATCATGGAAAGAGCCAGAAGAACCGCGCCGGCAGCGAGTGTCACTAGCACGCCGATCCTTTGTACGATACTCATCGCGCCCCACCCATTCATTCCAAGGAGGTGAGATCCTACAGTCATCAGGGATAGAAAGATAATCGCGCACCGGAAGAGAAGAATACGGGAGGACACCAAAGGTCGAATCGCTGTTAGGTCATCCAAAATGTTGGTCTGGATCCGCCGCAACACGCTCTCTGAAGCCGGGGGGGCCTCGTCGGCTTTATGCAGCAAGCGTGTCAAAGCGCGGCAATACTCACACCGAATCAGATGAGCGGCGAGTTGCGGCTCTAATGCCGAATCACCTGACCGCGAACTGATTACGTCATCCATTTCTCGACAGGTCACTTGTTGTTCCTCTCAACGCCCCATGGGCGACTCTGTCCCTGCTTGAGTCCTCTGTCCGTTATTTCGCTACACATGGCGAATTGGTCACGGGCGGTTAACCGCTGGCGGAGATCGAGTGAAGAATCTGTTGTGGAGAACTGCAATCGCCTGGTAGCTTAGACGTGGCACTTGTTCCGGCCTTTCCGGCGTTGTTGTCGTACTCCGACCTGAGCACACACACCTAGAGTGGTCCAGTCTGAAAAGCGTCCTGTTCGACACCCAACCGAGAAACCGATGTTCCGAACAGCCGCTGCTCAGAAGATCGGCAACGTTGTCATGTCCGGCGACCTGGGACAGCCGCCTCTCATCGACACCTGGGAGTGCGGCCTCACGCCTGCTAAGTTGAACGATGTCACGCCTAGCTGGAGGAGATGCCGGGGCTCCGCAGCTCGGCAGGGGTGCGCCCCATGCGGTCTCGGGAGGGCGTACTTCTTCGCGGGCCGGAACCATCGGGTAAACGAAATGACTTTGGCTATTGAGGTTCGCCACAATAAGGCGGACGAGAGCCGTCTTGCGAGGCGACATTGTCGCTCCGATTTAACCGCGCGCGAAGTCCTCAGAGTTGGCCAGCAGAATTAGCGATCGAATTCATGCAAAGGGAACGCGTAACTTCTCAATCGCACCCAACGAACGATTCTGTGTAAGCAAGAAAGAATTTCACATGCGTCTACTAACCTCGTTCAGGAGATTTGTAATAACCGCCCTCGCCGGAGCAGTGTTAACCGGGTCCTCGTCCGCTTTGATGTCATCCGCGGTGACGGCTTCGGATCGCAAGACAGCCCCGGACTTCATTTTGGCAGATGCAAAAGGAGCTCCGGTTAAGCTTTCCGACTACCAGGGGAAGGTCGTTCTACTCAATTTCTGGGCCACCTGGTGCGGGCCCTGCAAGGTCGAAATTCCCTGGTTTGTCGAGTTCGAGAAAAAGTACAAAGGCCGAGGGTTTGCGACGCTCGGCGTTTCAATGGATGAAGACGGCTGGACGGCTGTGGAGCCCTTCGCGAGCCAAGAAGGGATTAACTACCCCGTCATGATCGGCAATGACCACGTGGCGCAACTATACGGTGGCATCGATTCCCTCCCATCGACGTTCCTAATCGACCGCATGGGGAGAATTGCGTCCATTCATCTCGGCATCGTCAGCAAGCGCGATTACGAAGCCGAGATTCTCAAGCTGATCGCACAGTGAAGATCCATCCCGGAACTCTCTGCTCGCCCTACCCGATTGACTTTTGAACGCCGAAAGAAGGGTTCGTACTTACGGTTTGCGACTTTACACGCTGACGATTACCGGGATTTATGGCTGCCGATGTCCGCGCGAATCATTCCGCGAACGCCGCGAATGCAGATGATTCGTCTGCGTGAAGTTCTGTGTATTTCGTAATGCCGACCATAGTAAAAACCTTCCGAAAATGATCAGATAGGCCGAACGTTTGCACAGATCGCCCAGAGTTGCGCGCCTGCATCAGGACCTGAATAATCAGCGCGATCCCACTCGAATTAATGTAGTCCACATTCGAAAGGTCCAACACGATACGCGTCACCGGGGGCGGCAGCTGGTGATAGGTGCCAAGAACGGTCTCTTTCGACGTACTGGTAATGTCGCCAGAGAAGCGCAATGTGGTTATTGGTTTGCCAGAAGGCCCCGTCGTTTCGGTCACTCTAACTTTGGTTGTCCTGTCCTGCATTTACTTGCCTTCCGGCTTCTTCAAATGGACTACCAACCGCGCGCAACTGCCAGTCTGCGGAGAGTTGATCCACTCCACTTCATCCATCAAAGCCTGTATCAGAAACATTCCCATGCCGCGCGGGTTGTCCTCGCCGTCCATCTTTAAATCGATGTTCGGGACCGGCCTTGCCCCACCTGGACCGCTCCCTTGATCGCAGACTCTGATCTCGAGCGTAGTCGCTGTCATCGAAAGAATTATTCCCACCTTCAGAGATTCATCCATCCGGTTGCCGTGCTCTATCGAGTTAATACAAGCTTCCGCCACCGCGGTCTTCAAATCTTCGATGCGGCGCTCGGAGAATCCCATTAGCTTAGCGACGCTTGCTGCCGTGCTCATCGCGACCTTTTCGTGACCTAGCTTCGAGGGTAGGGTCAGTACGAAAACCTCGGGTATATCATTATCCATGATGCTCTTCTAATCCATCCCGCAAAAGCACAAGGGCCGTCATATCGTCCCTTTGCTCGGGCTCCGTCGTGAATGCTTCAAGTGTAGTCCAGATGTGATCGAGTGCTGCTTCTGCCTGTTGCAAAGGACCCGTGCAAAACGTGTCAATTAAGCGGTCGATACCAAACTCCTCCTCACCCCTGAACACCTCTGTCAACCCGTCTGTGTATGCAAGCAGCCGGGCACCCGCTTCGAGTTGGTATCTCTCGCTTGCATACTGGGCGGAAGGCATCAATCCGATTGGAGTTCCGCTGGCCTCTAGCAAGACGGGACCGTGCGCCGGTCCTGTCCATAGCAAGGCCGGATTGTGACCGGCATTCACAACTTCGAGCACATTGGCCTTGGGGTCGAGACGAAACAGTACCGCGGTGGCATAGCGGCGTCGCGCCTCCGGTCCTTCGGCATAGTGTAAGGCGTTCAATTGTCTGGCTGCCTCGACGAGCGACAACCCCGTCACAGTCATGGCGCGAAACGCTGCCCGGAATGAACTGGCAATCATCGCCGACGTCAGCCCTTTGCCAGCCACGTCGGCCACAATCATAATCTGCTCACCTGACGGAAGCCGCAGCCAGTCAAGATAGTCGCCTCCGACCTCGTAGCAGGAAACTGAACGGATTGCCGTCTTATAGCCGATTACCTCTTGCACCGATGACGGCAGCAGGCTGCGTTGAATGGTCCTGGCACTGGCCAAATCCTGTTCCACCCGCTTTAGGTGTATGATCCGTTCGTGATTGCGGGCATTCTCAATTGCAATTGCGATTTGCAAGGTAAGCCGCTCGAGGAAATCCGACTGCTCAAGCGTCAGCGGCAGCCCTTCCCGCGGGATGACAACTAGCTCCGTTAGCACCTCGTCAGCTTTGCCCGGAAGTGGAAAACGAAAACTTCCGCCCCCCAGTCCGGATCCATTCGGGTTCAGCAGCACGTGCGGCGGAATACGGCCCTCGGAAAACGGAAATGAGGTGAAGTACGCGCCATCCATCTCCAGTTCACGAACTACGATCTCAAGAGCAACACGCAGAACCTCGTCGAGTTGTATGGTTGCGTGGATCCGCCGACTCACTTCGAGAAGCGCTTGCAGGCGTGCTACTTTCTGTTGAAGATCAAGCGTCTCGTCAAAATCCATGACTTGCCCTTCACTGCTAAAATATTGAAATACGCCATGTTATCGTACAACACATGCGCCTAGGTTGGCCGCTTTTCACTTCAACGGCGCTACTGTTGTTCGTGTCGTTAGGAGCCCTGGGGCAGGGCAGGGAGGCCACGCAACCAAGAGCCTCACAACCAAGGGCCTCCGTGGATGCGACACACCTGGGAGACTCAGTCGACCTGTCGGGCGAGTGGGCCTTTCAGGCCGGTGACGACTCGCGGTGGTCCCGCCCGGACTTCGATGACTCGCATTGGCGCATCATCTCCACGGAACAGTCGTGGCAAGACCAAGGAGTAAACCGGCCTCGTGACTTCTTTTGGTATCGCCTGCATGTAAGATTACCGCTTCAGCATGCTCCATTGAGCCTCTTATTCAACTATTCGGCCTTTCCATACGAAGTCTATGTCAATGGCCAATTGGTCGGGCATTATGGTCAATTGCCGCCTCGCGAGACGGTGGATACCGCCTTGGTACGCGTTTTCGAAATTCCTCCCATGAGCGGTGACATCACGATCGCCATCCGATTCTTATGCTGGTGGCGATGGGAATCGCGGTATATCTGGGGCGGAATTGTCGGGCAACGCGGGCTCGTACTCGGCACCACCTCCTCCATCAATGACGAATACGGTGCCTGGCAAAGCGAAAGGCGGGATGAGTGGCTGCCGGACTATAGCGTTCGGTTCATATCGATTCTTCTCTCAGCCGGCTTGCTGCTTCTCTTCCGGACTCAACGTGAGCAGAGCGAGTATCTTTGGATCGCGGCGTATTTTGCTTCGATAACGAGTTGGTCCGTTGTCAACGACTTCCAGTCGACATCGCCAATCTCTGTTCAAGCCCTGAAATATCTCGACGTTGGCTTGATGGCTCTCAGTCAAGTGTTGCTACTGCAGTTCGTTTTCGCATTTTTGCGTCGCTCGATTCCACTTTGGTTGCGCGTGTATCAGTTATCGCTGTTGGGGCTCCCTCTGGTCGTTGCCGCTTATTTTGCCGGCTTAATCAGCTTGAGTGCATCTGACGTAATAGTGTTGCTCTTCGGGCTTCCCTATGACTTTGGGATTCCTGTCCTCCTGTTGTGGCAATATATTCGCGGACATAAAGAAGCTGTATTTCTCATTATTCCTCTTGTCCTCGTTAATCTAAACGGAATTCTAAATAGTCTGGCATGGCTGTTTTATGAATTTAGGCTGCGGGGTACAGATACAGAGTTCGTTCCCACTTTCCAGTTAGGCCCATTTCCCATCAATATTGGTCAAATCGACGGGCTGCTGTTCGTGCTGAGTATTGCAGCCGTCCTTCTACATCGCTTTCAGAATACGAGCCGCGCGCAGGAGCGGGCTGAAGCTGAGTTGGAGGCTGCGCGGAGCATGCAGGAAGTGATGGTGCCTCAACAAATCGGTTCGACACCTGGATTTGCAATTGAGGCTGTCTACTTACCGGCGCACGAAGTTGGTGGCGATTTCTTCCGGCTGTTTCCCGGTCCCGATGAATCTCTTCTAGTCGTCATCGGAGATGTCAGCGGTAAGGGCGTCAGGGCCGCTATGCTCGTAAGCCTGATCGTCGGACTGCTTCAAAAGATCGTCGAGACGACGCGCGAGCCGGTCTGCGTGCTCAGCGAATTGAACACTTCGCTGCTCGGGCATACTGCCGGCGCCTTCGCCACCTGTTGCTGCGCCCTGATCGGGCCGGATGGTCATTTGCGGGTCGCAAATGCGGGCCATCTTTCCCCGTACTGTGACGGCCGTGAACTGGAGACACCAGGTGGACTACCCTTGGGTGTGTCGTCGGAGACCACCTATGACGAGGTGGACTTTAGTCTCCGGCCCAAGGATCGCTTGGTATTCCTTTCCGACGGTATTGTTGAAGCGCGCAACAAGTCCGGCGAACTCTATGGATTTGAGCGGGCCGGACGCCTCAGCAGCGAACCCGCGGACCTGATTGCAATGGCGGCGCAACAGTTCGGCCAGGAAGACGATATTACCGTGGTAAGCGTCGAATTACGGCCGGCCTATACGTAGAAAAACGGTGGCCGAGTTTGCTGCCAGCTTGACGAAAAGGCGCTACCTTTAGATCGTCGGCGAGATCCAGACCCGCGAAGACGCCGCAAAGAAATCGGTTACTGAGATCCGCGTCCAGCGCCGCGCGTCGAAGACCGAATCCACAGAGGGGACGCCGCGTGAGCGGCCACCTTCTTACCCAGGAGAACCTCGCCTGCGTCGTTAGAACGTCACTGAAAGAGCCACCGCCAGAACTCCTTCGAAAGAGCGATTCAATAACGGCTGCCGCGAGTGCTCGCGTTAGAGCCGCTGGCCGCTGTTCCCCGTGATGTATGGTGATTTATGACCTCGGCCACATCCGAATCTGTCAGTTCCTGTTTTTATCTCTTTTTCTGATGACCCGCCCGGCCCCGTCGGGGCACCCGTGCTAGGATTGTGGTCCTCGCTCCTAATTAGTGAGTCGCAGGAGTACTCGTAGTATGCGGGTTGCCGCCTTCACTGACGAGGCCAACGACCCGGAAACCTTTGAGGCGCCACCTTGCCTCGGTCTCCAACCCGTCGGCACTTCCTGAATGCGAAGACCGAGTTGCGCGGCCCGGATCTGCATCTCGATATTCCACCCGTAAGTCATCTCAGACATGTTCATTCTTTCAAAGGCTGAGCGCGAAATCACACGCATAGGCCCCATATCGGTGTACTTCAGGCCCAGCCGCCATCGGATTAGCGTGCCCGCCAGCCAAGCCGCGAAAATCTGAGAGGAAAGCATGCTCCCCGGCTCCCGCGTGCCCGAGATCCGCGAGGCAATGACAAAGTCGGCTTCGCCTGCTAAAACCGGTGCCGCTAATCGCACAAGGTCGGAAGAAATATCGCTGCCATCGCCGTCCATAAAGGCCAGTACCTCGCTGGCTCCATTGGCAGCCTGCGCTCCGCTGTGGCAAGCCTGCCCGTAACCGCGTCGAGGCTCCAAGATTACAAATGCACCATTACGTTTTGCCTCTTCGGCCGTACTGTCCGTGCTTCCGTTGTCCACAACAATGCACTCGGCCAAAAGATGCCAGGGTAGCTCGCGCAGCGTTAGTCCAATCGCCTCAGCTTCATTGAGCGCTGGAATGATAAGGCTCACGCCGCTGAGTTGCACTACAGGCTCCAGCGCAAACCGCAGTTCGCACAGGCGCGCGGAGGCTGCGAACTCATAAGATTCGCTCGAAACTCCACGTAGCGGTCACCGTTCCAGATCTCACGAAGCGACTGTTGCGTGGCGTCTCCGAGGGTGAAGCTGTCATAGCCATGCATGGAAAACGGCGCGATGCAGCACGGCAGAGCGCGCCCCGTGGCGGTGAAGTACATGAGTGTCCAGGGGCGTCGGCAGAGCGACCAGGGTTGATCCTCGCGGCGCTGTTTCACACTGGCGTGCGGTTCGGTTGCGCCAGAAGCGTTGAAACTCACACCCAATTCGCGGGCCAGTTCTTCCGCTCGTTGAATCGTTTCCCCCTCTTGCACTGAGGTTGTTTCGAAGAGCGCGCTCTCGGAACGTGCCATCCCAATGGGATTGTCATTGAAAAAAACAAGACGCTGCAGATAAACTTCCGGCACGTCGATCCGATGAGCCAAACGAATGAAGGCCTCCAATTGCCCTATGGTTTCGCGCAGGCCGGTAAGCCACAGCGAAACGCGAGGCAACTCGACGCCAAGCTCGCGCTGCCGCCGGCGAAAGCCTGTAAGATTCCGCACGATCCGATCGAACAGATCCCGTCCGCGAACCATCTGAAATACGGAGCTGTCCGCGGCGTCCAGCGAGACCCGTAGTTCGTCGAGGCCCGTGTTAAGGAGCCGTTCACCATTAGGCTCATTCAGCAGGGTTCCGTTGGTGTTGAAGAGCACATAGATGCCCTTTTTCTTCAGGAACTCGATGCGCTCGGGAAGATCTTTCACCAGCATCGGCTCACCGACGCCGTGAAGGACCACTCGTTTGATACTGTCGAACTGCTTAACGATACTGGTGAAAAGCTCCCACGACATGTCTGCTTCAGGCTCTAATTCCTCATACGTCCGCGGGCATGTTGTACACAGCAGATTGCAGCGGTTGGTGACTTCAAGATAAAGACAGACGGGTTCAGAATCGGCTCTGGCGCGTAGTTCATCCTCGGGCTTCTCGAAGTAACGGCGCATAACCGTGGTGTTACTCATAAGTTTCTCCGACATAGGAAGGCATGATTTGTCGTTGTGAAGTTCGATTACGGCCGGAATCGGAGAATGGATACGCATTCCGCCACCATCGAACGACAAGGTCGGCCAGCACGGCAGCAAAGAAGATGCTGTACATGTACTCGTTCATGTGAAACATCTTTTCTCCTGGCAATGCGAGCTCGGTCGAAAACCAATAGGTTGCCTCTAGCGTGAGCACGATCGCAGGCATGTAGCGAAGCATAACGGCGAAAGGTAAGATCCAAAGGAAATACCACGGATAGTGTGGGGAGAATAGCATCGTCGCGACGATGCTGATCGCTAATTCCACTCCGAGTATTTGCTTGGGGTCGTGCAGTCGAACCATCCCCCAGAAGGCGATGCCGGCCAGAAGGAGCGCGGAAACGGCGATATATAATCCCGGCCAAAAAGGTAGGTGCATATGTCGGTGGGCCCAGGCGAGGAAGAAGTAACGATCGCCGGTATCCAGGCCCTCTTCGTGCGTAAATCCGGCTAGAAATCCGAGAACGCCGGAACCCGCGCTGGCGTAGAGTGCATAGCCCGCTGCAGTGATGCCGGCGCATAAGAGCAGCATGCGAGCCGTAATGCGGCGGCCGAACGCGAGCAAAAGCACCATGGGAAACATCTTCACCATGGCTGCGATCGTGATCCAGCTGGCCGATCGCAACATCTTGCCGCGTAGCATCGCCAACGCCGCAACCGACAGGAGACCGACCACGACGGCGTCCAGATGTCCGCTGGAGGCGATCTCCCAGACGCAGAGAGGATGCCACGCATAGAGAACGATCTCCTCGCGCGGCCTTCCGAACAAGGCAAGAATCTGAAGGAGCGCCCAGCATGCAAGAACCTCGAAGCCGACCATAGCGGCCTTCATGCATGCTTCGGTTTCAGAGATCCGCGTCACGGCCAGGAATATTAGTTGCGCGCCAGGAGGGTAAATCGTGTGCGCATATTCTTTTCGATTGATGTTGGGATAAATCTGGTCGTCACGCAAGAACTGAAGATGCTCATCGGCAGGGATATAGCGATAAGGATTAATCCCGGCGCCCTGTACCTTCCCGTCCCAAACATAACGATACATGTCTGAAGAAAGAAACTCCGGAGCGAAGACTCCCACCAGACGCGCGGCAAGGGCCACGCCGAAAATGATGGGAAGCGTCCAGCGGTTTGTTCTCCCGAAAACGACGAGAAGAACGCCCATGCTATAAAGGCCGATCTGCGTGAGAACATCCCAGCTGTAGCCATGGATGTAGTGTTTGTACTCGACCACTCCGTCGCGACAATACTGAACGTAGACGAGTCCCAGAAACAGCAGAGCGATGTTGGTTGCCAGCGCGAAATGCCGGTTCATGCGCGGCCAGGTCCACATCGTCATGCGCTCTGCCCTACAATGGTTGCCATCGAGATCTCATTGAGTTGATCTTTGATTGTCCACAGATAGTCGCGCGTATGTTTCGCGGCAAAGCCCTCGCGGCCCGTGCCGGATAGCAGTAACTCCCGATACAGCCGGGACAGCGTCTGGTGGTCGTCGACATCAAACCAGGTTGGCAGCGAATACACGGGAAGATCGATCTCCTGAGCCCGCTGCAGCGTTTGCTCCGCTACGATCGCCGTGCTCCAGGCGATGTCCTCAAAGAGTCTCGGATGCAACGCATTCACGCCAATGAGGTAATACCCGCCGTCGTCGGATGGACCTAACACCGTGCAGTCTTCATTGGTGAGCAAGCGTTCGACCGCCTCAATATAAGCCCCCGTTGGCACGGTGGGGCTATCGGAATCAATGAGGCAAACCGCCCTAAACCCGGCGGCGAACAGATCTTCCGCTGTGTGTAGCAGCCGCTCTCCGAAACCTTCACCACGCTGAGAAACTAGCGGCAGGTCGTCTGGAATAATGCCAGCGAATTTGGCTTCCTCCCCGACGGGGGTATAGGAGATGATTGTGTTTGCTTCCGCGGCCGCTTCTACTTCTTTGAGACAAGCGATGGTGTCGCGCAAGAACGCGATGTTCAACGCCGCGGCCTGCTGGGAATCCAGAGGAGGAGAAAGGCGAGTTTTGACGTGGCCCGCCTTGGGAGCCTTCGCCATCACCGCGAGCGCGCAACGCCCATGAAAGATCGCAGCTGGCTGTTTCGGATCGATGATGGTGTGCGGGCACTTGCTCATGCCGGTTTCTCGCAGAGCGCGTATTGATATCGCTGATCGCTCCATTGCCGGACGTGCTTCCAGGGTTGAGATGCAACAAAGTCTGCAAACTGTGCTTTATTGAGAACGCGGCAATGCTTGAAATTATCGAGCGAATTCCGGGAACCCGTCAGGAGCTGCAGAATGCGCATGCAAGCAAGCGGCAACGCAGCGCGCAGAGGAGAGCGCGGCTCTGCGATGAACAAGAGTCCGTTCGGCTTCAGCGCGGTGTACATCGTCTCAATGGCGAAGCGTCGGTTGAGAAGGATGAGAAACAGTCGGGAAGCGATGATGAAATCGGCGGCTTCGGGGAAATTGGAGAGTTGCTGGGCGCGCGCGCGTACGAATCGACAGTTCGTCAAGTGATTACGAACCGCTTTTCGTCTTGCACGTGCCAAGAGACCCTCGGACGGGTCAAGGCCCACAACGTCAATCTGAGGAAAACGCTTGGCGAGTTTGGAAGAATAAACTCCCGGCCCGCATCCCACTTCCAAGAGGACGGGGCGGCAAGATTGCTTTAGTAGCGGCGTCATAGTGCTCGCAATCTCATCCGTGTGGTCGGTAAATAGCAGTTCACGGCATAACGCGTAAAACCAGGAACATCTCTCGAACACGCTTTCGGGGCTGCCGGCGCAGATATCGTGAGTAGGAACGGTCATTTACAGTCCCGCATACCAGTCGTAGCCCAACTTAGTCCAGTAATCGTCGGGTCTTTCGATGTCGTAGCTGATCAGCCCTATGCGCTTGATTTGCTTGTAACCGTATTTGGTCGGCATGTGCAGCCGCAACGGGGCGCCATGATATTGCGTCAGCGGAGCGCCCATCATCTCGGTCACCAGGAGTGTTTGCGGGTGCCTGCAAACCTGGATGTCATAACCGTTGTAGTAGTCTCCATCCGGTGTCTCCATGTACACGAATTGAGGTTCCTTGCCATCCCTGAGTTCGGGAGGGTATTCCTCCAGAAAATCGGCCATCCTGACTCCCGCCCAATGGACAATTTGGCTCCAACCTTCAATGCACTTGAATTGCGTGACTAGCTCATGACGAGGAAGCCGAAGTATGTCGCTCATCGTCAGCAATAGGCCGCTAGTCGGTTGAGGCAATGTGGAGCGGCTCTGCCCCGCTTCCTCTCGACCGCGGGGCATGCGCCCGGTTCGCATCTCTCTTCGTTTCTCTTCCTCCATCATCGACTCGGGCGCCATCTTTTCCGCTGTCCTCGCCGACGGCGGAGGCGTCTTCGTGTCAAGCCCCCTGCTTTCGGCGGTTTTCGCGTCCATATACTTGTATTCCCAGGCAGTCACATCGGAGGCGTAGCGAGGATGTGTCAGCGAATCGCGAACACCCACCACCTGCAGGCGATAGCTGTCCGGATCAAGCGTCATGTGCAGGCCATAAACGCCGTTCACTCGAAGATTCTTGGCTCGGCCTAACGGATAGGTTGGAGCAAGCGCTCGCTCGTCGAAAATACTTCGCGAAAGTTTCGCATTAAATCGGAACGCACCACGAAATGGATCCGGTTGCATTTCGTCTCGGGGCCCGTCTTCGATCCACCTGTATAAACCGTACCCAGCGGCCGCAGCCGCTGCCGCTATTGCAAAAGAACGGCGAGTGTGGCGGCGAGAATTTGCCAACACCTCTTCGTCCAGAACCTCGATATTGACCGGCTTGTCTGGCGGCAAAGCTTCCGACGGCTGGACGTTGGCGGGCATTTCTTGAGACGGGGCCTGAGGCGCGGGCGCCGTCTCAGGCGGATTCATTTCGCTTTTTGGTTGCTGGCGCTCTTCTGACTCTGGCATCACCGGGACAACCTTTCGTTCTCAAGCGAAGCTTCGCCGGCGCGGCGGATCTCAAAACCGCTCACCATGCTGCGAAAGTTGTTCCAGCCGGCGAGTACCACCTGTCCAACGTGCACGAGAAAGAAACCGACAAAGCCCATCGTGAGCCAGAAATGCTCCCAGCGCGCCATCTCGTAACCGCCGAGAATCGTAGTGATCCAGTGAGCCTGGGTCGGTTTGTAGATTGCGAGGCCGGTGACCAGCATGCCGAATCCCATGGCAATCACGCTGGTGTATGCGATCCGCTGTGCGCCGTTGTATTTTGTCTGCGGTGGCAGCACCTTGCGGAGATGAAGGTCTACCAGGGTCACTTGAATGGCATCCTTGAGGCTGCGCTTTTCCGGAATCAGGAATCTCCATTCGCCGGAGATGGCGACAAACAAGACGTAGGCAATGCCATTGAAGGCGAAGAGCCACATGAAAAAGAAGTGGTGGCCGAGGGCCTGTGTGACGTGGAAGGGTGCATGAATCAGCTTCCAGAACCATTCAGGAAAGAGATGGAATAGAGTGAGCCGGCCGATGCCGATTCGATAGATCTCATGCGGATGCTTGTATGCGTTGTCCGAGTCGTTCCAATAAATGAAGAGTCCGCTCCAGATCATCACAAAGAGCACGGGGAAGTTAATCCAATGCATCCACCGGATGGCGAGAGGATGTTTGCGCTCCAGGCGAATGCTAGCGTTGGGGATCGGGGGATTCATCGAACTTCCACCACCATGAGCGTGCAGTCGTCGGTCAAGAGTGGTCCGCGTGAAAAGGCTGTAGCACCATCTGCCAGGGCGTCTCTTACGCTCGCTAACTCCTTGTCTGCTTGGGTTTCCAATAAAGCGGGCAGTTCCTTTTCTCCGAACTCCTCGTCGGACTTGGGGTCCGTCGCTTCCGTGAGACCATCGGTATAGAGCAAGAAGCGGTCCGCTGCTTGCACCCGTACTGCGTCTTGATCGTACTGAACAGAGGGAAGAACGCCCAGCGGTAAGTTCGCTTTGCCCGATTGCATTCCGAGAACAAGCGGCAACCACTGTCCTCCCGATCTCCGTGCGAGTACCGGCGGATGACCGGCGTAAGAGTAGTAAAGGGTCGAATCGCTGATGTAGTGGCTCACCACGGCGGCGGTCGTTATGGCGAAGCCACGGCCGTGAATCATTCGATTGAGGTCTGACAGTACACCAGCGCCATCGAGCGAGTTCATCTTGTCCTGCAGGCACTGATAGATCCAAGAACTGATTTCACTAACCTGCTCGCCATGCCCCCGCACATCGGCCACCACCATGCGCGTCAGCAAGTCAGTGGAGCATACGCTCATGTAGTAAATATCCCCGCCGCGCTCGCCGCCACTGGCGGTTGAATGCAGGCTGGCCGTGACGCCTTTCGTGCAAACGTCGAGAGTGACTGGCTCTATGCCGCCCCAGATCGTGGCGCAAGGGATTCGATAAGGTTGGTTCTGAAGTTTAGGAGCCGTAGTCATGGGATTCAATCGATCAAGCAAGCAGCAGGGGCAGGAGCACACCCATGCAAAGCACGAATAGCCAAAGGGCCGGGGCGGCTGTTCCCACGGGACGTCGCAGGCGCTCTTCGCGGGCCGCGATTCTTGGGTCCAGGAGCAACCATTCGTCGTGGCGCCGTTCGAGCAGCCAGAAAGACGCCGCGGCCACCGCTCCATACATCAGTTGTCCGACAAGCGCGGGAAATTGGGCCCGTGCGTCCGCGGGCGCCCATAGCGAATGGCCCTCGGCAACGGCGAGCAAAGTGAGCGGCCCGATGAACCAGCCAATCAGTCCGTAAACAAGCCCCCATCCGATTCCGGAAGCAAGGTTGGGAGCCTCGCGCTGAAATAGCAGGCCGTAGGTCGCGCCCATCAGAATGCCGATGGCCAAATGGACGGCGAAACCAAGCGTCGGCGACGTTCCGCCAACAACCGCGGCAACTTCTTTCCATGAGCCGGTGGCAATCAAAACAAGCGCGTACAGCGCACCTCCGGCAACCCCCGACACCGCGCCCCATTGCACTAATCGGATGAACCGCAGGCCCGGACCTTCGGGCTGGCGGCGGATAGGATCGGAGTCGGTGAAGAATCGCACCCACAAGCGATCCACCGCCGCGTAGAGCAAACCGACGATCACGCCATAGACAATGTGCCCGATCAGCGATCCGAAGAGCTCGCTTGCATGACTGCTGGACCAATCCAGTGGACGGCGCGACCACAATGGCAGGATGGTGAGCGGTCCCAGAAACCACCAGAAGATGCCATAAGCCATGCCGCAGGCCATGCTGGATCCGTAACCGCGCGCTTCGCGTTGGAATAAGAGCGCGAACGTAACGCCGATGATCACAGCGAAGAAAAAATGAAGTGATTCACCAACCATTCTGGAATTCGATCCAACCAGGCCGGCGATCAGCGGATAGAAATTCACTTGTTCCATCCACTTGCCGAAGGCCCATCCGCCCACAATACCGGCCAGGGTCCCGCCAACGATGGCACGTGCGGCGCTGAAGGGAGCTAGCTTGTCGTCCGTTTTCCGCGCCTGGAAAGTCCCTAGCACCAGGCCGAGCGGTCCGCCGAAGCAGAGGATATAGCCGACCAGGTCCGGAAAATTATCGCGATTGGTTCGCAACTGAGCGAGGGACGTAACTCCGGCGTCCACCAGTTGTAGGATCACCGTGACCACCGCGAGCCACAGTAGCAATGCGTAACCGAGGCCCCAAAGCAGCCCGGAACCCGTGCTGCTTGCGCGATTCGAGAATAGAAGCGCGAACAACAAGCCGTAGAGCACGCCAAGGACCGGCCCGGTAACCATCGTTGCGTGAGCAGCTGGCATGAGCGCCAGGCCGCCAAGCAGCCCGGTTGCCGCGCATACGAGCACGGTGAACAAGCGGTTTGGGATGGAGAGCGATTGCGGCATAGGCGGGGCAAGTGCGGAGGTGGTGTGCATTTGGACGCTAGTTCAGCTCGATAGTTTGGACGATGTCGCGTGGGAAGAACAGCTCGATCACCCAGTCGCTCAGTACTCGAATCTTCCGCTCCAGTCCGGGCAACTTTCCCAGATAAATGCCACGCCACAGCAGCCAGGCGAACAGTCCGCGGAAGCGTATGGACTTCCCGCGCGCGAAGGGAACCCTCAATTCAGCGCAAGCCGTATGATGGCCGACCACGCAGAGCGCGCCCAGCGAATCGAAGTGAAATGGTTCCAGTGCGCGGGCTCGCAAAGTAGCACGAATATTTCGAGCCAGCACACGCGCCTCACGGAGTGCGAACTGCGCAGTGGGCGGACATGGATTGCCAGTCTTGCCATCCTTGAGCGCAGCGCAATCGCCTACGGCCCACACTCCCGGAAGCCCAGTCACTGACATCGTGTTTTCGACAACCACGGCGCCCCGGCGATCGGTCTCCAGGGGCAACGTCCGCAGCAACGGATTGGGCGCCGTCCCCGCGGTCCAGACCAGCGTTCGCGCTCGAACTTCGCCGTCACTGAGAATCACGCTACCGGGACGACAATCATTCAGCCGGCAGTTGAGCCGGAACGTGACGCCCCGCATCGCCATGCTCTCTTGCGCATACCGCCCCAACGATTCGGTGAGTTCCGGCAGAATGCGGTCTCGCGCGTGAACCAGAACGATCTGCAAATCTTCGGCACTAATATTGGGATAGTCCGCCAAAATGCCGCGTGAAAAATCGTTGAGAGCGCCCGCCAGCTCGACGCCTGCGAATCCCCCGCCTGCGATCACGAACGTGAGCCTCTCACGCCGCAGCCCGTGATCTGTTTCGCGATCCGCCTGCTCGAACATGTCGATCACGTGATTGCGAATGCGAATGGCGTCCAGCAGCGACTTAAAGTCGAACGCAAGTTCCTGGACGTTCTTCAGGCCAAGATAGTTCGAAACAGCGCCCAGCGCGAAAACCACTTGGTCATAGACCAGTTCCCGGACGCCGCCGCCTTCCACGGCTACCTGTATCCGCCGGCCATCGAGATCCAGCTCGCTCACGCGTCCTCGAATTACCTGCGTGCGGCGCAAGCTGGTTCTCAAAGGAGTGCTGATGTGGCTGGGCTCCAGGCTGCTTCCCGCCACCTCGGCAAGCATCGGCGTGAATAGTAGAGCGTTCGTCTCGCTTACTAAGGTAAAAGCGACGGAGCGGTCCGGCCCGAACACCTCTTCCAAGTTTTGAGCGGTGGTCATGCCGGCGAAGCCACCACCTAAGATGACGATGTGTTTCGGCTCGGCCTCCAGTGCTTTTGGAGGCTCCGTTTCCGGTCCGAGCCTGGCGAGTGCGATGTCGTTCAGGGCCTGCGTCAGCAGCCCGAGTGCTCCGCCATATAGGACCCAGCCGATTAACTCGGGAAACAGAGCGCGCATCTGGCTGTTTGTCCACTCCGGCATCTCGCCTCCGAACAGGGGGAAAAGGATAACGCCGAAGAATATCCAGGCCGGCACGCCGAGCGCGGCGGCTGTCATGGCACTGTCAGCGTAAGCGCGCGGGGTTGGCCGGAAAGCGATTGTGTAGACGATTCCAACCAAGACCCCCAGCAGGACAGCGACTGCCTCCAGGTCCTGCGTCATCACCAGCGCGTAACTGGCCGCCAAGCCAGCTAGCGAGCCGAGGAGAGTGCGTCTGAGGTACTTATTCACACCGTTGATAATCAATGCGTTAGGAGTCTGAATTTATTCCCTCGCGTTAACGTCGCTGCAGGGCGCCGCAGGGTTCGAATCGCTTAGCCAAGAGAGTATCCAGGCTGAACTCACCAAGTCCGAAGAGCAACACCAGCAGAGATGCGATCAGGAAAGTATAGGGAGCCGCCGCATAGAACTTGTCGGGGTCGGAGAAGACGGAGAGCAACGCTTCACGATCGCCTGTAATGAAAGCGACAATCATGTTACAGGTGAGCAAGAGAGCGATCGGTCGCAAAGCTATTCCAGCCACAAGAAGATGCCTCCCACGAATTGCAGCGTGCTGATAGACGGTGCGTCATAACTGATTCCTTTCATCTTCTTACTGGAGTTTTGCTCGTCCAATCCATCGCTCATGCAGGCGACTGGGACCGAACTGAAATGGGCGATAATTGTTGCCGCTAGTCTAAAATGACGCGGGGTGCGCGCCGTATTCCCGGATGCATCATTAAAGTCTTGTCATGATCGGGAAGCCAACGCGGTTGTTGCTAAAATGCGAGGCGATTAGCAGAGATTTCGGGGACGCAGACCTCTCAGCTATTCGTGCAGCGATCACCGCCAAGCCAAACTAGTAGAGCGTACGCATCAGAGTTCCAGCTTTCCCAGAAACTCCTTTACGCGTGGCGCTAGCGCCAGCATCAGGTCCGTGTTGCGCTGCTTGTCGAGATCGGATATGAAATACACCAAGTAATCGCTGGTTTCGAATGCTGTGATTTTGAAGCGCTGAACCCCCGCCTGGTACATGGGAATACCGGATTCGCTCAGTGCCGGCAGCATGTCGGCGCCGTGGAAAGATTCGCCATCGACCTTTCGGGTGATCACCAGCGAGAGCATGTTCGATTGGTCCATTAAAGATAGATGAATGAACTCACGTCCTTTGTAGGTGCACTGATGCGCCAGCGTCATCCGATAATTCTCGGGCACAAGGCTGCGCACGATCGGAATCAGCCCAGCATATTGCGGCGATATGGCCTTGACGCCCCTTTCGGGCGTCGGCATGAGGATTTCTTCGGGGGTCGGCGGATTCTTGGGGTACTTGCGAAATACCGAGCAATGGATGTGATCTCTCAATCCGATGCGCATAAGAGCGCCCAGGTGGGAAGAGACAGAAGCAATGTAGGCGTCCTGCGAGCCTCTGGTCAGCCTAAAATGGCCGAATTGGTAGGCGGTCAACAGAGCGGCAGAAACAGCTGCTACAGCAACCGCTGCGACAGCAACCGCGGGAACGAGTTTGGGAAGCCAGCGCCACCTCAGAAGTGCGCCGAAGCGGAGCTTATCCGCGTGGATCAGGCCTCGCAAATGGGCTTCGAGATCATCCGGTACAGGGACGCTGTTGACAGCATCCTTCAGGCGGTTCTTGTTTGGTAGCGTCGGGTTCACGCCTCTCCTCCGGCACCCTTAATTCCATATCGCCGCGCAACTTCTCCCAACTGCTCGCGTAGCAGTTTTCTCCCCCGGCTTAATCGGGACATCACCGTACCGAGTGGGATCGAAAGAATTTGGGACGCCTCTCTATACGAGAACTCCTCAACATCCACAACTAAAACGATAGCGCGATAGTCCGCCGGCAAACGGTCGAGTGCGACCAGAATATCGTTGTCCGTCAGTCGTTCGGGAATCGGCTCGATCTGAACCAGATTGGCTTCGGTGACTACCTCAGATTCCTGCATCTGCGGAAAGCGGAACCACTTGCGCCGGTCGTGATTGACGCAATGAAAGAGAATCTTAAACAACCACGCGTGACAATTGGTTCCTGGCTCGAACCGATGAAACGATTGCCAGGCCTGCAGATAGACTTCCTGGGTCACATCTTCTGCCCGAGCACCGTCACCAACCATACGACGAGCGGCACGAAAGATGTTGTTCAGATGCGGCATTGCCTCCGCTTCGAACCTTTCAGCTGTTGAGGGATCGGCGCTCAAGTCTTTTGTCGCCGACAGGACGGGTACCTCGGTGGCAACCTCTGGGACTTCGGTCTCTGGCTTCTAGCGGTAAGCAAATCTGAATCGCGCCGTACTAACCTAAATGCCGTCCCGGTGGCGTTTTATTCCGCAATCCGCAAAAATGTTATATCGTATTGATCCCAAAGGGGCGAAACAACAACGAGCGACCGCGTCCGTCAGCGACGCCGTGAAATTGATTGCATCAGTTTCTTCCCGAAAGAGAACAGTGGTACGCACCCGGGCCTTGTCGTCAGAGCGCTCTTCGCCTTTGGGTTTCAACAGTTGTTCTATGCTCCCCTAAGCGTCCGCAGCCGGTCCCTTAATGTGGCGGGTGCGGTTAGGTTCCCCACGCTAGATTTCACCAAACGCTTAAGTGCGACCTTTTCTTCAACGGCAGCCGCGCAGATGCTGCAGCCCGCGATGTGATTCCGAACCCACGTCTCAAGTGGGGAAATGAGTTCGTGATCCACGAACCCATCGATGAACTGCGCGACCTGGCTGCACTCTGGCACGTTTTTCGGGCTCTATTGGTTTTCAGCCATACACAAACAAGATCCTCAGGGGCCAGGAATTTATTCCCGAATGACCCCTTCTTGGGAAGAGGACTAGTGTTTAGTGGGAATGATTAACCTGGGCAGACCTAACCCTGTTCATCGCGCCGGTTGCGACAAATCCGCGGAAGAAGGAGCAGGGCTCTGTTACCGGTACGGCCCATTTTGCCATGCTCATCAAATCGCGGATAGCCGCACTACACAGGAACTTCCAGCTGCGGTCGGAGACATCCGCCGTCAAATCTAATGGTATCTTCGGCGACTTCTTTAACTCCCAGCGCAGAGAAAACGCGCTGCGGCTCTCCCAAATCGCTCCAAGCGAGTGCTCGGGCCTTGAGAACTGACAGTGCTGCTGCACTCGTAGCCAGAACATCATCGGAAAAGTTCGTTGCGGGAATTGAGGAATAAAGGCAGCGCAGTGCCTGGGCCTCACCACCAGGAACGTTCGTGCGTTGCATCGACTCGAAAGCCATCAACAGTGACGGCAGGGCGCGGCGAACCATATTCAGGAAGGCGCTCACCCGGCCGATCATCACGAAACTATTCCATAGACCTCCGCGGAGCATTAACCGGGAAGCGGTGCTCCGGGAAGGCTTTTCCCAGAAGCGGCTCACCTTGAAAACTGATCCCGCCGCAGCGCCCTCCAAAGCTTCGCCGGGTTCAATCCACCCGTACGATTCCTCGGGGCCATCAGGCTCGATGCCCAACAGGATCACGCGGCCCCGATCTCCCTCTGCTTGAACAAAGGCCAAGTCGATGTGTGCGGCAAAGTCTTCTGCGTTTCCGAAATGATGATCTGATGGGAAGAATGCGACAATACCGTCCGCGTCCATCTCCTTCAGACGCGCCAAGCTGTACACGATGGCCGGCGCTGTTCCGCGGTTGGATGGCTGGATCAACAGGCGCGCCGGCGGGATTCCAACAAGTTGTTCAATATAGAAACTCTCGTGGGTTCGGGTGAGAAATAGAAGTGTTTGACTTAACGGGACAACCCGCTCAACGCGACGCTGCGTCTGCATTAGAAGCGTCTCTGACCCAGTGAGGGCACAAAACTGCTTTGGCCTGTCGTCTCCCGAAATCTTGCGGGTGAGCGGAAGAAGCCGTTTACCGTCACCCCCGGCGAGGATGATCCCCCAGCGATGGGCCGATGCACCCGAACAAAGGACGGGCCCCTCGGACCGTTGAATCGTGATGCCTAATATATGAGCGATACCCGCAGAAATATTCCCGTTGAGCCCAAGTTTATTGATGCAGCCGGATTTGGAATCGGAGAATCCGCTCGGCAAGGCTGTTCCCATCCATCCGAGAATAATGCGCCGAGCCAAGAAATCCTGGTACCGCTCCATAAGCCCGAGCAATCAGGTGTATTTGAGTTGCTTGTGCCTCCAGAGATTCGAAAGAGCGCGCGTCGAATAGAAAAAGTATCGGGGCTTCAATAGAATTCCTATGCGGCTAACGCGTCTCTTACAGCTGAGTGTTAGGTACAGTTGAGTGTTAGACGGGCGCGCCGACGATTACCCTTACATCGAGGGTCCCTCGGAGCGTGTTCGTCATGATGCAACCACGGTCAGCGATCTCGACTAGCCGTTCGAGTAGCTCCTGATCGCTACTCTCTGCGGCAACCCGTAATTCCACGCTCCGGAACCGGGTGGGCGAGTCGGCGAGGAAGCCCGCCACTTCCACGCGTGCATTGGAAATCTCCACCTCCCGCGCTCTAAATGCCGCCAGAAGAGTGCTCATAAAACAACCTCCCACCGCTGCGAGAAACAGCTCGCCGCCCATTGGCCCCGCATCGGCGCCGCCCTTAGCGGCGGGTCTGTCGATTAGCACTCGGTGCCGGCCTATCGCCGCTTCTGACACCGAAGCCGAAATCTGGCGGATTTGAATCTTCATCTCATTGGCCATATTACTAACGCTACACTATGGGGCAACGCTTCCTGGATGATCTGCCCATATCCCTAGCTGGCGCGCGACCTTTCTCTGCCCTTCTCAGCGGTTGAACGGTGCGAAGGTCGAACGGCCTAACTATTGATACGTCGGAGGCAACTGCAATAGTGGGAGGGCGGACAATGTTGTTTGGGATGCCGCCCTCATGCAAAGTTTGCCTGACAGGATTAGTGTTCCTTCGCGAGAGTGGCAAATTCCACCATCGTGCCCACTAGTCCTCCCGCAAGTGCCGCGGCTGCGAGTGCCGGAAGTACTAACTCCCCCACAGCAACCATGTTCACGAGTCCGAGAAGCAGTACAGCCTCAACTGAAACGCTGATAGCGACGACCAGGATCATGTACCAAATAGCTCTGCTGCTTGTTCCCACTTTAGTTTTTTGCGTCGGTAACATTTTATTTCCTACCCTTCCTGCCTTGCACTTGTTATTTCGTAGCTAGGAGCACGGAGGTTACGGCCATTGCCAGGCAGTCATTGAAACATGGCCGAACTATATGCACGAACGTTCAAGTTTCCTAAATTCAATCATGCTAAAGGAATCCTGGCAGGCAAACTCCCCCCGACGCCGTCAACTATATTGCAGGGACGTTCAGTATCCAAACTCGGATCAGGGCTCCGGAGAAACCACACATGGCGCAAGGCGAAGAACCTTCGAGAGGAAGAAATTAACCAAGGTCTGTACGAACGGGGTCCGGGCGGTGAAACGGACTGGTCTTCAGGAAGACTACTCTCCCGAGATGGACCCCCAAGAGGTGTTCATTGTAGTGACCTCAAATGCCTGCCACTTCTACCGGAAGCACCAGCGGGAATCGCGCTTTCTGGATCAGTTCGAAAATGCAGGCTTTGTCTGCTTGTCGATAAAAACTCACAAGCTCGGCTCGCCTTTTGCTTCACGGCGCCGACCGTGGATGACGTGGCACGGGCTACCTCCTCTAAAGGCTTAGCCCTCCCGCTTTCAACATCGTCAACACTTCCCTCTGAGCTTCGGGCAAAACCGCGACGAGCGTTCCGAACGCAGGAAGGGAGTTCCGGGTTCAAAGCGCGGGCGTAACTCGGGAGGCATTTCCGTCGCGATTTCGTCGACTCTTGTGCGACGGGTTCGGTGGTAGCCATCCACGCGCACTCGCGTACACCCAGGGCAGAACCGACTGGCCCGGCCTGTAGGTGTGCCGGTAGCAGATCACCTGCCTGCTCGCGGCTCACCGGGTCCTGCAAAAGCGCAACAACGCAGGGCTGAGGGCGCCATTCAGAGCAGCCGGCGCTCTGGGGCCCGCTTGCTGGTAGCGCGCCATCCAGCGGTCCAGGGCAGCAATCGACGGCGGTGTGGCCACGGCGCTTTCGTGCGAAGTTGGTCCCGTCGCTGGACTACCAAATTCCTAACCTTTCCCTACGCGGGGATATGTAACGCTCCCTGCTGGGTGTCCCGTCAAAAGCTATACTCGGTGCCCCGGATGGACATCTTAGTCATAAAGTCCTGAAGCTCCGTCTCGCCGCGGAACTTGGAACGGTCGTACCGCTCATGGTGAACGATTTCTTCGAGCGCCCGGCGCGGATGGTGAATCGTAGGACTTCGCTTCGCGAACCCTATGGGAAGCAGATGATAAATCTGTAACGGCTCTGGAATGCCGAGGAGGGACTTGAGCATGACGCTGAAATAGGGCGAGGCCACGTCGCTGATGTACATGGAGCTGAGCCCCAACACCTCGGCGGCCAGCAGCATCTGCAAGACGCAATTCGCCAGGCTGCTGTAAAAGTGTGCTTCCCATTTGTCCAGCTTTGTGCGCATGGGGTAGGCGTCGTTCGTGCGCGGATCGCCGAGCACGAGTACCTGGACCGGCGCGTGGCGGAAGTCCACACCGGCATTCACACGGCGGCGCTGGCCGCGCGTCGCCTCCTCGATTTCGATCTTGTCGCGCATTTGAGTCTTGAAGATCTCTACGATCTTTTCCCGAATCCCCGGGTCTCGTATGACA
>Ga0302325_10005456_pt1 | contig 28877 bp, 25 predicted proteins | sample Palsa_T0_2_FD_201948 | JGI IMG/M metagenome (GOLD analysis project Ga0302325, IMG submission 201948) | Peat permafrost microbial communities from Stordalen Mire near Abisko, Sweden - Palsa_T0_2 | ecosystem: Environmental > Terrestrial > Soil > Palsa > Peat permafrost | place: Sweden: Abisko...
CACAACCCACGATAAAATCTCCGTCATACGCCGCCAATGACTCGACCGCCGCCGGTCTGGCCACAACCAGGCCCAAGCCTCCCGGATCAAACACTGGGCCGAACGGGATTGACATGCGTAACATCGGTCGCAGCTCGCGAGGGGGGACTTACTGTGTCGTCGGTCCCGTTTCCCACCCACCCCCCAGCGCCTTATACAGGCTCACCAAATCCAGCGAGATCGCGCTGTCGCTCTGGGCGAGGACGTTTTGGGCTTCCAGCAGGGTGCGCTGGGTGTCGAGCACTTCGAGGAAATCAATGACCCCTTTTTCGTATTGCTGGCGGGCCAGGTCGACCGCCTGTTGGGATTCATTGACGGCCTCGAAGAGAGACTGGCGGCGGAATTGCTCCGTGCGGTAGGAGGCGAGGGAATCTTCCACTTCGCGGATGGCGCCGAGGACGGCGAGCTGATACGTGGTCATCGCCTGGCGAGCGAGGGCTTTTTGCACCTCGACGTTGTTGTGGATTCTGCCGGCGTCGAAGATTGGCCAGGTGATTCCGGGGCTCAGCGCGAAGTAGTGGCTGTTCCAGTCGAACAGCTCCTTGATCTGCGAGCTGTCGAGGCCGAAGGAACCGGTGATGCTGAATTTGGGGTAGAAGTCGGCGGTGGCGACGCCGATGCGGGCGGAGGCGGCGGCGAGTTGCTGCTCAGCGCGGCGGATGTCGGGCCGGCGGCGAACCAGGTCGGCCGGTACGCCAACCGGCACCAGCGGCGGGACGGGCGGCAGGGGGGAGAACACGCTGAGTTCCACGGAAAGCGATTCGGGATCCTGCCCCAGAAGGACGCCCAGCGCGTGGATCATCTGGCGAAACTCCGCTTCGTATGCGGGCAGCGTGGCGGCGGTGGACGCGACTTCGGCGGCTTGCCGGGCGACGTCCAGATCGGTCGCGAAGCCGGCGCGATAGCGCGAGCGCGTGAGGTCCAGCGTGTCCTGCTCATCGTGAAGATTCTGCTCGGCGATCTGCGCCTGGATCTGCGCGGTGCGAAGCTCGATATAGTCGCGCGCGACCTCGGCCAGCAGGGAAATCATGACATCGCGCTGATCTTCGATGGCGGCGAGGGTATCCGCATCGGCGGCCTCGATGGCGCGTCGCTGGCCGCCGAAGATGTCGATTTCCCACGATGCGTCGAAACCGGCCTCATAGAGATCGGTGGTGACGCCGGGGAATCCGCCGTTGCCCAGCGGGCTTCCCGGGCCGCCGAGTGGGGCGGAGCTTGCGGCTGCGCCACCGCCGGTGGATTCACCGGACTGAAACGGGGTGGCGATGATGCCGGAAGCGGAAGTTGATTTGGAGTTGGCGGCGGTTGCGGAGCTGGCGCCACTGCTGCTTCCGCCGAACGCGCCGAGGGGGATCACGACGTTTTTGCTTCCGCGGGCGTGCTGGTATCCGCCATCGGCGTTGATTTCGGGCCAGAGTTCCGATCCGACGACGCCGCGCTGGGCCCGCGCCTGGCGCAGGCGAAGCTGGGCGTTGCGGAGATCGAGATTATTTTTCACGGCGCGGTTGATGAGGGAATCCAGCTCGGGGTCGTTGAACGTCCGCCACCAGTGAATGGCGATTACTCGGCTGGAATTGACGGAACCGACCGGCTGTGCCGCGGCGATATCGCCGAAGGAGGGGGCGACGGTCATCTTCGGCGGTTTGAAATCCGGGCCGACTTCGCATCCCGAAAGGATCGCAAAGATTACCGCGAAACGAAATTTGAATTTGCTCATCATGGCAGACCTCCCGCAGTTCGCACACTAATGTCCGGCATGGGCGGCTTCGCCCGGATGGATTTTCTTGAGAAACACCACGAGCCCCATCATGCAGAACGCCGCCACGCCGAGGGTTTTGAAGACGTCGATGTATGACAGCATTGACGCCTGCTGCTGGACCTGATCGTAGAGCGCGGCGACCGCACGATTGGCGGCGAGGATGGGGTTCACGCCTTCATGGATAAAATTTCGCGCGATCGAGCTGACAGATTGCTGATACATCCTGTTGTTGAATTGGCTGGCGCTGAGAATCCGGCTCTGGTGGAATTGCGCGCGGCGGATAAGCATCGTGTTGGCGAGCGAGACGCCGAAGCTGCCGCCGAGATTGCGGGCGAGGTTGATGAGGGCGGAGGCGTTGTTGTTTTTTCCCTTGGGCAGGCCGTTGTAGGCCGCGGTGTTGATGGGAACGAAGAGGAACGCCAGCCCCGCGGCCTGAAAGGCGCGCGCACCCGCGAGTTCGGCGAAGGATGCCTGGGTGTCGAAATTGGTCATGTATAAAAGGGAGCAACCCTCGACGAACATGCCGAACATGATGAGCCATTTCGGCTGAACGTGAGAGAGAAGGAATCCCACAAGGGGCATCATGGCCATGACGGCGAATCCACCGGGGGAGATCACCAGCCCGGCGCGGGTTGCGTCGTAGCCCAGGAGCGTCTGTGTATATTGCGGGAGAAGCTGCGTGGTGCCGAAGAGGATGAATCCCACTGCGAACATGACCAGGTTGGTAAACGCGAAGTTGGAATCCTTCAGCAGGGGCAGATCCACGATGGGATTTCTGGTGGTGAATTCCCAGACGATGGCGCCGATGACTCCAATGGCGGCCAGGATCGCGAAGATCAGGATGAAATTGGAAGAAAGCCAGTCATCCTCCTGCCCCTTGTCCAGGACCACCTGAAGCGATCCAAGTCCGATTGCGACCAGACCGAAGCCGAGATAATCCACCTTCAGGCCATGCCTCAGGGTTTCCTTCTGCTCGGCGATGGCCTCGGCGGATTCCTGGAGAAGGTGATAGACGAGGAACAGGCTGAGGATTCCGACGGGGACATTAATGAAGAAAATCCATCGCCAGGAATAGTTGTCGGTGATCCATCCGCCGAGCGTGGGGCCAATGGCGGGGGCGACGACGACGGCGATGCCGTAGAGGGCAAATGCCTGGCCGCGCTTTTTCGGGGGGAAGGTGTCGGTGAGGATCGCCTGCTCGCTGGGGGCGAGACCTCCGCCGCCCATGCCCTGGAGGACGCGGCAGAAGATGAGGATAGGCAGCGTCGGCGCCAGGCCGCACATGAGCGAGCTGACCGTGAACAGCGCGACGCAGGTCATGTAGAAGCGCTTGCGGCCGATGACCGATGAAAGCCATCCGCTGATGGGGAGAATGATGGCGTTGGCTACGAGGTAGCTGGTGAGCACCCAGGTGGCTTCATCCTGGCTGGCGGCCATACCACCGGCGATGTGCTGGAGCGACACGTTGGCGATGCTAGTGTCGAGCACCTCCATGAAGGTCGCCATCGAAACGACGACCGCGATGAGCCACGGATTGACGGGCGGGCGCTGGGGCATGGCAATTCAGCGGACTTTGATCTCCGGATCGACCGACATTCCCGGCGAAAGCAGGTGATCCATGTCGTCGTTCTGATGCGGATCGAGCACGATCTTCACCGGCACGCGCTGGACGATCTTCACATAATTTCCCGTGGCGTTTTCCGGCGGCAGCAGCGTGAAGCGCGCGCCCGTGCCGTTTTGAATGCTCTGCACCTTTCCGGTGATTTTGCGGCCGGGATACGCATCGACGTTCATCGTTACCGGCTGACCGGGGTAAATGCGGGCGAGCTGCGTTTCCTTGTAATTGGCGACCACCCACACGTCGTAGAGCACGATGGAAAACATCGGTTGATCGACCTGGATGTACATGCCAGGCTCGACGTCCTTGCGGGTGATGACGCCGTCGGATTCGGCGCAGATCGTGCAATAACTTTCGTTGTTTCGGGCCTGGAGGAGCGAGCCCCAGGCGGTTTCGACGTTGGCCTGGGCGGTCTTCACGGAAACTTTCGCATCCGCGAGCTGCGCTTCCGCGGCGGCGACTTTTGCCTTGGCGTCTTCCACCTGGGCGGCGGTGGTCCGCTCGCTGGCGGTCGCGTTGTCCATCTGCTGTTTGGATCGGGCTCGCACATCCAGCGACAGGAAACGGTTCAGGTCATCCTGCGCGTTTTGCGCATTGGCCTCGGCGACCTGCTGCTCGGCGGCGGCCTGACTGACCTGGGCCTGGGCGACGCTGATTTGCTGCTGGGCTTCGGTGACTTTCCCGAGGGCGGCGTCGTAATCTCCCTTGGCCTGATCGAGGGCGGCCCGATAATCGCGGTCGTCGAGTTCGACGAGCTTGTCGCCGGCCTTCACGTGGTAGTTGTCATCAATATAAACATGCGCGACGATGCCCGAAACCTTGGGACTGACCGCGACGACGTGGCCATCGATGAAGGCGTCATCAGTGGATTCGTATTGGCGCGCGTGCAGCCAGTAGAGCAGGCCGAGGATTCCACCGCCGATGACGATCACGCCCAGAACGATCATCGGGACGGGGCGTTTGTAGAACGGCGGTTTTTTGGGCTGATCGTTCTTCGGGTCCTTCTCGTCTTTTTTTGTTTTGTCCGCGTCTTTTTCGGTATCGCTGTTTTTTTTCTGATCGGTGTCTTTGCCGTTGTTGTCGGGTGTCATGTGATGTCTTCCCTTGCCCGGGTACTATAGGGCAGGCATTGCATTTCTGGCCACCGTGGTTTTTGGGGGTGCTATTTCACTGCCATAAGTTTCGCTGGGGCTTGCGCTCGGGGACGTGATCTCACTGCGGTTTTGAGAATCTGTCTTATCGGTTGAAGTGGTTTTGCCGAACACGGTCCCGTTGCTCGAACAAATTCGTCGGTTGTCGCTGCTAGCGCCTTGGTGGGGCTGGCGACGGTCGAGGCGTCCGTTTGCAGCGAGGCGAGGAATCGACGCTCTCTGCAGATGGATGTTCCGACCGTCGCCAGGCCCCACCACCCGCGCCCGAATCGATCACGGGGTCCATCATTCGAAATATGCCTGCCAACCGCTGTCTTGGACGAACGCCCGCCAATCCGATATTATCTCCGCAAGCTTATGAAGATCATCCTTGCCAATCCACGCGGGTTTTGTGCCGGTGTCAACATGGCCATTGAAACGGTTGACAAGGTCCTGGCGATGAAAGGACCGCCCGTGTACGTCTATCACGAGATCGTGCACAATCGCCATGTGGTCGATCGCTTCCGCACCCGCGGCGTCACATTCGTCGATGATATCGAAGAAGTCCCGGAAGGGGGGCTCGTCGTTTATAGCGCCCACGGCATCTCACCCGAGGTGCGCCGCAAGGCCAAGGAGCGTCGCCTCGTCGAGGTGGATGCCACCTGCCCCCTGGTCACCAAGGTCCACATGGAAGTCCTGCGGTACGTGCGGGACGGATACACGATTATTTTCATCGGCCATCGCAAGCATGATGAAGCCATCGGCACGGTCGGCGAAGCGCCCGATTCGATCATCGTCGTCGAAACGCCCGAAGAGGCGGCCAGCCTTCCGGTGAAGCCCAACGCCAAGCTCGCATATGTCACGCAAACCACGCTCAGCGTTTCCGATGCCCAGCGGGTGATCGACGCCCTGAAAAAGCGCTTTCCCACGATTCGTTTTCCCGCCAAGGATGACATCTGCTACGCCACCACCAACCGGCAGAACGCCGTCACCAGCATGAGCCCCGATGTGGATCTGGTGCTGGTGATCGGGAGCAAAAACAGCTCCAACAGCCAGCGGCTGGTCGAGCGCGCCCACGAGGCGGGCAAGCCGGCCTATCTCATCGACGATGAAACCGAACTTGATCCGTCCTGGTTCGACGGCAAAAATGCCGTGCTCGTCACCGCGGGAGCCAGCGCCCCGGAGCATCTTGTCACTGAGCTGGTGCATCGCCTGCAGCGCGATTTCGGCGGTGAAACCGAAACGAGAACGCTCCTGGAAGAGGGCATCTCCTTCGAATTGCCAAAATCCGTCCGAAGCCTGGCAGTGGTGAGTTAATCGGGGCGTGAATCAGCCGGCAAGCCCATTGCATTCACAATCGAGGCATGATCAATGAAAGGCGTCATTCTAGCGGGGGGCACGGGTTCCAGGCTTTTTCCCCTCACCAAGGTCACCAACAAACACCTGCTTCCGGTTTACGACAAACCGATGATCTATTACCCGCTGGAATGTATGGCCAAGGCGGGCATCGAAGAGGTTCTGCTCGTCACCGGCGGCAACAACAGCGGTGATTTCATCCGCCTCCTCGGCAACGGCCGGGATTTCGGCCTCAAAAATCTCAACTACACCTATCAGGACGGCGCCGGCGGAATCGCACAGGCCCTCGGTCTGGCCGATCACTTCGCCGGCGGCGACAGCATCTGCCTGATCCTCGGCGACAACATCCTCCAATACACCATCCGCAAAGCCGCCCAAAAGTTCATCGAGCAGGGCGAAGGCGCCAAAATCCTTCTCTCGCAGGTCGAAAATCCCAAGGCCTACGGCGTCGCCGAAATGGACGGCGAGCGGGTCGTCAGCATTGTCGAAAAACCCAAAGAGCCCAAAAGCAACTGGGCCGTGATCGGAATTTATTTCTACGACAAAAACGTCTTCGACATCGTCCGCCAGCTTAAACCCTCCGCCCGCAACGAGCTGGAGATCACCGATGTGAACAACGCCTACATCCAGCGCGGCTCGATGACCTACGACAAAGTCCACGGCTTCTGGGCGGACGCCGGCGAGAACATCGATTTCTATCTCAAGGCATGCAACACCGTCTCCAAATGCGGGGCGAACGTGGAAGAGAAATAGTGCGACTGTATAAATGAAGATCGTCTCCATCGATCACGCTCAAATAACCGTACCGATTGGCGAAGAGTCCCGCGCCCGCGAGTTCTACTGCGGACTTCTCGGACTGCGCGAAATCGAAAAGCCGCAATCGCTGAAATCCCGGGGCGGCCTTTGGCTCCAGATCGGTGATCGCCAACTTCACATCGGCGTCGAAACCGGCGTCGATCGCAGCCTCACCAAGGCGCATATCGCTTATGAAGTGGACGATGTGGCCGCGTGGCGAAAAAAGCTCGCCGACCACGGCGTCCAGATTCTCGAATCAGTTCCCATCGAAGGCTTCGAGCGTTTTGAATTTCGCGATCCTTTCGGCAATCGGGTGGAGTTTATCCGCCGCAATTGTTGAAGCGCATATTTGCCGATATTATCCACTACAGTGCAAACCATTCTCATCACCGGCGCCGCCGGATTTATCGGCTCCAACTTCGTTCGCCTTCTCACAGGCCAGCGCGAGATCGCCAAAATCATCGCGCTCGACAAGCTCACCTACTGCGGCAACCTGGCCAATCTACATGGCGTTCTCTCCGACCGCGTCCAGTTCATCCGCGGCGATATCTGCGATGCCGATCTTCTGGCCAAAATCTGGGACGAGCACAAGATCACACACATTGTCAATTTCGCCGCCGAGACGCACGTGGACCGCTCGATTCTCGGCTCGGGGCCGTTCGTGCAGTCCAATATGGTCGGAACTCAGGTGCTCCTGGACCTCGCCAAAGCCAAGGGCGCTGAGAAATTCCTGCAGGTGGGCACGGATGAAGTGTACGGCACGCTCCCCGAAGATCGCCCCGACCTGAAATTCACCGAAGAAACGCCGCTGCAGCCGAACAGCCCGTACAGCGCCAGCAAGGCGGCCGCCGATTGTCTCGTCCGCTCCTATTTCCACACGTTCAAAATGCCCGTGCTCATCACGCGCTGCAGCAACAACTACGGCCCATTCCAGTTCCCCGAAAAATTGATTCCGCTGTTCGTCACCAACCTGATCGAAGGAAAGAAAGTCCCGCTCTACGGCGACGGCTTGAACATCCGCGACTGGCTTCACGTCGAAGACCATTGCCAGGCGATCTGGACCGTCCTCACCCGCGGCGCGCCCGGCGAGGTGTACAACATCGGCGGCAACAACGAAATTACCAACCGCATAATCACCGAAACCATCCTGCGCGAAATGGGCAAATCATGGGATGAAAACGTCCAGTACGTGAAGGACCGCCCCGGCCACGATCGCCGATATGCGATTGATGCCGGAAAAATCAAACGCGAGCTGGGCTGGGAGCCAAAGCACCGCTTCGAGCAGTCCATCAAAACCACGATACAGTGGTACAAATCCAACGAATCCTGGTGGCGGGCCATCAAGAGCGGCGAATATCTCAAATACTACGACCAGCAATATAAAAACCGCTGACAAAAAGTTGCATGGCTGTCCCGGCCATGTCTTCCATGAGCGCAAAAAAAGCTCCAATTCCGCCGCTGAAAATCTCCCGCGCCAAAAAATCCGATATCCCCACAATCCGGGATTTCATCCGCAGGCTCGCTGAGTACGAAAAGCTCTCGCACGAAATGAAAGCCACGCAATCCCTGCTTCGCGAGCATCTTTTCGGCTCAAAGCGCGCGGCCGAAGTAATCATCGCCAAACTCGGCAAAAAGCCCGTCGGGTTCGCCCTCTTTTTCACCACATTCTCCACATTCGTAGGCCGGCCCGGCATCTGGCTGGAGGATCTGTTCGTTTTGCCGGACAATCGCCGTCAGGGCGTCGGCCGCGCGCTGCTTCGGGTCGTCGCCCAAATCGCCGTCCAGCGGAAGTGCGGCCGGCTCGAATGGTCGGTGCTCGACTGGAATCAGCCGGCCATCCGCCTCTATCGCAAGCTCGGAGCCAAAGCCATGGACCAGTGGACCATCCAGCGCGTGACAGGCCCGGCCCTTCGCCGATTGGCGAAAAAAATATGAGCATTTACGAATCCATCCTCATCACCGGCGGCGGCGGGATGCTCGGTCATGCCCTGGCCGATCTTCTCATCACCCGCGGCCATCGTCCCCACGCCTTCGCGCGCGATCAACTCGACATCTCAGATAAGGCCGCCGTCGAAAAAATCTTCGCCGCGATCAAGCCCACGCTCGTGCTCAACTGCGCCGCCCACACTAAGGTGGACCTCTGCGAGCAGGAAACCGACCGGGCCGATGCCATCAACGGCCACGCGCCCGGCCACCTCGCCCGCCTCTGCGCCGCTTACAGCGCGGCCCTCGTCCAGGTCAGCACCGATTTCGTTTTCGACGGCTCATCCCGCCGTCCCTATCTCCCGAATGATCCAGTCCGTCCCCTCAGCGCCTACGGCCGATCAAAACTTCTCGGTGAGCAGATGATCCAGCAAAACGCGCCGCAGCGCTGGTTGATCGTCCGCACCGCCTGGGTCTACGGCCGCCACGGCGCGAATTTTCCCCGCACGATGGTCCAGGCCGCTCGCGCCGGCAAGCCTCTGACCGTCGTAAACGACCAGTTCGGCTCCCCGACTTATACCCCCGACCTCGCCGCCGCGATCCTCGATCTGCTCGACACCGACGCCAATGGAATCTGGCACATCACCAATTCCGGCCAAACCAATTGGTATGATTTCGCCGCCGCCACATTGAAAGAATTCGGAATCACCGCCGAAATCTCCCTCATCTCCAGCGCCGACTGGGCCCAAAAACGCCCCACATCCGCCATCCGCCCCGGCTACAGCGTCCTGGACCTGACCGCCTCAGAAAAAAGAATCGGCCGCCCCATGCGCCCGTGGCAGGAAGCCCTGACCGATTTCCGCTTGGCCGTCGAGCGCTGGGGCTTCTAACGCCCACGGCTCTGCCGTGGGGCATTTCCCCTTTAGACGATTTTGTCAATCGCTGGTATACTCCGACCTCGAAAACAGGAATCGCGCGTTTAGGGATGCATAACCGAATCCTCTTGGTCTCGCTCATCAGCCTTCCGCTGGTCGCCTGTCAGCCGCACCCGGCCCCAAACGTGGCCGAAGATGTCGGTCCTCCCCCGGCCACCATGCCCTGCTGCCAGTACGTCGTCAGCGGCGGCGTCGCCCACCCCGGTCCGCGAACGCTCCGGTCCAGCGATACGGTTTCCACAGTATTGGCCCGCGAAATGCCCCAGCCGCCCGAGCGCGCCATCACTGTCATTCTCATCCGCCAGGCCCCCGAGGGAAAAACCCGCGAGCTGGTTCAGATCAACGCCGAAGGCAAACTGATGGATGAGAAACAGGACTGGACTCTCCGCAACGGCGACGAGCTGGTCTTCCCCGGCGGCGAAGGCTCCAATTCCACAAGAAACCCCACCGGCCCACCCCCGCGAAGCGGGGAATAAACGCGCGGCATCTGACCCGGCGGGATTAAATCCGCCCCCTCCGTCTCGCAATCCCACCCTTCCATTCTTAAAATCTCGCGCTGCTTATGCAACTCTCCATTCCCGATGCGCTCAAGATGGCGGTCACCCAACATCGGCAGGGGCAGCTCGATCGCGCTGAGGAGCTTTATCGGGCGATCCTCAGCGCCGATCCCGATGAGCCGGATGCGATGGCGATGCTCGGCACGCTTCTCTCCCAAAAAGGATTTCACGATGATGGGCTCAACCTCATCGAGCGGGCGATTTCCATCAAGCCCGATGCGGCCGATTTCCACGCCAATCACGGGCTCATCCTCTTCGCCGCCGGTCAGGTCGATGCGGCCGTGCGCGCCTACGAAAAAGCGATCGCTCTTCGCCCCGACATCGCCAACGCACATTACAACCTGGGCAATGCCCTCCTTCGTCGCGGAGATATTCACGAGGCGATCGACCAATATCGCCGCGCGCTGGAAATCAATCCGGACGATGCCCACGTCCATTGCAATCTCGGCACCGCGCTGCTTCGGCAGGACAACACCACCGATGCCATCGCCGCCTTCGAGCGGGCCGTCCAGTGCCAGCCCGATTATGCCGAGGCCATGAGCAACCTTGGCTCGGCCCTGCTGCGCGAAAAGAAACTGGACGAGGCCACGCAGTGGTTCAAACGCGCCGCCGACCTTCGCCCGCAGGTTCCCGAAATCGCCGGCAATTACGCCGGCGCCCTGAAAGATTCCGGCCGGCTCGACGAAGCGCTCACCTGCTATCGCCGCTCCCTGGCCGTCAAGCCGCAGAGCGCCGTTCACAGCGATCTGATTTACCTGCTGCAATTTCATCAGGATTACGAATCCCGCGCCATCGCGATGGAACTGCAGCGGTGGAATCAGGCCTACGCCGCTCCGCTGGGAAAAGATATCCAGACGCATCCGAATTATTCCGTGCGCGATCGCCGCCTGAAGGTCGGATACGTCTCCCCGCACTTTCGCGCCCACGCCGAGGCGCATTTTCTTCTCCCGCTGCTGGAGGCGCATCACCGCGATGCCGTGGAAGTTCACTGTTTTTCAAGCACGAGAAATCTCGACGCCGTCACCGACCGTCACCGCGCCGCGGCCGATGTCTGGCACGATGTCCGCAGGGACGACGATGCCGCCCTCGCCAAGCGAATCCTCGAAACGCATATCGATGTGCTCGTCGATCTTTCCATGCACATGGGCGAAAATCGCCTCCTCGCTTTCGCCCGCAAGCCCGCCCCCGTGCAGGTCACATGGCTCGCGTATCCCGGCAGCTCAGGCCTGACGACGATGGATTACCGCCTGACCGATGCCGTAATGGATCCGCCCAACCGCGACGAGACGATCTACCGCGAAAAATCGATTCGCCTGCCCGGGTGCTGGGTTTGCTACGATCCCCTCAGCGAACAGCCGCCGCGCCCGCCCGAGCAAAGCGGGCCAATTACGTTCGGCTCGCTCAACAATCCCTGCAAGATCAACCCGCGAACGCTGCGCATCTGGGGTCGGATCATGCGCGAGATGCCCGAATCGCGCCTGGTTCTGCTGTGTGTCTCGGAGCAGCATCGCGTGCAAATCCGCCGGCTGTTCGACGAGGCGCAAATCAAAGGTCCTCGAATTGAATTTGCCGCCACGAGTTCGCGCGAGGATTATCTTCGGCAATACGACCGCATCGATATCTGCCTGGACCCCTGGCCATACAACGGAATCACCACCACGTGCGATGCGCTGTGGATGGGCGTGCCGGTGATGACGCAAACCGGCCTCACCGCCGCCAGCCGCGCCGGCGCGAGCATCCTCACCGCCGCGGGCCTGGGCGAATTGGTGGCCGATTCGCAGGACCGATTCGTAAAGCTCGCGGTCGACCTGGCCCGCGACACCGATCGTCTGGTCGAACTCCGCACCAACCTCCGACAGCGCGTTGTAAATTCGCCGCTCATGGACGCCCAATCCTTCGCCACGGCGATGGAAAATGCCTATCGAGAAATGTGGGGAAACTGGTGCGCCCAATTCGAAAAAGGACCGGTTTGATGAAGCATCGGCGCAAAAAAAAGCCGACCCGGGCAAGGTCGGCTTCGAATGGGGCTGAAGAAGGGGGATTCGATCGAGAACCGAATACACCCTTCACATCGGGGGAAGAATGGACTAAGTTTTCAAGGCCCGACACACATACACAAACTCGCATGCCGGACGAGTGGGGGTTAAGCAACTCGTATGCCGATAATATGAGGCCGGACATTCAAATTTCGCTCAACGGGTGTGTAAGTTATCGTTCGTCATACAGTTGCGCAGCGTTCCTTTGATTACCTCGCTGACAACAAATTTCCGGGCGGCGATATGATAATCCGTCAGTTTGTCGGTTATGACAGACACGCCGCGGGATGATGTCGCGGTGGATGCCCGGAAATAGAGAGCCGCACTATGGAAAACATCTGGATCAATGGCGAAATCATCCCCCTGGCCGAAGCCCGAATCAGCGTGGAAGATCGCGGCTTCCAGTTCGCCGATGGCGTTTACGAAGTCATCCGCCTCTATAACGGCAAACCATTCGCCACGTCCGCCCACCTCAACCGCTTGGAAAGGTCCGCTGCAGGAATCCAACTGACGCTGCCCGAGGGCGCTGGTTTCCTGGCCGGCGAAATCGCCCGATTTCTAGACCGCAATCCGCTGCGCGATGGCATGATTTACCTCCAGGTGACACGCGGCGATGCGCCGCGCAATCACGCATTTCCAACGTGCAAGCCGACGATCCTTTTTTACACCCGAGCCCTCCCGCCGCTGGTTGACCCCGAAAAAACCGAGGGCGTCGCGCTCCATTCCGTGGTCGATGAGCGCTGGCGGCGATGCTGGATCAAGTCGATCGCGCTCCTGCCCAACGTCCTCGCGAAAAACCAGGCCCTCGCCGCCGGCGCGGATGAAGCGGTCTTCGTCGAAAACGGAATCGTCAGTGAGTGCGCCGCCAGCAATATTTTCTTCATCCGCAATCAGCGGCTGATCACCCATCCCGTCGGCCCCAAGGTTTTGCCCGGAATCACCCGCGAATATCTCCTGCGTTTGGCCGGCCAACTGGCGATCAAGGTCGAAGAGCGCGGCCCCACCGAATCCGAAGCCGTCGCCGCCGACGAAATCTTCATCACCAGCTCCACGCGCGAGATTTCCTGGGTGAAATCCTGGAACGCCCGCGCCGTCGGATCAGGCGCCCCCGGCCCCATCACGTTGAAATTGCACCGCGCCCTGCGCGAAGTCGTGCAGCGCGAAACATCATGAAACCCGCTCAAGCCACGGCTTTTCGCCGGTGCTTTCTGGGCCCAAGCGGAGCGGCTTTTTCGCCGAAGTAATCTGTCTCCCGCGAAAGCTTGATGAGATCAAAGTACATGAGCAGCCGCTTGCGATCCGTGGTTTGCTCGTAATCTCCCGAATCGTTGACAAGCCAAATACAATCGAGGCCATCCTGTGGAGAATAGTAACCAACGCGAAACTCCCGCCCGATTTGTTTTCGCCAGCCTGGGGTGGATTCATCGTACCGGCTTAGCCGAACAAGTGTCTTTGGCGGGATAACCAGGGGGATTCTCATCGGACACCTATTATATTCTCTACTGATTGTCCCGGCGAGTGTTGGATCTATTTGCCTTTGCTGCCTCGGCAGCAAATCGTTCTCGATCTGCGTGCGGAATCGGTGGAGGATTCACTCCAAAGTGCATAATGGGAGTGCCATCGAGACGATAGCGCCCGATATTGTTTCCGCGCCGATAGCGATCAATGTGTGGAGCGCCATGTTTTGCCATGTCGAGCATATAGATATCTCTCGACATCAGAACCCATACTCCTTCCACCGCCGCTCCACCAGCTCCTTCGTTTTCAAATCCATCTCCAATTCCCTCGGCCACGCCCGCACCTTCCCTTCGCCCGCCCATTTCGCCGTCGCATCGAAGCCGATTTTGCTTCCCGCGCCGTGCTCGGGGCTGGCGTGGTCGAGAATATCCACCGGGCCGTGCACGATTTCGCTGTCGCGCTGCGGATCGCAGTTGCTGAAGAGGTGGAACAGCACATCCTGCTCATCGTGAACGTTCACGTGATCGTCCACGACGATGATGAATTTCGTGAACGACATCTGCCCCGCGCCCCAGATCGCGTGCATTACCCGCCGGGCGTGGTACGGATATTCCTTGTGAATCTTGATGAACGCGCAATTGTGGAAGACGCCGCTGATGGGAAGGCTGTAATCGACGATGTCCGGCACCAGCGTCCGCAGCAGGGGCAGAAAAATCCGCTCGGTGGCCTTGCCGAGAAAATAATCCTCCATCGGCGGCTTGCCGACGATCGTCGTCGGATAAATCGGATTCTTCCGGTGCGTGATCGCCGTGACGTTGAATGCCGGATACCAATCCGCCAGGCTGTAAAAACCGGTGTGATCGCCGAACGGGCCCTCCATTAATTTCTCATTCGGATCGACAAATCCTTCGATGATGATCTCGGCATTGGCGGGCACTTCCAGCGGAATTGTCCGGCACGGCACAAGCTCAATCCCGCCGCCGTTCAAAAACCCGGCGAACAGAAGTTCCTCGATCCCCGGCGGCAGCGGGGCGGTGGCCGCATACGGCAGCACGCTCGATCCCCCCAGCACGATCGCCAGCGGCATCTTCTCGCCCCGTTTCTGATACATCCGAAAATGCCGCGCCCCGTCGTGGTGCATATGCCAGTGCATCGCGCATTTCCGCGGCTCAAACTGCTGCACCCGGTACATCCCGATATTGCGGTCGCCGGTTTCCGGATTCTTCGTGAAAATTCCGCCGAGCGTGATATATCGCCCGCTTCCACGCTGCGAGATTTTCGCGCACGCCTGCGGGTCTGCCACCTGCCCGCTGTCCAGGTCTCCATCCAGCGGCCAGCATTGAATCAGCGGCAGCCGATTCAAATCCGCCTTGTCTCCTTCCAGCACCACCTGCTGACAAATCCCACTCCGCACCGATCGCGGCGGATAACTTCCCAGCTTCAAAAGATCGGGAAGTTTTTTCATCTTCTCCATCAGCGTCGTGGGAATCTCCGGCTTCACCAGCGCCTGCACGCGCTCCGCCAGTTCGCTCAGCGTCCCCGTCCCCAGCGCCTGGTTCACGCGCCAGTACGATCCGAACGTGTTGATCGCGACGGGAATCTCGGACCCCGCAACGTTCTCAAGCAGCAACGCCTTCCCCCCCAGGGCGCCAGCCGGAGATTTATCCAGCTCCCGATGCCCATGCGGCGCAGGAGTCTTACAAACGCGATCGCAAATCGCTGCGATCTCCAGTTTCGGTTCAACCCGCGCCGAAACGCGGGCCAGTTCCCCTTCGCGTTCGAGCAGCGCCAGAAAATCCGCCAATGTTTCCGAAGGCATGAACAACAAGATTAAGGCACGACGGCACAGCCTGCCAGTCTGAAGGATACGTCGCCGAGCACGCCGAGAGCGCCGAGGGATATTTGCAATTCTCGGCGTCCTCGGCGCTCTCGGTGGCCTCGGCGCTCAATGAATTCGATTGCAATTCCTCCGCGTCATTGTGCTAAATCTCCCCGAATCACGGTCGCATCCAGGGTTGCATTTCGAATTTTAGTTGGCATGATAGACCCGTCTTAAACACCGGTTATGGATGGCCGGCGGCTGATCCTGCTTCCCAGCCGAAATAGAGGGAACTTTTTGGACTCTCCCGCATCTAAATCCATGTCGAGCGTGAGCGGCGCGCAATATGAGGCCGACCTTCCGCGCAAGGGGCCAGCGTCCCTTCCGCCTGGGGTGCAGACTCGCGACCGCGAGGTCGCACTGATGCTTAAGGCCCGCTCCGGCGATCGCTCGGCTTATGGTCAAATCGTCGTCCTGTATCAGGACCGGCTCTTCAACGCGCTGCTGAGAATGGTCGGTGAGCCCGAGGAAGCCCGCGAGCTGACGCAGGAGTCTTTCGCGCGCGGGCTGGAAAAAATCGAAACCTTTCGCGGCGAGGCGTCGCCCTATACCTGGCTCTTTCGCATCGGAATGAACCTGGCGATCAGCAATCTCCGCCGCTCGCAGCGCGTGAGGATTTTTTCGCTCGATGGGACGGATCACACCGGCAACGGTTCGCCCCACGGATCGCATCGCCGGCGCGATCAGGCGGCCGCCCTCGTCGACCGCGTCGCCTCCGCCCGGGGAGATTCACCCGACCAGGCGGCCGAGCGCAGCGAACTGCACCAGGTGGTCCTCGATGCCCTCGGCCGCATCGACGCCGAGTATCGCGCCGTCCTGATCATGCGCGATGTCGAAGGATTCGATTATCAGCAGATGGCCGATGTGCTGTCCCTGCCGCTGGGCACGCTGAAAAGCCGGCTGTTTCGCGCCCGCATGGCCCTGAAGGATGAGCTGGTGCCCTATCTGCGGGAGCGAAAAAAATCGCGATGAGACGGAGAGATTCGAAAGCAGGCTAAAGGCAATGGAAAATATAGAAGCCATGCTCTGTGCGTACGTGGAAGGCGACCTGGACGCCACCGGCCGCGCGCAGATCGAAAAGCATCTCAAGGATCATCCGCAGCATCGAAAATTGCTTGAGGAGCTGAAAACGATGCGCGACCTGGTGCGCGGCCTGCCCCGCGCACAGGCGCCGATGGATGTGGGAGATTCGCTGCGGCAAAAGGTCGAACGCTCCATGCTGCTGGATTCGGCATCGGCTGCGCCGACGCGCCAGAGTGCCGACCGCTGGCCGCAGTTCTTCGGCATCGCCGCGATTTTCCTGCTGGTGGCTTCGCTCTGCTTCATCGTCATTCGCACGCTGGGACCGACGCTCAAACCGCCGGCGTTTACGCAGAACGTCGCCGTCAATCGCTCGCCCGATTTAATTATGCCCGATCGATCCTTCGCCGCGGCGATAATGCCCGCCCCGGCGACAACACAGCCAGCCACCGTTGCCGGCGATTCCGAGATTCATTCCCGCCAGCTTGAAGCAACTGATCTGGCCGCGTCCGCAGTCCCGACAACCCAGCCGGCCATGCAGCAGACCCCGCTGGCGATGCAGAACCCGGATTTCGATTCGATTCGCCGCCGCCTGGCAAATTCCGGCTTCGGCATTCATAACGATCAGAAATCGCCCGGCCCGATGCTGGTCGTGGTCGACAGCAGCAACGTCCCATCAACCAAGGTGCAGATCGCGCAATTCTTCAACAGCAACGCAGGCATCACACTCAGCCCGGTTCCTTCCGAAGCACAGACGGGCACATCTCCCACCACAATGCCCGGCGCGATGAATGCCCAGGCCCAGGCCATTTCCCCCGCGCAGTCGGCGGCTGACAACTTAATGTTGGACAAACTAAGCGCTGCGGGCAGCATGCCGACGGGCGATTTATTCGTCGCGCGCGGCCTCACCCCGCAGCAGGCCGATGCCCTGCGGCAAACGCTGACCGGTTCGACCAACGGATCGCAGGTACAGGTGAGCGTCCAATCCGCCCAGGGCCTTGCGACGACTCAGCCCAGCGCGCCGCTTGCCCAGGCCGGCCAAGCTAATCGAGCGCTCGCTCCCGCAACTCAGCCCAGTTCATCGGTGGACAAAACAGTTGCCGCATCTGCCGGCGCGACGACCGAGCCTTCCGCCCTGTTCGAAGTCGCCAATTTGAAATTCGACGCTCAGCCTCAACCCCTTCTTCCGGTGGATGCGGTAATCCTGCTGCGAAAATCCGCGGGCTCCGCTACACAGCCTTCGCCGATGCTGTCCCCCGCAACGCAGCCTTGAATAAGTGCAAGTCGCAAGTGGCAAGCGCAAGTTGAATACGAGTTGAATTTAACTTGCACTTGCCACTTGCGACTTGCACTTCCCCCCGATATCCCTGTCATTCGACATGCATCCCGTCACGATTGAAAACGACGCTTTCCGCATGGAAGTCTGGCCGCAGATTGGCGGCAAGGTTTCCAGTATCATCGACAAGTCGGATCACTTCGAGATGCTCTTCACCTATCCGGCCGAGTTGCCGGATCAGCCGCATTACAACGCCCCCTATGGCGACCACTGGTATAGCGGATGGGACGAATGTTTTCCCGCCGTCGCTCCCGGGGCGTATCCGCTTCATCCCTACACCGGCATCGGCGTGCCCGACCACGGTGAGCTGTGGGGAATCCCCACCACGACAGCCGTGCCTACCCGCGACGGAATCACCACCGTCTGGAACGGCCTGCGCTTCGGATACCGTCTAACGCGCAAGTTATATCTTGAGGCGAATTCCATCGCGGCGGAATATGATCTGACGAATCTGGCCCCGTTTGAATTTCGATTTGTCTGGGCGATGCACAGCCTGATGTCGGTTGCCCAGCCGGTGGAACTGGCGGTCGATCAACCCTCATTCCGATGGAGTCACGATGCCGAGGGCCGCCGGCAGGACGTGCCGTTCACATGGCCGCAGCTCGGCGCCGAGGAAAATCTTTCCCGCCCCAATTCTTTGCCGCCCAAGCGCGGATGGAAAATATTTTCAACCGAGCCGATCAGCCGGCCGTTCCTCGTCGATTATCCCACCCGCAAGCGCAGCCTCCGCATCGAATATGAATCGGAAGACGGCCTGCCCGCGTTCTGGGGCGTCTGGATCAATAGCGGTGGCTGGGCCGGTCAGCGGCATTTCGCCGTCGAGCCCACCACCGGCCGATTCGACGAAATCGACCGCAGTATCACTGATGGCTCGGCCGGCAAGATCGACCCCTTCGGCCGCCGCCGATGGGCCGTCCGCTGGACTGTTTCCTGAAAAATCCACTTTTTTTGAGACTTTTTCCCCACCGGCGCATTTCTCATATAACAGCGCAGCCAAGCCGGTAAAGACTTGGCAGCGCCCAATAAATTCGCTAAATCTTTCCCTCCCCTGAGCCTCGAACGCACCTCCCCGCGTTCGAGGCATTTTTTATTTTTTCAGCGCGTCGATCAATCGCCATTGCGTGAACGCCATATATCCCAGCACCGCCACGCCGAGCCCGCAGATGATCGGAAATCCCGTGAGCGCCTGCACGTGAATGATAACGATGATGTTAAACAATCCCGCCGCCACCGTCACCGCAAACGCGATCCAGAGCAGCGCCGGCTTGCGCAGCGCCGCCAGCGCGATTCCTTCCAGAATCAAAGCCGCTGCAAACACCGTCACCCCCAGATCAGTCCAGAAAAATCCGCTTTGCACATACGAAAGCGTATTTCCCTGCCCATCGGTGACCGGGTTGTTCTGGTTGAAGTTCGCCGGTGAAAGCACGTAGTGAATCGTGTTGGGAAAAATAAAAAGCAGCAGCAATCCGATGGCCATGCTGATCCAGGCCTCGGCAAATCCGATGGAACTGGCCGCGGGAACGTACCGGACTTCAACCGCATTCACCTGGAGAGGTTCTGCCGGCGTCGGTGTCGTCACTGTCGGCGACGGCTGAACAGCGCCAGTGTTCGACAGCTTGGGAAGTTTGGATAAGTCCATGATAATTTAGTTGCTGGTGACTCGATTTTTTTTTCGTAATGAACTCACAGCTTCCAAATAATTTTTATCGATGACAGGCTTCGTGCCGAACGCGGTCACTGGCTCGAATGTTTAGGCCGGCGATCGCTTCGAGCGCACGAGTGGGCCTGTTAACGTTCGCCGCTTCCTCTTGCAGCAGGCGAGAGAGTTTCCGCCTTCGGCGACCGATACCAAGGAGTTTCGAACTCGAGTTCGACCTCAACCGTCCAGAGCGACGCCCGCTTGTCCGACCTTGCCGGGAAGTCGACTTCATCCCCTCGCTGCAAACGGATGGTTCGATCGTCGCCGGGCCCACCATTGCGCTCGAATCGACAGCCGGCGACATTATTCGAGCCAATGCACGCGTTCGGCAGAACCACTTCAACCGATCAAACTGATTTAACGATTGCCGTTCGCCCATACAGTTTCCTGCGAGAACGCCGGGCGACTCTCGAACTCTTGCCTTTGCACTTCCAACCACCACAATGTAAAGACCGCGGGTCGCCGGTTCAATTCCTTCTCTCAAAGACGGACCCGCAAAGAAAGAATTTCATGGCGGACGTGCTTCAGCAGATCGACGAGATTTCCCACCAGGCGGATCACGAACTGGCCGTGGTGCGCAATTCCGCCCAGCTCGAGCAGTTCCGCATCAAATTCCTCGGCGTCAAAGGAAGTATCCGGGGATTGATGAAATTGCTCGGACAGATTCCCAAAGAGCAGAAACCGGCCGTGGGGCAGAAAATCAATTCGCTGCAGGACCGCATGAATGCCGGGTTCGAAGCGCGCAAAGCGGAATTCGATTCCGCGCCCAGCGTTTCCGTCGCCGCCGATGTCACCGAACCCGGCAAGCGGCCGACGATCGGCAATCGGCATATTCTGATGAAGGTTGCCGGCGAGTTGACCGAGCTTTTCGGCCGAATGGGATTCGCACTTGCCACCGGGCCCGAAGTTGAAGATGAGTTCCACAATTTCATCGCCCTGAACATTCCCGCCAGCCATCCGGCCCGCGATCCGCTGGATAATTTCTACCTCGCAAGCGACACCGGGGAGGGCCACGCAACGGCGCTGGATCGCGCCGGCGGTGAAAACCTCATGCTGCTTCGCACCCAAACCAGCACCGTGCAGATCCGGGTGATGGAAACGCAGAAACCGCCCATTCGCGTCGTGATACCCGGCCGGGTCTATCGCCCCGATACGCACGATGACACGCACCTGTCCATGTTCCATCAGCTTGAAGCGCTCGTCGTCGACAAAAACGTCACGATGGTCGATCTCAAAAGCACGATCCTTCAGTTCGTGCACGCCTATTTCGGGACGGGCACCAAAATCCGATTTCGCCCCAGCTTCTTTCCTTTCACCGAGCCGTCCGCGGAGGTGGATATCTGGTTCGACCTTCCCGGCGGAAAAAGCCGCTGGGTGGAATTCGGCGGCTGCGGGATGGTTCATCCCAACGTCTTCAAGGCCGTCGGCATCGACCCCGAGCAATTTACCGGCTGGGCTTTCGGCTTCGGCATCGAACGCATCGCCATGCGGAAATACGGCATCAACAACATCCGCCTGTTCGTCGAAAACGACGTGCGATTTTTGAAGCAGTTTTAGGACGCCGAGTGAAAGCGGATGTAAATGATGCACAGCGAATACGACAGCGCGGTGACGGCGATCAGCAAACTCGCGAAGTCCATCTTCGCGTCGCTATAGACCAACCGTTTCGCCCACGAAAACCGCTGAAAAATCGCGCACATTAGCATCATCAGCGGTGGCGCCAGGGCGATAAAATATCTGCCCTGCAATCCGCTCACCTCAGGCTCGGCCAGCGGATTCCAGTAGAGATAAGCCGTCAGAACAATCAGAAACGCGGACCCGGCGGCAAGAATGCAAAGGGTCGTGATCCAGCTCACCATCGACCGGATTTTCAAATCCTTCGTACAGCTCAAGCACGCCCAGAGCAGGGCGGCGTAATAACCGAAGGCGACGATCCCCGCGACAGGACGATCCAGCCAGCCAAATTCGCCGACGAATGAAATCAGAATCGGTCTGGAATATTCCCGCAGAGTTCTGACGGCGATGATCGGCCACGCGGCCGGGTTTTCGCGGAGGAATTCGAGCTGCAGCCGCGGCGAAAAATTCCCACTGACGCCGTTGGCGATCATGTCCAGGCCGGGGGTTTCAAGAGACCAGCACACCGCGGCCATGATCGCAAGACCGACCACCGCGGCGATGATCGCCCGTTTCCGCTGCGTGCCGCCCCATGCGCGCCGAGGAATCAGCACCACCAGCGCCGCCACCGGGACGTAAACGAATTTCGCCAATCCAATGCCGCAGGCAAGCAGGATCAGAACCAGAATCTCCGGTGGCTTTATCCGTCCAACTGCATCCGGCTCAGCCGAATATCGCCAAACCATCGCACAGAAGAGAACCACCAGGGCGTTTCCCACGACATCGGCCGAAAGCGACGCCGCGAGGTATATTGACATGGGCATCAGCATGAGCAGAAAAACCGGCCGGCGAAATCCCGGCGCAATACGCAAAGCGGCGTACCCGCTTGCCGTCCATACCAGCAGGTTCGCGAGCCGCCCGAAGTACATCAGCTCCAGCACGGTCATTCCCAGCGGCCGCCCGATAGCGATCGCGATGGCCTGCGGCACGTATGGCAGCGGCGAATATGCGGCGGTATTGGAAAACTCGCACCATTGCACTCGCCCCGGCTCCAGTGGAATTTGAAGCGTTTTGAATATCTGGTCGCGAGACTCCAGATTTTTCCCGTGCCGGTAGACCTTATAAGACAGGTCGAACCGGGCAATGCTCTGGGGAATTTCCCCGCCGCCTTTGAAGTCCCGAAATGTCGGTGCGAGAACTCCCTCGGACACCTGATACGCCCGCATGAAATGATGCGGCTCATCGGGCACCTGAAACGGCGGGGTAATCACCAGCATCGCAAGCCCGAAGACCAGCGAACACCCCACAAACGATCGTTGCAAACCAAATGAGCGCAAGTTGGTCCTCGATGTCTTAGCCCATCCCGCGCTTTGTTTCCAATATTTGCGAACCCAACGGCAGATATAATATAAATGCTTATGAAATCAATAGATGCAATAGAAAACGACAATGGCCGGAATCTTTGCGGTTGATACTCAATCTCAATTGACGAATAAAAGCGTTGACTATACGTTATAGAGGTCGATGAAAGGTCCCGCACGGAGCGCGCTCGATGAGTAACCTGGCCATAGACGGACTTGAAGACACTCGGCGGCATATTTCCCCGATGGTCACCGGACGCATCGCCAATCCTTCCGGACGGTTGATATGGAAACTGGGCGTGGCTGCCGCGGCAATATTGATCGTCTCGCTTCTGGTATGGCAGGCGTTCACATCGGCAGGCAATCCCGACCCCACCGTCTCCGGCACGAAGCAAGTCTCTGCCGTCGTTGATACCGGAATACTTGTATTCCGCGAAGGACTCGAAGCGATCCTCGTCCTCGCGGCCCTGACCGCAAGCCTCGTCCGCACCGAGGAAGGGTTCTGGAAACCCGTCGCCCTCGGCGCCGGCATGTCATTCATGGCCAGCGTCGCCACCTGGTTCATCGTGGTCGCCATTCTCTCCAGCCTCAGCGCCACCGCCCTGCACCTCCAGGCCGCCACCGGCCTGCTGGCGATCATCGTGCTCCTGGTCATCATGAACTGGTTCTTCCATAAGGTCTACTGGACCGGATGGATCACCCATCACAATCGCCGCAAGCGCGACCTCATGGAAAGCCAGGGCCGCCAGCCCTCGGCAATTTTCCGCGGCCTGATGCTCATCGGCTTCACATCCGTCTATCGCGAAGGATTTGAAGTCGTTCTCTTCCTCCAATCCATCCGCCTCCAGGTCGGTTCCCATGTCGTTCTCGAAGGTGTCATCTGCGGCGTCGCACTCACACTCATCGTCGCCATGCTCACCTTCGTCGTCCACTATCGCCTCCCCTACAAGCGCATGCTCGTGCTCACCGGCGCGATGCTAGGCGTCGTCCTCCTGGTCATGGTCGGTGAGCAGGTCCAGGAAATGCAGCTGGCTAACTGGATTTCCACCCATAACATCAACGTCCACGTCCCGGATTGGGCCGGCACCTGGTTTTCAATCTTCCCCAACTGGGAAACCATCGGCGCCCAGGTGCTGGCTGCCGCCCTGGTCATCGGCTCCTATTTCCTCGCTCGCCGATCCTGCTCAAACCACAAGAAAGGCGTCGCCCTCACGCCGCAGTGCATCGTCCCCGATTGCGAGAATTGTGACATTTCGCATGATTATGTCGCCGCTGACGCCCGGCCCGGAAGCTTGCCCGTTCTCTCGGATTCCTCCAGAATGTCCGCCGCCCCTCACTCTCCGATGGCATAAAATTTCGCCGCAGGGTTCCCGCGCTGAGGTGGCGATCAAAAATGAATAAGCCGCCGCGCAAACGAAATCCTTCCAACTCCGCCAGGGAATTCGTCTCCACCGACTGGGGCCATGTCGCCGACTGGTATGACCAGCACATCGGCGAAAGCGGCGGGGAATATCATCGCCAGGTGGTCATCCCCGGCACGGTGAAACTGCTGGACGCCGCCGCGGACGATCGCATCATCGACATCGCCTGCGGGCAGGGCGTTCTCTGCCGGGTGCTGCACGCGCAGGGCGTTGCCGTCACCGGCGTGGATGCCGCGGAAAAATTGATCCGCGCCGCCCGCCACCACGGCCCCGGCGAAATCGCCTACAGCGTCGGCGATGCGCGCGATCTTTCAAATCTCCCCGCCGCCGAATTCAACGCCGCAGCCTGTGTGCTGGCGATCCAGAACATCCATCCGCTCCCGCCGGTATTTCAATCGGTCGCGCGCATTCTCAAACCCGATGGACGATTTGTGATCGTCATGATGCACCCCTGTTTTCGCGGCGCGAAGGAAACAAGCTGGGGCTGGGACGAAAAAGCCGGCGTGCAATTCCGCCGAATCGACCGCTATCTCCTCCCCCGCAAAACCCCCATCGCCACCCACCCCGGCTCCAACCCCAATCAATACACCTGGACGTTCCATCGCCCGCTCAGCACCTACGTCAAATCCCTTGGCAACGCCGGTTTCACGATCGACGCCGTCGAGGAATGGCCCAGCCACAAGCAAAGCACCAGCGGCCCACGCGCCCCGGCCGAAAACACCGCCCGCGAGGAAATCCCCCTCTTCCTGGCCCTCCGCGCCATCAAACAAGTTTAGCCGCCGCGTTTACGCGGCGCGTTTCCCGCTCCAAATTCGAGACGGCGCATTCACCCCTTCCGCTGCGTCCGTTGTCTCACCGCCCGTTTTTCCGTCGCCAGATCGCGCCGCGTCTTCCGTTGCGGCGCATCCGGAACCTTCACCGGCCCACCCGCCGTATTAACCGCATCTTCCGAATTCAATTGCCGCGAACGATGCTTGTTGGACGATGCCTCCAGCATCTTGTCCCGCCCGTGCGTGGGTGTCCCTTTTACCCCCTCCAGTCGTCCCATTCCCGATTCGGCCTCGGGCCGGGCCCGCTCGTACACGCGTGCCGGGTCGGGCGCCTCTGTCGGTGAAAGCGGTCTGCTCTTGAATGTCGCCATGGATTTCGCTCCTGTTGGAACGAATATCAGCGTACCGCCGGGCAGGTCATTTGGTGAACGGTAAAAGTCGGCAGGAAGTTGCGACTCGCAAGTCGCAACTATTTATGCAGATCGTTCAAAAAATCGATCAGCACGCGCAACCGAGCGTGGTCGCGGCGATTGAATCGGAAGACCAGCCGCGGTAGTTCCAGCAGCGCCGGCTCATCCCGCTCCACCGCAAGCGCCTCGCTGGCGCGGAACGTTCCCGACTCCGCCAGGTCGGCAAACTGCCGGGAAATCTCCGCCAGTTCCGCTTTCTCCACCGGGTGATGCAGCCGAAGGATCACTTCGTTGCGGAAATAACGCAGGCTGTGGTAATTGCTGTAAAAATGCCGAACCTCGCGCACCGCCTCGTCGATGTCATCCGTGATCTTGTAAAGCCGCGAATCATGCTGGCCCACCAGCCCGCGCGAGACAAGCTGCTCGTCAACATAAGTCTGCCACTGCTTCCAGTAATCCCCACCCGGGCTGTCCACGAAAACGATCGGTATCGGCACCGATTTACCCGTCTGCACCAGCGTCAGCACCTCGAACCCCTCGTCCATCGTTCCAAACCCGCCGGGGAACAGCGCGATGGCATGGCTGGAGCGCACGAACATCAGCTTGCGCGTGAAGAAATATTTGAAATTGATCAGCTTCTTATCGTTGGCGATGATCTTGTTGGTCGCCTGCTCAAACGGAAGCCGAATCGCCAGCCCAAAGCTCGGATCCGGCCCCGCGCCGCCATGCCCCGCGGCCATGATCCCGCCGCCCGCGCCGGTGATGACCATCCATCCCGCCGTCGCCATTTTTTTGGCAAATTCCGCCGCCTGCCGGTAATCGTTGTGATCCTCCAGGGTCCGCGCGCTGCCGAAGATGCTTACCTTCCGCACATCGCGATACGGCGCGAAAATCTTCAGCGCGTAGCGCAGCTCTTTCAGCGATTTGTTGATCAGCTTGATATCCCCGCGATTGGTCTGGTCGCGCAACAGCTTCATCGAGTTCTCGATGATCTCGCCGACCATGTCCCCATCGGGAATATTTCGCAGCTCGTCAATGAGGCGAGTCGTCAATTCGCTCACGTGCTCCAGTTGATCGCGCGTGGCAATCACCGGCGGCTCGGTGGTCTCCTGCGATTGTTCGGTATCTTCGGTTCCGTCGGAAGGTTTCATTTTTGCAAATACCCTATGGGCCTCTTTACACAGCTCCTGAAGCCGCGAGAGGGGGAGACATAATAGGGGTTTTAATTGGTTTCCGCCATTGCTCGGCAAAATGTTTGGCAAGATAAATGACTCAAGCTTGACTTCCCCCCGTGAATCCCCAGAATAATCCCTTCGACTTTTTCAGCGGAGATTCATTCACAGATGTACGCGATTATTGACGACGGCGGCAGGCAGCACAGGGTCACAACCGGCGATCTCATTAAGATCGACCGCGAGGCAACCACTGACAAAACCATTACCTTCGACCGCGTTTTGCTGGTCGGCGGCGAAGGCGAAGCCAAAATCGGCTCGCCCATTGTCGCCGGCGCCACGGTTGTCGGCGATGTGCTGGGTGCGATCAAGGGGAAAAAGATCGACACGATCAAATACCGCCGCCGCAAGGGATATCACAAGAAGATCGGCCACCGCCAGACGCAGTTGCATATCAAGATCAGCGCGATCAACGTCTGACGCGCACGCTTTCCCCAAAACGCCCACGGCGCTGCCGTGGGACTCTGCTCTATTCGCTGATTTCCGCTTCCGGAATATGCTTGAACACCGGCAGGCAATCCCCGCCGACGAGATGAATGGAATTTCTCCCCGACCGCTTCGCCCCGAACATCAGTTGCTGATCGGCCGCCTCGATCAACTTGTTGACATCCTGCGCATCGTACGGATAAACCGCCAGCCCGCCGCTGATGGTCAGGCATCCTTTGCCGCCCGGGCCAAGGCCCGGATAATCCTGCGTGGACAGCAACCGGCGAAAACGGTCGAGGATCACCCGCGGTTCCGTCGGCGTGCGGTTGTTTGATCCCGGCTTGGGCTCGCGCGGCTGGCGGGGGCCTTCCTTGTCCCAGAAGACCACCGCAAATTCATCGCCGCTGATGCGCGCGACCAGATCGTGATCGCGAACGCATCGCCGCATCAAGTTGGCGGTCTGCTTCAAAATATCATCGCCAACCCCGTGGCCGTACTGGTCGTTGTATCGCTTGAAATTATCGATATCGAAGAGGAACAGCGTCACCAAAAATCGCTTCAAATGCGCCTTCTCGACGATCTTGGTGAGGAACTGACGGAAATAGCGCCCGTTGGCCAGGCCCGTGAGATCATCGGTGATCGCCAGTCGCTGCAATCCGATATTGCGTTCGTGCAGCACCTGGACGCGCGCGAAATTGGCCGCCAGTTCCGCCAGAAATTTCACGGCGGTGGGGCGATCGTGGTCGGCCGGGAACGACAGATGCAGCCCGCGCCCAAACGGCGGAATCTCATTCGCCGCGCCCGTCGCCAGATCCGAAGGCCGATGCGAAACGACGACCAACCCCTCGGCCGGCGTCGGCACCGCTGCATCAGCCCCGGTCATGAACACATTGAACATCGGCGGCAGCACGGAATTGATCTGCCGCAGCGTTCCACCAAACGGATCCTGCGGCGAATTCACAAGCGAATCCAGCACCAGGTTTGCGATTGACAACTGAAGCAGCGGGGATGCTTCGTCCGTTGCAGGCCTTACAGTCGTAATTTTTTCTTCGAGTTGATTTGCGGCAGGAGCCGGCGTCTGATCCGATGGCTCATCACCCGTTTTTTTCGATCGCGGCGACCCCAGCGTTTCCAGAAATTCACCGGGAGTGATCGGCGTGATCAGGTAATCGTCGCAGCCGAATTCCAGCATCTTCTGCGACAAAGGCTCCAGAGTCGGATGCCCGAACAGCAGCAACCGTCCATCGCCGCTCAATTCCCGCAGGGTCCGCACGGCCGATTCCGGCCGCCGTTCCATCGGTTCCACGGATGCCAGCACCGTCGTGTAATGCTCGACCGAGAGCTCGGCAATCCCGTCAAACAGGGTGTTGACGGACTTAACCTCAGCCTGGGGCATGGCTTGCGTGACAGTGGAATACATCTGGCGATCAACGTCGCCGATCAGCAGAACTCGCTGGTGACTTGCCCGAACCATACTTCAACTATTGTACTCCCGAAACCGGGATTGGTTGCGGTAACCTGGGGTAATAATCCAATTTTTATATTAAGAGACAAGGGCCCAAAGTCGGTTACCCGGTATGCGGCGAGGGGGTTTCCTGCAGCAATGCCCGCAATTCCTCGGCCGTCAGAAGGGGATCGGTCGATTTATCCACTGTCGCGTGTGATTCCTGCGCATGCGCCGGCGATTCCGAAGTCGGCGCAACTCGCGCCGGTAGATTGCCCGGCTCCGCCTCATCGACAAACAATCCACTCGCCCCCAGCTTCATTGCTTCGGCCAGTGCCGAGTGCCGCCCGTCCGTGTCCGAAAGCCAGATTTCCACATGCGAAAATCGCTTGCGGATTGCCGCGATGATGGGCAATTCTTCGCGATACAAACTGTTCAGGCTCAGGATAATCGCCGAGTAGAATGTGGGCCGCTTGCAGAGATGAACCATCGCTTCGTATGGTTCATCGACTTCTGTGCAGAGAAATCCGCGGCGATGCAGTTCCGCCACCGGTCCGCCACGGAAAGTAGGCCGCCCCACAATGAGCGGGGGGCCCCCCCCCGCCCCGGCATTGGTAGTCGAAGCGTTAGTGGGATGGAGGGGGGGTGGGTGGTGCGGT
>Ga0302325_10005457_pt1 | contig 28871 bp, 26 predicted proteins | sample Palsa_T0_2_FD_201948 | JGI IMG/M metagenome (GOLD analysis project Ga0302325, IMG submission 201948) | Peat permafrost microbial communities from Stordalen Mire near Abisko, Sweden - Palsa_T0_2 | ecosystem: Environmental > Terrestrial > Soil > Palsa > Peat permafrost | place: Sweden: Abisko...
AGCGTCAGTGATGATGGTGAGCTGGCCATGTCGGGAAGGCAGGTCGAAGTGGTGGACAAGATTGCCGTAGAAGTCGGTATAGCCAAAAATCCGGGCGCGCGGATTCACCGATAGCTGAAAAACAAAACAGCGCTGGGTACCCTCGCTTCTGGGGTGCATACGCACTTCCATCATGCTCTGCCAGACATAATGGCTGTAGCGATAGCGCGTAAAATGGCGAATGGCGTAGAACATTAGGTTTCGAAAGCGACCTCGATGGGATAGTCGATATACACCTGGTGAACTGCGGCATGCAGTTCCCGGCACTGCTCGATAATTCCCGCAAGATATTTATGTAAATTGCGAATGACTTCTCCGACCTGCACGTAGGCCACCATCGATCGCAAGCGTCCGATCAATCTTTCGATCTTTTCGGTTCTGCGGCTCAGCGAAAGGTCGCTGATTGAAGTCAATGCCTGGTGCATTCGATCCAGCGAATAGCGGACCGAATAAGGAAACTCCGGCTTCAGCAGGAGGAAATCCGCTATCCTTTCCGGTCTGAGTTCCGCCGTGCATGCCTTGCAATAAGCCTCAAACGCAGCGCAACTGGTTAACAGCCCCACCCAATCCAAATCATCCGCATGCTTATCAAGCACAAAGTAGGCATCGAGCAGAACACAGAGATTGCAGGCCCGCTCTATATATTTACCCAGCTGGATAAAGTGCCAACCCTCGTCGTGATTCATCGTGGTGTCGGTGACCCCGTTAAAACGATACGACCCTTCGCGAACCAGACTCACGACTCGCATTGCGGCTGCATCATCATCGGCCTTCAGGTCAGAGCCAGCGACGTCATGAAACAGGCGGTTCAGGTGTTCCCACATCTCCGAACTGATTTCCTCCCGGACTTGCCGGGCATTCTCGCGAGCTCCGCTTATGCATTTGACAATCGAAAAAGCCCCTTCCGGATCCGCCACCAACAGGAAAAGAGCACGCTGCGGATCGACGTCGCCGGAAGCGGCGCCAGGGGCCAGCGACGAAACCGCGCGAAACCAGCGCTCCTCCGTGGAAACCTTGGCGGGATTCAGGATCAGACCGTACGTGGCTTCGACCACACGCGCGCCATTGTCCGCCCGTTCGAAATAGCGGCTCATCCAGTAAAGGCTGTCAGCTACGCGTGAAAGCATTGATCTTGTCACCCAATTCTTGTGAATCTCAATTCTGCAAGACCCACGTGTCTTTCGAGCCGCCGCCTTGCGACGAATTCACCACCAGTGAGCCCTTTCGCAACGCAACTCGCGTAAGGCCGCCGGGAACAATAGTGATCTTGTCGCCGTAGAGAACATAAGGACGGAGGTCAACGTGCCGGGGCTCGATGGTCCCGTCGACGAAACATGGTGCGGTCGAAAGATTGATAGTCGGTTGCGCGATGTAGTTTCGCGGTTGTGCCTGAATTTGTTCTCGAAATTGCGAGCGCTCTTTTTCCGTGCTATGCGGGCCGATCAGCATGCCGTAGCCACCCGACTCGCCCACGGCTTTCACCACGTACTGATCTAACCGCTGGCAGACGTGCTCCCGTTGCCCCGGATCCGACATCAACAGAGTTTCGACGCCTTCCAGAATCGGATCCTGATCGAGATAGTAGCGAATGATTTTGGGCACATATGCATAGATGGCCTTGTCGTCGGCGACTCCCGTCCCAAGTGCATTGGCAAAGGCCACGTTTCCGGCGCGATAGGCGTTGAAGAGCCCCACTGCCCCAAGCGCGGAACCATTCTCGAAAACCAGGGGATCGAGATAATCGTCGTCGATTCGCCGATAGATGACATCGACCCGTTGCAGGCCGAAGGTGGTTCTCATGTAAACGACATTGTCGTGCACTACTAAATCGCGCCCTTCGACGAGCTCGATACCCATCTGCCGCGCCAGGTAGGTGTGTTCGAAGTAAGCCGAGTTGTAGGCACCGGGCGTGAGCAAAACGACAGTTGGATCGGAACGTCCTTCAGGGGCCAGAGATCGCAGCGTCGATAGAAGCGCCTGGCTGTACTGCTCAATCGGACGCACCCGGCATTTTTGAAACAGTCCAGGGAATATCTGCTTCATCACTCTGCGGCTGGTAAGCATGTAGGAGACGCCACTGGGGACCCGCAGATTGTCCTCCAGCACCACAAAGTTTCCTTCCGGATTCCGGATCAAATCCGTGCCGACCACGGTGATGTACACGTCGCGGGGAACTTTGATACCGCGCATTTCCCGGCGGTAATGTTTGCAGGTGTAAATGATGCTGCCGGGCACGACACCATCTTCAATGATCTTGCCCTCATGGTAGACATCTTTGAGGAAAAGATTCAGCGCTGTGATCCGCTGGGTCAGCCCGCGCTCAATTCTTTCCCACTCCGTCGCGGTGATGATCCGGGGCAGCAGGTCGTGAGGGAAGATGCGCTCCGTGCCTTTGTCACTTCCATAAACCGTAAAAGTGATTCCCTGGTTGAAGAACGATTGGTCAGCCTCGTGTTTGCTGCGCCGTAGCTCGTCAGGACCCAGATTCAAAAGCAGGTTGTGCAGCGGGCGATATTGTTTTCGCGGATGGTCCACGGCACTGAACATCTCGTCATAAGCGCCGTTGAGCTCGTATCGGTGGAGGGCTTCTGCGCCGCTACGATCGGAGATGTCCGCTTCTATAATCATGACGGCCGCGCTCGAACCCCGCAAGAATAGCGCATAAGACGGCGAATTGGTGATTCGGAAAAGCGATGCGCGTCATTGAAAAAACAGTCGCGGACCCGGCGTGATCCTATCCTCTTGATTGCGCGACTTGTGAGGTGCTCTCGGAGAGGTTTTCGTTGCCTGAAGACTGGAATTCAATGTCCGGTAACTGCTCCACCGCCCGGCGAAGCGATTGTTCCCAGCTCGAGTGGATGAGGTTCAGATCCCTGTCTCCGGCTGAAACTCGACGGTAGCGCGTAATTTGCAGGCTATCTTTCTTGTACAGCAACAGATCGAATGGGGGGCCTACGGTCACATTCGAGCGCATGGTCGCATCGAGTGAGAGGAGGGCGTATTTCGCCGCAACCTCTAGAGAGGTCGTGGGTTGGATGCCGCGGTCGAGAATCGGGCGACCGTACTTGCACTCACCCAGTTGCAGGTATAAGGAGTCTTCCGTGGCGGCCAGGGGATTTCCCTGGGGATAAATCAGGTAGAGGTTTGGCTCTTGCCCGCGAACCTGCCCCCCCAGCAGCAAGTGAACGTTGAAGCTGAAGGAATCGCGCTCCAGCGACGCACGGTCAAGATCCGAGATTCTGCGCACGCAGTCTCCCACGATGCGGGCGGCGTCATAGAGCGAATTGGCTTGGGCGAGACCTCGTCCGGAATCGAAATCATCCCCCAGCAAGGTAATCACCGATTGGCTTATGGAGAGGCCGCCGCTGGTCAAAATTACAAACACCCTCTCTCCGGGCTGAACGAAGCGATACATCTTGCGACAGGTGTTGACCTGATCAAACCCCGCATTGGTCCTCGAATCCGAGGCCAATACCAGACCTTCCTGCGTCATAATTCCCAAACAGTATGTCACTGTGTCCCCTAGTGTGAAGCTAACGCATGATACACCGATTGCCGCTGCCGAATTTGTAATCCGGCTCAGAAAGAAAATAGTGGAAAATTGACCAAATTACGTGATAGTTTCTGCATCTCATTTGCGCCCGTGTCCCGCTCGCACCTGGAAACCTGCAATTTATGATGATTCGCCTTGGCTACGACCTTCAATTTGAGACGATTGGGGAAGTACCGATCGTGACCCTGCTGAACGTTCACCCATCGCGGAAAAAGGACCTACGCGAGCCAGACGAGATGCATACCGATCCACTTGTGAACGTCGAAGACTATGAGGACAGCTTTGGCAATCATAGTTGCCGATTGCTGGCCGCCCCCGGCAAGATTCGATTCCAGAATTCCACGCTTATTGAAGACTCGGGAAATCTCGACCAGGAGGACCCCGACGCAGCCGAGGTCCCTGTCGATCAACTGCCCCTGAATGTCCTGCCCTACCTGATGAACAGCCGGTATTGCGAGGTTGACCTATTGTCCAACACCGCGGCGGAGCTATTTTGGAATGCTCCCAGAGGGTGGAAGCGTGTTCAGGCCGTGTGTCGTTGGGTGCATAGCAAAGTCACTTTTGGGTACGAGTTTTCCAGTCCATTTCGCACGGCGCTGGGAGTGTATACCGAGCGAGTCGGGGTGTGCAGAGACTTTCAGCACCTGGCTGTCACCTTCTGCCGAGCCCTCAACATTCCTGCGCGTTATGCGACTGGATATTTAGGCGATATAGGGGTCATCGTGGCCCCGAGTCCAATGGACTTCAGCGCCTGGTTCGAAGTTTATCTGGGCGGTCGCTGGTGGACGTTCGACGCCAGACACAACGTTCGGCGCATTGGACGCGTATTGATAGCAACCGGGCGCGACGCAACCGACTGTGCGATGACAACGTCATTTGGAAGAGCGAAGTTGATTAGCTTCCAAGTCACCACCGACGAAGTGAAGGACTCATGAGCGGCGAGAATTCTAAAGCCTTATTTGAAACAGCGCAGTTACCGCAGCGGTGAACCGCTGCGCCGCCCAAAATCAAGTGCAACACCGACTTTTTCGGCAACCTGCTAAGACAACGCGTAGAGATATTCAACGAAGGAGCGCACAGCTCCATCAATCCCCGCAACCTTTGCATTGGTGGAATCGATCAGATAGTACTCATTCGGAGCGTGTGCGCCGGTTCCGTTACCTAGTCCGAAATGTCCGGCGGGAAGATTGAGAGGTTCGGAAGTAAAGATGTAGCCAGGCCATGAGCCGGCGGATCGAGGCCACAGAACAGGATCCAGACCGAGCTTGCGGTAAGTCGCAAGTTGCGCCTGGATGAGCTTCGAATCCTGCGAGGTCTGGGTCGGATCGTAACCACCACTCATGTTGACCTCGATGTCGCCGAAGCCGTGTTTGGCAAGATGGTCCTTTAGAAGCGCCAGTGTACCGGCAGCCGTCATGTCAGGCACCAGCCGCATATCAATCTTGGCGACGGCGCGATGCGGCAGAACGGTCTTGCCACCGGGCCCCGTGTATCCCGCGACCAGGCCCTCGATGTTGATGGTGGGCTTGGACTCGAGCAGCACGAGCGAGTCGAGCCAGTTTGTGTCATGCACCCAATGCTCGACTCCAAGCTGCTTCTTCGCCGTGGCTTCACTGCGGCGAGCGGCGACCTCCCGAATCATTTTCATTTGTTCGGGAGTGAGGGGCTTGGCCTTGTCGAAGAATCCTGCAACCGCAGGTGTGTGTCCATCGGACTCGACGAGCGTGTTGAGCGCTTGCACCAGGTGCCACGTGGGACTGTCGACCTGGGCCTCAAGGCTGGAGTGAACGTCATGTTTGGGACCTCGTCCCCAGCGTTCTCCAGTGGAAACCAGTTCGAGCTCAACGACGCCTTTGGCGCCTAGCGATATCTGTACGCCTCCATCCTCGTCCTGGCCGGCTTCTGGTATGAACACACCCATACACTTTTTCAACGCAGCGGTGATTTTGGGTTGGTGGACAACCTCGGGAAAGTGGGTCGAACCAATCTCTTCTTCACCTTCACAAACGAGCACGAGATTCACAGGCAGCTTTTTTCCCGCGGCGCGGAAGGCATGAAGAGCGCCGAGGAAGGCTGTTTCAGGCCCCTTCTGGTTCACGGCGCCACGACCGACGCAGATCTTGCCCAACCCTTCCTTGTCCACGATCCGCCCTTCAAGCGGAGGCGAAGACCACTCCGAAGGGTCAAACTGTTTCACGTCGTACATGAAATAGATGCCGACGGTGGTGGTCGCACCGGAATCAAGCAGGCCGAACACCCCAGGCTTGCCCGATGTCGGCACAATCTCAACATCCGTGAATCCGGCGTCGCGAGCGAGTTGCGCCATATAGTCCGGACCCTGCGGATAATTTCGGTTCTCGGCCGCGATCGAGGGCAAAGCGATCCAGTCGCGCAGCCGCTTCACATTTTCGTCATGCATCTTTGGTATTTGGCTCAGCACCGACTGCAGGTCGGAGTTATCTGCAGAGAAAGCAGCGATTGGCAAAGCGGCGAAGGCGGCTCCAGCAAGTGCACCCTGAATGAAATCTCGACGATTGAACGCGTTATGACTCGAGTCAGTCAATGCATCCTCCATTGCCCGAACAAAGATGACCATCCGTGGTTGGCCTCAACTCAATTCCAGAAAGAGACCCATTTGATTTTTATCGAGGCCCATCATACCAGCTGCTTCCAAAAGCAGTAGTCTTTTGAGCAACGGTATAAAGACAACTTGGGCCTGATTGTCGGGGGCGCCTTTTTTTCGTGGATGTGAACCATAGCCAGCCTCATGCTCACCTCGACATCATTAGTGACGAGAAACGGGCTTGTGTCTACGAATGGAGTAGTGACTAGCATGGTGGATAACATTTACCATCGATGTGAAGGCGTTGTGCCAGCCTTGACCAAGATATGGATATCCGTGAAATCGCCCGGCGCGCCAAGGTATCCACCGCCAGTGTGTCGCGCGCCATCAATCGTGTTCCCACCGTCGATCCTCAACTCGCAAAACGCGTGTGGAAGGTTGTCGAGGAACTTGGCTATTATCCGAATACGCAGGCTCGGGCGTTGGTTTCGGGACGAAGCCGCATTTTTGGACTCATCATCTCCGAGATCACCAATCCGTTTTTTCCGGAAATCGTGCAGGTGTTTGAACAGATTGCCGTGCAGCATCAATACGAGATTCTTCTAACCTCCACCGGGCACGATCCCAAACGCGTGGAGACCGCCGTTCGTCGCATGATTGAAAGGCGTGTGGAGGGCGTTGCCGTTCTGACCTTCGGCATGGAAGAGTTTCTGCTCGAAGACCTGAAGTTGCGAAATGTGCCGCTGGTCTTCGCTGATGTCGGAGTGGCTCGCCCCCACGTCAGCAACATTCGCATTGACTATCTCCATGGCATTCGCCAAGCGGTGCAACATCTCGCGGCATTTCGCCACCGGAAGATTGCCTTTATTTCCGGACCAATGCGTTTGAAGTCGGCCGAAGCCCGCCAGCAGGCATTTCTCCGTTCCATGGAGGAGATTCATCTCGATGCGGACAGGAGATTAATCGTCGAAGGCGACCACACGATTGAGGGCGGAATTTCTGCCCTGGGTCAGTTACTGAGCGGACCCACCCGACCCACTGCCGTGATCTGCTCGAATGACATGACGGCGCTTGGCGTTATGCGCAAGAGCTATGAGGACGGGATTTCCATTCCGCGGGATTTGTCGGTGATTGGTTTTGACGATATCCGCCTGGCGCAGTTTGTGCTGCCGGCCCTGACCACGGTACAGATGTCGCAATCCGAACTGGCTCGCCTGGCGTTTCATGCGTTGCTGGCGGAAGTGCAGCGCGACTCCCCTTCGCCCGAGGGAACGGAATATCAGCTGACAACGCATCTCGTTCTGCGGGAGTCGACTCACCTGGTACCGGGCGCGACAAAGCCAGTTATAGGGAACAAGAACTAGCTTCCATCGACAGAGGCGGGCGGTTGTGAGGTAAGAGTTGACGGGTTTACGAGAATACGTTTACTGTTAACATCCAGCCGGTTGGCCCAGGCCAGAGAGTGTCGAATTTATGGAGCTGCAAATCCTGCGCCAACAAGTGCTGGATGCGAATCTTGAGCTCGTCCGCCGCGGCCTGGTGCTCTACACTTTTGGCAACGCCAGCGGCATCGCGCGCGACCGGGGCCTCATTGCCATCAAGCCGAGTGGCGTGCCCTATGACACGATGTCCGCGGAAGATATCGTCGTTACTGACCTGACCGGACGCGTCGTCGAGGGCAAACTACGCCCTTCCTCCGATCTGGCCACCCACATCGAGATCTACAAGCGATTTCCGGACGTGGCTGGTGTTACGCATACTCATTCCGAGTTCGCGACGGCATGGGCGCAGGCCCGCCGTCCCATCCCTTGCTTCGGAACCACTCATGCCGATTACTTTCACGGACCGGTTCCCGTTACCGATGAATTAACTCCGCAGGAGATTGCCACCGATTACGAGAGGAATACGGGTGTTGCTATCACACGCCTGTTTGATCGCTTGGGGTTTCCTGCCATTCCGGCGGTGCTGGTGGCCGGGCATGCCCCATTCTGTTGGGGCGCCTCGCCCGCGGAATCCGCTCACAATGCCGTGATTCTCGAATCGGTTGCCCGCATGGCTTACTACACCATTGGCATTGCTGACGAACCCGCCCCGCTTTCACGCGCGTTACACGACAAACACTTTCTTAGAAAGCACGGTAGCCAGGCGTATTACGGGCAACCCGGAGATGCGAAATGATGGCAGCCTTGGCCTTGTTCGAAACGATGTTCGTGCCCAGCAGGCTCGTGCATCTGTCGTCCGTTGATATCGCGATTATCGCTTTCTATTTCGTGCTTGTGCTGGCGATCGGTTTCTATCTGAAGAGCCGCGCCAATACCGCCGAAGACTTTTTCATGGCCGGGCGCGAGATGACCGCCTGGATCGCGGGCCTGAGTTTTCTCTCCGCCAATCTGGGCTCACTCGAACTAATGGGCTGGGCAGCCGCCGCTTATCAATACGGAATCCTGGCTACGCATTGGTATTGGATCGGCGCCATTCCGGCGATGTTGTTTCTCGGCCTGGTGATGATGCCTTTTTATTACATCTCCAAGACGCACTCGGTGCCTGGGTACTTGAAGCTTCGATTTGGAGAATCAAGCCGTACGCTCTCTTCCGTTTCTTTTGCCTTCATGACGGTGCTGATGAGCGGGATCAACATGTATTCCATGGCGCTGGTGATGAAGGTGGTACTGGGCTGGGATATTCATTTCAGCATCTGGGTTTCGTCCATCACGGTAGCGGTGTACGTGGCGCTCGGCGGCCTGCGCTCGGCGATCTTCAACGAAGTTCTGCAATTCATTTTGATCTGGGCCGGTGCGTTGCTGATTCCAATACTGGGTCTGATCGAAGCCGGCGGTTGGAGCAATCTGAAGCTGCAGATTGCACACAATGCTTCTTCGGAATACACCCACTTGTGGAGCACGCTGGGCACTTCGACGGGCAACCCCATGGGAATTCACTGGACCGGCATCGTGTTTGGTTTAGGTTTCGTGATTTCGTTTGGATATTGGACGACGGATTTTCTCGTGGTGCAGCGCGTGCTGACCGCCAAGGATCTGCGCGCCGCGAAGATGGCTCCCATCATCGGAGCTGCGTTCAAGATGATGGTGCCCTTCATTGTGATTCTGCCTGGACTGCTGGCCCTGGCCGTCCTGCCTTTTAAACTCGTGGGCGAAACGCAGGCGGTCGCCACCGGAGGGCACAGCTACAACGAAGTTCTTCCTTTGATGCTTGCACGCTACTGCGGCCCAGGTCTGTTGGGTTTGGGGATCACGGCGCTCATTGCCGGATTCATGTCGGGCATGGCGGGAAATGTAAGCGCGTTCACGACGGTGTGGACCTACGACATCTATCGCGCTCTGATCAAAAAGGATGGCAGCGATCAACACTATGTGAATATGGGTCGCTGGTGCACGATCGTAGGCGTCTTGATTAGCGTTGGTACGGCCTATCTGGTGATGTCGTTCGCCAGCATCATGGACTATGTACAAGCGCTGTTCAGCTTTTTTATCGCACCGCTGTTCGGGACGGTTGTGCTGGGAATGCTTTGGAAACGCGCCACGTCCGCCGGCGGTTTCCTGGGCTTGCTGGCCGGCACACTTTCCTCGATCGGCATGTGGGCCTGGGTGAAGGTCGATCCCAGCGCGATTCGCTACGTTGCGATGTCGCCGAGTGCGACCGATATGGCCGCGAACATGTATCGCGCCCTGTGGTCGTGGATCGTGTGCGTGCTGGTCACGGTCGCGGTGAGCTATGTGACGACGCCGAAAACCGATGCCGAACTGAATGGCTTGGTTTACGGCGTGACCGTTATGCCACACGAAGAGCAGGTTGCTTTTTATCATCGTCCGGTCTTTTGGGCGATTGTGGTCAGTATTGTGTTCGTGATTTTGAACCTCTTGCTTTGGTAAGGCCGGGTTTACCGGGAAGGGAATAAGAAGATGCACGGAAGCGGAATTTCCATCTGGTTCTTCATCGGTGTGTCCCTGCTGGTCAACGGAGTGTTGATCACGGGCGCGGGCATCTGGCAGGTCTTCAATCCGCCGGCGAATCCCGTGGTGCTGTTTTATCTGCACGCGAATGTCTGGTGGGGAGCCGTTCTCGCCGTGATCGGGCTTCTTTACTGCTTCAAGTTCGCTCCCGGACGACAGTCTTAAGTGCGTTTTCATAACGAGGAATGGTATGCCACAAAAAAAAATGACAATGGGCCTGATTGTAGGAAACCGTGGCTTCTTTCCCGATCACCTTGCCAAGACCGGCCGCGAAGAAATGCTTCGTGTTCTCGGGTCTGCAGGCATGGATGTCGTGGCATTAACGCCGGAAGAAAGTAAATATGGTGCTGTCGAAACACGCGAGGAGTCGCATCGTTGCGCCGACTTGTTCAAGCGTAACCGGGATCGTATCGACGGCATCATCGTGACGCTGCCAAACTTCGGCGAGGAGCGAGCCATCGCCGATACCTTGCGCTGGGCAGATCTGGGCGTGCCCGTGCTCATTCAAGCGACCCCCGATGATCCCAGTAAGATGACCATCGCCTCCCGCCGCGATAGTTTCTGTGGAAAGATGTCGGCTTGCAACAACCTTCAGCAGTACGGCATCCCGTACTCCCTGACCACACTCCACACCGAGGCGCCGGATTCCCCGGAGTTCGCTCGAGATCTGCAGTGGTTCGCCGCTGTTTGCCGGGTGGTCGACGGATTTCACAATCTTCGAGTCGGGGCCATCGGCGCTCGACCGACGGCATTCAACACGGTTCGCTACAGTGAGAAAATACTGGAGTCGCAGGGCATTTCGATTGAAACGCTGGATCTCTCCGAAGTTTTGGGCCGGATCGAGCGCATGAAAGACAACGACGATCTGGCGCAGGCGAAGCTGGCATCGATCAAGAAATATGTGGATTCGAGCGGCGTGCCGGCCGCCGCCCTCATGAAGATGGCCAAACTGGGGGCGGTCGTCGACCAGTGGATGGCAGCCACGGAAGTTTCTATCAGCGCCGTTCAATGCTGGACATCGATTGAAGAGAATCTTGGCGTTGTGCCGTGCACTGTGATGAGCATGATGAGTGACAGCTTGCTCTCCAGCGCGTGTGAAGTTGATATCTGCGGCGTGATCGGCATGCATGCGCTGCGACTGGCGTCAGAATCACCGTCGGCCCTGCTGGACTGGAACAATAACTACGGTTCCGATCCGAATAAGGCAGTTTGCTTTCACTGCTCGAACCTCCCGAGGCATTTTTTCCGTTCCGTGAAGATGGACTTTCAGGAAATTATCGCCGGCACGGTCGGAAAGGAGAACACGTTCGGCACCTGCGTCGGATTGATCAAGCCGGAGAAAATGAGTTTTGCGCGCTTTTCCACGCATGACACGACCGGCAGAATGCGCGGATACGTGGGCGAAGGCCGTTTTACGGATGATCCGCTCAACACCTTTGGTGGCGCGGGAGTAGTGGAGATCCCCCACTTGCAAAAACTGCTGCGTTACATCTGTGAGACTGGATTCGAGCACCACGTCGCCGCCAATCTCTCCTCCGTCGCGGCTGCCGTGCACGAAGCCACCACCCGCTACCTGGGCTGGGATATGTACTGGCATCGAGATCAAGGAGCCTGCTGATGCCGGTTGTCATCGGAGTCGACTTCGGAACGCTCAGTGTGCGTGCGTCCGTAGTGGACAGCGTCAAGGGGATGCTGGAATCGGCGTCGGTGGAGTATCCGCTTCATCGCACGCCGCAAGATCCGGACTTTGCCACGCAATCCCATGCCGACCACATGAAGGCGCTGGCTTCCGCCACGCATGCCGCATTGAAGAAAGCTGGCGTCTCCGGCGATCAGATCGTAGCCATCGCGCTCGATACCACGGGGTCGTCCGTAGTTCCTGTAGGCAAGAATCTAGAACCGCTCGACGACTACTACCTGTGGTGCGACCACCGCGCCAAGGGCGAAGCCGCGGAAATCACCGCCGCCGCACATCGCGAAGGGCTGGAGGCCATCCAGTGGTGTGGAGGAGTCTATTCATCGGAGTGGGGATTCTCCAAGCTTCTCCATTGGCTTCGCCATAACCCGGGGAAGCGTGCCAGTTTTGTCACCGCTTTCGAGCATTGCGATATGGTCGCCGCCACGCTTTGCGGTATAACGGACCCGAAGAAAGTAAAGCGCAGTGTTTGCGCCATGGGCCACAAGTGGCTGTGGAACCGCCAACTGGGCGGCTTGCCTTCGGAAGCGTTCCTCACCAAAGTAGACCCGCTGCTGGCGGGCGTTCGCGAAAAGCTCGATGGTGAGTACGCTACGTCCGATCAAATCGCTGGAACGCTTTCCCCGTACTGGGCGGAACAACTCGGCCTGAAGGCCGGCATTCCGATTCCGGTGGGCGCTTTCGATGCGCATTGGGATGCCATTGGCGCTGGCTGTGGCACCGACGACGTGGTCAACGTGGTTGGCACCGCGATCTGTGTCATTGGAATCACTCCGTCCGTGAACCTGGTTCCTGGCGTGTGCGGCGTAGTTCGCGGAAGTGTGCATCCCCAGCGAACCGGCATCGAAGCCGGACTGTCAGCGGGCGGCGACATCTTCAGCGCGATTGCGACGCGATGCGGCACCGACGTGAAAACGCTGAGCCAGGGATTGGAGAAATATCGCGCCGGGCAGACGGGGCTGCTCCGTATGACCTGGGACAATGGCGACCGCACGGTGTTGGTCAACCCGAATTTGCGCGGGATCACGCTCGGCTGGAATTTACAGAGCACTGCCCGGGACGAAATGTTTGCCGCGATCGAAGGCACGGCGTTTCACACCCGCGTCATTCTCGACCGCATGGCGGAACATGGCGTCACCATCAAGCGTGTGATCAATGCGGGCGGCATTCCGCAAAAAAACAATGTTCTGAACCAGGTCTATGCCAACATCTTGCAGCGTCCGGTCCTTGTCCCCAGCAGCAATGTGGTAGGTCTCGGCTCAGCGATTTTTGCGTTCCTGGCAGCGGGGATATTTCCCACCGTCGAAGCGGCACAAGAAGCCATCTGCCCGGCGCACAAAGTGTTCCAGCCCCTATCCTCGGAGCAACAAGTTTACGATGACCTTTATCCGCTCTATCGCAAACTCTATTTTGCCTTCGGCGAACCAGGGAAAGGAGCGCTCGCAGATGTGCTGCCTGCGCTGATTCGAACGGCCGAAGCAGTCAATAAGATATAGCGAAGGACTGTGCAGATCCTGTAATGACGAAAATGGTTCGCTGTTCTTGTTTGCATCCACTCCTGTGCGCTCTCCGTGCAAAATGCTGACTCCTGCTACTGTGGAGCCGAGAATGTGGTGCGGGCTGCAACGGTCTATGGCCCTTGAGCGCTCGGGTGAACGTTCTTCCCGGAACCGACATTCTCAGGGGTGCGGCATCGCCGCGCCAGCGAACGTTTCAGGCGAGCAGAGTTTGTTGTGACGGTAAAGGAGGGTTCTCCATGCAGTGCGGCTTCCTATCGCGGCTGTTCCTGTTCGTTGTAAGCACGGCTCTGTTGTTAGGCAATAACTCGGCATTCTCCCAATCGGTGCCGCAGTTCGCGCCCGACAAGATGGACACAGTTCTTTACGGCGCTGCGTACTACTCGGAATACATGCCCTACGAGCGACTGGAAAAGGATGTCCAACTCATGCAGCAGGCGGGCATCAGCGTGGTTCGGATGGGCGAATCCAGTTGGGGACTATGGGAACCTGAGGACGGACGTTTCGACTATGCCTGGATGGACAGGGTGATCGACCGCATGCAGCAGGCGGGGATCAAGGTCATCATGGGCACACCGACTTACTCCGTCCCGGCGTGGATGTACAAAGAGCATCCAGAGATCTTTATAACTCGATTTGGGGGACAGACGATCACCTATGGGATGCGCCAGAACACAGATTTGGCTAGCCCGGTCTACCGCTTCTATTGCGAGAGAATCATCCGCAAACTTCTTGAACACTACAAGAACAATCCAACCATCGTCGGCTGGCAGATCGATAATGAAAGTTCATCCGGTGGCGCGGCGAATCCTGACATACAAGTTGGCTTTGTACGTTATCTACAAAACAAATTCAAGACAGTCGACGAGCTCAATAAAATCTGGGGACTGAACTATTGGGGGCAGCGGCTGAATGACTGGAGTGAAGTTCCTCCCCAAGAAGGCATCATCAATCCCGGCTGGAAGCTTGAATGGCAGCGCTATTCGCAATGGCTGACCACGGACTTTCTTGCGTGGCAGGCGGCTCTGGCGAACCAGTACAAGCGTCCTGACCAGTTCATCACGCACGATCTTGCCGGGCCGCCCAATCCTGTAGTCAACGAACATGACATCAGCCGTGCCGTGGACATTGTCGCCGTCAATCCTTATCACGGCACCCAGGATCAGTTTGACGGAATCGGTTCTAGCATGCAGGGAGATTACACGCGCTCGCTTAAGCAGACGAATTATCTGGTCACAGAAACGAACGCACAGACGATTGGTTGGGACTCCAAGGAACAATTCCCGCCCTATGATGGTCAGATCCGTCTCGACGTCTACACCCACCTGTCGTCGGGAGCTAACATGGTGGAGTATTGGCATTGGCACTCCATACACTACGGCCAGGAGACTTACTGGAAGGGGGTGCTCTCCCACGACCTCGAGCCGAATCGGGCCTACGCCGAGGTGAGCCGCACAGCGCATGAGTTACAACGAGTCGGGCCTCACATCGTTGATCTCAAGCGAAATAACAAGGTCGCAATTCTTTATAGCAACGATTCTTACTATGGCATCGAGTTCATGAAGTTCAGCGACCACGCAAATTACCATTCGCTGATGCACCAGATGTACAACGCCTTGTACCACGAGAATGTAGGCGTCGATTTCGTTTTTCCGGATAGCATGAACTTAGCGGCTTACAAGGTCGTGGTGGTTCCTCCGCTCTACGTAGCCAGCGATGAGGTGTTGAACAAACTGGTGGAGTATGTCCGCGGCGGCGGCAACCTGGTCCTGTGTTTCAAGAGTGGATTCACCGACCAGTACGACACAGTGCGCTGGAGCATGGCCCCCGGACCCCTTCGTGAGGCGGCAGGCTTCCATTATCAGGAGTTCTCGAACTTGCGCGCTCCATTGGCACTCAAGGGCGATGCTTACCACGCGGGTGCTGAAAATAAAGTCTCGGAGTGGGCGGAAATGCTGGTCCTCGACACGGCTAAGCCCCTCGCCTACTATGATCATCCGTTTTTTGGAAAATATCCCGCCATCACGAGAAACAACTTTGGGAAAGGGACTTTGACGTATGAAGGCACGGTTCTAAGCGACAAACTACAGGAGAAAGTGCTGCTGGATGTACTGGCGATAGCTGGCCTCGTTGGCCCCGATCAGCAGTTGCCGGCGGCGGTATCTGTTAAGCACGGAGTAAACCGAAGCGGTAAGGCGATTCACTATTACTTCAATTACTCGAGCGATCCACAGACATTTCCGTATTCATATGGCCCGGGTATCGACTTACTAACACAGGTTGAAGTTACTCCAAAGCAGACCATGACGCTTAAACCATGGGATCTTGTCATTGTTGAGGAGAGGTAACTGATATCGTGTTTCCATGCCAACCATAATGACGCACAACCGCCGCTTGTTTTTCCGAGAGCCGCTGTCGATGCTGGTACTTACAGTTCTGTGCTGGCTCCCAGTATATTCCTGGGCAAACCCTGTTCTGCCCCATCTATTAGCCGACCACATGGTCCTGCAACAAGGGCGTGACATTCACATCTGGGGCAAGGCTGACCCGGGAGAAGAGATCGCGGTTACTCTGGCGGGGAAAACGAGATCGACGCTGCCAGATGCTAACGGGAATTGGAGCGTGCATCTGCCGGCGATGTCCGCGGGAGGACCGTTTATAGTAATGGTCCGTGGCAGGACGACCGTCGTGCTGAAGGACGTGATGATTGGAGAAGTCTGGGTTGCATCCGGGCAGTCGAACATGGCCTTCTCGCTGAACAATTCTTTAGGCGAGGCGGAAGAGATACCAAAAGCGGATTACCCGCAGATTCGACTTTTTACGGTGCCCCAGAAGATCGCGCTGGACGCCCAAGCGGACACTCTTACCGCTCGGTGGCAGATATGCTCCCCCGAAACCGTCAAAGACTTTTCCGCAGTAGCTTATTACTTTGCGCGAGATCTTCAACGCAAGCTGAACGTACCGATCGGGATTATTGAAAGCGCGTGGCCGGGTACGACAATTGAGGAATGGATCGATTCCGAAACTCTGCAGAAGACCCAAGGGCATGAGGCCGACGCCGATCGTAACCACAGCTCCTCTCGGGCAGGGGAGACGTCGGCGACTGAACGCATGCCCTTCGACCTGCAGTTCGATGATGTCGAATTGATCCGGGATCCGTCTGCTCTGGGAACGATTTTCAGCAACTTTGACGATGGCACCGCTCGAAATGCGACGGGGGGTGTCTGGTCCTATAGCTGGCAGGATGCACCGGAGACGGCTTTTGACCTTGTGGCGCCGGGACATGGTGGAACAGGCTTTGCCGCGCGTGTCGCGGGGAAGGTGGATGCCTCGGACGATTCCCGCTTGACCGCGCGCTTCGAACAGGACGGCTCTCCCGCGGATTTGAGCTCTTACACGGGAATTCGTTTCTGGGTGCGAGGAGACGGCTCGTTCACCGTGCGAACGTTGCAGCCCACGATCACCGATGTGGACGACTACGCGACACCCTTGTTTCAAGCGACTCCTGATTGGAAGCCAGTTGTCGTTCTATTCCGCGATCTCCGCCAGCAGGGCTGGGGAGTAACCAGTGATCTTACTCCGCAGGCGCTCACGGGTTTTGCCTTCGAGAGTTATCCCGCGTCAGGCTATCCGCCCCGTCCGCCATCTGCACTTTACGGCGGCATGATTGCCCCTCTGGCGCTATACCCGTTGCGCGGTGCGATCTGGTATCAAGGCGAAAGTAACGCGCTCAAAGCTTATGAATACCGAAAACTCTTGCCCGCATTAATTCAAAGCTGGCGTGCATCGTGGAACGAAGGAGACTTCCCCTTTCTGATTGTGCAATTGCCGAATCACGGTGCGATCCCCGCCGAGCCCTCCGAGTCTGCCTGGGCGGAGTTGCGAGAGGCGCAACTGCTGACGACACGGCAAGTTCCGAATACCGGAATCGCAGTCACCATCGACGTCGGGGAACCGAAGGATGTTCATCCGCACCGCAAAGCTGAAGTCGGGCAGCGACTCGCACTGCTGGCGTTGGGTACGACTTACAAAGAGCCGATTGTTTACTCCGGCCCGCTTTACCAATCAATGGCCGTAGAGGGGAACAAAATCAGGTTGCGATTTACAAGCACCGGTAATGGCCTGGAAGGGCACGGCGGCGGCCCGTTAGTTGGCTTTGCAATTGGCGGTGCGGACCGGCAGTTTCACTGGGCGGAAGCAACGGTCGACCGAGACTCGATAGTAGTATCCAGTCCCGAGGTGTCGTCGCCGGTGGCCGTCCGCTACGCTTGGGGCGACAGCCCGCGTTGCAATCTGTTTAATAAGGATGGACTGCCTGCATCTCCATTTCGGACGGACGACTGGCCCGGGATCACAGAGAAAGCTGCGAAGTAAAAGCGTCAGCGCGGCGCGCGATACGCTATCACTCGCCAACGCCGACGATTACAGGCGTTCCTCGCGGAGATTCATGCGAGCCGCTCTCGGGTTCGAGAGTCACGACAAAGTTCTTGGCCTCGACGCCTTCCGGCAGCGGAGGATTCACGACCGTTGCACTGCCGCGGGCATCCGGCTTGAATAAGCCCGCCGCGATGGGCGCGCCGCCATTGGCAGGGAACAGCCACAGCTCGTAAATTTTCTCCGCAGGCAGGGGAGGCAGATTGCTGGCGAAGAAGATCAGGTTGCGGTTACGACGCTCGTAGATTGCCTTGCCTCTAGGCTGCGGCTTGTTGCCCACGGCAACCAGTTCGATCTTGGTGGCTTCTGGGTCCAGCAAAGTCGCCACCACTTCGTTGGCTTGTTCGAGCTTGCTTCCCTGATCTGCGATTTGGGCTCGCAGCGAAGCCACGTCCTCATGCAGCGTTGAATTTTGGCGCCACAAGTCGATGCACACGAGGGCCAGCGCCGCCAGCGTTACCAATCCCGGAACAAGCCACCACGAACGTCGCCGTCGTTCCGAAGTCGATGTGGCTCCTGCCACGGGAAGGCGTGACGACACCTTGCTCTCCTCGGCAATGGCCGACACGAACCGCTGCCGCGCACGCGCAGGTGGCTTCGGGCCGGCCGTAGTCAGCGCGAGCAGACTGCTGTCGCCGCGCAGCAGTTCCAACTCGCGACGGCAGGAGGCGCATTCCTCGAGATGCTTCTCGATCGTCTGGCGCTCCGCGCCGTCGAGTGATCCGAGCGCATAGAGCGCCAGGTCGTCCGCGAATTCTTCGTGCAGGCTCATGCGGCTAACACTTTTCGCAACGAGAGGAGTCCGGAGCGAATCCTGGTTTTAATTGTGCCGAGCGGTTCACCGGTCTTCTCGGCGATCTCGACGTGGGTCAATCCTTCAAAGTACGCCATCTCCAGCGCCGACCGTTGTGGCGCTGGCATGGTCTGCAAGGCCCCGCGAACTTTATCCATGGCGCGCGATCGGTCCGCTTCGACGGCGAGATTGGGCTCGACCGAAACGATTACATCTTCAATGTCGTCTTGCGGACGCCGGCGGCGCAGCGCGTCAATGGCCCGATGCCGCGCGATCACCGCCAGCCACGAAGCCATGTTGCCGCGGCTCGCATCGAAAGCTCCAGGATTGCGCCAGAGCTGCATGAAGATATCCTGCAACACGTCCTCCGCCGCGCCGGTATCCTGCAGTACGCGCAGCGCAACCGCATATACGATGGACGAAAAGCGATCATAAAGCGCTGCCATGGCGCCCTGATCGCCAGACCGTATCGCCGTCACCAGCGCAAGGTCAGACGTTGTCGCGTTGGTCTCAACGCTCGACACGCCGATCTTCATCCTCCTGAAGTACGTCTCAGAATGAGCTTCGGATTGGTGAAAAATAGCAGTCTTCGCACGTGATAAGCAAGATCAGCATGCAGTTTCCCCGTTGCCCCAAGTAGTCATGCCTTTGCCCTTCTCGGCGTACTCCGCGTCTCGGCTGTGAAACCGTTTGACCCACAGGTCGCATAGGACTACCAGATTACGCTAAATTTCCGACCTCGCCGCGCGCGTCATCAGGTCTTCAATGGCTTGTTGCGGCGACTTGCCGTTTTCGAGGATGGCAAACATCTGTTCTGTGATCGGCATCTCGACGTTCTTCTTGCGCGCCAAGCCGACCGCGGCTTTGGTGGTGAAAACTCCTTCGGCGACTGCCCCGTGCATGCCCGCAATAATGTCGGGGAGTTTACGGCCTTTGCCGAGTTCCACTCCGACGCTGCGATTGCGCGAAAGATCTCCGGTGCAGGTTAACACCAGATCGCCCAGTCCGGCGAGTCCAGCCATGGTATCGAGGCGGCCACCGCAGGCTACAACCAGGCGCGCCATCTCGGCGAGACCGCGCGTGATCAGCGCCGCAACAGAATTGTGACCAAGGCCGAGTCCATTGCAGACGCCGGCCGCGATGGCGATGATGTTCTTCAGCGCGCCGCCTAACTCCACGCCGATCACGTCATCGTTGGTATAGACACGGAAACGTGAATCGGTGAACGCCTGCTGCACGGCGAGCGTTACGTCGCTGTCGACGGACGCCACGGTCACAGCGGTCGGATCGCCGCGCGCGACTTCCTTGGCGAACGAAGGCCCGCTGAGCGCCGCTATGCGCGGAGTGAATTTGCGGCTGCGCAAGACATCGCCAATCACCTCCGTCATTCGGAGCAGCGTTCCGTCTTCGAGGCCCTTGGTGCAGCTGACGAAAAGTGTCTCCGGGCGGAGCGCCGGCGCCATGCGTTCGAACAGGGAACGGCAATGCTGCGACGGCATCACGCTAACCACGATCTCCGCTGCATCAAGTGCGGTATCTAGGTCGCAGGTCGCCGCGATCGATTCTGGCAGAACGAACCCGGGCAGGAAGAGTTCGTTGATTCGGTGTTTTGCGATGGTCTCGTAAACTTCTGGTTCATTCGCCCAGAGCCGAACCTCGTGCCGGAAATCATGTCCTTTGCGTCCGAGGACAATCGCCAGCCCTGTGCCCCAGGCGCCTGCGCCGATGATGGCGATGCGGCTCATCTGTGGGTTACTCCCAATGCGTCCGATTTGCTGCCCGGCCCCTTGCCGAATTTAGATTCTGTTCCAGCGGCAAGGCGGCCAATGTTTGGGCGATGCTTCCAGATCACCAGCGCTGAAACTGCGGCAATAAGCATCAGTTGCCGAGAGTCCACATACTCATGGAAAGCCCAGGCCAGCAGCGGAAAAGCCGCCGCCACGGCGACCGACCCGAGCGAGACGTAGCGAAAGGCAATCGCGACCACCAGGAACAGGACTACCATGCACAAAATAGATTTCGGAGTAAGTAATATAAAAGCTCCGAGACTGGTGGCGACGCCTTTGCCTCCGCGAAATTTGAGCCAGACCGGGAACAGATGACCGACCACGGCGAAGAATGCCGCCGTGGTCATGATGAGTTGCTGATGCGGTCCGCTAAACAGCGCACGCGCCAGGAGTATCGCGGCCAAGCCTTTGGCGGCATCGAGAAGCAGCGTCGCCACGCCCAGAAAAGGCGATTTGCGTGCCACGTTTGTCGCGCCAATATTGCCGCTGCCGCTCGCGCGCACATCTTCACCCGTGAAGATACGCACCAGCAGGAAGCCAAATGGGATTGATCCCAGCAGGTAGCTCACGCCAGCGGTGATGAAGTAAGGATTCATATTCGTTACCAAACTCGTCAGTGGAGAGCCGGGCGCCCCCGCCCGGCCGCTCAACCGTCATTTATTAGAGAGAGCTCGCAGCGGAAACCGCTGTAGCTTCGTGTACTTCGATCCTCCCGGCGAAGGCTGGCTCTGATAGAGAATAAACTCGCCAGCCGTCATTGTGCCGAAATCAAGTTCACCCAGTGCCGCGAGCCGCTTTTCGAGTACCGCGAATACTTGATTGGGGGCGTCGCCTTTCTGCCGTTTCGGCGAGCCCGGTCTGCCGCTGGCTCGCGCCAGAGTGAGATGCGGACTGTAAGCCCGGTCTTCGCGCGGAATGCCGAGTTCAGCCACAGCCATATCGACGATCTCCGCCAGTTCGCTGAGCTGCGGAGCCGCCTGAATCCCAATCCAGAATACGCGCGGAGCCTTAACAGTCGGGAAGAATCCGTATCCCGCCGGGCGAATGTCGAACGCATCGCTCTCAACCCGCCGCATACGTTCAGTGATAGCCTCGACTTGCTCGGGCGCTTGTTCGCCGATGAACTTCAACGTAAGGTGCAGCGACTCCGGACGCACCCAGCGGGCCTCAGGCGCGAAACTCTCGACACCTTCGATTAAGCGCGAGATCCGGCCGCGGACTTCAGGATCAAGATCGATGCCGATGAATACTCGCATCTCAATAGCAGGTCCACCTACAACAGTGCTCGGCGAATCATCTCCAGCGCCTGTTGCGTCGCGAACTGGCGGATGTGCTTGCGGTCGCCCGGGAAATTTCGTTCGACGACCTGCGTGCCTTCTTCTCCCGCGAGTGCGACGTAGACCAGGCCCACCGGTTTCTGTTCGGTTCCGCCGCTCGGGCCGGCGACCCCGGTGATTCCGACGCCAAAACTCGACAGGCAGCGCTTACGGATACCCTCGGCCATCGCCGCCCCCACCTCGCGGCTGACCGCTCCATGCTGATCGATCAGGCGCTTCGGAACATTCGCAAATTGCGTTTTCAACTCGTTCGAATAGACGACGGCGCCGCCGAGAAAATAGCGCGAGCTGCCGCCCAGTGAAGTGATGCGTTCCGCCAGCAGGCCTCCCGTGCAGGATTCGGCCACGGCCAGCGTCATGTTGCGCATTTGCAGCAGATAGCTGACGATCTGCTCGATGGTTTCCCCTTTGCGGGAAAAGATGGCGTCGCCGAGTTCGTCTTCGATTTTTTCAGCGAGCTCCTCGACTCGGGCATCAGCGTCCGCTTGCGAATCCTTCCGGCAGCGCAGGTGGAGTTGTATCTCCCCGCCGCCCGCCAGGATCGTGGTCTCGACGTCCGTATAAGTCTTGTAGATGGGCGCCACCCGCGCGTCCACTTGAGATTCGGGCATCATCGCCATTTTGAGCGTGCGAGTGCCAATGTGTTGGGACGGGATCCGGGCGCGCAGTCGCGGTATGCACTCGGTTTCAAACATCGCCTTGAGTTCGAAAGGCGGGCCGGGGAGTAGCATCAGGAACCGCTCCTGGCCGTCGTATTTCCCGCCGATCCACTGTCCGGGCGCGCTGCCAAGCGGGTTCGCCAGGACCGCGGCGCTGCTAATCACGTCAGCCTGCTTGGCATTGTTCGCCGACATCTTCATGCCACGCTTGGCAAAGCGCTCTTCGAGTTTCGCGATGATCTCGGGATCGCGTTGCAGTTTGAGACCCAGCGCGTCGGCTACGGATTCACGCGTAAGGTCGTCTTCCGTAGGGCCAAGACCACCCGAAAATATGATGATGTCCGAGCGCCGCATGGCAAGTTTGGCGGCGGCTGTGAGCCCTTCGGCATCGTCGCCGACGATGCACTTGAAGCGTACTTCAACCCCCAGTTCGTTCAGTTTTTCGGTGAGGTAGAGCGAGTTGGTATCCTGGCGAAAAGGAGTGAGCAACTCAGACCCGACCGCAATGATTTCGGCGTTCACGGGTAAAAGTGTAAATGATAGAGGACGTAACTGCCGAGCAGCGCAAGAGTTTGTTAATGGCTCAGTTTGGTCGTCACCCTGACCTAAATAACACGGATGTTTGTGTGGTGGCGGGGCTGTGCCCCGCAGGACGGGGCAGAGCCCCGTCACCACGCGACCTCACCACTAATGACGCTGAGCTTTCCGAAGGGGAAGGACCTGCTTTATCGCGAGCGTTACCCAGCCGGTTGCTGCTGCGTCATGCAGTGCAGCGCGCCGAATCCCCAGATCAGGTCGCCGCAATAGATTGGCACAATTTCGCGCGTAGGAAACAACTCCGAAAGCAAGTTGAGCGCAATGCGATCATTTGGATCGTTAAAGACCGGCACCAGCACCGCGCCATTCGCAATATAAAAATTAGCGTAGCTCGCGGGCAACTGCCGGCCGTCGAACAGGACCGGACGCGGCATGGGAATCTCGACGATGTCGAGTTTTCGTCCATCAGTCGTGCGGGCATTTTTGAGCCGGCCGAGGTTCGCATGCAGAGCCGCGTAATTCTCGCTCTGCTCATCGCGCTCAATCATTGTGACCACGGTGTCAGGAGCGACGAAGCGACTGATGTCATCGACGTGCCCGTGCGTGTCGTCGCCGGCGATGCCGCTATCCAGCCAAATGACGGACTGCACACCAAAATAAACAGCAAACAGCTGTTCATAGGCCGCGCGGTCCATCGACGGGTTACGCTGTTGCGTGGTGGAGAGCAGGCACTCTTCGGTGGTCAGAAGAGTGCCGCAGCCGTTGACGTCGATCGATCCGCCTTCGAGCACGACGCGATGTTTTCCGATGGCCGGATGCACGACACGAGCGCCGGCGGCTTTTGCCATTCGCTCTCCAACTTGTTCGTCGTGCTTGTAATTCGGATACTTAGCCCAGCCGTTGAACTGAAAGTGCAGAGCGACCAACCCGGCATCTGCACGATCAGGGGCCGGCGTCAGGAAGATGCACCCGGAATCGCGCGTCCACACGCGGTCGGTGCGCCAGCGATGAAAGCGAACATTCTCAGAAAGCGCATCCGCCTTTTCAAGCACCGCGCGGGCGCGTTTCTCCCAACTCGCATCATTGAGGATCACATCCACACACTCATGACGCGCCAGATTGCGGACAATCTCGGCATAGACCCACGAGATGGGATCGAACTTGCCCGGCCAGTCGCCGCGAAAATGCGGCCAGGCGAGCCATGTGGACTCGTGCGGCTCCCACTCGGCGGGCATGTGGTATCCGCGTGCTGAAGGCAGAAGTGCGGCGCGCGCGGCGGCCATATTTCGTCTGGGCATTTTCCGTCCAGTCACTTTCCGTCCAGCATGCGGCTGGTGATGGGAGCGTAAGCATCGATACGCCGGTCGCGCAGAAAGGGCCAGTTGCGGCGGATGTCTTCGAGTTGATGCAGGTCCACTTCTCCCAGCAGAATTTCTTCCTTGCCATGGGAGGCTTCGGCAAGCACGCGCCCGAAGGGGTCGCAGAAAAACGACCCTCCCCAGAATTCGAGTCCCTTGCCAGGCACGGAATTGCCGCGGATGTCGCCCGTCTCAAAGCCAACGCGATTCACCACGCCAACGTAAACCCCGTTCGCAATTGCGTGCGCCCGCTGAATGGTGCGCCAGGCGTCATGTTGCGCTTCACCGAATTCGGCCTTCTCCGCCGGATGCCACCCGATAGCCGTGGGATAAAAAAGAATACTCGCGCCCTGCAAGGCTGTGAGCCGCGCGCCCTCCGGATACCACTGATCCCAGCAGACAAGCGTGCCGAGTCTTCCCGCGGAAGTATCAAAAGCCTTGAAGCCAAGATCGCCGGGAGTGAAATAGAATTTTTCGTAGTAAAGCGGATCGTCGGGAATGTGCATCTTGCGGTAAATGCCACGCAGTGCGCCATCCGAATCAAAAATAGCAGCCGTGTTGTGATAAAGCCCCGGTGCGCGCTTCTCGAAGAGCGACGCGATCAGCACGACTTTATTTTTCCGAGCGGCGGCAGCCAGCTTTTCCGTGCTCGGGCCCGGAATCGGCTCCGCCAGATCGAACAGGACGGCATCTTCGCGCTGGCAGAAATACTGCGTCTGGAAGAGCTCGGGCAGACAAACGACGTCGGCACCCTTGTGTGCTGCCTCCGCAACGCGATCGAGCGCCTTCGCCAGATTGTCGGCAGGCTCTGGGCCGCATGCCATCTGAATCAGCGCGACGGTGAATTTATCTGGCACTGTTGGCTCCGAGAAGTTCGCAGAATTTGTCATCCTGACCAAAGCGAATGATCCCTGCCCGCACCACACTGTTTGCTGGGAAAAGGGGTCCCTCGCTTTGCTCGGGATGACAATAAATAAGGGTGTCGCTTACCCACAGCAAGCGTGACTGCAACACGCGCTCTAGGATATCAAAGAGCCTGATACACGCGTGAATGTTACGGCGGTTAAAGCAAAGTCGCCGTATGGTCCTCACTTCTAGTAAATTGTTTCTTCGCTCCAAATCAGTTCTCATACGGGAGGCTCGTCTTTGAAGCCCAAAAGTGTTGCGAAGCACGGCAGTCATAACAAGGGCAGTCATCAGGAAGGCGCCGGAATCGACCGCAAGCTCCACGATCCCGTGGCGGACCGTCTAATCCCGCTGGAGCCGCTCGATCTCGCCGAGATTCACTCCATCGACGACCTCGTGCGCGCCATGTCGAAGACTGCGTTTACAGGCCGCCAGCTCGGCGAAGCCGCCGACGTGCTGGAGGCTATGGCGCGCGACAAAGAATGCTTCGTGGTCATGACCCTCGCCGGCGCGATGACCGTGGCCAAGCAGGGTCTGATCATAGCCGAGCTGATCGATCGCGGTATCGTGAATGCCATCGTTTCTACTGGCGCGCTGATGGCCCATGGCCTGGTCGAAGCGACCGGCCGCGCGCATTTTCGCCACAATCCCGAGCTCAGCGACGAGGAACTCTACGAGGCAGGATACAACCGCGTCTATGACACGCTCGAGCCCGAGCAGAACCTCGACGACGTGGAGCGCGTGATGGCGGCGGCCTTCGGCGGTTGGGACGCCGACGAAGTAATGTGCTCCTATAAGCTGAACCGCGCCATCGGAGCGCATCTCGCGAAACATGCCAAAGGACAACGCGGCATTCTGAAGTCGGCCTACGAAAAAAACGTTCCCGTATTTGTCCCCGCGTTCACCGATTCCGAGCTAGGGCTCGATTACGCGTTGACCAATCGCGAACGCGACAAGCAAGGGAAAAAGCGCTTCCGCTTCGACCCTTTCGAAGACCTGGAGTATTTCGCGGCGACACTGCTCAGTCAGAAGCGGCTGGGAATCTTTACCATTGGCGGAGGCGTTCCGCGCAACTGGTCTCAGCAGTTCGGGCCGTTCATCGAATTGCGCCATCGCCGGGGCGGGGAAGACCTGCCGCTGAAGCGCTATCACTACGGATTGCGCATCTGCCCCGAGCCGGTGTACTGGGGCGGGCTTTCGGGCAGTCCCTACAGCGAGGCGGTTTCGTGGGGTAAGTTTGTGCCTCCGGCTGAAGGCGGCAAGTTTGGCGAAGTTTTTGTGGATGCTACGGTCGGCCTGCCGATTATCGTTGCAGCGGTGCTCGAGCGTCTGAAGAAGAAGCCGGCAGCGAAGAAGACGATTGCAAGGTAGAGAACCGGCATTCCGGTTCTCTACGAGACAGAGCCCAGGTTAGTCAAATATCAGCACGGCCGCCGCGATCACCGTGGTCCACAGCCCGCGCTTATCGCCGACCGCTGATTGGGTCACATTAGCCGTCCGCACGATTTTGTTCGAGATGCGATAGATCTCTTTTTTCTCGTCCCACGACCGGTCGGAATCAAACTCCACGTTCAGCGTCGTGGCCAGCATTTCGGCGGCGAGCTCTTCCGCGTAATCTCCCGCAGCATCTTCGGTCTCGCCGAAAGAGTGGTGCTCGCTCAGATATCCGTAGGTGTTGCGATCCGCGGGGATGGCGACGCCAATCGAAGAGGCGAGCAGGCGGTGCGGTTCGTGGGTGGAGTTCTCCGCAACCACCGAAAACACGACTTCTCCCGGAGATAGATATGTGAGTCCCTGCGAGCGCGGGACCAGCTTGCAGTTGGGCGGAAAGATGGAAGAGACGCGCACCAGGTTTTGGGCGGCGATGCCGGCGTCGCGCAAGGCGAGCTCGAAAGAGGTGAGGCGCTCCCGGTGTTTCCCCACCCCTTTGGTGAAGAAGATCTTCTTGGGGACCATGTCCTTGCCCAATTCAGTTCCTCCAGGAAATTTGCGTTGAGCGAGAAATCTAACACAGCGATTTGTGAAGATTGTATGAAAAAAGAAAGAGAGGCCAAAGAAAGACCATCTTTATCAACCCGCGCTCGCTTGCCGTACCGGCGTAGACCGCTTCGATCCCGGGTTGTAACTGGAAAAAAGGAAGGAAAACATCAAGGCAGGAACTGGCACAGGCGAGCGGGGAATGTTCACTTTTGGCCGCGAAGTACCGCAAAACCCACGCCCATCAGCGAACGGCAGGGCTTACGCGGCTTCCTTTGTGACCAGGGAGTGCGCCGCTTCCCGTGCCTGCGATCCCACGATCCGCATTTGCTGCCAGTCGTAACGGAATTCCTTGCCACAGTCCAGGCACGCGACGTAGGTACCCATGCGCTGATCCGTTGCGTTCCTGCGCAAACCGGCGCGCACCGTAATCGGGAAACTATAGCGAGCGTGCCGGCAACCAAAAATCGCGTCCATCAACGTGTCCATCCAATTTGTAAACATGCGAAACCCTCCACAGAACAAATAACGACAAAACTGGCCCATTACTCCATCTGAATGCTGAAATGAGCTCTGAAAACAAACTCTGAGAACTTAGATTCCTGCACTGCGGAAAGGGTGCGCTGTAAGCGGCCGGCACGAAAGTATCATTCCAGATTCGCACCGGAATCAGGCACTTGCCGAATTGGGAATCGACGAATTGGGAATCGAAAGAGACGGACGGGAAAAGCGGCACGCAGAAGAACTTCTGTGCCTAGCTACTCGGATTGGACTTTTTATGGTCCGAACACTTGGTCATAATCGCCGACCGCAACCGCACGCGCAGATCCTCAGGTAACTCATAGAGCTCCGAGTCGCGATAGATCTCAATAGTTTTGCGTGTGGTATCGCAGACGACGTAGCAGTTATGGCACCACGCCAGATGATCGTCGAGTTCGGACTTGGTCCGGGCGTCCAGCACGCCATCGAGGTAATTGGTCAGTTCGTTTAGGAACTCAGAGCACTTCACTGGTGCCATCTCCACTCGCCTTTTTCTGAAAGAAGCGATTCAGCCGCTCGCGTAATTGCAGGCGCGCGCGCAGTAACCGCGACTTCACCGCCGGGATACTCAACTCCAGGGCGTCGGCCGTCTCTTCGGTCGAGAGCCCTTCCACATCGCGAAGCACGAATACCGTCCTGAATCCCGACGGCAATCCCTGAATCGTTTTCGTGAGAATATCCCGCAACTCCGCCTGGTTGTACATCTGCTCCGGATTGGGACTCCAATCCGCAACCTCACGGGGCAGCGAGTCATCTTCAGTTTTAACTTCTTCGTCCAGAGAAACCGTTCGTTCCGGCTTCCTCCGGCGCAACTTCATCAGCGCTTCGTTAACCGCAATCCGCACCAGCCAGGTGTAAAACTTGGACTGTTCCTGGAATTTCTCCAGATTGCTGTACGCCTTGAGGAACGCTTCCTGAACCACATCTTCAGCGTCCTCGCGATTCTGCGTAATATGCTGCGCAATGCGGAAAACGTTGCGATCATAGCGCCGTACCAGTTCTTCAAACGCTTGATCGTCACCGCGCTTGGCTCGCCGGACCAGCTGCATCTCTTCGCTGACCGGTTGCTCTATGTTGGGTTGGATGGTACTCATTCGTAACTTGATGCAGATTTTTCTGAAAGCGTCACTGAATCCGCAGTGCTATTGTACTTGGTGACCGTGGTTTTCGGGGGCGTTGTTTTTACTGGTCTTTGCTCAAGAGA
>Ga0302325_10005458_pt1 | contig 28870 bp, 23 predicted proteins | sample Palsa_T0_2_FD_201948 | JGI IMG/M metagenome (GOLD analysis project Ga0302325, IMG submission 201948) | Peat permafrost microbial communities from Stordalen Mire near Abisko, Sweden - Palsa_T0_2 | ecosystem: Environmental > Terrestrial > Soil > Palsa > Peat permafrost | place: Sweden: Abisko...
GACGGCGCCTATCCATACGGGGGCGTGACGCTGGACTCCTCGGGCAACATCTACGGTGCGGCGACCCAAGGCGGCGAGTACGGGCAAGGGACGCTGTTCGAAATCTTACCGTAGTACGTTTCGGATGCCCTGGAGGGCGGGCTTTAGCGGGGCCACCGGCTGGGGCCGGTCTGGACTGGGGTATGACCCTCGTGGCGCAGGCACCCTGCCTGCCGCGCTGGCACTCCTGCCAGCGCAGGCGAGCGAAGCTCGCCGGGCAGCACGGCCTACGGCCTGTGTTACCGCCCCGAAAAATGTCAAAATGATGCCCGTAAGTTATTGAGCGGCAATGGGGTCACAGATGAGCCGGCGCGGGGATTCATCCCCGCCTGTGGCGTAGCAGTTACCTGGGTTTTCGACCGTGCGCGGGCTCTCCAGAACCCGCTCTTGGGCGAGCGCTTGCCTGCGCCACGATGCTACATTGGTAAGTGGCCCGTACGGACTCCGCGGAACTGCTCCGCTACATCAACCTGAAGCTGGTGGCGCTGGGACAGCCTTCCAGCCGCGGCACCGCGGACCCCTACTTTCTGGAAATCGCCGGTCCGCTGCTGCGCAACTACTATCAGAAAGACCAGTTGCTGGGCGACCGGCTGTGCCCCGCCGATACCCGCATTCAAGATTTTCTGGATGCGTACTTGAAAGACGTCTCGCCGGGCGGCGCAGCCCGTCTGCCCTCCAATTCCTTCGTGCTCGACCGGCCCGGACTGGCGCGGGTGATGTCGCTGCCGCCCAGCGCGGACGATTTCGTGTCGGCGTACCTGCACTCCTACCGCACCGTGCAAGGAGTCCTGCACAACCCCAGGAGCGACCGCCGGACCACGCAGGGCATTTTCCATATTGTAGAAGGCGGACTGCCCATCCCCGCGGACAAACTGGCGGTCCCCAAGCCGGCCTTCGCCAGGCTTCTTGCCGCGGCGCTCAGCCCGCCCCTGGAATCGGCGGCGCTGCCGTTTACGGCCGACCAGGACGATCAGGCCCGCCTGTTCGTGTCGCTGCTGCTGCGTCCCTTGGTTTGCCCGGCTACCGGGACCGATCCGGCCAAGAGCATGGAGATTCGCTTCTTCGCGCCAGGCAATCTGGTGAGCAATCTGGATTTCGTGGAGATGATCTTCGGCAACGGCGGAGACCCCTATCTCCCCGAAAACGATGCCGCGCTGGATGTGCTGCACTGGACCGGTCACACGGGCTGCGTGATCCTGGCGCCGCATATCGTGGGCATGGCGAAGAAGGAACTGGGCCTGCCGCATTTCGATCAGGCTACCGAACGCCAGCGGCGCGACGGGATGTGCTGGCGGGATGAAGGCGATCTGTACAACAACGGCGGCGCATTCAAGCTGGTCTGCCGGGACCGTCACGGCGTCGTTGTGACCCTGATCGCCGATAACTACTACGGCTATTGCAAGAAAGAAGTGAAGAGCCAGATCAGCTTCGCCGCCAACCTTTACGGGCTATGCGAAGAAGAACACGCCGGCGGCGCCATCGCTTATCCGGCTTATGTGCTGGGCGAGTATTTTCACGCGGACCGGTCCCGATCCATCAAGAACAGGCGGTTCGATGACGCCATGCGATTGTTGGGCGATCGCGTGGATCGCCGGCCGGAAGGCTACGCGGTGGACCGCAAGTATCCGAACATTTTCTATGTTCCGGAAGATGCGTCGTTCCACTTGGGGAGCGGCTGGGTGCGGTGGCCGCAGCGTGGGGCGGACCTCCAGGTCTGCGCGGGTTCTCCAGAACCCGCCCGCCTCACGCTTCTCCCAGACCGCATCTACGTAGGGCCTTCCGGCTATCAGGTGCGGCTCGAGAAACAGCATGGCGGATCGGCGTGGCGGCTGGTGGGATCGGTGGCACACGGCACTCTATGTCACAAACCGTGCACAGTGTCGGGCGGCGGCAAATCGGAGATATCCAAATCCATTTCCAACGTTCTGCTGCAGGGTCCGGTGTTCCTGACCGATTACTACCAAGACATGGACCAGGTGGCCGAAATCCTGGCGCGGGATTTCTCGACGGTCTACAAACAGCCTGATGAACGCGCGGGGCGGCCGATCCTGAGCCCGGACCGATCGCTGGGGTCGGTGATTAAGCTACTCACGGTTTCGCCCGATTACACCGAAGAGTACAACGATTGGCTGCGCAATCTGCCGCAGACCATTCGCCAACTCGTGTTCGCGGTGAAGCGGTATTACCGGCCGGAATGGGGCGAGAACTGGCGGGCGCATTTCACGGTGGATCGGATCAACGGCTTTCTGGGGCATGAGCTGAAATACAACAACCAGAAGCTGGTCGGCAACTACTTGCGGGTGGGCTTCGACCCGCAAGGGTCCTGGCGGATCTACAAATTGCGCCCGGACTTCCATCCCGCCGAGAAGGTGCAGGTGGAAGACGATATCACCGCCTCGGTGGTGGTTCCGCGGCACAGCCTGAAGGACTTCGACGCCAAGTATCCCAATCGCAGCGCCAAGCTGGTGGAGAATTGCGAAGCCTTCCTGTTTCAGCGTCCGGACGACGCGATTCAACCCGGTTTCGACGCCCAGGCGGAGGCCGATATCGCGACTCCCGGAACGTTCCTTTCGAATTTCGAACCGCTGACCGTCACGCAGGCAAAGTCACTGGTGGATCACGTCGTCGAGTTCGACCAGTACACCGAACCGATGAAGGCTTTGCTGCGGGATTTTGTGACTGACTTGAAAGTGACCTACGCGGTCTCTTCCGCGTATCCCCGCATAGTGGACGGCCGTCCCTCCAAGAATCCGCGCTACCTGCAAAGGCGTCCCGATTTGGTGGACCCGCTGGGGCCGTACCTGGCGGAAGTCTGCGCGCGCTTGGATCGCGGGATCCCAGCGGACCAGCCGGTGCGTTTCCCGGTGCATGCGGTGCTGGCGGGGCGGCGCGGCAATCCCGCGGATCCGAAGATCGGCCTGCCGCCGCTGGCCGTCTACAACCCGATTCACTATCAGGAATTGCCGGAGTTGTTCATGGATTTCATTTGCAGCCTGACTGGCAAATCGCCCTCGACGACGGGATTCGGCAGCGAAGGCGCGCTCACCAAAGGACCGTTCAATTCGGTTTCGCCGGCGGTGGACCTGAACAACGCGCTTGTGGCGGCCGTACTGACGGAGTCCGCCGGTTTCACCACCGCGGCCGGTTACGTGGGTCCGCACTACCGCGTGGATCACGACATCGGCATGCTGGCGCCCGAGGTGTGGTGCCGCGTGCGTGTGCCTGAGCGGGATCCGCGGTTCCTGATTGAGAATGGCTTCCTGGAGAAGATGGCCGACTTTGAATGGCAGGGCCGCACGGTGCTCGCCAGCCGCCTGGGCTATCGCATCACGGCGCTGTTCGCGGAGCGCTTCCTGGGAAGGATTTTCGAGACACCCGACACGGTCTTTCCCGAAGAGATGCTGCAGCCGGAGAAGCAGGATATGGATGCGTTCGCGGCGGGCGTGGATGCCATCGTGGCGGCGCAGAAGCGCGTGGCCGAAAACTACTTCTATGACGGCAGCGTCGAAGCCGCCTGCCCGCCGCTGCAGGCGCTGCTGCACATCATGGCGCACGGGGAGTGGGAAGGAAACGGCGTAACGGACCCGCCGGTCCGCGCGATGTTCACGCGGGAATCGCTGCTGGCGAGCGATTGGTACAAGGAACGCTTGCGCGCCAAGCAGGCGCGCGACACCGCCCTATGGAGCCGCCACATCGCAGCCTTGGAGGCGTTTGTCTCCGGTCCGGGATCGCGCCAGTTCGATGTGCGCGACCGGCTTGCCGAAGCCCGCGCGCAGATCACGCGTGTCAGATCGGTGGCGTATCTGGCGGAGTTGGTGGGCACGATTGGGGCGGACCCCTTCACGGATGCGCCTTAGCGCAGTGAGCGAGCGACTTGTACTCCTATGACCCATTTCAACCCCTTCTGAAGATGAAGGGATTCCGCAACCGGCATCATGCGGGGCGCTCGAATTCGCATTCTTGGGCGTTACCTGTCAAGTTATTGTGAAGCCGGTGTCCCGGAGTAGCTACGCGTCACGCTATGAAGCTGAATCGGCCTTGGACTGCGCCATCGCAATTGCGCTCAGAACATTCTCGTATGTGCACGAAACATATTGCGGCGCTGTGAGGAAGCGAATGCCTGGAAGAGTTTCTGCCTGGTAACACGCACGGGCATAGGCCTTATGCGAGAACCCGCCACGAACATCGAGCGCGTAACGCCAATACTCTTTGGGCACGCGATTTCTCGTAAGGAGCTCAAGTACTTTGGGGAAGGTCACGTCGTATTTTGTCATCTCGATCGTTCCGAGATTTCGGCTGTCCCGAAGAAACGTGGCTATTAGAGTGGCGTGGCTCCCCTCGAAGGTCTCGCGCAGGCGCCGATTCTCGGCTTCGATCAGGTGGGCGTACTCGCGGCAATGCTTCTGTTGGTGAGAGTGGATGGCCAGCCCGGCGGATCTTTCGAAGCCACAAATCTCGCAACGCCAAACCAGCCGTCCGTGGAAATCAACCGTGCGATCAGCCTTTAGAAATCGGAGCAGCTCCGCGAACTGCTTTGTCATAACGCCCGCTAGGTCTCGCTCGCTTGTTCGCTCCGCCCCTTCGCAAAGCTTGAGAACATCACTCCACCGGGCGGTCAAGAACCGCACATTCTGAAGGACAGGGCCCGGGGCGGTTCGGACCGTGAGAGCGATTAGGCCTTTGCGCTGGGCGGAGGAACGGCGCACCTCCTCCGCGTACCGGTGGAGCTGGCTCGACGACTCGTACCCAGAGTCATCGAACCTTGCATCTAGCTTGCACTCGACAAGGAAGTAGAAGTCCTTATCGTTCGAAACGACGATGTCAAAACAGGCCCCCTCGATTGCTACTTGGGTCCTGATGTTTAGGTCTTCGGGAATCCCAACCTCCCCGAGGAGGCCAAAAAACGCCTCTAGCACGCGCCGTTGCATCGAAAATACTATAGCCAGCGCTTCAGTAACAAAGTTCTCTTTCGGCGTCGAGCTCCGCTGCGGCCGGTGCCGGTACAGGCGAATGAATATATTTGGGGGCGCGCTATCAACTCCTATGGCAGTTGTAAGCACCATTCCGGTCGGCTCACGCCGCTTCCTCGACGCCTACTACCAGGCGTTTTCCGAACACGTCGAGCGCTTCCTTGATGCGCGGCAATTTGGTGGGGTGCCGGGGATCGAGCATGCGCCGGACTTCCTTCTCATCGCATCCAAGCTTTCGCGCCAGTTGCACATTGGTCATTCCAACCTCGCGCATCGCGAGATAGAGCGCCGCCTTCGCGGCCATCGGCGCCGGGACGGGAACCAGCCGTTCGCCCCGCCCCGTTCCGGACGCCTGGGGGATCTCTCCCCCCTCGGCAATTCTCCCGGCGATCGCCTCTTCCAGACAATCCGCCGCCTGCCAGAGAGCATCGCTCTCCCCATTTCCTTGCGTGATCGCTTCCGGGACATCCCGGAACGAGATCACCAGGATCCCCGACTTGTCTCCCCTGTCGAATTTCGCTGGATATGCGAACGTGCGCATCGCTGCCCCCCTTTACTCGAAGTCCTTCTGGCTCAGGCGAAGTTGCTTGAGCATCTTGTGATAGGCGCGCTTGTCGAGTTCGTCCTTCAAGTTGCGCACGGTTGTCTTTTCTTGCCCGTAGTAAAGCAGTCCGTCGCTGCCCTTGCCGCGATGCGCCACCCACGGACCTGCACGCCGCGCTGCTTGCCGAGGACTTGGACGTATCGCAGAAATTCGTTGCCTCTCACATTCCTATTGTCGGACAAAAATGTCCCGCTGGCAACTAAAACCGGTGCCCCGGATCGCGGCAGATCGATGGGTGATTCACGTCATTGCTGGTTCGACAGTCTCTCGGCCTTCTCCCACATCCTCAGATAAGCCTCGGCGGATGAAAAGAGCGCCTGGAAATCGTCGCGCGGCAGCCCTATATTTCTTAGATCCTGGAGCATGTCCGGAACCAAGCCGTAGTGCGCCAGCCCATCCGTATTGAAATCGTATGTGCGATCGCCCATCTTATACGGACAGAGAGTGTCGGAGGAATCGGAAGCGCCGCGATAGACGACCCGAAGCCTCTGTGCTTCGGACTTATTCTTCTCAGGATGCCTGGACCGCTCCTGGCCCGCTTCGCGAAACATTTTGAAGCCTTCGCACGCATGCTTGCCGAACCGCGGCGCCATCAGGGGGATGAATGTAAAATCGGTCGCCATGCCCACGTTTTCGCCAAGCTTGTCCAAAGCGTAATGAAACGAAAAAGCGAAGTTTTTCGAGGACATCCCACAGTCGTCCGCGATCCCGGGAATATTCGGCCGGTTGGTGCGGCCCTCGGTTACGAACGGGCCCACCACGCCTCCCACCCGGCGTATCATGCCAAGATTATGCTTGCTGATGTCGTACTCTTTCGGCAGGAAATCGGAGATCGGCTCGTTCTTATCGTAGACCGCCTGCTCCCGGAAGTGAGCGTGCGACACGATCGCCGGATACGCGTCCGCATCGCACGGGCTGGGGGAATCCACGTCGAACGAAAAGCCGGGGCAGTCCGGCCGCCGCCGGAGCAAACGTTCGCGAATCGCCTGGTATGTGCCTGCGACGGACTTATCCGACATGTGCGCGGTGTCCAGGATCATTCCCCGGTCCATCAGCGCCGCGATGTAGGCCGGCCCCTGCGCAGTCAAACCCATTTGATTCTTTTGTCCCAGTTTTGTGTCGAAGCTGTTCGCGGTGGCCGAGTCGATCCAGGGAGCCCGCCGGAAGAACGAAAATATCGGGCGCATGATGGCGACACGGTATTCGCCGGTCCCGAGCTTGTACATGACGCACTCGCCAATCTCGCTGGGCGTGCCCGTGCATTTCTCCTCCTCGATCTGAAAGAATTTCGGTGTGGCAAGGGCGCCCGAGTGGAGGTCTTCCGTAGTGGCATCGATTTGGCCGCGATTCAGAAGGTCGTTCAGCCAATTGTAAGCTTCGTTCAACACGGCCGGACCGCCGATCGAGTTATCCACCGCGTGAATCGGTGTCACGGCCCGCACGCCTTTATCCCATAAGTACTTCACCTCGTCGGCGGGCGTGGGGAAGCCGTACGATCCCAATTGATCGACTTCCACTCCCATAATCACCGCCAGCTTATTGTGCCGTATGATCTCCCGCGCATCGGCCGCGGTGTAAGCGATCTGCATCCAGCGCGAATTCTTATCCGCGAGAGCCTGCATGCCCGCGAGTTGGGCTTCCAACGAGGTCTTCTCGCTTACCAGGTCGACATGGTTGTTTTTGACATACCCAGTCAGATACTCCGCGCCCATATCGTCTGTCGCCAGGGCTACCATAAGGCGCAGGCCGCCTTGATAATTTCGATAGATCTGGGTAATGTGCATCTGTTCATGCGCGCCCATCAACTGGCTCGGGAAGCCTTTGAATTCGGGGCCGCCGCTACGATTGTGAGCGAAGAGCAGGGCCGTCAGGCTGAACCCCAACCGCGAGGGAAGTAACTGCGCCGAATTGATGAACTGCTCGGCCGTATAGCCGCCCCCATGCCGCGGGGGGCAATGCGGTATGTCCTTCGAAATGGACATGGCGTCGGGATAGTCGTCCACGTTCCCGCCGGGGTTGCCAAACAATATGGGCGTCCCCCTTAGACCGCCGAACGCCAGGTACGACATGGGGTGTGTATGATAGTCCGCATATCCCCAAACTGGCGTGCTCAGGGGCTCCGGCGCCGCGACGGTGAAGCGGATGTAATCGGCTACGATGTGTCCCCGCGGCGAGCTGTCGACCAGCCGGACGCGCGCGGTGAGTCCCCAAAGAAACGGGGGAATCGCGACGATTTCCTGCCGTAGCGCGTCCTGGCCATTCCCGGTCGCGATTACGGCGGCGATATAGCCGCCATTGGGAGCGGGTGGATTGGCGTGCGACCAGTCGCGGATGCGCTGCTCTAAAGCGTCGGCGCCGGCCGCCGGAACCCGCACTTGCAGCTCGAAACGCTCGTTTTGGATGTCGGCGGTCCCGCCTAAGCGGAAGGAAAGATAGGGCGTCGCGCGGCTCAGCGGGAACTCGGGCGAGATTAACGTGCCTTCGGGCGAATCCGCCAACTCAACGCCGCTCGAAACCGCGCACCGGCCATGCTGTCCGAGCGGATAGTTGAGGTCCCGCCAATAGGTCCCGCCAAGTTTGACAGGTGCAAAGTACTCCGACGCCATGCGGCCGGAGCAATAGGGTTGACTGTCAAAGGCGGAACCGCTCCGGGTCCATTCGGCGATTCCGTTTTCGAAATCGAAGGTCTGTGCGCACAGTTGGGCGCCAGCCACGATAATGGCGGCTGCAACGGCTTGCGATATCGACCCCGTGCGATGGGGCATGCGTCGCCTCCTGCGAATCTGGCAAGAATACCACAACAGAGCGCCTCTGGCGGGCCCGTTCCTACGTAGCCGGAGGATTGTAAAGGCTCTGCATTTGCCAGCCGCGGTATTGTTGCCAAGCGGAAATGTCCATGAGCGGAACCATTGGCCCTACTTCAGGGGCGGGAGGATTATCCGGACCGATCTCGAGGCTATAGCCTAGCGTGCCCACCTCCACCGACACAAAGACGATGGCGTTCTCGAAAAAGTAATTGCCGCCGCTCAGCAAATCGGCGCTGCCCATCGCCGTGGAAAAGCCGCCGAGATCGTAGCTCACCAGCGGCGTCAATGTCATGGCAGGTTGGTCGATCGTGAAGGCCATGCCGCGGCTGTCGCAGTCGTACGGCTCGCAGTTCCGGCTCAGCCCGAGAGGCGGTTGTCCAACCCGCGTGTTGCCGTTGTCCATCAGCGTCACAGGTCCGGCGCCGTCGTTCTGTATGCCGACGTCGTGCTGGTGCGAAAACCACGGCCACGGATCGTTCCAGGTGTTCGGCATCGTGAAGTCGCTGGCCTGCAGGAGACCGTTGTCCGGCGGACCCATTTGCCACACGATGCTTCCGTCACCGGCGGCGTCTTGGTAATTGATTCTGAAGATACGGTCCTGGTGTCTCGACGACAAGACGATGTCGCCGCCTGTGGTGTTGCCGTTCTGCGGAGCAGGCCAGTAATACAGGGCGTTGGCATGGACCCAGTCATGCGCCAAAGGAGCGATGGCGGGGCCGATCAGGAAAATCGGCGGACAGCCCTGCGTGCCGGCGCCGCAAGTTTCTCCCAAGGGAGCCGTCTGGGTGACCGGCAGTTGGGGGTAGCCTTGATAGTTATTGCCGGGGTCGAATGCGTCCCAATACCAGACGACTTGCCAGTTGGCGTCCAGGACGACGATCATATCTCCGATAATGTCGACGGGAAGACCGCTGGTGTCTCCCTGGGTGCCTATAGGGTAAATCCTTTCAATATCCAGCAGCGCCGCTAAATAGCCATTCGGCAGAGTCTGAATGGCATCGTGGTGGAAAGATCCCACGCAGGCGGTGCCCACGACCGGGTTGGTAATCCCAGTGCACGGCCCCCCATCCGCGGCTCCCAGTGCGATCAGTTCCTGCTGGATCGCGCCCATATTGGTTTCGCGGACGATGTTGCCCGCCAAGTCGATCTGACGCAGATACTGCTCCTGGGTGACAGTCGGATCCCAGGCCAAGTCGTCTTGCAAGGTGAGGGTTCCGCCGCCTGGCAGGGGACGGGTGAGAACGTCGCTGCGGGTTGCATCGTTCGCGTAGTAATACCAGACGATGTTATTGCTCAAGTCCGTCGCCACATCGGGATAAACCGGTTGAGCGCCCGGTGCGAACGTGATGAAGTTATGGAGGAGCACGGGGTTGGTCGTGTCGGTCCCGTTCGGACGGCCCGTGAATCTGGGGAAGGTAACGGTCTTCGGAAGAGCGCCGGTGGTGAAAGCGATGTTGGCGCTGGGCGTTATGGCGCCGCCGGTGTTTGTTTCCGCGTACATGGTGTACGCCGTGCTGGGGTACATACCGGCAACTTCAAATGTCATGGTGGAGGGGGGATGGCAGGCCACCCAATTCGTGTTTCCCTCCTGGATGGGCAGTTCGCTTGCGGTTTGCACCCGATAAACGGCCCGGATGGCGCTTCCCTTGGCACAGGAAGGCGCGCTGAATAAAGCCACGAGAGGGTTGGCCGTCTTTACGACGACCGGAGTACTGCCGGCGACCACAGCCTTTACTTTGTAAGTAATCGTTTCCTCGGCGCTCTGACTGGCTATGAAGTCTTTGGCGACAACTTGGATATTATAGGAGCCGTCGGCTCCGGTGGGGACCCACACGAAGGATGGGCTTGTCCACGTGCCGCCCCTGAGCGCGCCGGGTACATAGTCTTTAACCATCGTGAGCGACCCTCCAGGAGGCGTGATGTTGAACTGGAAGGCTACCGGGCCGGCGCCGCTGTCGGTGGCGGTGGCCGTAAACGTAATGGTCTTGCCGATCGGTCGCGGAGACGCGGGCGAAGGCACGAGGGACACCATGGTTACGGTGGCAAAGACCCGCACTGAAAACAGCGCAAGCAGACCGGCCAGAAGCGCCATTGTCCTGTTCGGCATTTTCATGAAATTCACGGGGGACCCCGAAGCCAGTATAGCAACGCGGGTCATCGCCGATCTGCCGCCGTCCTCACGGCCGGAACACTTCAGCGGTGCGCGCCGAGGCAACCGGGTTAGTACTCCCGCGTCGTCTTAACCCCCGGCTCCGGCAGCGGGTACCTGCCATCGGCATCCGCCCGCAGAGGCGCGGGACCGTCCAGCGTCAGCTTATCCACATCCGGTGCGAACTCATGGTCGTGATTCAGCATTTGATCGAAGGTCACGATCTGGCCGGTGTGCGCGGCGAAGCGTCCCATGGTCGCCACCAGGCTGGCTTCGGCGCCGCGCTTCACTTCGTTATAAGGCTTGTCGTCGCGAATGGCGGCTATCAGGTCGTCCCACTCCCAATCGTAGGGCGAGCGCTCCGGCTGCGGGTACGCCCACACCAGATTCTCCGGAGCCGGCGTCTTCTGGCCGTTTTGCCAGCGCGGGATGTCCTGCCCCTTGTAGATGCGCGTGCGTCCGGGCGTGTGCGCGTTGGTGGAGACCACCGCCGACCCCTTCGATCCATGAATGTAGCTGGCGAACTCGTTGTGCACCCCCGGCATGTTGCGGCCGTCGAAGAACAGGCGCGTGCCGTCCGGGTACGTGTACTGTACCGCGTAGACGTCGAAGTTCTGGTCCACCGAATTGCCGCGGTATTGACGGCCACCCAGAGCCATGGCCTCGACGGGCCACGCGCCCTTCATCCAGGAGAGTTCGTCGATCTGGTGGATGTAGTAGTCGCTGAAGACGCCGCCGCTGGCCCATAGAAACGAATGGAAGAGGCGGATCTGATGCATCAGCTCGGATGTTCCGGCGGGCACGGCCGGCGCGGTGCCGCCGCCCGAGCCCATGCGGTAGCCGCGCATGGCCACGATGTCTCCGATCTGGCCGTCGCGAATGCGGTTGAGCAGCTCCTGCCGGGCGCGGCAGTGCCGGATCATCAGGCCGACGCCGACCTTCAGGCTCTTGCGCCCCGCTTCTTCGCCGAGCGCGATCATGCGCCGCGTGGTAGGGCCATCCACGGCGACCGGCTTCTCCATGAAGACGTTCACGCCTTTGTCGATGGCGTAGCGGAAATGCACCCAGCGGAACGCGGGCGGCGTAGCCAGGACGGCTATGTCGCCCGGCTTCAGGCAGTCGATGGCCTGACGGTATCCGTCGAAGCCGATGAACTGGCGCTCCGGGGGCACGTCCATCTGGGACGCGAAATGGCCGCGCAGCTTTCCGTGGCTGTCGCTGAGCTTTGAGGCGAACACGTCGGCCATGGCGACCAACTTCAGGGGACCGTTCCGGATGCCCAGGGCGTTCTCGAGCGCGCCGGTGCCGCGGCCGCCGCAGCCCACAAGCGCCAGTTGAATCGTATGGTCCTCGGCTGCGTGTACGTGTGGCAGCGCTATTCCGGCCAGAGTCGACACTCCGGCGATGCGGCCGGCGTCGCTCAGGAACGCGCGGCGCGATGTGGTTTCCTTCGGATCGATCATTGCAGGTACCTCGCCGATACCTTAATCCATTTCACGGCCGCGCGCGAGCGGCGATGGACGATGGAATGTGCCGGGACAAGTCGTCTTAGGGCGCGGGTGGGGCCGCCGCCAGCGGCGTCAGCGCGATGACCTCGGTCCCGCCGCCGGGGCGCGAGCGGATAGATAGAGAACCGTTTATGGCGCGCAGGCGGGCGCGCATGGCCAGGAGTCCCAGGCCCGATCCTGGCGGAACGGCCGCGGGATCGAAGCCTGCGCCATCGTCGCGCACGATCAGACGGATGCCGCCGGCGGTCCGGCTCAGCGTCACCCAAGCTTGGTTGGCATGCGCGTGCCTTACGGCATTCTCAAGAGCCTCTTCGGCGACGCGGTGCAAAACGACGGCGATTTGCACGGGCACGCGGGTGGAGATGCCGCGGTGGACGCAGTTAACCGGAATGCCTCGTTTGCGGGCAACTTCCGCGCAGTAGCCGCGCAAGGCCACGGCCAAACCAAAGTGGTCCAGCATGGCCGGATACAAATCGCGGCCGAGTTGGTGCAGGTCGCCGCCAAGACTGGCTACGCACTCCTGCAGGGCACCCGATTGCCCGGGCGCGGCCATATGCGCCGCGCGCAGGCGCATGGACGCGAGCCGCTGGCTGAGCTTGCCGTTTAATTCCGCGGCCACGTGGCGGTGTTCCTCCTCCTGCCGGCGCAGAAGGCGGGCCGTCAATGCCTCCCACTCGTCGCGGTCGCGGCGCAGGGCGTCCTGCTTTTCCAGAAGGGTCCGCTCGGCGAGTTTCCGATGCGTAATATCGCGGGAATTCAGGATGACGCCGGCCACCGGATCGGAGAGTAGCTTGCGCGCGATGCCTTCCAGCATCCGCCAGGAGCCGTCCGGATTGCGGAAGCGGTATTCGCAAAAGTGCTTGCGGGTGGGGTAGCGCAGGGAATCGCGCAGGACTTGCTGGAGGGCCGGCGAGTCGTCCGGGTGTACGAACTCGAAGATCGCATGGCCGGCCAGCGCCTCGGCCCGGATCCCGAGCACCCGCTCCGATGCGGGACTCTGATATCGAACGGTTCCGTCGCCCGCCAGCACGGTGGCTACGTCCACCGGATTTTCCAGTAATGCGCCGTAATGCGCTTCGGCGCCGCGGAGCTTTTCGGCGAGCAACATCTGGTTGGTGATTTCGGGATGCAGGACGAGGGCGCCGGCGTGCGGCGGGCGCAACGGCCGGACGATGAGCCGGAACCAGGCTTTCCGGGAAGGCGAGGGGCAGGGGTAATCCAAAGCAAATTGGGGACATGCGCCGCGCAAGACGCATTCGATCCCGATGGCCGCTTCGAGCGCGTGTTCGGCGAAGGGACCCGTGGCAATCCGGCAGACCTGCAAATAGTTGACGCCCGGCCCGCAGCGAGCCGGGTCGGCGCCGCCCTCGCGGACGGACTGCTTCCAGGCGTGGTTAGTCAAGACGATCGAACCGCTGCGATCCAACACGCAGATCCGCTCGCGAAGCGAGTCGAAGGCAACCTGGACGAGATCGTCAGGCTGCCTAACTTGGCTTACAGCATACATAGGGGCCAACCGGATGAGTCCGACCAAATCAAGCGCGCGGCCGCAGTGGCCTTATGGTGCGCTGGGCCCGCAGCCAATCCTCCTGGGGCGATCCGTTTTGAAAACCACGTGCGAGCCAGAACTCATATGCCAGTGCCGCTATTTCCCGCTGTTTGGCCGACGGGACATCGCGCGGTGCGAATTGATTGCAGCTTTTGGTGGTACCTCTCAGCATTTTACTCACGATAATATCCTCCGCTTAACTTGAATAATTGGCCGAATTACATTGCCGCACGCGGCCTCTTATTTCTTCTATTTAGATAACAAGTTTCCGGCGGTGTTGTCTGGTCAAAATTGCTCAGTATGCTAACGATTGTTTGGTCAAAACTGACCAAACCCTGGAACTTGGGTACCAGGCGGGAAAAACTGACAGAAGGGGCTTGCGGTTAACTCTTGAAAGGCGAGTCGTGCAGGACGATATTCAGAAGGGAGCTGTGCACTTCGATGGAACCATTGTAGTCGATGAAACCGAGCTTGCGGAATTTATTCATGAAGAAACTCACCCGCGACCGGGTGGTGCCGACGAGACCGGCCAAGGTCTCTTGGCTGATGTCGGGAATCTCCCCCGCCGGTGCGCCCTCTTTCCCGAAGTTGGCGAGCAGCAGGAGGACGCGCGCCAGCCGCATTTCACTGGAATTGAAAAGCTGATCGACCAGATCCTCCTCAATCCGGATATTGCGGGTCAGCACATAGGATAGAACCAGCCGGGCAAAGGTATTGTCGTCGCGCAGCAGACGCATCATGGCCGGCTTCGCCAGCCGTACGATGGAACAGTCCGTGATAGCGGCTGCGGTGGCCAGGCGAATGGGCGGCTGGCCCACCAAGGAAGCCTCGCCTACCAGGTCGCCGACAGTCAAGATTGCAATCACCGCCTCTTTGTTTTGTTTGGAGACGACCGTGAGCTTGACTTTGCCTTTCTGGATGGAAAATACGGCATCCGCCGCATCGCCCTGCGAGAAGAGCACTTGGCCTTTGCGATAGGGAAGGGTGGTCCCTTCGCGGGAAATGATGGCTAGAAGGGTGTCGGTATCTGAAACCGCTTTCATGGACGCGTCGGGCGCCGGTCGCGACCGCCTCTTTTGCAAGTTTAGCTCAGGTGACAGCACTTCGCAATACCCGTCAAAAACGTGAAGAACGACAAGCCGGGGGGCCGGCCCACCTAGTGGACATGCGCTACGAGCCAATCCGAAGAACAGGAGACACAGGCAGACGGGCCGGGATGCGGACAACAGGAGCGGGGGATGGCCAGCCCGGCGTTCTCAGCCATCAATAGCAGGAGCATCTTCGATTCGCGCAAACGATGCAGTTCCTTCTCGATGTCCGCGGACGTCACCGTTTTCCGGCGCGCGCCGCCGGGATTCCCGTTACGCAACATGAAAGCCCCTTCCGCGCCCACAACCGATGCGCGCTGCCGGTTCAAAAGCGCTCGGTGCCGCCGCGGCCATGCGGTCAATATCGCTCACTTGTATCGGACCATTCTGGCATTTCGCGGGGCGGAGGCGCAAGAGATTGAATTCGGATTTCTTTGTCGTGCGAAAGTCCAATAGCAAATCGTTGTTTATACTACATGAATGTGGATTTAATCGACGAGGCGGTTATGCAGCGCGTAGTGCATCAACTCGGCGGTGGTGGTCATATGCATTTTTTCCAGAATGCGGGCGCGATAGGTGCTGACGGTGGTGACGCCCAGGTGCAGATCCCCGGCGATCTGGCTTACGGTTTTGCCCGCGCCGATCATGCGCAGGACTTCGAATTCCCGATCGGACAAGGCTTCGTGGACGGGCCGGCCGGTATCCTCGCTCAGGTCGGAAGCCAGCTTCTCAGCCAGCGCGGCGCTCACGTAGCGGCCGCCGGCCAGCACCTTGCGTATGGCCTTCAGCAACTCTTCGGGGGCGCTTCCCTTACTCACGTAGCCGGAAGCCCCGGCTCTGAGGACGCGTTTGGCGTACTGGTCTTCAGGGTGCATGCTCAAGACCAATACGGGAAGCTTGGGGTGCGCCGCTTTGAGATCCCGGAGCACGTCCAGGCCACTGCGGCCGGACATGGTAATGTCCAGGATCAGCAAATCCCAGCCGCCTTCTTGAATTCGGGCGAAGGTTTCGGCGGCATCCTTGGCTTCGCCGCAGACGGCGCCCTCCAATTCGCGTACCAGGATCTCTTTCAATCCGCGGCGCAGGATGGCATGGTCGTCGGCGATGAGGATGCGGATCACGGGTTGGCCTCCGGCGGCCCGCCGGCTGCGATGGGCATGCGGACGCGCACGACGGCGCCGCTTCCGGGATCGCCGGCGACGCTGAACTCGCCACCCAGCAGCAGAGCGCGCTCACGCATTCCGAGGACGCCCAGCGAGCGGGTAGCGGAGAGTTGCGCCGAATCGAGGCCGCGGCCGTTGTCGCGGACCTCCAGGGTAATGTGGCCGGAATCCACGGATAAGGTGATACTCACTTGGGTGGCGCCAGAGTGCCGCGCGATATTGGTCAGAGTCTCCTGGACGATGCGAAAGAGGGCGGTGGCGCGCTCCTGTTCGAGGGCCGGATGCGTTTCGGGCAGGCTGACCCGGCAGGGGATTCCGGTGCGCGCCTGAAAATCCTCGGCGGCCCACTCCACGGCGGCCGCCAGGCCCAGGTCGTCCAGGATTCCCGGCCGGAGTTCGGTCGAGATTCTGCGTACGGAATTTATGGCTTCGTACACCTGGCCGGAAATGACGTCGATTTTCCGCGACAGCTCGTCCCGGGCAGGCGTGGTCTTCAACGCGGCCAAGTCGATTCCGATGGCGGTCAGGGCTTGTCCGAGTTGATCGTGCAACTCGCGCGCCAGCCGGGTTCTTTCCTCTTCCCGGACGCTCTGCAATTTGGCGTTGAGAGCTTGCAGCTCCTGGAACGAGAGTTGCAAATCGCGTTCGGCCTTCTTCCGGTCGGTGACATCCACCAGGACCACGGCGATGCGATCGATGCCGGAGGGACCTTCGATGGGAAAGTACGATCCGAAGATGTCGCGCCGGCCCAAGTTGGAGAAAGTCAATGCCAGCTCGCATGTGACGGGCCGGCCCTGGAAACATTGATCCATGTTGCTCTTGGTGACCCGGTCGAACGTATCTTGCCCGACTAATTCGGAGACCAAATGGCCGACGACCTGTTCCCGCTGCAGGCCGTGATAGCGCAGGAACGCTTGATTGGCAATCAGGTACCGGTAATCGCGGTCGATAACCACGATCATTTCCTGCAGGCTTTCGACGACTTTTTCATATTCGCGCAGCCGTTCCTCAGCCCGCTTGCGCTCGGTAATGTCCTCGACGATGGCCATACCAAAGGGAGGCGTGGTGGCGTCGCCGGGGCCTCTCGAAACCGTGACCCGCACCCAAATCGACCGGCTACCTTTGAGCCGGTACTGCTTTTCCAGCGTGAACCGCGGCAAACGGCCGGCCCACATCTCCGCGACAAGCGCCGCATTCGCCGGGCGGTCCTCTTCCGAGGTCAGATCCAAAAAGGATATCACGCAGAGTTCATTCTCCGTGTAGCCGAGCAATTCCCGATAAGCTCGATTTGCGGCGAGGAATCTGCCATTTACGTCCGTTACGGCGATGCCCACCGCGGAGTTGTCGAAGACGGCGCGCCAACGTCCTTCACTGGCCGACCAGGCTTCCTCCGCGCGCGCTTGTTTGGAGATGTCGCGGTATATAACGTAAATGGCTGCCCCTTTGCTGGGCGATGCGAAGGGCACCAGGCTGATGGCGGCCGGGAAGCGGCTGCCGTCCTGGCGGCGGCCAACACCTGCGGCATCCACGCGCTGGCGCCGCGCCTTGTCCGCGTGTATTCGATACTCGTCTTGCCACTCCTCGGGGACGACCAAGTCGGGGAGGCGCCGGCCAACGGCGGCTTGCGGGGTGTGGCCGAAGACCTCGGTGAAGCACCGGTTGACCCGGATTATCCGGCCTTCCGGGGTGGTGAGGGCCACGGCTTGCAACGCCTTTTCGAACACGTCGTCGATGAGCATCTTGTACTTGTGGAGCCTGTACAGGAGGTAGGCGAGCACGGCGGCTGCGAACAGCAGGACGGATAGGGCGACGGTCGCGCGAGACAGGACGGAAACCGGAAATAACGGCGTAAAGGCGATGGCGGTCGTGGCCAAATCGGACATGTGCGCAGACGATTATGACGAAGACGATTATGACTTCGTCCTGGGCAATTAACGGAAACCCGCGAGATCTTCGTTACAAGGTTAACGTAATGCGGACAAATTCTCGCAATCCGGCCCCCCCGCACCCTGGAAGAGTTTAACATCTGGCGTCGGCGCGTGTCGGATTTGTTTGTTGCAAGGCCGAATTCAGGCCGCGGAGGCAGGCAAATTGGTGCAAGTAGTGCACTTATGCCAGTGTTGAATTATTCGGGAGATGTCGCCTGGGCCGGCCGCGATACTCAGCCAGGACGCCGCCGCGCGGATTTGGCAATTTCTGGCGGTCCAATCCATGCCGGCCAGCCGCGCGGAAACGATGAGGTCGGGCGGATGCGCCTGGCGTGGAACGTGCCGGAGTGCGGGCGAGTCGGGGGATTTCGAAGACCACAGGCCGGAAGGCCTCTTTCACTGGCGCGCTGTATATTAGAATCAGCGTGAGGACTTGCATGAGATCCCTGGTAGTGATCCTGGCCGCATTGACCCTGGTTTCCTGTAGCCGGGATCCCAATGTCGCCAAGAAGCGTTATCTGGAAAACGGAAATAAGTATTTCGCGAAGGGTAAGTTCAAAGAAGCTTCGATCATGTATCGCAACGCCCTGCAGAAGGACCAGCGATATGGGCCCGCCTATTACAAGCTGGCGCAGACGGATCTGAAGCTCGGCCGAATTCCGAACGCCTTGGGCGAACTGCGGCGGGCGATCGAGCTGATCCCGAAGGACCAGCCGGAACATTTCGACGCGGAGGTACGGCTGGCCGAGATTTACCTGGCGTTCACGCGCGAGACCCAATTCCTGTCGGAAGTGGAAGGCGTTACCAAGGAGCTTCTGCAGCGGGACGCCAACTCGTTCGACGGCCACCGGCTGACGGCCGATCTGGATTTCGTGCGCGCGCAGAGCAGTTTCCATGCTGGCCGGCCGGAGCAGACCGAAAAGCTGCTGACGGACGCCATCGCGGAATACCGCAAAGCGATGTCCCTGAAGACGCCGGGGCCGGCCATCCGGATGCAATTGGCGCGGGCGCTGGCCGCCGACCGGCAGTTTGCGGAGTCCGAGCAGATTTACCGGCAACTGATCCAGGACGATAAGACTCTGGTGCAGGCGTATAACGAGTTGTACGGCGTCTACGTCATGCAGAGCAAATCGGCCGATGCGGAGCAGCTCTTAAAGACGGGTGCCGCCAACAATCCCAAGCAAATCGCGTTTCTGGTGTCGCTGGCCAGCTTTTATTCCGGCCTGAAACGCCACGACGAGATGGTGGCGACGCTCAATCAGATCAAGGGACACGTAAAGGATTTCGACCGAGCGTACCTGATAGTGGGCGATTTCTATTTTCGCAACGCGGACATGGCGGAAGCGCTGAAACAGTATAAAGAGGGCATGGCGGCGGACCCCAAGCAGAAAGCCACCTATCAGAAGCGCATGATCGAGGTGCTGATGCGGCAGAACCGGCGCGCGGAGGCCGCCGACATCGACGCCGCCATCCTGAAGGACAATCCCAAGGACTCCGACGCCCGGGGATTGCAGGCATCCCTGCTGCTGGACCGCGGGGATGTGCAAAAAGCCATCTCCGAATTGCAAGCGGTGGTGAACGCGGCGCCGGACAATTTCGTGGCGCGGTACAACCTGGGGCGGGCGCACGTGGCGCGCGGCGAGTGGGAGCAGGCCCGCCAGCAGTTCACGGAGGCGATCCGGGAGCGGCCCGATTACCTGCCGGCGCGCCTGGCGCTGGCGCAACTGCAGGTGCTGCGGGCGGACCCTCGAGCCGGCTCCGGATACGACGAGGCCCTCAAATCCGTCGCCCAGATTCTGCAGATCGACAAGAACAACGGTCCGGCGCGCATGATCGAGGCGGCGGCCTTGCTGGGCGAGAAGAAGTACACCGAGGCGCGGCAGTTGCTGGAAGCCATCCGGGAAGCCAATCCCAACGCTCCGGATATCGATTTCTCGCTGGGCATGGTAGCCATGAAGGAAGGCAACCTGAAGGATGCGGAAGAGATTTTCCGCAAAGCCTACGCGGCCAATCCGAAGGATGCGCGTGGCTTGGTGGGGCTGGTGGAAGCGCTGGCGGCGCAAGGCCGCTACGATCAAGCCATTCTGTTCCTGCAGTCGGAACTGGCCAAGAACCCCACCCGCGACGATCTGCAGATGGCGCTCGGAAACATAGCGGTGCGCGCGGGAAACTTCGATCTGGCGATCGGAGAGTTTCAAAACGTGCTCAAGGGACTGGACAAGAGTTCCAAAGCCCGCGGCGACGTTTATTTCCGGCTGGGTGTCACGTTGCGCAAGAAGGGAGACCTGAATAGCGCGATACCGATGCTTTACAAGGCCCGTGAGGCGCTGCCGGCCAGTTCGATGGTGGTGAACGAACTGGCGGTGGCGTTGCAGGCGGCGAACCGGAAGCCGGAAGCGCGGGAGGCTTACGAGCAGTCCGTTAAGATAGACCCCCAAAACGGGTTCGCCCTGAACAACTTGGCATTTCTGATTACCGAGAGCGACGGCGGGGACCTGGACCAGGCCCTGACCTACGCGCAGCGCGCCAAGCAGGTGCTGCCGAACTTAAGCGAAGTTTCCGATACGCTAGGCTCGATTTATTTGAAGAAGAACATGACCGACAACGCCCTGGATATCTTTCAAGAGTTGGTGAACAAGATGCCGAGCAACTCGACATACCGGTATCACCTGGGCATGGCGTACGCCCAGAAGGGCGACAAGCCGAAGGCGCTCAAGGAGCTGCAGACGGCGCTGCGCAGCAGTCCGGCCAAGGACGAAGAGAACAAGATCCGGGATTCGATCAATAAGCTGCAATAAGAAAAGACAGAAGTCAGAAGTCAGGAGCCCGCATGGTTTTGTCGGATGTAGACATCAAGCGGTATATCGAGGCTGGGAAGATCAAGATTGCGCCCGATTTGCCGCCCGAGCAGTTCGGCAGTTGCTCGGTGGACTTCCGGCTGGGCAACGAGTTCAACGTCTTCGAATACAGCCGCCATCCTTATATCGATCTGCGCGACCGCACCAGCCTGCAGCACATCATGCGCACCATCGAAGTGCCGGCGGACGAGCCGTTCGTGCTGCAGCCGCGCGATTTCGTGCTGGCGGTGACGCTGGAATCGCTGGAGCTGGATGCCGACGTGCTCGGCCGCCTGGAGGGCCGGTCCAGCCTGGGGCGGATCGGGATTATCGTACACGGCACGGCGGGACTGTTCGATCCCGGATGGACCGGCAAGGCCACGCTGGAGTTGAGTAACCTAAGCCGCATGGCGGTGGCGCTTTATCCAGGGATGCGCATTTGCTCGTTTACTTTCGAACAACTTTCGTCGCCATCTTCGGTGCCTTACCGGCAGAAGCCGGGCAATAAGTACGCGGGGCAATTGCATCCGCTAGCCAGCCGGTTGGGGTCGGAAGTTTCTAAATGAGCCGCTCCGGTGCAGCGCTCAATCAAAACTGCCAATCGCGCGACGTGAGATGGTTAGAGTTAATCGCGTCCACGCCATGTCCGACGAGGGTTGAGTAGAGATCGAAATCGTCTGTAAGGAAGAGGTGGTTATGGCGAGCCAGCGCCGCGATGGCTGCGTCGGCGGGTCTGAGCCGGTGAAAACAGCTTTCCTTCACCAGCAGCCGGCTCTCATCGTAATGCTCGCGAGACTCTTCGGCAACGCGGACAAACAAAGCGCGAAACCCGTCGCGTTCCTGGCCGAAGACGAGGGCCACGGAGCGTCAACGGACCGGAGCCGGCGAAGGCGCAAGCGTTGGCGGATGTCATACGTTCGCAGTACGGGGCGGACACCGCCCGGGCCGGAGTTTTGTGCTGAACCGCTGAAACGTAAACAGTTCCGTAACAGTCTATAATGAGAAGATTCCAACGGAGTCAAGGAGCATAGATTTGTGAGCAGCCCGACGTATACACCCCAGCCCAGTGGCTCAGGGGTGAAAACCGCACTGGTCGCCGGGGGGCTAATCGCCCTGCTGGTTTCCAACGTTGCCTTGTGGTATCGCCTGGAGACGACGCGCACCGATGACCGCGCGTCCAGCCAAGCCATGCTGGCCGAGATCACCGCTTTGAAGGAGGCCGCTTCGGCGACCACGGCGTCGCATCGGCACAGCCTGGACAATTTGAAGGAAGAATTGGCAGCCGCGCGCCTGCAAGCCAATCAGGCGGCGGGCCACGCCAAGCAGGAGGCACAAGCGCACGCAGACCAACTGGCGAAGCAATTGTCCGATGCGCAGGCCAAACAGCAGGCGCAGGTACAATCCGAGATCACGGATGTCCAGCAGCAGGCCTCCAACGCCAATACCAAGATCGGTGAGGTGAGCGGTGACGTAACAGCCGTCAAGACGGACTTGGGATCCACTAAAGCGGAGCTTGATAAAACCATCGCCAACCTGAACAAGGTACAGGGGGATCTGGGAGTGACGAACGGCTACGTGGCCACCAACGGCAAGGAGTTGGATGCGCTCAAAAGGCTGAACGACCGCAACTACTTCCAGTTCACGCTGATCCGCAAGGACAAGCAACCCAAGCGGGTGGGCGATATTTCGCTGAAGCTCAAGGCCGCCGACAAGAAGAAGAACAAATACACGTTGGAAGTGTTGGCGGACGACAAGACCGTGGAGAAGAAGGACAGAGGGGTCAACGAGCCGCTGCAGTTTTACGTGGCCAAGGCGAAGCAGCCGTATGAGTTGGTGGTGAACGAGATTGGGAAGGACCAGATTACGGGTTATCTGGCTACGCCGAAGGACACTACGCCGCGGAATTAGTGGACGGGCGGGCGGCAACGCATGGCGCTGCCCTACTGGACCGCGGCGGTGATACCCTTCTGACTGGACGCGGTCCCCACCGTGATCACCACAGGTTGCGGGCCCGGCGCGAGGCCTGCGGGAACCGTCAGGTTCACCTGGATCACGCCATTCACCAAGCCCGGCGCCGGACCTGCGTAATCCACATTCGCGGTCACTCCGCCGATCGTCGCCGTGACAGGTTGCGTGACCAGACTCCCAATCCCTGGAGCCAGTGCGCCATCCGCCGCGCCGCCCGCAATGGCGCCGCCGCCGGTGGCGAATACCAGGATCGCCCCGCCGGCCGAAACCGGATTGGATGCGCTGTTGACCGAGAAATCGACGTTGAGAATGGCGCCCGGTCCGCTGCCGCTGGCGTTGAGCGAGAAGATCCCCGGCAAGGCGGCCACCACCGGCGCCGTCACAGTGTTCGAGACCACGTTTCCGTTGCCATCGTTGTATTGATACTGGATCGCGGTCTGCTGTTTGCCCGCCACTTCGAACGGCACAATGGCGCTCACCTGTCCGGCCTCCGCATAGATCATAGGCGCCGGCACGCCGTCAAACAGCACTTGCGCGCCACTTACGGCGGGAGGGAACTTGCCGTTGGAGTCCACTTGGTTGAGCGCCAGGCTGGCCGGGCCGTAATTGGCGCCGAAAATCGCGATGATTTCTCCGGGCGCCACCGCCTCGCCTTGATAGCTGGCGGCGCTCAGCACGGAATTCGCATCCAGCACCGGCGGGGTGGTTTCCATCGCCGTAATCAGCGCATAGAACGCCGGCGTAGGGTTATAGTTGAAATCGAACGGCAGCGCCGCGCCATATCCAGGGAAGAAACTGGGAATCCACGAATCGTTGTACGAGACGCCCCAAACTTGAAACGCCGTGCAGTTCGGCTGCTGCAAGCAGGTTGACAGAACTGTCTGGTAGACCTGCGCCTGAGTTTGCAGATCCGCCGCCGAAGCGTTGCCGCTCGAATCCACGGGCAGTCGCACGTCCATTTCCGTGATGTGCACCTGGAGGCCCAACGCCGCCAGCGTTTGCAGGTTCTGCGTCAGTTGGGTGGCGCTCGGATAGTAGGTGTTCAAGACATGCATTTCGAAGCCCACGCCATCGATGGGCACCCCGTTCGCCACGAACTGCTGAACCATCTGCAGAACGGCGTCGAACTTGGGGCCGGGTTCCTCAATGTTGTAGTCGTTATAAAAGAGCAGCGCGTTGGGGTTGGCCGCGTGCGCCCACTGGAACGCCTGCGCGATGTACCCGGTGCCGCTCTGTCCGATGCCGGGCTGGTCGTACCAGATGGAATCGCGGAGGGTGGGAGGCGTGGACCCGCTGGGATCGTTGAAGGCTTCGTTCACTACGTCCCACGCGAATACCTGGTCCCCGAAATGCGTCACCTCGGCGTTGATGTGATTCTGCAGCAGCGTGGACATCTCCGCTGTGGTGGCAGTCGCGGCATACGGCGCTAGCCACGATGGGAACTGTGTGTACCAGCAGAGATTGTGGCCCCGCACGCGCATTCCGTTGGCCTGCGCAAACGCCACCAGTTCGTCGCCGGGCTGGAAGTTGTAAGTTGTCATGGTGGGCTGCGTTACGTCCCACTTCATGGCGTTGGCCGGCTCCAGCATGCTGTATTGGCCGGAGAGCAAATCGGCGTAGGACGGATTCAGCAGCAGATCGGGCGGCCCGTACTCGTCCGCGGAGGCCGCGGCGCCGATGGGAATCGCGCGCGTGGCGGCAGCCTGACGGAGGGTGGTGGGCGTCTGCCCGAACAGAGGCGCCGCTGTCAGCACTACCGTATACCATTTTACAGTGAACAAACTCATGGGTTACCCAAGACCATCATAGGCCTAAAGCATTTGCCTCTGTGCGATCCAGATCCGAAAGAACCGGTCGGTGATCAGGCAGGAGCCGTTGTCCCGGTCGATCAAATCCCGGCTGAGCAGGCTTTCCACTGCGCGCTGGGCATTCGACGCGGATCCCAACCCGTGGCGGGCGATGAAAGGGCCGGCGAAAAGTTTGGCGCCCGCCGGCTCTGAGGCGAGCCCTTTTAACAGCCGCCTCTGGTTGGACGCCAGAGATTCCCAGAGGACCGTATATGCATAACTTTCGCGGTCCAGCAAAACCTTGATGGCGCTCTTAATTAGAGGTTCCGTCACCGGCTCACCGGGCGCGCAGAGCTCCCAAAGAGCATGACACAAGTGCTGCGTATAGAAGGGGTGTCCTTCGGTCGATTCGCAGATCCTGCGGATCTCATCTTCCGCGATGGGCCTTTCTCCCTCGCGAAACCTCTTGCCGATAAACGGGATCCAGTGCGCGGTATCAATCGGGCCCAACGGGTAATGCCCAGCCGCACGGTAGAGGGGACGGGAGCGGTCCAGGAACATTTTCTGCAGGAGGTGTTTCCGGCTGCCAAGGAACATGTACGACACGTCCCGATGTTTTTGAATGACGCTCCGCAAGCGCCGCTCAACCATATCGCTTCCGTACTCCAGCACCTGCTGAAATTCATCGAAAACAATCACGACCTTGCGTTTCCCGCGGGCGGCGATTTTAGCCGGCGCCGCGAGCACTTCTTCAATTTCCCGACGGGGCGGCCCGCTTACGCTGAAGCCGAATGATATTTTTGGCTTGCCTTCCGAGTCGCTCGTGACACTGGGAGCAAACAGGCTGAAGAACTGCGTGGCCATCTCCAGCAGTTGGCCCGCTGTGCCACCCATGGACGCCGTGATGGCCTCGGCGGTGGCCGCGGCAAACGATTTTTCGCCATCGGTGGGCCACAAATCGACGTAGGCGGCGGCATAGCTGCCCCTGGGAAGTCCGCGCAACGCCGTCTGCACGAGAGAGGTTTTCCCGAGGCGCCTTTCGGAATATACGAAGAGCTTCTCGCCGCTTTCCATGGCTGCGCGCAGATCGGCCAGTTCTTGCTTGCGGTTGCAGAACGCTCCGCCTTCGACAATTCCGCCGTATCGAAAAGGGTTGTTCAAATTACGCATCATGCGTTACGCATCATGCGTAATCGTAGCGCATGAGGGGGCCGATGTCGAGTGGACGGCCGTCCATTGACGGCCGTCCATCCGGCTGCATTCTCCATTACCAGAGACGCGGGCGCGCCTCACCAACCGGAAGTTTACACCGGGGCGCGCTCAAGAACTTGCCCGCGCCCCATGCGTTGGAGTATAGTCGTAGTGACTGGCAACATCCCAAGGAGGGCTGCATGCGAAAGTTTGTATTAGGCATTACATTTGTGTCGGCGCTGGCCATGAGCGCCATGGCGGCGGAGTGGAGCGGCTACATCTCCGACGCTGGCTGCACGGCAAAACAGGGCGCCGCTAAAGTCGCCGCCGACGGCCACGCAGGTTGTGCGAAGGCCTGTATCAAGCGCGGCGATAAAGCTGTCCTGGTCACCCCGGATGGCAAGGTTTATCAGATCGCGAATCAGGACAAAGTAGTCGACCATGCCGGCCAAAAGGTCACGCTGGTGGGCGAGATCGACGCGGACAATATCACGGTCAGCGAAGTAAAGTAAATCTGGCTGCGGGAAGGGCAGGCTATTGCAGCTTGCCTCTCCCGGCCACTTCCCACGTTTCTTCCACCTCTCCATTGCGGATTCCATAAACCCGTTCGTGCAGATTTACGGCCACGCAAATGTGGTTCGGCACGATTTGTAGGCGCTCTCCGATTTCGAATCTGCGGCCGCACTGTCTCACATCCACGTAACCGTGCTCTTCGTTCATCTTATGGAACACCGCCGCGGGCGCTTCGACTACATAGCCGAACGTGGATTCGGCGCCTGATCCGGTCAAGCGGTCCGACGAAAATGTCTTGGAGCCGCCGTCCACGATAATCCGGCCGGGCCGCGCGGTGGAGACCACCGTCACCAGCAGCGTGGCCGCGCACTGGTCCGGCGTGCATGCGCCGCTCAAGACCGTATTCCAGTCGTTGTAGACATAGGTGCCGGGACGGATTTCGTTGAGGCCCGGCAATTCATGTGAATGGTAAAGCGATGGCGTGGAACCCCCGCTGACAATGCGCACTTCGATGCCTTCGCGGCGGAAGTCGCCGAGCATCGACTGGATGAGGCCGCCCAACGCCGCCAGTGCTTCGCGGCCGTCCGCGCCTTGGTCCTTGATGTGGCCCGGATAAAACGCGATGCCCTCGAACGATATTCCCGCCAGGCGTTCGATGCCGCCCGCCAGCTCGAGCAGTTCCCGCCCGGGCGCGACGCCCACGCGCCCCAGGCCCACATCGGTTTCGGCGAGAACGCCGATGGTCGCGCGCGCGGCCTGCGCGGCTTCGGAAAGCTGTTGCGCGGCGAACAGGCTGTCGAGCGATACCGTCACCCGCGTGCGCCGGGCGACGGCCATCAAGCGCGCCAGCTTGGCGTGCCCGATCACCGGGTAGGCGACCAGCATATCGGGCGGCGCGGCGTCCAACATTACTTCGGCTTCGCCCACTTTCGCGACCGTGAGGCCCGCCGCGCCCAACTCCAGTTGACGCCGGCCGATGCGCGGCGATTTGTGAGTCTTGGTGTGCGGACGCAGCCGGAGTCCGTGCCGCCGCGCGTAATCCGCCACGCGGCGCAGGTTACGCTCCATCACATCCAGATCCACCAGCAGCGCGGGTGTGTCGATGTCGGCGGCGCGCATTACTTCTCTTGGTGGAAGCGCATGGTGATCTTGTCGCCGGAAGGGTCGAAGCGCAGTTCCAGATCCTTGACCTTTTGCTTCTCCATGGGGAAGTACAGCAGCCCCGAAACGGGCTTATCGGTTTTGGTTGCGGGCAGTTCCTTCTGCTTCAGAACGGCGAGGATGGGGTCGTCCTTCTCGTGGGATCCGGTGCGCGTTTTGGCCTCGGCGCCTTCGGGCGCGCCCGCGCTGCCCACACCGTCGCCGCCGATCCTGCGCGGCTGCCCGAACGTACCCGGGATGCCGCCCACAATGGGGCCGTCGTTATCGTGCATGCCGGTGCCGCCCGCGCCGCCGGTCTGCCGGACCACCATGGCGCCGCGCCCCGCGATCTGGCTGGGCGCGAAGGGACCGCTGCGCTCACCGTCTTTGTCGGTCTTCAGCACGAAGTCGTCGCGGTCGATTGCGACTTGCTTGCCGAAGCGCGGCGTCACTTCGACCGCGACTACAATGTAGTGCCCGCCCAGATCCGAACCGAGCACTTCCTTCACCGCGTCGGGCTTCGCGTACAGTGTGGCGGTGATTACCACCGATTCGTTCTCGCCGCGGGTTTCGGCGGGCTTGTCGCTGTCGTTCTTGCGGGCCGCGCCGACGCAAACCAGCGCCAGCGCGATTCCGGCGACTCGGATCAGCATGATATGAGCCTCCGCAAAACATTATACCGTGGCGTCCTGGTGGGCGGGCCTCCAGGCCTGTCGGGATGGGCCTGCGGCCCACGGATAGTGATGAAAAACCGGTGGAAGTGCTTTGGAGGGCGGGCTTTAGCGTGTGCCCTAAAGGGGCAGATTACCAGTGGGGGAGGGACCCACTCGAATAGTTGATGGTTAGATTCGATAGCTGGCGGGCGGTACGGTCGGGAAACTGGCCGGATCGGAACCTCGCGACAAAGTCCACGGAAAGGTGGGCGAGCAACTTGGCAGGCCGTAACGCGTGTGAATCTTGAGCAGGCCTCGAAAGGCCCAATGTGGTGCCGACCCGGCGCTAAAGCGGGGAAGGCCGAGCCCATCCGGAAGAAACCCGGCGCGGGAGCGCGTCAAACCGATAACCATCGGCACGGATGGGACCACCGGGGTAGTGAGCACAGCATGCCAAGAAGGTAGTCTGCGGTCAGTAGCGGAGGCCTGGGGTGGCCGCAGGGTCGCGGCCTGTGCACGTGGTCGGAAAGGATCACGGACCATCTGGGCGTCGGAAAGGGTCAGAGGTACCTGGGAAGCCGGGTAATGCCGGTGGAGGGAAGGACCCTTACTTCTGGTGAGCTTGCAAAGGAGGAAAGGAGTGGTGATTGGCGATGAGCCTGGCAACGCCGGATAAAATCCGGGACCTGCAGAACAAGCTGTATCGCAATCTAACATCACTCCAGGTACTTGAATGGCAGAGGTCTTTAAGTTCCCCTGTATGAATTTGTCGGCCAGTATCTCGCTAGCACTGTTGCCGAGCCTAACGATAACAGGTGCTCCGTCTTTTCCTCTCCTTGGCCATGACGGAATGTGGAACCGCATCAATTCAACAAATCACTGCTGTCCGGTTAGAAGTCGAACAGAATCAACTGGTTGCCGGGATCGAGTAAATCGGCACCGGAGCCGGATGCGTGAAGTGCCTGTAAGATGGGCG
>Ga0302325_10005459_pt1 | contig 28865 bp, 34 predicted proteins | sample Palsa_T0_2_FD_201948 | JGI IMG/M metagenome (GOLD analysis project Ga0302325, IMG submission 201948) | Peat permafrost microbial communities from Stordalen Mire near Abisko, Sweden - Palsa_T0_2 | ecosystem: Environmental > Terrestrial > Soil > Palsa > Peat permafrost | place: Sweden: Abisko...
CGCCACGAACGACAACAGCGCGATGATCGCCAGCTCAAACTTGCGGTAGCCGCGCTGCTCCAGGGCGAGAATCGCGAACGCGATCACCGCCGTCACCAGCCCAGCGGCAAACAGGGGGATACCGAACACCAGATTCAGGCCGACCGCAGCGCCGGTGAACTCGGCCAGGTCGGTGGCCATCGCGATCACCTCGGCCTGGACCCACAGCATCGCGTTGGCGCGCTTGGGAAACACCTCGCGGCAGACCTCGGGCAGGCTCTTGGCGGTGAACAGCCCCAGCTTGGAGGTCAGGTACTGGACCAGGACGGCCATCAGGTTGGCCATCACGATCACCCACACCAGCAGATAGCCGTGCTCTGAGCCTGACTGGAAGTTGGTCGCGAAGTTCCCCGGGTCGACGTAGGCGACCGACGCCACGAACGCCGGACCCAGCAGCGCCAGCGCGGCGCGCACCCGACCGCGCGACAGGATCCGGCTCAGCGCACTCTGCTCACCCAGCGCCGGACTATCCGGGATCACCAGTCCTGCGCCGGCGCCGGCCGCGGCTGGGGTCAGGGGGAGATCGCGTCCGTCGGGAGGGGTCACCGCGACACGTCTCCTTTCGCCGTCGGCCGTTGGTGCTCGGCGTCGCACTCGAGCGGAACTTCGCAGAAGCTAGCATTAAAGTCATCAATCACAAAATTCAATCGCAATTGCGGCTGAGAACGGTGTTAGGCGGTGCTGGCATCCGGCGTGCCAACGTCAAGGGGCGTCACGTGATTCGGGTAGCATCGGCGCGGATGCAGGCAGCGGTCACAGCCGGCTTTTCGGCTTCGATGGAGGACTATCTCAAGGCGATTTACTCGCTCACGCGCCACAGCGATACGGCGTCGACCAGCGATCTCGCGTACCGCCTCGGGATCACCGCCGGATCGGTCTCGACGATGATCAAGCGCATGGGCAGCGCTGGGCTGGTCGAGCACGTCCCCTACCATGGCGCCCGACTCACAGCCGACGGGCAGCAGCTCGCTCTCGGCGTCATCCGCCGCCACCGCCTGCTCGAGCTGTTCTTGACGACAAGCCTCGAGATCCCCTGGGAAGACGTGCACCCTCACGCCGACGCGCTTGAGCACGCCGCCTCTGACGAGCTGATCGAACTGATCGCCCAAAAGCTCGGCGACCCCGACTCTGACCCGCACGGCGACCCGATCCCCGACCGCGACCTGCAGATCCACGAGCCAGCCACTCAACGCCTCGCCGACCTGAAGCCTGGCGCGCACGCCAGCATCGTCCGCGTCTCTGACTCAGACCCCGCGATGCTGCGCTACCTCACCGAGCTGGGCATCAGCATCGGCGACCAACTCCACGTCACCGCCCGCCAACCTTTCGACGGACCCTGCGACGTCCAAATTGCAGGAAGAACCCACTCCCTTGGAATCAACCTCGCCCGCGCCATCCACGTCGAAATGACCACAGACAACAGATGAACAACAGCAGTAGCCCGCCAACCTGCGCCAGGCGCGGCCAAGACTCGGGCGTTGTCTGAGAGCTATTTCTTGCCGCGTCCGCGCTGGGCGTCGCCCGCCTTGCTCGCGATAGCCTTTCCGCCCTGCCTGATGGCTTGTCCGGCCAGCCGGACGGCCGAAGCTGCGCCGCTCAACGCACCACCCGCAGCGCGCTTTGCCCGGCTGACCGACTCCCCCGCTTCACGGCTTTGTCGCGTCCCAGCTGCCTTCTTTCCTGCTGCTTCAGACTCCGCTTTCTTGCGGTTGCGCTCACGAGTGGCCGCCCCTTTCTTCGCGGCAGCCGAGCGATCAGCCTTGGTTCGCGCCATCAGGTATCCCTTTCGCCGTCGTCAACACCAGGCACAACATACCGTCGCAGTCCGCGACCCACCAAGCAATCTTCGATGGCCTCTACCGCGATACCCACCGTCTTGGTGAGCCCGTCCCCCGCGCTCGGATGGGAGCGCGGCCCCCCGACCGTTGGTCCGTCTCCTGGTTCGAACGATCTTGCCGCAGCCTGGCGGCCGACGTCGCCGAGGGCCACACGACACCCGGCGCGATCGACGAACTGACCGAGCGAGAGCAAGGCGTCCTCAAACTGATTGCCCGTGGCCTGTCGAACGCGGAGATCGCGCGCGAGCTGTTCGTCAGCGATGCGACGGTCAAGACCCACGTCAACCACCTCCTGCGAAAGCTCGACCTCCGCGACCGCGTACAGGCAGTCGTGCTCGCCTACGAAACCGGGCTTGTCCGGCCCGGGCACAAATGACAGGCAGCGTCGACCCCAGCTCAGCCACACGGGTGCTGACCCGCTCGCGATAGAGCTGATCCCGTCTGCTGAGGTCCGCCGGAACCTTCAAGAGCTGCGGGACGTCTGCGACCGCGAGTGGCTGGTGCGGCGACGAAGTGAAAGGCGATGCACGAGGGATTTCCGCCGTGATGTCGTGATGGCACAGCTTGACAAGGTCCGAGCGTCTCGGGGATAGTGTGCGTGCGGCGACGACCGGTCGCCAAGCTGTGGAACGTCCGCCCCGGTCGGGGTTCCATCGGCGAAGGGGATCTGCCCTCTCGGTCGTGGATGTCACAGGCCATCTCCTGACGCCGCGTCACTGGGGGACGGAGGCGTTCACGAGGAGGCTTGTCCATGACTAGGGACGCCAGCTTTAAGAAAGTCGTTCGGCGCCATGCCGAGCAGACGGGGCAGCGCTACACCGAAGCGCTGACCGATCTCGAGGGTCTCGGTGTCCGGATGAATCACGAGCCGGCCGGCGAGCGGCTGCTCGTTCATCTGCGGCGTCGCTACGGCATCGACGCGGTCGCGGCGACGAGGCTGAGTGTGCACAAGACGTACGTCTTTCGCATTGACCGCAATGACGGTGAGCCCTGGGTTGCGCGAGCGTTTCCGCCCGGTCGCCCGCGGGAGGGCGTCGAGGGCGACGCCGCGATCCTGAGTTTCCTGGAGCGACACGGCTATCCGGCGGAGCGTCTGGCGGTCCAGGACGCGGTGTCCGACTTCGAGGGCAGCGCCGTCCTGGTGACGAGGTTCGTCGAGGGCGTCCAGCTGCCTGACGGCGCGGAGAAGTTCGCCATCATGGGTGGGCTGCTCGGACGGCTGCACGCGCTGCCCTACCACGATTCGGTTAGCCGCCCGGGTGGAGCGAGCGGCGAGGACCCCAGCCGCGAGGGCACGCCGCGTCAGGACCTGCTGGCGGCCCTGTCGTTCCTGGACGCCGTCGACACGAAGGTCGCGGCCGCCGAGCGCGAGCGATTCGAGCGGCTGCGCCACAAGGTGCGCTCGGCCGACGACGGTCACGGCCTTCCTGAGGCATTGCTCCACGGAAACCTCCTGCACGCACCCGATCACGCCGTGCTCAGCGAACACGGGCCGGTCGCGATCAACTGGAAGGCGTCCGGGCAGGGACCGCGGCTGGCCGACTTCGCGTACCTGATCTGGGGCACGGGGTCGTGGAACCCGCGCGAGCCCGACCAGGAGCGCATCGACGCCGCCGTCAACGCCTACCGCCGACACGTCGAGCCGACCGACGACGAACTCGACCGGCTTGAGGCGCTCATGTACATCCGGACGCTCTACCTCACATGCTTCGGCTACCGCCGCGCCGTCATCAACGGCGAGAGGTTCCGCGAGTGGGGCTTCATCCGCCCGCGCGAGTACTTCAGCGAGACCGCGGCCGCAGCTCGAGCCGCGCTGGGCCGGTAGGCCGTCGTGGGCGAGCATTCAATCGTCCTGCGGCCTCTCTGAGGAGCGTTTGGATGAGCACGCCTCTCGAGATTCCGCAAGACGTCGGCGAACGGGTCCGCGCGATCTGCCTGGCGCTGCCCGAGGTGACGGTGCGGGTCGACGAGTCACGAAGCAGCGCGAGGTCGACGGCGTGGTCCTTCGACATCCGCCGCAGGTCGTTCTGTCTGCTCGTGGCGGCGAAGGGCCGGAACGGCAAGCCCATCCCGCGGCTCGTGTTGCGCGTCGACCCACGGGATCGTGAGGCGTTGGTCGCCCTGGGACATCCGTACTTCGCCCCGCGAGCCGGCCATCGTCATCGTGATCGCGTTGCGGTGCTGCTCACCGACGACACAGACTGGGAAGAGATCCGCGAGTTCGTGACCGAGAGCTACCGGCTCCTCGCGCCCAAGAAGCTCACCGCACTCCTCGACTAAACGGCGCTGGCGATCCGGTCCCCCGCCACCGCGGCGGCACGGAAATCAGGCTCTCACTGAAATCTGCGGCCGTCCCAACAGACGCGACGATGCAGGAGTGTGGCGAGGGGGTCAGGCTGGCCGCTGGGCGATCACTCGTGCGGCCCGGCGCCTGCCTCGCCCATGTTGCTGGCGGCGCCGTGTTGAGTTTAGGATTGGCGCGATCCAGAATCTGCGGAACGGTGAGGAGACCATGCCCTTGTTCACGACCAGCGATGGAACTGAGATCTACTACAAGGACTGGGGGGACGGGCAGCCGATCGTCTTCAGTCACGGCTGGCCGTTGTCGTCTGACGACTGGGACGCCCAGATGCTGTTCTTCCTGGCTCATGGCTACCGGGTGATCGCCCACGACCGACGCGGGCATGGTCGCTCTGCGCAGGTCAGCGAGGGCAACGACATGGACCGTTACGCCGACGATCTGGCCGAGCTGGTCGAGCACCTCGACCTGCACGATGCCATCCACGTTGGGCACTCGGCCGGCGGCGGTGAGGTCGCGCGTTACCTCGGCCGCCACGGCGAGAGTCGTGTGGCCAAGGCGGTGCTGATCAGCGCGGTCACACCGTCGGTGTTGCAGACAGACGCCAATCCGGCCGGCGTGCCGCAGGCGGCCTTCGAGGCTCTGCAGGCGCAGCTGGCGGCAAACCGTTCGGAGTTCTATCGGGCCGTACCGTCGGGCCCGTTCTATAACTTCGACCAGGCGGGGGTCGAGTCGTCTGAGGCGGTCATCGCGAACTGGTGGCGCCAGGGCATGATGGGCGGCGCCAAGGGCCAGTACGAGTGCATCTCCACGTTCATCCGAGAGGACTACACCGAGGACCTCAGGAAGGTCAGCGTGCCGGTCCTCGTGATGAACGGCGAGGCGGACCAGATCGTTCCCTGCGCCACCTCGGGCCCACGCGCGGTGAAGCTGGTTCAGCACGGCACACTGAAGACCTACCCAGGGTTCCCGCATGGCATGCCGACCACTCACGCCGACACCATCAACGCAGACCTGTTGGCTTTCCTGAAGTCCTGACCCGCGGCGCCGCCCCGCATGCCGGGCTGCGCCTGACGCACGACGAGCCCGGCCGCGTCCAGTTCTCCGGCGCGGACTACAGCTTCTCGCTCGTCCGCGATGAGCGGCCGCTCACTGAGCACGTCCACCTTGCGTTCCCTGCGCGCGAGAAGGCCACTGTATGCGCGTTCCACGCCGCCGCGCTCGCGGCGGGCTACGAGGACCACGGCGCGCCAGGCGAGCGCGCCGTCTACCACCCTGGCTACTACGGCGCGTTCGTGCTCGACCCGGACGGGCACAACATCGAGGTCGTCAAGCACAACCGGGACTGAGTTGTGGACGAGCCCATGATCGCTGGAAGAAGAGCGAGCCCGCTTGCGGCGGTCAGGCATACGCCTCCTCAGATCGTCTTGATCAGACCGCCATCTATGACGTAGTTCACGCCAGTGATGTTGGCTGTGCGCTCAGAGGCCAGCATCGTGACGAGCGTTGCCACCTCTCCGGGCGTGGTGAACCGTCCGGTGGCGATGCTGGCGACGGCCGTCTCACGGACCGTGTTGGCAGCGACGCCGGTGGCCTTTCCGATCGTCTCCGCGACACCGTGTTCGCCGAGCCAGAGGTCGGTACTGACCTGGCCCGGCGAAACACAGTTGACCCGGATGCCCTGTGGACCGAATTCCTGCGCGAGCGACTTGCTCAGGTTCACCACCGCGGCCTTGGCTACGCCATAGTCGATCGTGGCGGCGTCGGGCTGAAAGAAGGAGTTGACCGAGGCGACGTTGACGATCGATCCCGAGCGCTGCTCGAGCATCGGACCCAGAGCGGCCCGCGTAGCGCGCAGGCCGGTGAAGAAGTCCATCTGCAGCGCCCATTCGAACTCCTCGTCGCTGGTGCCCAGAAACCCGTCCACGCGGATGCGGACCGCCCCGACGTTGTTGACCAGTACGTCGAGCCGTCCGTGCTTGTCGACCGCGCGCCGCACCAGCAACGCTGGCCCGTCCGGTGCCATCAGGTCCACCGGAACGGCGATCACGCGGTCGATGCCGTCGAGGTTCTCGGTGCTGAGCGAGCCGGCAACCACGTATGTGCCCTCGGCCAGCAGCGCCTGGGTGACGGCAAAGCCGATGCCCTTGTTCGCTCCGGTCACGACCGCGACCTTGTCGGTGAGTTCGAGATCCATGATCACTCCTGTTGGTTTGCCGCTTGGACTTGCGATTCAGGCCGCTGCGGGCTGGGTGGCGTGGCTGACGGCCCAGTCGAGGGCGTAATCGGCGACGTCCTCCCAGCCCTCCTGGCCAAGGGTGTAGTGCGAGCGGCCGGGGAACTCCTTCAGCTCGGTGATCGCGTCCGACTTGCGGTAGTGCTTGAGGTTCGATTCGTTCAGCGACGCAGGCGCGACGTGGTCATCGCCTCCAGCGATGAATAGCAACGGCGCGCGGCGGCTGTTCTTGAAGTCAACGGCCGCGGGCGAGTGAGGGTTGAAGTTGGCGAACGCTCCCTGGAACAGGACGCGGCCCGGCCCCGGCACGGCGTAGCGCTCATAGACGGCCAGTGACTCCTCGTCGCTTAGGGTGTTGGTGAATGCGTAGTGAAATTCCTCCGGGGTCAACGGCACGGCCCGGTGGTCGTTCGCCGGGTTCTTCAGGACCGGAAAACCGGTCTTCAGAGTCGATGCGGGGAGCGCCAGCAGGCCCTTGACAGGCCCGGAGTCGATCGCGACGCCGGCCGCGCCCAGGCCGCGGTCCAGCAGGATCTGCGTGAACGCGCCGCCAAACGAATGGCCCATGATGATCGGCGGCCGATCCAGCTCGGCGATGATCGCGGCGTAGTAGTCAACGATCTCCTCGATGCCCAGGTGCTCGATCCCAGACGGATCGTGGCGCAACTCATCGATGTCGCCGTCCATCCCAGGCCAGCTCCGCGCGATCACCTCGAATCCGCGGTCCTCGTAGCGCGCAACCCAGTACTCCCAGCTCAGAGCGGTCATCCACAGTCCGTGGATCAGCACGATCGTCTTCGGAGTATTCGGTGCGGGTGTGTCTGGCGTCATGACACTCACTCTCGGTTGGCCCGGTAAGCGGGCAGCTCGTTTGGTCTCACCGGTTTGATGTCACGGTGGGTCGGCGGACGGCGCCGGCGGCCGTACGGATCTGCCCCGCGATCAGAGCGGGCTGCGACCTGGCGATTGCGTGCGACCCTTCCAGTTCGACCGTGTGCGCACCAGCGCGTTTGGCCATGAACCGCTGCGCATCAGGGTGGACGATCCGGTCGGCGGTGGCGACGACGTACCAACTGGGCAGCGACTTCCAGGCCGCCGACGGAGACTTCTCCTCGAGCGCCGCCGCGGCGATCGGGCGCTGGCTGGCAGCAGCCGCGGTAGCGGTGAGCAGCGGCAGATCGGCGGCGAATACCTTGGGGAACGCCTCTCGGTCGATGTAGAGCTCGGTGGTCGGTTCGCCGTCCGCGTCCGGGTAGCTTGCCGGACGCAGCGCCGCGCTCAGAAGTGTCTCGGGGAATCCGCTGCTGACATTGAGAGCGCTCTCTCCTTCATCGATGGCGAACCCGGCGATGTACGCAAGCCCGAGGATGTTGGCGGCCAGGGCGCCCGCGACGGTGATGACCGCGCCGCCGTAGGAGTGGCCGACCAACAGGACCGGACCATCGATTTCGTCGGCGACGCTCGCGATATAGCCGGCATCAGACACCAGCCCGCGTAGCGGGTTTGCCGGCGCGACTGCGTCGAGGCCCGCGACGAGCAGCTCACCGATCACACCGGACCAACTCGACGCGTCAGTGAAGGCACCGTGCACCAGGAGGACCGTCGGTGTGCTCCCGTTCCTCGGACGTGCAGGGGCCTCATCACGCCTTTCTGGTCCAGTGATGGGCACGGCGGCAACGCTACGGCGAGCGGGGAGGCGTCGTCTTGAGTCACGTGACTGCAGTTGCCGCCCCGGTGCGTTGGGCGTTCCGGGCCTCCCGTGCGACGATGCGGTGAACCTGAGCTGAGAATGGTGGAGCACGCGACGGTGATGCGGACTTCGTTGGTCGGGCGCGAATTCGAGTTACAGCGGGTAGATGCACTGATCGACGGCCTGCTCGAACGCGGCGACGCGTTGATCCTCAGCGGCGAGCCGGGAGTCGGCAAGTCAGCGTTGCTCGTGGCCGCGGCGGCACGCGCAGACGATCACGGACTGCAGGTGCTCAGGGCCACCGGTGTGCAATCCGAGGCGAAGCTTCCGTTCGCCGGGCTGCACCAGCTGCTGCAGCCCATCCTGACCAGCATCGACGAGCTGGCCGGCCCGCAGCGCACCGCCATGCTCGCGGCGTTCGGACGGGCTGAGCCGCCTGCTCCGGATCTCTTCCTGACGGCGCTCGCCGCGCTCGACCTGCTCTCAAATGCGGCGGCGCGCACGCCGGTGCTGGTAATCGCCGACGATGCCCACTGGCTCGATCGCTCAAGCGCCGACGTTCTGGCCTTCATCGCGCGGCGTCTGGAACACGAGCCGATCCTCCTCGTCGCCGCTATCCGTGACGGCTTCAACAGCCCCCTTGACGAGCCCGCGCTCCCTGGGCTGCACCTCGACGCGCTGGATCCGGCCGCGGCGGCGGCGCTGCTTGATCGTGACAACCCGGACCTGTCGCCGGCCGTGCGTCAGCGGGTGCTAGATGAGGCGAGCGGAAACCCGCTCGCGCTGGTGGAATTGCCAGCCGGCTTCGCTGATCTCCGCGCGCAAGCTCGCCTGCCAGCTTGGCTGCCGCTGACAACACGGCTCCAGCGAGCATTCGCGTCGCGCGCGTTGGATATGCCCGCCACCACACGTACGGCGCTGCTCGTTGCCGCACTCAACGACGGGCCGTCCGTGAGTGAGGCGCTGGCCGCGACCTCGCTCCTGACCGGCCATAGGTTGACGATCGAGGCCGTGGTGCCGGCTGTCGCGGCCCGGCTGGCGGAACTGGATGAGACGGAGATCGCTTTCCGCCACCCGTTGATGCGAGCGGCGATCGCCCAGGGAGCGAGCATCTCCCAGCGTCACGCAGCGCATGCGGCCCTGGCCGACGTTCTCGTCGACCGATCAGACCGGCGCGTGTGGCACCGCGCCGCGTCGGTCATCGGACCTGACGAATCGATCGCCTCCGAACTTGAGGCGGCTGCGCGGCGAGCGCAGCACCGTGGCGCGAGCGCCGTCGCGATGGCTGCGCTTGAGCGTGCAGCTGAGCTGAGCGACGGTGCGACCCACCGTGGCCGGCGGCTGCTCCGCGCTGCGGAGCTGGGGTTCGAGCTCGGCCACCGGGATCTGGTGAGCCGGATCGTGACCGAAGCCGAGCCGCTTGAGCTAGGTTCGCCCGAGCGATCCCACCTGCGCTGGTTGCGAGGAGTGTTCGACGGCCAGCAGGCAGGTGGAGCCGACCGGTTCGAGGCGATGGTCGATGCAGCCAATGGGCTGACTCAGCACGGCGAGAGCGACCTTGCGCTGAAGATTCTGTGGAGCGCGGCGATCCAATCGTGGTGGACGGACCCGGGCCATCGAGTCCGCCAAAATATCGTCGACGCTGCGGATCGGGTGCGGGTGGACGAGCACGATCCCAGGCTCCTAGCGGTCCTCGCGTTCGCCGCCCCGGTCGACCGTGGCGCTGTCGTGATGGCGGGCCTATCGGTGCTGATCGGGCCCGACGCTTCAGACGCGGATGATGCGCGCGTTGCTGGGACGGCGGCGAACGCGATCGGGGCCTTTGACACCGCAGCGCCGCTGCTTGCGACAGCGGTCTCGGGCCTTCGGACTCGGGGACGGCTGGGGCTCCTGGCTAGGGCCCTGACCCAGCAGGCGTGGAGCAGCGCACAAAGAGTCGACCTTCGCGTCGGAATTCCGGTCGCGCAGGAGGCCGAGCAACTGGCCGGCGAGACCGCACAGCCGACGATCCAGTTCACGGCACGAACGATCCAGGCGATGCTCGCAGCGTTCCGTGGCGATCTGGCGGTCGCCGAGGCGCGCGCTGCCGAGGCCGAGCAGTTCGGCATCACCAGGGGTGCTCGCGCCCTGCTGGCGTTGATTCAGCACGTCCGCGGACTTGCCGCTCTCGCCGATGGTCACTACGCCGACGCCTTCGAGCACCTGCAGCGCATCCACAACCCCAGCGACCCGGTCTACCACTCCTTCATGCGGTGCTTCAGCATCGCGGACCTGATGGATGCGGCGGCTCGCAGCGGTCAGACCGAAGCGGCCCGCGTCATCATGGCCGACATGGAGGCCATCGCCGCCAAGACCCCGGCGCCGGTCCTTCACGCTGAACTTCGCTACGTGCGACCGCTGCTCGCGAGCGATGCCAACGCTGAAGCCATGTTCGAAACCGCAGCGAGTTCTGACGGGCTGTCACCATTTCTACGAGCGCGCATCCATCTCGCGCACGGCGAGTGGCTGCGCCAGCACAGACGCGAAGCAGCCGCCCGCCCTCCACTCCGCGTCGCTCGCGAGACGTTCGATGCACTCGGCACGATCCCCTGGAGTGACCGCGCCCGCCAGCAGTTGCGAGCAGCCGGCGAGACGAGCCGGCGCCGATCCCCGGACGCCAAAGACGAGCTCACGCCACAAGAGCTCCAGATCGCCCAGATGGCCGCGAAGGGATTAACCAACCGGGAAATCGGACAGATGCTCTACCTGTCCCACCGCACGATCAGCTCGCATCTCTACAGAGCCTTCCCCAAGCTCGGCATCACCTCCAGAGCCGAGCTACGCCTCGCCTTGAAATAAGCGATGCGGCCATCACTTTCCCACCGCTGCGTGGCCCCGCCCGCGCGGACCTGGTCGAGTCGCACCGTATGATCCGGGACCGGACCCAGGCCCGCGAGGACGACCGGGCCGCGCCTCGGCCGGCGCTTACTTGCTGACGCGCGTGACCGAGAACGGCTGCGACAGCGCGCAGGACGGCGCACCAAAGTTCGCAGGGACGGCGATGTGCTCGTGGAGCGTTCCGGCGGCGCGCGTGGGCTTGTTGAATCTGCCAGTGATCGTGAAGTGCGGGTCTAGCCCCGATTTATAGTGCAGCGTCTTCGAATCGGAGAACTGCCCGTTCCGAATCTTGACGGACGGGAACTCAAACGACGAACTCGTCGAACTGGGCGCGAGGCCGGGGCAGGTCGTGGCTTCGAAGTCGGTGACGAAGTCGGAGATCTTCCCGTTCGCCACCGTAAAGCCGATCTTGAAGGGATCGACGAAGCCCGAGTAATGGCCATCCTTCGGCGTGAGAGCCCACGCCGATGCGGCAGCGATCGCGACAGCAGCCACCGCCAATGTCCACGCCAGTGCCAAGCGCGATAACCGAAGAGACACTCCACTCAAAACGATACGCTGGCCGTCGGCACTCCGCAACTGTTGCGTATGCATGAAGGTCAGAGCCGGGCTCCGCCGACGCCCGACTTCTCGTGTCGCCCAATCTCGAGCGGTCGTCTGCGGGCGTCCCGCGATCGCTGTTATCGGCCTGCCCGCCTGGCGGGGCGCCATCGCAATGGCGACGAAGCGTTCGCCGGCTAGCGTCTGGGACGTCAAGCGACGGCTTTGTTGATGTCTGCTTTGAGTTTCTGTAGACCTAAGCGCGTCCGGCCCTTGACGGTTCCGGTGGGTAGGCCGAGCTGCGCTGCGATCTCGGTGTGCGACAGCTGGCCGCAGTACGCAAGCGTGATCACCTCTGCTTGAGTATCGGGAAGCATCGCGAGTGAGGTCTGTAGGCGCTGCGCGTCGTCCCGCCTGACCGCAGTCTCGAAAAGCTCGTCGACCGCAGAACGCCGGTCAAGCTGATCGTCGCGTGCTCGTCGCGAGGCGTGCCTGCGGTTCCGGCGCGCAATATCGATCGCGCGGTAGCGAACCACCGTCAGCAGCCACCCTGCGACTGTCCCCTGTTGCGGACGGTAGTTCGATCGGCTGTTCCAGACAGCGAGAAATCCGTCCTGCACCGCTTCTTGGGCGCTGCCATCGTCGTGGCAGACAGCCCGCGCGACGCGGTAGGCGCGATCGCGGTAGCGGTCATAGAGATCGCCGAAGCTCTCGAGGCTTCCGGCGCTGACTTCCGCCATCAGCTCCCCGTCACTCGGCGGAGCTCGAGGCGTCCGCTGACTCGGTGGCATCACGAACCTGCCCCACTCGTTGACACGAGTGGCGTGTCGTCAAGTAAGCACAGCTCGCACGCGACACCCGGGAGGGTCTGGTTCGCGCTTTAGGAAGGCAACAACTCGACGATGGGTCAGGCGTTCGATCGCTGCGGTGAACCCATCCTCGGTCCCGGTTGGAAACGCGAGGCGACCATCAATGACCTCGCCCCTGGTGCCGTCGGCGACCAGCGCGTCCTCGTTGGCGGTGAGGATGTTCTCCAGTACGCAGACGACGATCTTGTCGTTGATGTACGTCGTCGCGGTCGTGCGATCGTGGTCGTAGAACGCCGCGTAGAGCTCGACGATGGCGGCTGAGATCGCGGCCGTCAGCTCAGGCGCAGGCCCGACGGCGCTGATTCGCCCTCGCCGACGCGTGCGGATCGCCGGAGGACCTGAATCGCGGTTGGCGCGACCGGTGTCCGCCTCGAGCGAAGCGCAGGGTCGCTGTCGCGTCGTGGTACGGGCTTGGTGCCTGCGCTGCGGTCTGCCTGGATGCACTTGTGTGTGGGTTGCGTGCTGCATCAGCCTTCGGCTTGGTGTCTGGGACCGTCACCGAGGGTCGAGGTGACCGAAACAGCTGCATCGCCAGGGTTCGGACGATGCGACCAACGAGACCTTCCGCACCGGCCACGTGATCGCCGCTGCGATTCGCCGGTCGGCCGGCGCTCAGCGCCGGGCCTGCGGGTGCTCGCCAGCGGATGGCCGATCGCGCTGGTTATCGCGAAAGCCGCGTTTCAGAAGCGGCGAACTGACCCGACGCAGCCGCCGACAAAGCGGGTGTTGTCAGGGTGATACACGTGGCCGACGGACCCACCGACCCACCGACGGACGGTAAGCGACACGGACATGGTCGAACCGTCGATATCGCCTGCGTTGAAGTTGTCAGCCAGTTGCTTCTGTGCGGCGATGATGGCGTTTTGGGACATTTTGACTCCTCGGTCGTCGATTTGGGGGCTTCGCTCAAGGCCTGGAGGACGGGCGGAAATCTCGCCGACGTTGGTCTCGAGGTTGCGGTGAAGATCGGATTGTTAGCGCAAGCAAGACACGCTCTGACCCGCACAGATGGCCGGCCTGACGTCGGTACGGGCTGCTGGGTGCCGCAGTCGCCCCTTGGAGGACGGCTCGAACGAGCGTAGCAGAAGCGATAGCGGATCAGCTACCGGAAGCATAAAGATGACTATCGCTGGGCGCCATGAGGCCCACAACCGGTGTCGGTTATGCTCCGGGGATGCCTATGCGCGCCACCACCGTCCGTTTCAGCGAAGACCTCTGGCAGCTGTTGGACGATGAGTCCACGATTCAAGGCATCAGCGCCGCGCAGTTCGTCAGAGACGCGACGATCGTGCGACTGGCGTTTCTTGCCGGACGGCGCGGTGACTCCGAGGCGCAGCTGTCAATGGAGGCGATCGCCGAGCAAGCGTTGAGCCGGCAGCGCAGCGAGCGCGACCCGAGCGCCGTGCACGCCCCGGCGCGCCTGCGCGAGCTGCGCGCTCTGCGGCTGCTCGACAGCCCAGCGGAGGAGAGCTTTGATCGCCTCACGCGGCTGACGTCGACCGTGCTCAACGTACCCGTCGCGCTCGTGTCGCTCGTGGACGATGATCGCCAGTTCTTCAAAAGCTGTCTCGGCCTTCCCCAGCCCTGGGCGCTGCAACGGCAAACTCCTCTGTCGCATTCCTTCTGTCGGCATGTCGTCGAATCTCGCCAGCCGCTGGTGATCTCTGACGCCCGCGAGCATCCCATCCTCAAAGACAACCCCGCGATCCGCGATCTCGGGGTGATCGCCTACGCCGGTGTGCCGCTGATCACCCCCAGCGGAAACGTGCTCGGCACCCTGTGCGCGATCGACCATCAACCCCGGCACTGGACTACCGAACAGGTTGAGATCCTCAGCAACCTCGCCGGATCGGTCCTCAGCGAAATCCAACTCCACGCCGGGCAACACAACCAGGGCTAGGAGCGCCACGAGACTCCCACGAGGCGGCGCCTGCTCCAGAACCGTCGAACGCGAGGAACTGCAGTCACGACGAGGCTGCCGCAGAGGCGGCGACAGGTCACGTCTCGCAGACGCCCCGGCAATCTCGAGAGGACCGTCAGGCCCTCACCGGCGGCATCCAGAGAATCCTCGCCCGTGAGCCCGAGTCTGCTTCGCCGGACCCGCAGACTGCCGCCAGCCTCGTCATGGCCACCTTCGACGGTGTGATCATCCAGTGGCTGCTCGCGCCTGAACAGATCCCCAGCGGTCGGGTGATCGCCGACACCCTCAAGTGCGCGGCGGCTCTGGCCACGGTCAGCGCTAGGTGGATCGACGCTGTCTGATCCCGCTGCGGCTGTCGATGATCGTGGTGTCAGTGGTGCAGTAGCCGGCCGACCGCGCCCATCAGCTCGTCGACCTGTTGCTCAGGGTCGCTGGGCGCGCGGCTCTTGCCCTGCATGCAGTGCCGCGCGTGATCGTCGAGCAGGCCGAGGGAGATCTTGTCCAGCGCCGCTTGGATCGCCGAGATCTGAGTCAGGACGTCGATGCAATAGCGCTCGCTCTCGACCATCCCGGAGACGCCGCGCACCTGCCCTTCGACTCGCGCGAGGCGCTTGAGTAGCTGCTCCTTGGTGGCCGAGTAGCCACGGCTTGGCGTAGTCGTGGTGGATTCTGGTTTCGCCATACCTGCCAGTATACCCCCGCCCGGTATAGTGCGTTGGGTGGACGCCGTTCTCGACGAGCTCGTGAAAGGTCTCAAGCAGTCCTTGCTGATGGCCTACGCGGTGTGGTGGGCGCTGGTCTTCGGCTTTCTGATCTCGGCGATCGTCCAAGCCTGGGTCCCGCGCCAGAAGATCGAGAACGCCCTGTCCGGCAGCGGTGCGCGACCGATCGCACTCGCCACTGGACTCGGCGCCGCTTCGTCCTCCTGCTCCTACGCGGCGATCGCGATCGCCAAATCGCTGTTCCAGAAAGGTGCCTCGGCCGCTTCCGCGCTCGCCTTTCAGTTCGCGTCGACCAACCTGGTGTGGGAGCTCGGGCTTGTCCTGTGGGTGCTGATCGGCTGGCAGTTCACGCTCGCGGAATACGTCGGCGGGATCGTGATGATCGTGATCATGACCATCATCCTGCGGCTGTTCGTCTCCCCGCAGCTCGAGGAAGTCGCCCGCCGCAACGCCCAAGCGGCCGACCCCGGCCATCAACACGACATGGCGGCCACTGAGCAGCTGAGCTGGCGTGAGCGGATCACCCGCGCGGACTCGTGGTCAGACGTCGCGCACAACTTTCGCGGGGACTGGCAGATGCTCTACAAGGAGATCACGATCGGGTTCTTTCTTGCCGGGTTCATCGGCCTGCTCGGCAACGGGTTCTTCAACGCCCTGTTCATCAGGCACGCCGCCGCGCTGCCCCGAACGATCGAGAACGTGATCCTCGGACCGATCGTCGCGGTGCTCAGCTTCGTCTGCTCGGTCGGCAACGTCCCCCTCGCCGCCGTGCTGTGGTCAGGCGGGATCTCCTTCGGCGGCGTGGTCGCGTTCCTCTTCGCCGACCTGATCGTGCTCCCGATCATCGTCGCCTACCGCAAGTACTACGGCACCCAGTTCGCACTCCGGATCACCGCGCTGATGTTCGTCACGATGGTGATCGCCGCGCTGATCATCAACGCCGTCTTCGGCGGCCTCGGCCTGATCCCGACCGGGGCAAGGCCCAGCCGCGGTGACATCTTCGGCTCCATCCACCTGGACTACAAGCTCGCGCTGAACATCCTCGGCACGCTCATCTTCGCCGCCCTGATGTACCTGACCGCGCGTCGCGGCGTGACCGACCCCGTCTGCGGAATGAAGGTCGACCGCGCCAAAGCCGTCCGCAAAGACCTCGCCGGTGAGACCTACTACTTCTGCTCTGAGCACTGCCTGCACGCCTTCGAAGCCGCCCCTGACACGTACGCGCGCTGGAACGCAGCCGCCGCGCACGCGCCCGCCGCTCAGGCCCACCACCAGACCGAGCACAGAGGGAAATCGCGATGACCGAACGTGGCCGGGCGCTTCACGCCACCGCCGACCAGCAGATCGCTGGGCTCATCGACCTCCTGTCGAGGTTGGACGAGGCCGTACTGCATCTGCCGTGCTCCGGCCGCGAGAAGCTCGGCGACGGGACCGTCGCCGCGTGCGCCCGGCACACGGCCGACAACTATCGGCGGATCGCGGCGTTCGTCCCGACCAGCAGCCGGATGTCGGGGTCGCAGGTTCGCACCGCGCACAGCGGTCATCGCATCCCTCGGTTGCTCCGCGCCGATGGCCACGGACCCGCAGACAACGGCGAACACCGACCGGGGGCCGGCCAACACGACGGCTCGTACTCGGCGGACAACATTGATCTGAATGCAGTGGTCATACAGCTCACGGCCACGCGCGACACACTCCGTCACCTTGCCGAGCTCACGGACCGCGAGTTGGACGCGATCCCACCGAGAGACAGCTTTAGATTCTGCGACGGGCAACGCACCCTGGAACAGGTCCTTGCGGGCCTGCTGAAGCATCAGCGACACCAGGTCGACGCCCTCGCAGACGCCACTCGTTGACCAGCTGGGACCCCCGCTCTGCGCGAGGGTCCGCGTCGGTGGTCCGCTAGCGCGCACTCGGCGATACTGGCGTGATGGGGTTCTATGGCGACCAGGTCGTTCCTCGCGTTACTGACTTGTTCATGAGCCGCGGTGAGCTCACTCCGATCCGCGCTCGCGTCGCCGCATCGCTCGACGGCGACGTGCTCGAGGTCGGATTCGGCTCGGGACTGAACGTCCCCCACTACCCCGCTGCCGTCAACCACGTCCAAGCGGTCGATCCGGCGACCGTAGGGCGAAAGCTGGCGGCCAAGCGGGTGGCCTCCAGTGACGTACCGGTGGACTACATCGATCTCGACGGGCAAGCCCTGTCGCTGCCGTCAGCCAGCGTCGACCACGTGCTCACGACGTGGACGCTGTGTAGCATCCCCGACGTCGATCGCGCGCTCAGCGAGATCCGGCGAGTGCTTCGCCCCGGTGGCTTGTTTCACTTCGTCGAGCACGGCCGTTCACCCGACTCTGAGGTCGCCGGCTGGCAGGACCGGCTGACCCCTCTGCAACGTCGGGTCGCGGGAGGGTGTCACCTCAACCGTCCGATAGACCGGCTGGTCCTCAACTCCGGACTCGAGCTCATCCAGCTGGAGAATTACTACGCGAAGGGCCCCCGCGCGTTCGGCTACATGTTCGAAGGTGTCGCCACCAAGCCCTGAGTCCTGAGTTCCGCGTCAGCAGCTGCCGGCGTCGCCGACCGCCCGCGGACGGAATTGCATCGCTGTCGCTTTCCTGCCCCTTCGCCCAGGTGCTCGTCGACACCGAGAACAACTGCCACGCCACTGGCCGCCACCTCGAAGCGCTCCTGCACGACCACCGATTGGGGTGAAATCACCATCTTGGGTTCGGCGCTGAACTGGGGGCTGCGAAGGGTGGCATGAAGAGTGACCGGTGGCCCCCGGGTAACTCCGTCGCGATCAGCGCGCGGCGGAGTTACCAGCGACCATCCCACACGACTGGCTCGCTGGCCGGGGACAAACGGACGGTCTCGTCGTCTAGGGCTCAAGCACGATCCGAGCAGCGACCCGACCGGCCTCGACGTCAGCGATCGCCTCGTTGACCTCATCAAGCGGTCGCGTTTCGCGGATCACGCGGGTCTTGCCTGCCGCGTGCAGCTCGAACACCTCGCGCAGATCTTTGCGGGTGCCGACGATCGAGCCGACGATCGTGATCCCGTTGAGCACGGTTTCAAAGATCGGGAGCTTGACCTCATTGTCGGCCGGCAGCGCGACGAACACGAGTGTCCCACCCCGCCGCAGTGACCCGTAGGCCTGCTCAAACGCCCGCGGGGAGACGGCCAGCGCGATCGCCTGGTCGACACCGCCGAGTCGTTGGATCGCCTCAACCGGGTCTTCCTTGGCAGCATTGATGGTGAACTCGGCGCCGAGCTCACGCGCAAGCTCGAGCTTCTCATCGATCACGTCGACCGCCACGACGCGGCCTCCTGCGATTGCCGCGTACTGGATCGCGAGGTGTCCCAGACCCCCGACTCCGAACACAGCAACGAAATCCGATGAGCGGGTGCCGGCCACTTTGACCGCTTTGTAGGTTGTCACGCCGGCGCAGGTCAGCGGCGCGGCGTCAAACGAGTCGACTCCCTCGGGGACCTTGACGACGTATTTGGCGTAGGCGGTGGCGTACTCGCCGAAGCCGCCGTCGATCGTGTAGCCCATCATCTCCTGCACCAGGCACAGCGTCTCGCGGCCCGACACGCAGTAGTCACAGCTACCGCAGGCGTAGCCCAGCCAGGGCATCGCGACGCGATCACCGACTGCGACCTCGGTCACGCCGAACCCGAGTTGGGTGACCAGACCGACGCCCTCGTGACCGGGGATGAACGGCGGGGAGGGCTTGATGGGCCAGTCCCCGTGGGCGGCGTGAATGTCGGTGTGGCACAGGCCGCACGCCTCGACCTTGACGCGGACTTGTCCCGGAGCCAGCTTCGGCACCGGAACCTGCTCGACCGTCAGGGGACTCCCGAACGCATGGACGACCGCGGCACGGTAGCTCGTGGTTGAGGCCGCTGACCTCGGGGTCTCGGGGATGGCAATCGTCGACATGGTTCTCACAGCTCCCTCTAGGTGATGAACGACCGTCAGGCCGCTCGGGGTTGAGTGGGGCGACGCGGGGTTCCGCGCGTCACAAGCACGACGATCAGCGCGAGGAGAGCAAGTGAGCCGAGCACGATCGCGACGATCCCGCCGGTGCCCAAGCCGCCGCTCCCGGCGGCCTGATGTGCTCCGTACCCGCCGCCCATCATGGACGAGCTGTAGGCGCCGCCCGGATGCGCCGAGCCGTAGCTCGCGCCCATCTCAGACGTGCCCATCATGCCCATCATCGTTCCGAACGCGACCGGTCCGTTGCCGGTGGCGCAACCGCCGAGGCGCATGCCCATGAACCGGTAGGCGCTTTGCTCACCGCTAGCACCCGTGGTCGCCAGCATCTGAGCATTCATCGCGTCATACCCCGCGGTCGACCCCATCAGCCGAGCCATGTCATAGCGCCCCATCAGCGCGAGGTCGCCCGAACTGAGCTTGCTGCAGCTCGTCTGACCACTCTGGACCTGACCGAGCAGCGCCGCGCCCTGCTGTTCAGCGCTCACTGCCGCCCAGGCCGGCGCGGCGGTCAGCGACACAAGCGCGATCGACATGGCAGCGACGAGAATCAGGCGCTGCGCAAGCGGCCAGCGGGGAAGTCGAAGAAGTGGTGTGGTCGAGGTGTTCCTCTCGAGGAAGTTGGCGTGTCGGCACTGGATTCTCATGTCCAACTGACGGTACGACGCCTTTGTCGCACGCCAACGGGGGGCGGCCGCCGACTCGCTGCGCGTAATTACTTACCGACGGCGGCGGGCGGATCACGCAGCCAGACGCGGTGTCCGTGCACCGTGCAGAAGGCGGGCACTACCGGATCGCGACCGGCGAGGCGATGATCGGCGGTGACGGCGTGAACGCGCGCAGCGCTGGACGAGCCGCCATCGACTCGGGGGGCTACGACCCACCTTCAGACTGAGCTGCTACGCGTACGCGGATCGGCAACTACCGACGGCGCGGAACTATCGCAGCGATAGGGGCTCGTCGGGGTGGGGACCGGGCACTGCGCCCGATCCCCACCGGTTGCCTGACGCCTGGAGACGAGGCTCAGTGAGAGCTGCCCACGGGCACTAACGGCGCTGGCAACTCAACGGACTCCGTTTCCCCTACGACGGTGTCGGCTGATGGCGCCGCCACCACTTCCGGAGGTGGGAGAGGAGACCCGCTCCTAGCTGCTGCCCGATCCGACGCGGTGGCCACCACCCCGGCTGCCGGCGGGGGAAGAGGAGACCCACTTCCATTTACGGGCGCGTCAGACGCCATGGCCACCACCGGCACGACCGGCATGTCAAGCGGGGCGGACCCGTTCTCGCCGGCGGCGGGGTGGTTGTGCGCACCGAACTCAGCGACCCAATGCCACCAGCTCACTCGCTGCTCGATCCAAAAGTCGGCGCTGTAGCGGCTCGCGCCGAACTGCAGGCTCCCTACCAGCAGTGAGGCTGCGACGACCGCATACATCACGGCCGCACCAATATCGGTCGAAGCCCCGTTGTACGGGCCGCCGAAACCCTCCGCGACCCCCCAGATAAACAGCGCCGAGACAATCGTCACGATGTAGGTCGTCTTCCGCGCGAAGCCGAAGATCAGCGCTAGCGCGATCACGGTCTCAAGCACCGCAATCCCGTAGGCCCAAAAATCCGGGTGAGCTTTAACGGTGCCGACCCAGATGTTGAACCACCAGTGCAGCCACGCCGGCTGTCCAGCCGCCGCTCCCTGCGCCATCCCGACGATCCCTTTGTGGAAATCCGGAAGCCACTTGAACACGGCATCCACCAGCCAGATCAGCCCAAAGCCGATCCGCACTGCGCTCTTCGGCCAGCCAGGCACCGGGGCGTTCTTCCCGACCAGACGATTTCGATTGACAAAAACTGTGCTCACCGCTCCTCCTCGGCTCACGGACAGAAACTCTTATCTTCGGAGAAGAATCGCTTTACTCGTCATCCCGGGCATCGGGGCAATCAGGCAAGGCCGCCGCGGTTAACTACGTGCTTAACAGCACGAACTTCGGCGGCCGCGTGGGCGTGGTGATCGGCGTCCGCCTGCACAACGCGCGAGCAGGTAGCTGTCTGTCGAGAGGACACCGCTGCGTTGTCGCCGCTCCCGCCGCCGGATCGTCGCTGCCATACGGACTGATCGATGCGAGAAGTCGGACCGACGGCGCCGACGCCGTCGAGGTGCCTGGTGTTGTGTGCGAGCGGCATCTGCCGTAGGAGTGGAGTCCGGCGACTCGACCGGGAGCGCGACGCCACGTGGATGCTGGCGCGCTAGGATCTGTGATGCGGGCTTCAGCATTTGCTCAGTGTGAGCGTCACCGCAGTCGTTGCCTAGCCGCGCCTCCGCGTTTCGGCGTAACCGACCTCGGAGGGAAGCATCGCTTCAGGAACCGTCAAGTGGTTCAGCGACCACAGACGCAGAGATAGGGACGGGAGGCGTCAATCGCCGCCCCCGTACGCCGCGAATAAAGGACGTACCGCATGGCCTCCAGCGGAAAGAAAAAGACCACGATGGCGAAGCTCATGCGTGAAACCAGGCTGCGAGAGCGCCGGGCGACCAAGCAGGCACGGAAGGACGGCAGGAGGCGCGATGCGTTGAGTGCCGCGGACCAGTCGGCCGATACCTCGACCGAGAGCGCACTGGCTGCGCACGTCGACGGGCAGTCCGTCGACTCCGGCGTTGGCATGAGCGACTGAGCCATCGTCATGTGCCGCGCGGAGCGGCAGTAGCGAGGGTCGGCGTCCGGACCTGGTGCGATGAGTTCTTCAGCTGTCGTCGGTCTACGTTGTGTGTCGTCAGACCAACGCGAGAGGAACGAGCCATGAGCCTGCCGGAGATCGTTAGCCGCGAGGAGTGGGTCCACGCTCGTGTCGCGCTGCTCGAGCGTGAGAAGGCCCTGACCAAGGCCCGCGACGAGCTCGCTGCGCAGCGCCGTCGACTGCCGATGGTCGAGGTCATCGAGGACTATGGGTTCACCGCGGCCGACGGCAGGTCGCGGACACTGCTGGGCCTGTTCGAGGGTCGCCGTCAGTTGATCGTCGATCACTACATGTTCGATCCCGACTGGGAGGACGGGTGCATGAGCTGCGCCGGCCGGGTTGACCAGTACGGGAACACGAACCACCTGCACGAACGCGACACGACGATCGTCGTCGTCTCCCGCGCGCCGATCGAGAAGATCGAGCGCTGGAAGCGCAAGATGGGCTGGACGTTTCCCTGGTACTCGAGTCACGGCAGTCGGTTCAATTTCGACTACGGCGTGTCGTTTGACGACACGATCGACGATCCCCAATACAACTACCGTTCCGCCGTCGAATGGAAGGTGCACGGCCTACCGGAGCTCCCGACGGAGCTACACGGAACCAGTGTGTTTCTTCGCGCCGGAGATCGCGTCTTTCACACCTACTCAACCTACGGGCGCGGCACCGAACAGGTGGGTGGCACGCACTACTACCTCGACATGACGGCCTTGGGCCGCCAGGAGGACTGGGAGCAGCCCGAGGGTCGCGCCGAGTCGCTCGGGCCGCGCGCCGACCAGGAGGGAGCGGGAGCCGCGCCCTGAGTCGGGTCGCAACGAGCGCCGAAAGCCGAGCGTGGGCAGACGGCGCGTGCGGATACGACCAACGGGTCCCGATAGAGTCGTCCTGGCCACCACGACCGAGGGGAGATCAATGGCCGTTGCCGTCGTCATTGAGTGTAAGGGCGCCACGCTGGATCAGTACGACCAGGTGCTGGCGAAGATGGGGCGCACGCCCGGCGGACACAGCGCCCCGGGCAGCCTGTTTCACTGGGTCACCGCGACCGAGGATGGGATCCGGGTCACCGACGTGTGGCAGACGCGCGAGGAGTTCGAGGCGTTCGCCGCGGAGCAGATCGGCCCGTTCAGCGCGGAGGTCGGGTTCCCGGCGCCGCCGGAGATCACGTTCTACGACGTCCACAACTATGACTCCGCCGACGGGCCGGCCTGACCGCTGAGATTGGCGCTAGGCGCGCGAGGCGGCTCGCCGGGTCGCCCCGCGCGGCGCTGCACGCGCTCTCCTGCCTGCGCGAAGGAGGATCTCATGCGGGATGACCGTCCGAATGCGAGCGACGATGCGCCGTTGATGACGTTCGCGCGGGCGATCGCGCAGGGTGATCAGGCGCGCGTGTCGGGGTTGCTCGCAGCTGGGCCGGAGCTCGCGCTGACACGCCTCGCGGTCGGCGCGACGAGGCGCGGCGGCGAGAGGTATTTCCTCGACGAGATCGACCACCACGTGTACGCCGGCGACACCGCGCTGCACGTCGCCGCGGCAGCCTACGAAGCCGACCTCGTGCGCGAGTTGGTCACCGCTGGCGCGATCGTCGCGGCGGCTAATCGCCGCGGCGCCGAGCCGCTCCACTACGCGGTCGACGGCAGCCCAGGTTCCGCGAGATGGAATCCGGTCGCCCAAACGGCGACGGTTTTATGCCTGGTCGAGCTCGGCGCTGACCCGAACGCCGTGGACAAGAACGGGACGACTCCATTGCACCGTGCTGTGCGCAACCGATGCGCTGGCGCCGTCAAGGCGCTGCTCGACGTGGGCGCGGATCGTGAGGCCATCAACGGGAGCGGATCCACGGCGATACAGCTCGCGATTTGGACCACCGGCCGCGGCGGAACCGGATCGGCTGACGCGCGCGCACAACAACTGGAGATCCTTCGATTTCTTCAAGCACCCGGAATGCTGAAGAGCTTCGAGAATGGCCAGCGGGACGCTCGCAGATGCGGTAGCGTCGCGACATGGAGGCCGAGGGCCTGAAGGAGATGTATCGGCGGTGGCTACTCGAGGTATGGGGCGCCGGCCACTACGAGGTTGACGACGAGCTGATCCACTTCGATCTGGTCGATCACAACCGCTACGAAGGGCAGCCCGACGGCAGGGCGGGGGACGTATGGGCTGCGCAGATGGTTCGGCGCGCGTTTCCCGACTTGCACTTCGTCCCCAACCTCGTGATATCGGATGGCGAGTACGTGGTCGGTCGCTGGACGATGACTGGGACCAACACCGGAAGCATCGACTTGTTCGGCCTGCCACCGACGGGCCGTCCGGTGACGATGACCGGACAGGAAGTGTTTCGCGCCGAAGGTGAACAATTCGTCGAGGTGTGGCATCAGGAGGACCTGCCCGGCATGCTCACCCAGCTTGGACTGCAGCCACCCCCGGTTCTGATGCGGCTCGCAGCGCGCCAGAGCGCTTGGCGATATCGGCGCGCACACAACCGATAAACGAGGAGGGGCAATATGCCAGCGGAAGACAACCTTGCCACGATCAAGGTGATCTATGAAGCATTCGGCACCGGAGACGTTGAGACGATCCTCGACGCCGTGGCCGATGACGTCGACTGGGCGGTCGATGCCGAGCCGGTCGCGCCCTGGTATGGACAGCGGCACGGCAAGGACGGCGTCGCGAGCTTCTTCGCCGACATCGCCGGCTCGACGGAGGTCCAAGACTTCGCTGTGGAGGGCATGGGCGCCAGCGACAACGAGGTCTTCGCGTTCCTGCGCTTCGCCGTTCGGATGAAGGCCACCGGCCGTGAGGCGTCGTTTCACCTGCACCACTACTTCCGGTTCGGCAGCGACGGCAAGGTGGAGTACTACCGAGGGTCAGAGGACTCAGCGCAGGTGGCACGGGCGATAGCTGGCTAAAGGGGATGTCTCGCCAACCCCGCCGCGCTCATCAGAGAGGTGCATCGAACACGGCTCAAGGCTGTGGCACCGAAACGAACGGGGCGTCGGCGAGGCGCGGAGTGCGTCCGCGACGGCTACGCCATCCGACAGACGAGCCACGATCTGTAGTTCGGCGAGCAGGAGGCCGTGTTTCCTGCTGAGCAGTCGGGCGCCGGCCCGCGAGAGCGGGACCGCTTGACGAACCGTTGCTCTCGACCCTGCTCAGTGCTGGCCGAGGAACACGACATACGTCATGGCTCGATGGGACGGCTGCGGTGGCGCGTGGCTCAGTCGGGTAAATTCGGCCAGGCCAGCTGTCGTCCAGTGGGCGCTCAGCAGCTGCCTCAAGCCCTTGGGCTCGTGATCGACGATCTCAGTGAACGCTGCGCGGGGCGTAGCACTGTCCTTCACAGCGGGCACGCCAGGCGGCGGTGGGGTGAACGGCCCTACTCCTTCGTAGACGTACCAACTGCAACCCCCGTGCCCGGCGGGGCACTCTCGGTGCGAGCCAGTAAAGACGTTGCTCTCGCATGCTCCCGTGACGACCTTCGCTTGGGCGCACTTCCACTCCGAGCGCGCCTGAGCGTTAAAAGATGCCGTGAACCGGACAGGGGCGCGATGTGCACGCTTCCGCGCGAAGTTGATCAAGCAGGCGAAGGCATGAGCCGCGACGGCTGAACGGGTCGAACTGTCGCCGCGGCAGTGGCCAGCTGGCGCAACGTAGCGGCGCGCCGCTTTTGTGTTCGGATTCGCGAGGTAGTTGGGAGCCGCCGCCAACGCGTACGCGGGCAGAACCCCTCCGACCAGAACGACCAAAACTGCGATTGCTCGCTTCACTTGCTCCCCCCTGCGCCTGTGGCTCGACGATTCTCCCCGCGATTCACTCCGCGCGCCAGTATACCGAGGCTCTGCAAGGTGCCGTCAAGGGCGCAGGCGGGACGAGTCTCGCGCGTGTCCGATTGGCGTCGTGTTGGTGTGGTCACACCGGCGCGTGGAACATGCCTCACTGACGACGTGCGCCGGCGCGGTCGGAGGGGCGGGTCACGCTGTTGCTCGCGGACCTGTCCGCGGTCTCGGAGGCGCTTGCCCGCGCAATTGTCCTGCAAATGAGCCATTCGTAATGAAGGGGTCCTCGGTTCGATTCCGGGCGGCTCCGAGCAACCGCTGGATGCCGCGCGTTTTTTTGGACTGAGCCGAGTCGTGCGCGCGCGGACGAGACCCGCCTTGCCGCTCACTCTGGGTTGCTCACGCTGCCGCGCATCGGCTGGGTGTCGTTCCCACGTGACGTTTGAAGACGCGGTTGAGGTGGGCCTGGTCATAGAAGCCGCAGTCCAGCGCGACGGTCGCGGGGGGCGCACCGCTTCGCAGGTCGTGTTTGGCTCTCTCGATCCGGAGCTGGTGCTGGTAGACGGACGGCGGCATGCCCAGTTGGGCGTGAAATGTCCGTGAGAGCCGGTGGGGAATGAGACCGGCTTGGCTAGCGAGCTGTCTGAGCGACACTGGTTGGTCCCAGTGGTCGTGCAGGTAGTCGCGGGCCCGTCGCACGGCGACGTGCTGAGCTTCGTGGCGGTGTCCAGATGGCGCGTAGTCGGTGATCAGCGGCTGGAGTGCGCTCACGGCGGCGGCGAGGGTTTCGTCGGTCTCGAGCACCATGCCCGCGTGGGCGAGCAGCTGATGCATGCGGCCGAGCGCGCGGATGATCGGCTGGTGGTGGACGACGACGTCGGGGCGAGTGGGTGGTCGATCGGGATCGACGCCGAGATATGTCGCTACCGCATCTGGATCGATGTAGAGGACCTTGTAGGTGTAGCCACTCGGAGCTGCGCTTTCCCCGGTGTGGGGTCGTCCGGGGCCGATCACGAACGCGCTGCCGGCGGGTGCGATGTACCGCTCCGCTTCGAGCTGGAAGGTCGCCGCGCCGGCCTCGACGAGCGCGACCGTCAGCGTTTCGTGGCAATGCAGCGCGTAGCGGTGGCCGATGAACGTGGCGTGGAGCGCTTCGATGCCCGGAAGCTCATTGACGCGCAAAAAGCGCGCGACCTCCGATCGCTGACTGCGTTGGTCAGCGGCAATCCTGTCCAAGACAGCCTCATGATGATCTGTCATCGTCGGCTTCATGGAGCGCTTGGAGATCGTCAACCTCGCACAGCCTACGGAGATCCGGGAGTTCTCGCACGGGCGCCTTGAGGTGTTTGAGATCGCCGGTCAGGTCATTGGGCGAGCCTCGTATAACCCGGGCTGGCGATGGTCTGAGCACGTGGGCCCCCTGGTCGGGACCGACCTGTGCCAAGTCGATCATCTCGGCCTGGTGATCAGCGGCCGGTGCGCGGCCAAGATGGCCGACGGCACCGAAACCACGCTGAGCCCCGGCGACCTGTTCGCGATCCCGCCCGGCCACGACAGCTGGGTCGTCGGCGACGAGCCCTACGTCTCACTTCACTTCAGCGGAGCCGACACCTACGCCGCGGGCAAATCGACCTGATCGTGCACAGCACGCCGCTCCCCGACCCCGCCTTGTCCGATCCCAGAGCATTTACCCTGGCCGAGACCCCCGTTCAGAGCGATCTGAGCTCGCTGGTGAGAGTCCGCCGCGGACACCGGGATGTGCCCCGACCGACCTGACCTTGGAGCGTGCGGCGCCGCATCGCCAGAGCTGCCGGTGCGGTCAGGTGACGAGGGCGAACGTGACCTCGATAGTCGCGGCGATCTCCTGCTCCCCAGACTCGATCGGCATATCGCCGCCGGCTGAGGCGGCCATCGCCCTGTACTTGCCGCGACCGCGGCCGCTGGCCATACCAGAACCAGGTTCTGCGAGTCTGATCAACGCGCCGAGTCGAGCGCCGACTCCCTCCGCGTATGCCTGTGCCTTGCGCCGGCCGTCGGCGGCGGCTTGGCGGGCCGCCTCGAGCCGGATCGGATTTGCCGCGGCGATCTGCCAGTGAGGCCCGTCAACGCGCGCGTCGAGTTCGGTGGCGACGCTGTTCACCAGACGGCCGATTGAGTCGAGGTCCGTGAGGCGCACCGCGACCGCGGAGGCGGCGCGATGCCCCAGCGATCGACGCCCGTCCGCGGTGTGATCGAACTCCTCGCGGACGCTCACTCCGGTGGTGGATCGATCTGAGGAGGCGATCGCGAGCTCGTCGAGCAGCGAAGCGAGCGCCAGGCTGCGCCTCGCGACGTCCTCCAACGCCAGGCCTGGACTCTCCTTCAGCGCAGTCAAAGACACGATCACCAGCGCTTCATCAGGCTCAGCTCTCAGAACCGCCTCGCCCACGACTGAGACTGTCGGCGTCGCACCCAACCCGGGGTCGGTCTCAGCGGACGGCATCCGCGACATCCTGCCACGGTCCGACCGTCGCGGCAGCGATCCACGCTGCGCAACCCGAGCGCGTCGAGCAGCGCGAACTGGCGGCGGCGATCAGGTCGTACTGATCGGCTGGCCCGACGCTCCTTAGACTTGCCCCGTGGCGGGTGAACCTCGGAGCCGGCGGCGCCGTAGCACCGGCGTGACGAGTGGCCGGCGCAATGGCGCCCCGCGCGAGTCCGCCCGCGCCGACCAAGAGCCCCCGGTCCCAGCGACGGGCGACATCGTTGCCCAGTTGCGCAGCCTCCTGCCGGCTCTGGCTCCCGCCGAGCGACGTGTCGGCAAGGTGATCGTCTCGGACCCGGGCGTCAGCGACGAGACGACGTTCCGCTCGGGTGCGATGGCCAGCCGGATCGCCGCGCTGGTCGTCGTCGACTGCCTGTTCGTCGGGGTCGCGACGCGACGGTGGTCGCCCGCTACCGAGGCGATCCTGCGGACCAACCAGGCGATCTCGTCTCGGCGTCAGTCTCGCCGTGGTCGCCGCTGACCGCCTCACGCGGGCGACGTCCGACGCCGACCCCGTTGCTGCGCGGCACCGTCGCCACCGGCGACGCGCTCCGGCCGGACGCGTGGGTCGCGCTGCGCGATGAACTGATCGCGGGCGTCGGCGAGGGCCCGGCGCCCCGCCGGGTTCGGCGCGCCGCGAGGCAGCCACCGCTTCGTATCTGCTCGCGCGACGGTCCGGTGGTCATGCGGGCTGGTCGCTGATCGCGTTGATCAGATATGCGGCGGCGACATCGGCCAGTGTCTGTGCGGTGGCCATCGATTCCTCAGATAGCTCACCGGGGCGGTCGCGATATAAGTCAAGCGCCCC
>Ga0302325_10005460_pt1 | contig 28865 bp, 42 predicted proteins | sample Palsa_T0_2_FD_201948 | JGI IMG/M metagenome (GOLD analysis project Ga0302325, IMG submission 201948) | Peat permafrost microbial communities from Stordalen Mire near Abisko, Sweden - Palsa_T0_2 | ecosystem: Environmental > Terrestrial > Soil > Palsa > Peat permafrost | place: Sweden: Abisko...
AGGCACCGAGATGGTGATGCCGGGCGACAACGTGGGTTTGGTGGTGGAGTTGATTACGCCGGTTGCCATGGACAAGGGATTGCGGTTTGCGATCCGCGAAGGCGGCCGGACGGTGGGCGCGGGAACGGTTACGGAGATCTTGGAATAGGATGGCCCTGCAAGAACGCATTCGCATCCGCCTGAAGGCGTACGATCACCGCATCCTGGACCAATCGACCAGCGAGATTGCCGAAACGGCCAAGCGGACCGGGGCCAAGACATCGGGACCGATTCCGCTGCCGACCATCAAGAATCGCTACACCGTGCTGCGTTCGCCGCACGTGGATAAAAAGTCGCGCGAGCAGTTCGAAATCCGGACGCACAAGCGGCTGCTCGATATCCTCGAGCCGACCCAGGATACGGTGGACGCGCTGATGAAGCTGGATCTGCCGGCGGGTGTGGACGTCGAGATTAAGGCATTCGGACGGGGGAAATAGAATTCGGAATTCGGAGATAAGGATTCAGAATTTCTAAGAGGTATTCATGAGCCCAGGGATTTTAGGCAAAAAGATCGGGATGAGCCAGGTGTTCCGCGCCGACGGCCAGGTGGTTCCCGTCACGTTGTTGAAGGCGGGACCTTGCGTGGTGGTGCAGCGCAAAACGCCGAACACCGACGGCTACGATGCGGTGCAGCTTGGATTGGTGGAATTCGCCAAGGCTTCACACGCTACCAAGCCGATGGCGGGCCACTTGAAAAAAGCCAGCGCCGACGGCGTGAAGTTTCTGCGCGAGGTTCGCATGCGGCCGGGCGACGACGACCTGAAACAGGGCGATCGCGTCCTGGTGGATCAGTTCAAGCCCGCCGACAAGGTGGACGTGATCGGCGTCAGCAAGGGCCGCGGCTTTACTAGCATCATTAAGCGGCATCATTTCAAGGGCGGTCCGGGCAGCCATGGATCGATGTTCAATCGCGCGCCCGGCTCCATCGGGGCGTCGAGCTTTCCGTCGCGCGTTTTCCCTGGAACCCGCATGGCCGGACACTCTGGAGATCAGCAAGTAACGATACGCAATCTGGAAGTGGTGGACGTGATGGCCGAGGACAACGTGCTGGTGATCAAAGGCGCGGTGCCCGGTCCCAACGGCGGCTATGTGCTGGTGAGAAGGGCCAAAAGGTAAGCGCCATGCCAAGTGTAGAGGTGGTGGATTTAAATAACGCGGTGGTCGGGACCGTCGAATTGTCCGACGAAGTATTCGGCGCGCCGTTGAACAAAGACCTGCTGTATGAGGCGGTGCGGCATTCGCAAGCCGTGCGCCGTGGCGGGAACGCTAAGACAAAGACGCGCCACGAAGTGTCGGGTTCGGGCAAGAAGCTGTGGCGGCAGAAAGGCACAGGCCGCGCGCGCATGGGCTCCATACGGTCGCCCCTGTGGAGGCATGGCGGAACGACGCACGGTCCGCAACCGCGCGATTACAGCTATAAGCTGCCGCGCAAGATGCTGCTGGGCGCGCTGCGGTCGGCGTTGTCGGCCAAGCTGCGGGACGGCGAGCTGCGCGTGGTGCGGGATTTTTCGCTGGCGGATCACAAGACCAAAGCGATGCGCGCGGTGCTGGATGTTTTGGGCGCGCCTAAAACCGTTCTGGTGGTGGATAACGGCGAGAACCGCAATCTGGCTTTGAGCGCCCGGAACCTGGAAGGCGTGACGCTGGTTTCGACCAAAGAAGTGGACGTCTATTCTCTGCTGGGCCACGCCGGAGTGCTGCTTTCCCAAGCGGCGGCGCAGAAGCTTTCGGAGGCGCTCGGAAAATGACGATTTACGAAGTGATCAAACGGCCCATCGTGACCGAAAAGGGCGTCGCCAAGAAGGACGGGGAGCGGACGCTGTGCTTTGAGGTTGCCCCGGATGCCAATAAGACTTTGGTGAAAGCCGCCGTGGAGCAGCTTTTTAAAGTGAAAGTGGCCGACGTGCGCACAGTCAACAATGTCGGCAAGCTGCGGAGGCGGGGCAAGTTTTCGGGCTACCGCTCGGATTGGAAGAAGGCGTACGTGCGGCTGAAGCCGGGGCAAAAAGTTCCCGAATACGCGGAAATTTAGTCAGGAGAAATAAAGCCATGCCGATGAAAAGCTACAATCCCACCACGCCGTCGCGGCGCTTCATGAGCGTTGTTTCCCGCGACGAGATCACCAAGCAGACTCCCGAGAAGTCGCTGGTGGTTGGGAAAAAGCGGACCGGCGGGCGCAACAGCGAAGGCCTGGTTTCGTCGCGTTTCCGCGGCGGCGGCGCCAAGCAGGCTTATCGGGCCATCGATTTCAAGCGCGATAAGTTTGGAATTCCCGCCAAGGTTGCGGCCATCGAGTACGATCCGAACCGGACGGCGCGCATCGCGCTGCTCAATTACGCCGACGGCGAGAAGCGCTACATCGTTTGCCCAGTTGGTCTCGAAGTGGGACGCACCGTGACGTCGGGCGCCGAGGCCGACATCTTGGTCGGGAACGCGCTGCCGCTGAAGAACATCCCGGCCGGCACCGTGGTGCACAATATCGAGCTGCGTCCGGGCAAGGGCGCGCAAATGGCGCGCTCGGCCGGCGCGCAGGCGCAGTTGGTTTCGCGCGAGGGCGGGATCGCGCTGCTGAAGCTGCCTTCGGGTGAAATTCGCCGGGTGCAAGTGGAATGCATGGCCACCATCGGGCAGGTGGGCAACGTGGAGCATGAAAACGAATCGCACGGCAAGGCGGGCAAGACGCGCTGGCTGGGCAAGCGGCCGCACAATCGGGGCGTGTCGATGAATCCGGTGGATCATCCGCATGGCGGCGGTGAAGGCAAAACGTCGGGCGGGCGGCATCCGGTGACGCCGTGGGGCCAGCCGACGCGCGGGTTCAAGACGCGCAATAACAAGCGCACCGACAAGTGGATTGTGAGCCGGAAGGCCAAGAAGCGGGGTTAGGGATTAGGGATTAGAAAAAATGAGCAGATCGCTAAAGAAGGGGCCGTTTACCGATGACCACCTGGCTAAGAAGGTGGCGGATATGAACGCTAAGAGCGAGAAGAAAGTGGTGCGGACCTGGTCGCGGCGCTCTACCATCGTTCCGGATTTCATTGGGCACACGTTGGGCGTTCATAACGGAAAGAAGTTTATTCCGGTTTATGTCACCGAAAACATGGTGGGGCACAAGCTGGGCGAGTTTTCGCCGACGCGTGTATTTAAAGGGCACTCGGTGAAGGCCGCCTCCACCGAAAAGACCGCCAAGCCGTCCTAAGGAGCGATCCAGATGCAAGCCAGAGCAGAAGCCCGATATATTCGATCGTCGCCGCAGAAGACGCGGCTGGTGGTGGACTTGATCCGCGGCCGGTCGGCCAACGAAGCGCGTATTATTTTGCGCCAGACTAACAAGCGCATGGCGCCCACCGTGCTGAAGGTGCTGGATTCGGCCATCGCCAATGCGGAGAACCGCAACAACGACGTGGATGTGGATGAGCTGGTGGTGAGCGAGGCGTATGTGAACGAAGGGCCGCGGCAGAAGCGCGTGCGCCCCGCGCCCATGGGCCGGGCCTACCGCTATCAGCGGCGCACGTCGCATATCGCGGTGGTGGTCAGCGACAAGGCGGGGGCGACCCCCGTAAAGAAGCAGGAGAGCGCATAGTGGGACAGAAAGTACATCCGTACGGCTTTCGGTTGGGCGTCACCAAGACCTGGCGATCGCGCTGGTTCGCCAAGGCCGACTACGCCAAGTTGTTGCGCGAGGATTTGGAATTGAAGGGCGCGCTGCGCGAGCGGTTGAAGTCGGCCGGCGTCAGCTCCATCGAAGTGGACCGGCCCGGCAACAAGCTGCGCGTCACCATTCGCACCTCGCGGCCCGGTATCATCATCGGACGCAAAGGCGCCGAAATCGAGAAGCTCAAAGGCGACTTGGCGAAGAAAACCAAACGCGAAGTTTTCATCGATATTCAGGAAGTACACAAGCCGGAGTTGGACGCGCAACTGGTTGCCGAATCCATCGCGCTGCAGCTTGAAAAGCGCGTCGCGTTTCGCAGAGCCATGCGGAAAGCGGTCGATTCGGCGCTGCGCTTCGGCTGCAAAGGCATCAAGGTTCGCGTCTCGGGGCGTTTGAACGGCGCGGAAATCGCGCGCAGCGAATGGTATCTGCAAGGCCAGCTTCCGCTGCACACTTTGCGCGCAGATCTGGATTACGGCTTCGCGCAGGCCTACACCACGTACGGCGTCATTGGGATCAAGTGCTGGACGTATAAGGGCGAGATTCTGGACAGCGGACGGCGGGATTCGATGCGGAACGATCCGGAGCCGCGCCGTCAGCCCTTGCGCGACCGGCGCGAGCGGCGTCCAGGAACGGCTTTTGCGCCTCCCACGCCTGAACCGAGCGGACCGGTGGTGCAGGCTGCCCCCGACCCCCTGGCCCCGCCGCGGGTCGCGCCCATTCTGCCGCCACTCGCGCCGCCGCAACCCACCTGGAAGCAGGAAGCCAAAGAAAACCCAGCCGAATCGAATGGCGCGCCGAGTAATGAGCCACCGAAGTAAGGACACATCGTCATGTTGATGCCAAAGAAGGTCAAGTACAGGAAACAGCAGCGCGGCCGCATGACCGGCAAAGCCTGGCGCGGGTCCACTCTCGCGTTCGGCGAGTTTGGTTTGAAAGCGTTGCGCTGCGGCTGGATCACGGACCGTCAGATTGAGGCGGCCCGCGTCGCCATGACGCGCTTCATCAAGCGCGGCGGCAAGGTTTGGATCCGCCTGTTTCCCGACAAGCCGATTACCAAGAAGCCGGCTGAAACCCGCATGGGTAAAGGGAAAGGCGCGCCCGAGCAGTGGGTGGCGGTAATCCGGCCGGGCAAGATCCTGTTTGAGATGGAAGGCGTTCCGAAGGCGACCGCGCAGGAAGCGTTCCGGCTGGCCGCGGGCAAGCTGCCGCTGCCGACCAAGGTAGTGAGCCGCGAGGACAATACCGGAGAGTAGCTGAGCCGCGAAATAAGGGAAAAACCGCTTGCTAACGCGCGCGGCTCGGAAGGCCGGCGGAAGAGAACGAAGGGCGGCGGAAGAGAACAACCATGAGAGCAGAAAAATTACGGGAACTCGATAGCGACGAGCTGCGCAGGCAAGTGGCGGAAATGGGCGAACAGAATTTCCGTCTTCGTTTCCAGTTGAGCATGGGGCAGAGCGACGGGTTGAAAAAGGTGCGGAACATTCGCAAGGACCGCGCGCGGATTCTCACCATTCTGCGCGATCGGGAGCTGCATCCGGAGACCGCGCCCGAGCCATCGCCCAAGAAAAAGAAGAAGGGGAAGTAAGCCATGGCCGACAGCACGCTACCGGCAAACGCCGTACCGAGAAACGCCGCACCCAGAAACGCCGTACCTAGAAAAAAGATAGGCAACAAGAACGAGAAGGTCGGCGAAGTGGTTTCGGCCAAAATGACCAAAACCATCGTGGTGGAAGTCACGCGGCGCGTTCCGCATCCCATCTACAAGCGGATCATCAATAAGCGCAGCAAGTTCTACGCCCACGACGAGGAGCGGAGAGCGCAGGTGGGCGACACGGTGCGGATTATCGAGTGCCGTCCGATGAGCAAGCTGAAGCGCTGGCGATTGGGCGAAGTGCTGCGCAAGGCGGTGCAAGTGGCAGTGGAGCCAAGCGCGGTGGATCTGGAAACCACGCAGCCCACGTCCGGATCGAAATCGCCCAAAGCGAAAACCAGGAGGCCGTCATGATTGGGATGCGCACCATTCTGGAGGTAGCCGACAACAGCGGCGCCCGCAAGCTGATGTGCATTTTGCCGCGCGGCGGAGATTTGGGACTGCGCGCCGGCCTGGGAGACGTGGTTACCGCCAGCGTCAAGGAAGCCACGCCCGAATCGCCCATCAAGAAGGGCAAAGTGGTGCGCTGCGTTATCGTGCGCATGCGCAAAGAATCGCGCCGCAAGGATGGCACCTACATCCGGTTCGATTCCAACGCCGCCGTGCTGATCAACGAAGTGGGCGAGCCGGTGGGCACGCGCGTGTTCGGCCCGGTGGCGCGTGAACTGCGCGACAAGCGTTTTATGAAGATCGTTTCGCTCGCGCCGGAGGTAATCTGATGCCAAAACGGCCGGTGGAAAAAGAATTCCATAAAACCCGAATCAAAAAGAACGACCAGGTGAAGGTGATTGCCGGGAAGGACAAAGGCAAAACCGGCAAGGTGATTTCAGTGGACCGCTGGCGCGGCAAGCTGATCGTGGAGGGCGTGTCGATGATCAAGCGGCATACGCGCCCCAATCCGCAGCAGCAGATCAAAGGCGGCATCGCCGAAAAGGAAAGCGCGATTGCGATTTCGAATGTGATGGTGCTTACCTCGGGCGGCATTCCCACGCGCGTGGCTTACAAGCTGGAGCCCAGCGGCGCGTCCACGCGGCGCGTCCGCATCGCCAAGAAGAGCGGCGAGCTAATCGACACCAAAGTTTAGAGGATTTGAGAGATGGCGGAAGCAAGACTCAAGCAGCATTATCAGAAGAGCGTGATCCCCGCGCTGGTGAAGGAGTTCGGCTACAAGAACGTGATGGCCGTGCCGAAGGTCCAAAAAGTGTCGGTGAATATCGGCTTGGGCGAGGCCACGCAGAACGCCAAGCTGATGGACGGCGCGGTGAACGAACTGAGCCAGATCGCCGGACAAAAGCCGGTGGTTACCAAAGCCAAGAAATCGATTGCGGCATTCAAGCTGCGCGAGGGCATGGCGATCGGCGCCATGGTCACTTTGCGGGGCAACCGGATGTATGAGTTCCTGGACCGTCTGATGAACGTGGCTCTGCCGCGCGTGCGCGATTTTCGCGGCGTGTCTTCGAAGAGCTTCGACGGGCGCGGCAATTACACCCTGGGCGTGCGCGATCAGTTGATTTTTCCCGAGATCGATTACAACAAAGTGGAAAAGGTCAAGGGGATGAATATTTCGATTACCACCAGCGCGAAGACGGACGCCGAGGGGCTGGCGCTGCTGAAGCAGATGGGAATGCCGTTCAGGCAATAAAAGGAATATATGGCAACTACCGCCAAGATCGCGAAGGAAGACAAGACCAGAGCCAGGATTGAGGCCGACAAGAACATCGCGCCGCGCGTCAAGATCCGGCTGCGCAACCGCTGTTTCCGCTGCGGCCGGCCGCGCGGTTATATTCGCAAATTCCATTTGTGCCGGATCTGTTTCCGCCAGCTTGCACTCGCTGGCGAGATTCCCGGCGTGATTAAAGCGAGCTGGTAAGGAAAGGAGTCCGGAAGTAGAAACATGGCCATTACCGATCCCATCGCCGACATGCTGACGCGCATTCGCAACGCGCAGTCGGCGCGCCATCCCAAAGTGGACGTGCCTGCCTCCAAGCTCAAAATGGAGATCGCGCGCATCTTGAAGGAAGAGGGCTTCATCGTCAACTTCAAGGTGGCCGAAGAGGGCGCCAAGCGCAGCATCCGCATCTATCTGAGATACACGCCCGGCAACGTGCCGGTGATTTCGCGGATCGAGCGCGTGTCGCGTCCGGGGTGCCGCGTGTATGTCGGCAGCCAGGAAGTTCCCAAGGTGCTGGGCGGTCTCGGCATCAATATTTTGACCACGGCGCGGGGCGTGATGACGGGCAGCTCGGCGCGCAAGGAACGCGTCGGCGGCGAGGTGCTATGCCAGCTCTGGTAAATGCCGTTTCGCCGGCAGGCTCTGTCGAAAGTACGAAGAGACCGCTTGCTTACGCGCGCGGCTCGGCAGGTTTCGTGCGCTGCTCAGCAGCCTCCGCGCGTTACAAAGCCACAACCGTCGCGCTACAGAGCCGCGACCGTGAGGGAGCGGTTGGGCTGGCGACCACGCAGTGCTTGATTCAAGGCGCGACCGTTCGGAACTCGGAAAAGACCGCTTGCTCACGCGCGCGGCTCAGTAGGTCCCGCGTGCGGATCACCAGCTTCCGCGCGTTACAGAGCCGCGACCGTAAGGGAGCGGTTGGGCCGCCTTCGGCGCAGCCTGCCAGGAGATTGAAACTATGTCGCGAGTAGGTAAAAAAATAATTCCGCTGCCGGCGGGCGTGAAGATCACCTTCGGCAAGGAGCTGTTGGTGGAAGGCCCCAAGGGCAAGCTGAATGTGCCAATGCCTGAAGGCATTTCGGCGGTCCGGGTGGATAGCAATCTCGAGTTTCACCGCGATTCCGATCAGCGCGCCGCCTTGCATGGCCTGACGCGCGCGCTGGCCGCCGCCGCGGTACAAGGCGTGTCCACCGGATTCACGCGTGAGCTCGATATCACCGGCACCGGCTATCGCGCCGACGTCAAGGGCAAGATCGCGACGTTCACGCTGGGCTACTCGCACCCCATCGAATTGCTGCTGCCGGATGGCGTGGATCTCAAGATCGACAAGCAGACGCATCTGGTGCTGAGCGGCTACGACAAACAAATGGTAGGGCAGGTGGCCGCGAACATCCGCGCGCTGCGTCCGCCCGATCCCTACAAGAATAAGGGCGTCCGCTACACCGGCGAAGCGCTGCGCAAGAAGGCCGGCAAGACCGCGGGAGCGGGAGCGAAGTAAATGGCGAAATCTTCCAAAAACGACGTTCGGACTCGCATTCATACGCGCATCCGGCTGAAGCTGAAGGGCAACCAGGAGCGTCCGCGCCTGGCGGTTTTCCGCAGCCTGAAGCATATTTATGCCCAGGTGATCGACGACAAGCTGGGCAAGACGCTGGCGGCGGCTTCTTCGGGTGAAAAGAACTCGAGCGTGAAGAGCGGCGGCAATCTGGCGGGCGCCAAAGAAGTAGGCAAGCTGATCGCCGAACGCGCCAAGACCAAGGGTATCGGCAAAGTTGTGTTCGATCGCGGAGGCTATCTGTATCACGGGCGCGTGAAGGCCCTGGCGGATGCGGCGCGAGAAGCGGGATTGGAGTTTTAAGCATGGCGGCAATACCTACGGCGAAACGGATCGATGCCAATACCCTGAACCTCAAGGAACAGGTGGTTTCGATCAATCGCGTCACCAAGGTCGTGAAGGGCGGCAAGAATCTGAGCTTTTCGGCGCTGGTGGTGATTGGCGATCCCGGCGCGAAAATCGTCGGCTTCGGCACCGGCAAGGCCAAGGAAGTTCCAGCCGCGATCAAGAAGGGGATTGAGGCGGCCAAGAAGAATCTGCGCAAGGTGAATGTGCTCGAAACCACCATCTTGCACATGGTGCTGGGCCGGTTCGGCAGCGGACTGGTATTGTTGAAGCCGGCTCCGGAAGGAACGGGCGTGATCGCCGGCGGTCCGGTGCGCGCGGTGATTCAGGCGGTCGGTATTACCAACGTGCTGACGAAGTCCATCGGATCGCGCAATCCGCACAATGTAGTGAAAGCCACCATCAACGCGCTGGAGCAGTTGCGGGACCGGGCGCAGACGTCGGAAATGCGCGGTCTGGCGCAGGAAAAGGTGGGTTAAGCGATGGCTGTGGGAACCATTAAGATTAAGCTGATCGGCAGCCCGATCTGCTGCCCTGAGAAACACAAAGTGATTGTACGGTCGCTCGGGTTGAAGAAAATGAACCGCATCGTGGTGCGGCCGGACGATGCCGTGTTTCGCGGCATGGTGGCTAAGATCCCGCACTTGCTGGCCATCGTTACCGAGCCGCAACCGTCAGGGAGCGGAAATAAGGAATAGCCATGAATCTCAGCGATCTTCGCCCGCCGAAAGGGCAAAAGCAAAAGAAGCAGCGCATCGGGCAGGGCATGGGCACCGGGCGCGGCAAGTATTCCGGCCGCGGCGCGAAAGGCGCGCGCTCCATATCCGGCTACAGCATCATGCGCGGTTTCGAGGGCGGACAGATGCCGCTGCACCGCCGGCTGCCCAAGCGCGGGTTCACCAACATTTTTAAGAAAGAGTATGCCATCGTGAATGTAGGGCGGCTGGAGCAGTTGGAAGGCAGCGCCTTCGATCCGGGACGGCTGCTGGAACTTGGCGTCATCAAGAAACTGGGCGCCGGGCTGAAAGTGCTGGGTTCCGGCGACATCACCCGCCAGATCGAAGTTCGGGCGCATGTGTTTTCGAAATCGGCCCTGGAGAAAATCCAAAAGGCCGGCGGCAGTGGAAACGTGATCGGGAGCGAATAGTCTAGAGGTAGGAAAACCATGAAGTTCTTGGACACTATCGCCAATATGTTCCGGATTCCGGACCTGCGGAAGCGCATCTTCTTCACGCTGGGTTTATTGGCCGTGTACCGGTTTGGCGGGCACATCCCCACCCCGGGGATCGACGCCAACCGCCTGGCGGAGTTCTTCCAGCAGAATTCCGGCTCGCTGTTCGGTTTTATCGACCTGTTCAGCGGCGGCATGTTCCGGCGGTTGACTATTTTCGCCCTGGGCATCATGCCCTACATCACCGCGTCCATTATTTTGCAGTTGCTGCAGGTGGTGGTGCCGACGCTTGAGAAGCTGCAAAAAGAAGGCGAGCTGGGCCGCCGCAAGATCACCCAGTGGACGCGCTATCTCACCATCATTCTGGCCGTGGTGCAATCCTTCGGTATCGCGCTGACGCTCGAGAAATCGGGCGGCGGCTTCGTTTTAAATCCGGGAATCGGATTTCTGTTGATGACCATCCTGACTTTGACCGCGGGAACCACGTTTATAATGTGGCTAGGCGAGCAGATCACCGAGCGCGGCATCGGCAACGGGATGTCGCTGCTGATCTTTACCGGAATTGTGGTGGGTCTCCCGCGCGCCATCGATAACATTTACGATCATGTGTTCCGCATTCGAGACTGGACGCCTATCCACCTGATCATTATTCTGGCCGTCATGGTTGCAGTGGTCGCTTTCATCGTATTAGTGGAGCGCGGCGAGCGCCGCATTCCGGTGCAGTACGCCAAGCGCATCCAGGGCCGCAAGATGATGGGCGGGCAATCCACGCATTTGCCGTTGAAGGTGAACGCGGGCGGCGTGATCCCGGTGATCTTCGCGTCTTCGCTGCTGGCCTTCCCGCAGACGCTCACCAATTGGGCGATTGTGAAGAACAGCCCCATTCTGAGCGGGATGCTCGAATCCATCGGCGGCAACCAGCCGTTATACTATCTGCTGTTCTGCGCGCTGATTATTTTCTTCTGCTTCTTCTATGTGTCCATCATTTTCAATCCCAATGAAGCGGCGGACAACATGCGCAAGTACGGCGGATTCATTCCCGGCATTCGTCCCGGCAAGAACACTGCCGACTACATGAATACCATCCTCACCAGGATTACGGTGGTGGGCGGACTCTATCTTTCGGTGCTGTCGCTGATTCCGCAGATCATGATCGCCGGCATCAAATTGCAGCGCCTGCCGCTGGTGGGCAACTTTATCGACAACTATTTCCCGCGCTGGCTGCTGGATGGCTTAAACGTAAATTTCTTTTTCGGCGGCACCTCGCTGCTGATTGTGGTGGGCGTGGCCATGGACACGGTGAACCAGGTGGAGGCGCAGTTGATCATGCGGCATTACGAGGGCTTTACGCCGCGTTCGGGCCGGATTCGGGGCCGGCGGAGCAGTGTATCCTAAACGCATGATTTTGCAGTATAATAAATTTATCAGACGTTTCCATAGAGAGGGCCAGTGTGTCCACAGCCATGGAAATTTTTGTCGTTGGAGATGATTATCCGTAAGAACAGCAACGAGTTAGACCACATGCGCAAGAGCGGAATGCTGGTCTGGCAGATTCTGCAGGACCTGTCGAAAATGGTCCAGGAGGGCGTCACCACCCACGATCTGGAAGTTGCGGCGGAGAAGATGATGAAGGATGCGGGCGCGAAGCCGGCCTTCAAGGGTTATTACACACAGTCGGCGGGCAGCAAGTATCCTTATGTGCTGTGTACCTCGGTGAACGATCAGATCGTGCACGGCATGCCGTCGGCGAAGACGAAATTGAAGAAGGGCGACATCGTTTCTATCGACACAGGCGTCCAGTTGAACGGCTATTTTGGGGATTCGGCCGTGACGGTGCCGGTGGGCGAGATTAACGGGCCTGCGAAGAAGCTGCTGGAAGTGACCAAGGAATCGCTGGAGCTGGCCATCGACAAAGCGCGGCCAGGCAACCGGCTGTTCGACATTTGCGGGACGGTGGAGCAGCACGTGGTGGAAAATGGATTCTCGGTAGTTCGCGAGATGGTGGGGCACGGCATCGGCACCAAGCTGCATGAGGAACCGCAGGTTCCCAATTACGTGGATCGCCGCAACGAGAATCCCAGGTTGAAAGAAGGCATGGTGCTGGCGATTGAGCCGATGGTAAACGCGGGCGCGCCGGAGATGCGCGTTTTGTCCGACAAATGGACGGCGGTGACGAAAGATCATTCGTTGTCTGCGCATTTCGAGCATTGCGTGGCCGTGACTTCGGAGGGTCCGTGGGTATTGACGCGGCCCTAAAACAGGATGCTGATAAAGGCGAGAGTGTTTGCTGGTGTTTACCGAGCCGCGACCGTGAGGGAGCCGGTTCCAAAAGACTTTCTCAGCAGCCTGCTAAGTGAGCGATGACGTCGGTAGAGGCGGTTGTGGTGGAGCTGTTGCCGAGCGCGGTGGTGAAAGTGAAGCTGGAGAACGAAGCCGTGGTTCTGGCGCATGCGGCCGGCGCGGCGAAGACGAATTTTGTGAGAGTCCGCCCAGGGGATCGGGTGCGGGTGGAGTTATCGCCGCACGATCCGGGCCGTGGCCGGATAGTCAAATTGTTGAAGTGATTTGTAGCGCGCGCACTCGTGTGTGCGGGGGAGTAATAAATGAAAGTCCGGGCGTCCGTGAAGAAGATGTGCGACAAGTGCAAAGTGATTCATCGCGAGGGCGTGGTGCGGGTGATCTGCACCAACCCGAAGCATAAACAGCGGCAAGGATAAACATATGGCGCGTATCGCAGGTGTCGATTTACCCAACAAGAAGCGGGCCGAGATCGGTCTGACGTATATCTACGGGATCGGGCGGACGCGCGCGTTGTCGCTGCTCCATCGGGCGAACGTAGACCCGAGCAAGAAAATATCCGACCTCGCCGAAGACGAAATCAACCGCGTCCGAACGCTGATCGAGAATGAAGGGTCGGTCGAAGGCGACCTTCGCAAAGAGCTTTCGATGAACATCAAGCGCCTCATCGAAATGGGTTCCTATCGCGGGCTGCGGCATCGGCGCGGTCTGCCGGTGCGCGGACAGCGCACCCACACCAACGCGCGCACGCGCAAAGGCCCGCGCCGCGGAACCGTGGCCAACAAGAAGAAGGCGACCGGTAAGACCTAAGGAAAACCCATGGCCAAAGCTCCCGCAAAGAACACGAAGAAGAAGACCTTCAAGAAGAAAGAAAAGAAGGTGGTGTCCAACGGTCTGGTGCACGTCCAGGCTTCGTTCAACAACACCATCGTCACCTTTACGGACTTGGTGGGCAACGTTCTGGCCTGGTCCAGCTCCGGTTCGCTGGGCTTTCGCGGCTCGCGCAAGGGCACGCCCTTCGCCGCGCAGCAGGCGTCGCTGACGGCCGCCAATAAGGCCAAAGAATATGGGCTGCGCTCGGTGGAAGTGCGGGTCTCTGGACCGGGCGCCGGACGTGAATCGGCCGTGCGCGCGCTGGCCACCGTGGGAATTGAAGTGAAATCGATTAAGGATCGGACTCCGATCCCGCATAATGGCTGCCGGCCGCCCAAGCGCCGCCGGGTTTAGAACCGTTTGCTCACTGTGTCAATGGAAGGCTTACTGAAGGCCTGAATCTTAACCGAGCCGCGACCGTGAGGGAGCGGAAGTTGTTCGTGAAATAAGCAGGATGAAGGCCCAGGCCGTAAACTGCACCTTTGGAAATATCCACGCGTTGGCGTGAAGGAAGGTAAAGAAGGAATGGCAAGATACAATGGCCCCGTTTGCCGGTTGTGCCGGCGCGAGGGCATGAAGTTATTTCTGAAAGGCGAGCGCTGCCACACCGAAAAGTGCGCCATCGAAAAGCGCAATTTCGCTCCCGGCCAGCACGGCAAGGATCGCAAGCCCAAAATCGTCGGCTACGGCCTCCAGTTGCGCGAGAAACAGAAGGCCCGCCGCTACTATGGCCTGATGGAAGGGCAATTCCGCAACCTGTTTGAGCGCGCCTTCCGCACCAAGGGCGTCACCGGCGACAACATGCTCAATTCTCTGGAGCGCCGTCTGGACAACGTCATCTATCGCATGGGCCTGGGCACCAGCCGCAGCCAGGCGCGCCAGTTGGTCCGCCATGGACATCTGCTGGTGAACGGCCACAAGGTCAACATCCCTTCGTTTGAAGTCCGGGTGAACGACGTTATCGAAATCCGCGAAAAGAGCAAGAACAATCCCACCATTCTGGCGGCTCGCGACGCCACCGCGCACGCGCCGTCGCCAAACTGGCTGGAAGTGGACCGCGACAATCTCAAAGGCCGGATGATCGCGCAGCCTAAACGAGAAGAACTCGTCCAGATCCAGCTCAACGAACAGTTAATCGTCGAGTTGTACTCGAAGTAAGAGACACTCGAAGTAAGAACAAGGAATCGAGGAAACTGAATCATGTTTAAAGGTTTTCAAAAGCCGAAAAGGCTGATTGCCAATACGGAAACTCTCACCGAACGCTACGGCATGTTCACCGCCCAGCCGTTCGAGCGCGGCTTCGGAGCCACCATCGGCACCGGCCTGCGCCGCGTCCTGCTCAGCTCCATTGAGGGCGCGGCTATTACTTCCATCCGCATCGATGGCGTGGCTCACGAGTTCAGCCCCATCCCGGGCGTGGTGGAAGACGCCACCGACATCATCCTCAACCTGAAGCAAGTGCCGTTCAAGATGAGCGTGGAAGGCGTCCGCATTGCGCGCCTCCGCGTGGATCGTCCGGGCCTGGTGCTCAGCGGACAGATCGAGACCGACGCCGATGTCGAAGTGCTGGATCGCAATCTGCCCATCGCCACGGTTGGCGAAGGCGGCAAGCTCAACATCGAAATGCGGCTGAAAACCGGACGCGGTTATGTGGCTGCCGACCGCAATTACGATGAAGACCTGGCGCTCGGCTACATCCCGATCGACTCCGTTCATTCGCCCGTCCGTAAAGTAAACTTCGCCGTGGAAGCGGCCCGCTTGGGACAGATGACGGATTACGACAAGCTCACGCTGGAAGTCTGGACCAACGGCGCGATTTCGCCGCAGGACGCCATCGGCCAGGCCGCCAAGCTGCTGAAAGACCACATGGCCATCTTCATCAACTTCGAAGAACTGCCGGAGACCGCGGAAGAGCCGGCCGAGCGCGGCGCCAGCCAGATGAACGAAGTGCTCAACCGGTCCGTCGAGGAACTCGAGTTGAGCGTTCGCTCGTACAACTGCCTGAAGAACGCCAACATCCAAACCATTGGCGACCTGGTGCAGAAGACCGAAGCCGAAATGCTGCGCACCAAAAACTTCGGGCGAAAATCGCTGAACGAAATCAAAGAAATCCTTTCCAACCTGGGCCTGACCTTCGGCATGAAGTTCGACGCGCAAGGCCGGTTGGTGGCCCCGCCGCCTTCTCTGCCGCACTACGGCGGCGAGGGCGAGGACGATCTGGCGGGCCTGGACGAGGTTGCGGAGTAAGCCATGCGCCACGGGGTTGCCGGATACAAACTCAAACGCAACGTCGCTGCGCGCAATTCGCTGCTGCGCGGCCTGGTGACCAGCGTCATCGAAAGCGATTTCATCATCACCACGGTTCCCAAGGCGAAGGCCGTGCGGCCCTTAGTGGATAAGATGATCACGCTGGCGAAGGACGACACCTTGCATTCGCGCCGCCAGGCGGCCGCTTTTCTGCGGACGCCCGCTTCGGTCCAAAAGCTGTTCGATAAGCTCGGCACCCGGTTCGGGCAGCGCAACGGCGGCTATACGCGAATTGTACGATTGGGCTGGCGCAAGGGCGATGGCGCCGAACTCGCCAAGCTCGAATTGGTGGGTACGGAACTCGTCAAGCGCGCGGCCGAACGCGCCAAACGCCGCGAAGAGCGCCTCAAAGCGGTCCAGGAAGGCCGCGAAGGCGAGCAGGGCGAGCAAGAAGAATCGTAATCCCGGGGACTAGGCTGATCGCCAGTCCCGCTGCAACGTCCGCCGCGTAGTGGTAACGCCCATAGACGGTGGCTACCGCTACGCTGACGGCATAAATCAGCATTCCCCAACCGTAGCGCTTGCGCTCCGGCATAAATGCGAAGAGCGTCCAGGCTGCCGAAAAAACCGACGATACGTGCGCGCTCGGAAACACGCTGGAGTGAATGCTATAGCCGTTCAGGAGCCATAAATTCAGTTGGCGCAGGGCCGTTGTGACATTCGGCATGTCGCTTCCGCCAAATGCGACGCGCGGCGGATCCGATAGCAAAGCTCCAGAAACATGGGCAGCAGCGCGCCCAGCCACTCGATCGCGCGCTGCAAATGCCATGGGTACAGAATGGTGCGGTCCCATGCCACCCAGCGCAGCTCCAAATTGAAATTGCGCTGCAGGGCGGAAAACCAATCCATCTCGCGATACGCGAGCAAGAGTAGCGCCACCGGAGCCCAGTCCCGCAGCATGCTGAACAGCGTGGCGTGCTCGCGCGATTCGCCGTAGGCCAGCGCGAGAAATAAAACGCAGACCAGCACCTCCGCCAGGATGGGCCGCCAAACGATTTGTGGCTGGAGCGGAAAGCGCGGCGCGCTGGCGGCCACATAGCCGAAATAAATTACCAGCAGCCACTCGGACGAGCGCAGGCTTAGCTTCACTGGCCCGCCGCGCCTAAACGGATCAACTGCTCGGCATGCTTCAACGCCTCGGGCGTCACCTTCTGTCCCGAAAGCATCCGGCCGATCTCCCGGGTGCGCGCGTCGCCGGTCAGTTCTTCGATCTCCGCAACCGTCCGGCCCTTCACTTCGCGCTTTTCCACCGAGTAATGGTGATCGGCAAATCCGGCCACTTGCGCCAGATGCGTCACGCAGAGGACTTGATTCGAACCCGACAGCTTCTTCAGCCTGCGCCCCACCGCTTCGGCAACGCCGCCGCCGATGCCGGTATCGATCTCGTCGAACACCAGAGTGCGCCGGACGGTGTTGTCGCTTTGACCAAGCGAGGTCTTCAGCGCCAGCGCGATGCGCGAAAGCTCGCCGCCCGACGCCACTTTATCCAGCGGCCTGGGCTCTTCGCCCGCGTTCGCCGAGATCGAAAACTCCGCGCGGTCCGCGCCGTTCTCGGACCAGTTCGTTTCCCGCAAATCCACGCGAAACACGGCGTTTTCAAGCGCCAGAGCATCCAGTTCCGTCTCCACTTTCTTCGCCAGTTTGTCCGCCGCAGCCTGCCGCGCGCTAGTCAGCGCCGCGGCGCGCTCCTGGTACGCGGCGGCGGATTGCGTTAGATCCTGCTCCAGCTTGGTCCTGCGCTCTCCGGCCGTTTCGATGGCCTCCAGCTTGGCTCGAACGTCCTCCAAAAACGCCAAAATGTGGTCCAAACTGGCCCCGTATTTGCGCTTAAGACGCTCTAAGAGGGCTAAACGGGACTCGATTTCGTCCAGCCGCTTGGGGTCCGCTTCCAGCTTGTCGAGATAATCGCGAATCGCATCCGACGCGTCGTCTACGCCGATGGCCGCGTTTTTCAAGGTTTCCGCGACGTGTTCCAGGCTCGCGTCGATCTTCGCCAGTTCCTCCACCTTCTTCAACGCGGTGCGGAGCTGCGCGGAAACGCTCTCCTGCTCTTCGTATAACGCCGCGTAGGCGGCGTTCGCGTTCTCCTGGAGCTTGGCGACGTTGCGCAGCACCAGGCGCTCCTGCTCCAATTGCGCGTCCTCGCCCGGCTGCAGCGCGACCGCGTCGATTTCGTTGCGCTGGAAGCTCCACAGATCCGCCATGCGCAGTTTTTCCTGTTCCGAACGATTCAGCTCCTCCAGTTCGCTTTCGATGCTTCTCCAGCGCCGGAACAAGCCGCCCAGTTCGTCCCGCTGGGCATCCAAACCCGCGAAATCGTCCAGCGATCGCAATTGCGCCTGGCTCGAAAAAAGCTGCTGCTGCTCGTGCTGCCCGTGAATATCGCCCAGAAACGGCGCGATCTCGCGCAACAGCGCCATGGCGACAGGCCGGCTCCCGAGAAAGGCCCGCGATTTGCCGCCGGCCAGGATCTCGCGCTCAATTAACAATTCGCCATCTTCCACCGGCGCACCCGCCTGTTCCAACAGATGCAGCAAAGCAGTGTCTTCCGGAGCTTCGAAAATGGCCGCCACGCGCGCCCGCTCCGTATCCGATCGAACCATCCCGGCCGACGCGCGTCCCCCCAAAATCAGCCCAAGTGCATCCACCACAATGGATTTGCCGCTTCCAGTCTCGCCCGTCAGCAGATTCAATCCGGCGTGAAACCGCACACGGACGCGCTCCACCACGGCGTAATTCTCGACCACCAGCTCCAGCAACACCCGATGAAATTATACGAGGTTTCCGTCCGTCTAACGATGGGGAGATCCATTCGGGGCTTGCAGACGCGAGCGGCTCATTGTCACGAATGCGTATTTGCAGGTGTTTACCGAGCCGCGACCGTGAGGGAGCCGGTTCCAAACGACTTTTTCGGCAGCCTGTTAAGGGAAGCGGCTTGCGCGAGACCAGAACAGGCTTCCGGGCACTACCGATTCAAAGTCTTTGGTGCACGGCGTGGTTTGCGTCATACTGGAGAGCGGAGCGGCGAATAAAACAGAACGCTTTAGTTTTGTTTTTTTCAACCTGAAGCATGGTGGCTGTCGCGATATCATGGGTATGAGGGCATAACGTTGAGCCGGGAGGACGTTGGTTGATACTTTCGCGGGTGGGCGGCCTATTCCTGCAACTGGATGTTTGGGACCTGGTGCAAAGCTCCGGTCCGATACCGAAGGCGGTGATGGTGATCCTGCTTTTTTTCTCGCTGGTCTCCTGGGCCGTCATCCTGTCCAAATGGGCATCGTTCCAGCGTGCGCGGTCGGCCAACCGCTCGTTTCTGCGCGCCTTCCGCAAAGCTCCGGCGCTCGATACTATCGCCGCGGCCAGCGAACAATTCAACCACTCGCCGCTGGTGACGGTTTTCGACTTCGGCTACAGCGAGGTCTCGCGGCAGATGAAGTCGCGCGGCAGCGTCACCAATCCGCTGTCGCTGGAGCGTACTTTGCAATTGGGGATGAGCGAAGAACTGACGCGCCTGGAACGCAACATGAGCATCCTGGCAACCACGGCGGGCGTCTCGCCGTTCATCGGACTGTTCGGCACGGTGTGGGGCATCATCGACGCGTTCCAGCAATTGAGCGCCGCCGGCGCGGCCAGTCTGCGGGCCGTCGCTCCCGGCATATCGGAAGCGCTCATCACCACCGCGATTGGCCTGTTTGCGGCCATTCCAGCGTACATTTTCTATAACCTCTTCGGCAGCGCCATCAAAGAATTCGCCGCGCGCATGGAAGATTTTCAGCTCGAGTTCCTGAACCTGACCGAGCGCAGCTTAGAAAGATAAAATGGCCTTCTCTCTCAACAGTTCCAGCGGGCTTGGACGCGGGCGCTTTCGCGGCAATCCCGCGCTGGCCGAGATCAACATCGTGCCGTTGGTGGACGTGGTGCTGGTGCTGCTGATCATCTTCATGCTGACGGCGCACGTGATGGAGTTCGGATTGCAAGTGGAAGTTCCCAAGGTGAAGCCGGCCAAGGAGAACGTCCAGGATCTGCCGGTGATAGAGATCACGCGCGAAGGCGCGTCGTACGTGAACGGCAAGCCGGTGAACATCAATCTTCTGGCCGATGAGATCCACAAGCGCTTTCATAATGCTTCTTCCGTTTATTTGCGGGCCGACCGCCGGACGCCTTTCGATCCCATCGCGCAAGTGATCGCCACGCTCGGCCAGGCCAAGCTGGCGGTGAATGTCGTAACGGAACCCCTGGACCAAGCCGATAAAAGACCAAGCCGATAAAAGACCAGGCCGATAAGAGGCGATAAGCGGGAACCATGCATCAGCGCGGCGACATTCTCGATCAACAAGATTCGATGGGCGGCCCGTTCGTCCAATCGGTGCTGCTGCACGCGGCTATCGCCGGAGCGTTGATTGTATCCACCATCAGCTTTCAGCACTCCCGCCGGGTGTGGGGATCCGCCAACACCAGCGCGGGTACCGCGGTGGCCATTAATTCAGTGAAGACCATTCCGCTTCCCTCGCGCGCCGGCATAGTGAATCCGGTGGCGAACGATACGGAATCCCAGGTTCCGCAAGCGCCCAAGCCGGAGCCGAAGAAGCAGATCAAAGTCCCCGATGAAGACGCCATCCCGCTCAAGAGCCGTCTGGCGAAGAAACAGCCCCGGCCGGAAGCGCTACAGCATTATCGTCCGCAGCCGCCGGCGGAAAATCAGGTATTCAGCGGGCAAGCTCCGGCGGCGGTTTCGCCGATGTTTGAAAAGCCCGGCTCGGGCGGCGCGGGAGTGGGAGCGAACAGCGCGTTCGGAAACCAGTTTGGCGCTTATGCCGATCTGGTGGTGCAGCGCGTCACCCAAAAATGGGAGACCAGCGGCTTGGCCGGGCAGCATCTGCCGATGGCAGTAGTAACATTCCAGATTTTGCGGGACGGAACGGTGAAGAATCCGCAGCTCGTCCAGCGTAGCGGCAACAGCACGCTGGACTATTCCGCCCTGCGCGCCATCATGGATGCAGGTCCCTTTCCTCCGCTGCCGCCCAACTACAGCGGCAGTCAAGCGGACGTGGAACTCCGATTTCAATTACAGCGATGAAACGAATTATTTTTTTCAGCTCCGTGCTCCTCGGCATCGCCGTTTTCACCGGCGCCCAACAGATTAACGCGCCGGTGGTGAAGACCGGCGAAAAGCCGTCCATCGCCGTTCCCGATTTTCGCGGCTCAGGCGACGCGCAAAACTTCATGGGCGCTTTCAACAGCACCCTATTCAACGACCTTTCCAGCTCCGGCCAGTTGAAGATGATCCCCAAGACGCTCTACCCAACCCAGGTCCCGCAACAGCCGTCGGACTTCCGGCCGGGCGGGCCTTCGTTCGCGGATTGGTCCGGTCCCCCGCCCAATGCCAACTATCTGGCTTTCGGTTATACCGCCGCGCAGGGCAATCAGATCGTGCTTTATGGATTTCTCTTCGATGTCCGGCAAGCCAATCCCAGCTCCGCGCAATTGATCGGAAAGATCTATCTCGGCTCGCTGGATGAAGCCGGCGCGCGCAAAGTGGCCCAGGAATTCGCAGCGGATATCCTGAAGCAGTTCGGCGCCACCAGCCTGATCGGCACCCGGATCTTTTTTGTGTCGGACCGCAGCGGCCACAAGGAGATCTGGTCTATGAATTACGACGGCTCCGATCAAAAGCAGTTCACCAATTACCGTTCCATTACAACTTTTCCCGCTATCTCCCCGGACGGAACCAAGGTCGCCTTCACCACTTACCCGGTGCTGCCTTCTTCCCGCAACGCGGCTGCATCCCAGTTCGGCAAACAGACAGAAAATCTGGGGCAGCCCCAAATCGACATGCATTCACTGGAAACCGGGCGCAAGCTGGTCTACTATAACCAACAGGCATCTATGAACGCGGCTTCCGACTTTCTTCCCGACAGCCGCCATTTACTCATTTACTCCACTGCCAATGGCGGATTCTCGCAAATCTACGAAACCGATCTGGACGGCGGCGACCTGCACCGCATTACTAATTCCAGTTCTCTGGAAGTGGAGCCTAAGGCCAATCCCCGCACCGGCATGAATATCGTCTTCGTTTCGGGGCGCGGCGGCACGCCGCAAATATATAGAATGAATATTGATGGAACGGATGTGAGCCGCTTGACTACCGGGGAAGGCGATGCGGTGAATCCCGCGTGGAACCCGGATGGCCAGCACATCGCGTTTGCATGGACTCGTGGATTCGAACCGGGAAATTTCAACATCTTCGTCATGGACGTCGCCAGCCGCGACGTGGTGCAGCTCACTCACGGCGCCGGCCGCAACGAGAATCCGAGCTGGGCTCCGGATGGCGTTCATCTGGTGTTCGCATCCAAACGCGGAAGAACCACCCAGATCTATAGCATGCTGGCGGACGGCACCGGATTGCAGCAGCTCACGACACAAGGGAACAACGAGAAGCCTGTTTGGAGTAAAGCAACACAATAAGAACGATCCAAGAATCGAGAAGAGGAGACAGTCAGGATGAGCGATAGTTCGAGATTGCACGCTTTCAAAGCCGGCCTGCTGGTGATGCTGTCGGTGCTGGTGTTGTTCGCGGTGGGATGCGCCAAGAAAGTTCCGCCGCCGCCCCCGCCGCCGCCTCCCACGCCCACGGTCACGGCGCCGCCGCCGCCTCCGGCGGTGACGATCAACAGTTTCACTTCCGAGCCTTCCACCGTGGAGGCGGGGCAGTCCTCCACTTTGCGTTGGTCCATCTCCGGCGCCACCGACATGACCATCGACAATGGCGTGGGCGCGGTGCAGAGCAATGGAATGCGCCAGGTTTTCCCCAGAGCCAGCACCAGCTACACGCTTACCGCGCGCGGCCCGGGCGGTATGGACTCGCGCTCCGTGACAGTGGAAGTTTCCAGCGCTCCGCCACCGCCGCCGCCTCCGCCTTCCGCGCCACGGCTCTCTAGCGCGGACCTGTTGCAGCAACAGGCGCAGGACGCTTTCTTCGATTACGACATGAGCGAGATCCGCGCCGACGGCCGGGACGCTCTCACGCGCGACGCGGCCTTGCTGAAGCAAATCTTCCAGCAGGATCCGAATTTCTCGGTGGTAGTGGAAGGGCATTGCGACGAGCGTGGATCGGCCGAGTACAATCTGGCGCTGGGCGATCGCCGCTCTACCGCAGCCAAGGATTTCCTGGTGCAGTTGGGCGTCCCGGCCGATCGCTTGAAAACCATCAGCTACGGCAAGGAGCGGCCGCAGTGCACCGAAGCGAACGAAGAGTGCTGGCAAAAGAATCGCCGCGCGCATCTGGCGCCCGGCCAGTAAGCTGGAGAAAGTGCGCGGGGCGTTTCCATGCGCCCCGCCAAAACTACAGGAGTCGTTTATGAGCTTGTCCCGTGTCGCTATCGTGTTTTTCGCTTTGTCGCCTTGGGCCTTCGGCGCGAGCAAAGAGATTATGGAACTGCAGCGCGATATGGCGCTGTTGCAGGACCAGGTGCGCAATCTACAAAGCGCGCTGGATACCAGGGTCGGTTCCCTGCTTACCCTCGCGCAGCAGACTTCCGATAGCGTCAACCGCACCAATACGGCCGTGGCTGTGATGCAGAGCAGCTTCAACGACACCATGAAGCAGCAGCAACTGAGTCTGACCGGCCCGGTGGCCAACGTCGGCCAGAAGCTGGATCAGATGTCCGAGGATTTCCGCGCCGTGCGGGAATCGGTCCTCGACATGAACACCCGCATGAGCAAGCTGGACGCTAAAATCGCCGACCTGGAAAACCTCATCAATGCGGTACGCGCGCCCGCCGCGCCTCCACCGGCCACCGGAACCGTGCCGGGCGGCGATGGGAACTCCGGCCCTGCGCCCGCAACCAATGGTCCTCCCGCCGGCCTGCAAGCCGGAGCGCTGTACACCAGTGCGTACAGTGACCAATTAGCCGGCAAGTACGACATCGCCTTCCAGGAGTTCAGCGATTATCTCAGGTATTTCGGCGGGCAGGATTTTGCGCCCAACGCGCAGTACTACATCGCCGATATTTACTTCAAGAAAGCCGACTACACCAACGCGCTGACGGCTTTCGACGCGGTGCTCGAGAAATATCCGGAGAATTCCAAGAGCCCCGACGCGCTCTACATGAAAGCCATGTGCCTGATGAAGCTGGGCCGGAACGATTCGGCGGCGCACGAGTTTCGCGACGTTTACGCGCGCTATTCCGACACCCATCCCGAAACCGCGGCCAGGGCCAAAGCGCAATTGCGGGAGATGGGCCTTACCGTGGGAGCCACGGCCAAGCGGCGTAAACTGGTGAATTAAACGTGACTGAACCGAGCCGCGCGCGTTAGCGAGCGGTTTTATCCGCAAATACCAAACCGCGCCACCTCCGCCCTCCGACAGCCAACGGCCGAAATCCAGCGAAACATGTTGCGTACACGCGAGTGTGCACCCTGCGCGCAGGAGTGCCTGCGCCACGGGTTTGGCCGGTACGTTAAGCACCCGAAATCCACCCGCCAATTCAGGCCTCATGGCGCGTGTGTTATGCTGTTTCCTCCCGCGCTCATGTCGCATCCTTCGTCGCTACCCCGGATCTGTATCGCGATGGGCTTTCCCGACGCGCAGAAGCTGCTCGAAAATACGCGCCGCGAAGTCAACGCGGGAGAATCCTTTTTCGAGTTCCGTCTGGACTATCTTCCGGCTCCCGAGCAGGGCCTTGCCGTCATCCGCAAATTCCTCGCCGGGCATCCCGATGGCTGCATTCTGGCCACCTGCCGCCGCCATCAGAACCACGGAAAATTCAACGGCAGCGTGGAAGATCAGATCCGCATCCTGGACGCCGCGCTGGACGCCGGAGCGCGTGCCGTGGACATCGAGATCGAAAGCGCGGAGAACGCGGTCTCGCGGCTGGAGACGCTGCGCGGCAAAGGCATGCTGCTGCTCTCCTACCATAATTACGACGGCACGCCTTCGCCCGAAGCGGTGTTGCGCCGCATGGTGCGAATTCCAGCGGACGGTTATAAGATCGTCACCACCGCCCGCAAGCCCTCCGACAACTCGCGCATTCTGGCGCTCACCAAGTCGCACTCGCGCACGCCGCTGATCGTACTGGCGATGGGCGAAACGGGATTTCCGACGCGCGTGCTGTCCACCGCCTGGGGCGGGATGTTCACTTACGCCGCGCCCAACTCCGCGGAAGGGACGGCTTCGGGACAGGTAAGCGCTCGCGTACTGCGGCATCTGTATCGCGCCGAAAAGTTCTCTCGCGCCGCCAAAATCTACGGCGTGATTGCCGATCCGGTACGCCACTCCATTTCCCCGGCGGTACACAATCGCGCGTTCCAGGCGCACCGCATCGACGCCGTGTACCTTCCGTTTCTGGTCCAGCCGGCGCAGTTGAAGGATTTTTTCATCCTGGCCGAATCGCTTCCGGTGGCCGGCTTCAGCGTCACCATCCCGCACAAGCAGAAGATCATCCGCTACCTGGATGCCGTCGATCCTCTGGCGCGCCGCATCGGGGCGGTGAATACGGTGTGGAAAAAAGCGGGCAAGTGGCGCGGGGGAAACACCGATGCGGACGCCGTCACCATTCCGCTGGCGCGCAAGCTGCGCCTGTCGAAATCGTCGGTGCTGGTGGTGGGCAACGGCGGAGCCGCCCGCAGCGCGGCATATGCGCTGATCGGCAGCGGCGCGAAAGTTTCCATTGTGGGGCGCAATCCGGACCGCGTGCGATCGCTGGCCCGGGCTTGCGGCGCCGAATCCCTGCTGCGGGAACAGCTCAATGGCCGCAAGTTCGACGCGCTGGTCCACGCCACGCCGCTCGGCATGTTCCCTCATCCGGAAGCCTGTTTTTTCCCCGATTCCATCCCCGCCGAGTTGGTCTTCGACATGGTGTACAACCCGCTCGAAACCACGCTCCTGCGCCACGCCGCATTGCAAGGGTCCACGGTGATCTCCGGGCTGCAGATGTTTCTGGAGCAGGCCAGCCGCCAGTTTGAGATATGGACAGGCGGATCCGCGCCGCGCTCGGTCATGGAGCGGGCTGCGATCGAAGCCCTGGCTCCCGCTTGTTAGCCGCTGAACTACACTGGAGCTATGACTAAGTTCACTCGCCGTGAACTCGCCGCGGCGCTCTCAATGTCGGCGGTTTTACTGGCTCCGCTTCAAGCCCAGCCTCAAGTTCAAGCGCAAGCCCCGGCGCTTGCCGCGAATCCAGACGACGAGCTGAAAGCCTCGCGCGCCCAACTCCGCGACAATGCGGATCAGCTCGACAAATTTCCACTGCCGATGGCCGCCGAGCCCGCCACAATTTTCAAGGCATAAGAGACGCCATGAGCTCCATCTCGGACGACATCTTCTTCGCCGGCATCGCCGGAATCAATCAAAAGCTGGTTAAGAAGGAATTCTCCGCGGTGGAGCTGGTGCGCGCTTTTTGCGATCGTCTGGAGACCATCGGCCCGCGCTACAATGCGCTGGCTCTCTCGCTGCGCAAGGACGCGCTGCACGACGCGAAAGATGTCCACGGCGATATCAAGCGCGAGCGTTTGCGCAGCTCGTTGCAGGGGATTCCGTTCGGGGCCAAAGATCTGCTGGCCTACGCCAAACATCCCACTACGTGGGGCGCGCAGCCTTATGCGGGACAAGTCTTCGACTACACTGCCACGGTCCTCAAGCGCATTCAGAAGCATGGCGGATTGCTGACGGGCAAGCTGGCGATGGTGGAGCTGGCCGGCGGCCCCAGCTATCGTTTTGCCGGCGCTTCGTTGACCGGACCGGGATTGAACCCGTGGGACCCCACGCGCTGGTCCGGCGGATCGTCCAGCGGCTCGGCCATCGCGGTGGCTGCCGGCCTGGTCACTTACGCGCTCGGTTCGGAAACCTCCGGCTCCATCCTCACGCCCAGCGCATTCTGCGGCGTCACGGGATTGCGGCCAACCTACGGATTGGTCTCCCGACACGGCGCAATGGCTCTTTCGTGGACGCTCGACAAGATCGGCCCAATCTGCCGTTCCGCGGAAGACTGCGGCCTGGTGCTGGAGGCGATCGCCGGCGCCGATTACGACGAGCCTTCCTCGGCACGCAAGAACTTTTACTACACGCCGCAGTTCGCGCGCGATCTGAAGGACGTCCGCGTGGGCTTCGCGCCGGTGGACTTCAACGAAGGGGTCGATCCCGCCGCGCGCGCCGACTATGCCAAGGCGCTGGAAACGATCCGGTCGCTCGGCGTCCAAGTCACCGAAGCTAAAATGCCGGAGTTTCCATACGGCGCGGCGATCGGCACTATCATCTCCGCGGAAGGTTCCGCGGTCTTTGAAGCGCTCATCAAGAGCGGAAGGGTAGACCAACTGGCCGACCCGCACCAGATTGCCGGTCTTAAAGCCGGCCTGGAGATTCCGGCCAACGAGTATCTGAAGGCCATGCGCATTCGTGCGCTCATCCAGGAAGCCTTCCACGACGTGCTTTCCACGGTGGACGTGCTCATCGCTCCCACTCGTTTCGATCCGGCGCCCAAGATCACGCAGCCGCTGGATCGCCCCGCGAGCGACCGGCCCACGCCTGCTACGCCCGGCCTTACCGCATTGATTCCGGCGGGCAATCTGTGCGGCCTGCCCGCTCTGTCATTGCCCTGTGGTTTTGCGAACGGCATGCCCATGGGACTGCAACTGGTGGGATCGCCGTTTTCTGAAAATATGCTTCTGGCGATCGGAAAAACATTTCAGGATCGCACGGATTGGCACAAGCGCCGCCCTCCGGTGGCGGCGTCTTGATCTCGTGGTATCTCCGGTGATATCATATTACCAACGATGTGAGAATGGTTCTGGATACGGATGTGGTTGTGGCGGCCCTGCGAAGCCCAGGAGGAGCGTCCGCCGCGATTGTCCGGCTCGCCCGGCAGGGCCGCGTGACATTATTGATGAGCGTAGCACTGGCTCTGGAATACGAAGCGGTTTGCAGCCGGCCGGAGCATCGGCTCGCGGCGGGCCTGAGCGAGGATGAGGTGAACGTGTTGGTAGACGCGATCATCGCTTTGGCCGAGCCGGTCGCAATGCACTTTTTGTGGCGGCCGCAGCTCCGCGACCCCTGCGACGAAATGGTGCTAGAGGCGGCCATCAACGGCGACGCCGACGCGCTGGTGACGTTTAATGTCAGTGATTTTGGCAGCCTGCCTGGCCATTTCGGTGTGGACCTGATCTTGCCGCGCGATGCCATAGTGAGGATGAGACGATGAGTGAAACCAAGACTTACCCGTTACGCCTCCCGCGGTCGCTCAAGGATGCGGTCGAGCGGATCAGCAAGGAGGAAGGAACCAGCATAAACCAGTTCGTAGCCACGGCGGTGGCGGAAAAGGTCTCTGCACTTCAAACGGCGACCTTCTTTCAGGAGCGCAAGGCCCGAGCCGATTTCAAGGCGCTCGACCGGATCAGGAAGCGGCGCGGCGGAAAACCGCCACGCGCCGGCGATGAGATGCCGCGGGGCTAAGTCCTCACGGCCGTCCCTGCCAAGGCCACGGGGCGAGAGCCACTCAGCGTGGAGCAAGCGTGCCAGGATTTGAAGCTACGCACGCAGTCGACCGAGTGGAGGATGATCAGACTCTCGATGCCGAACCTGAAGCGCTATTTTACTACACTTCTCTTGAGGTGGCATGCAAGATACTGGAGTCGACAAAAGTCTGGGCATCGAACGTCTATTTTCTCAACGACGCATCTGAAGTAAGGTATGGAGCGGACATCGTTTCGGAGTGCGTCGGCTCTTGTTCCGCAATTCCGGAGGTTCTTGCCCAACTTCTTTGCCCAGGGGCGGATGGCGAAACGAGCGGGTTTATGCGGACGGCCAGGACGTGGCCCATGCATGTATTCTGCTTAAGCGGGAGCCCTGACTCCTTAGCAGGATGCTGAAAAAGGCCAAAATCCGCTTGCTGACGCGCGCGGCTCATTGTCGCGAATGCGTGTTTGCAGGTGCTTACCGAGCCGCGACCGTGAGGGAGTCGGTTCCAAACGACTTTTTCAGCAGCCTGTTAGGCCAGTGGCGCGCATACGGCAGGTCAGGAGGGGCGTTGCGATTGGCTTTAACAAGGATCGCCTGCGGGAAATGCGCGCTGGCGGTCAGCGTCACAGTTTGTTTAAGGTCAATTATGAGAAAAACGACTTGCTTGCGAGACTACGCGCAACCATGGCCGTGGTGACGGAAATTCACGGTCGCATTTCGCGTGATGTTTCGGACCGAACTGAGTTTTGGTTAACCCAACTTTCGCAGTTGGGGACATCTGAGACCGGGAGTGCCTTTGTTTTCAATAGAGGCATCCCAAAGGTCTCCACTACATTTCGAGCTGGGGA
>Ga0302325_10005462_pt1 | contig 28864 bp, 16 predicted proteins | sample Palsa_T0_2_FD_201948 | JGI IMG/M metagenome (GOLD analysis project Ga0302325, IMG submission 201948) | Peat permafrost microbial communities from Stordalen Mire near Abisko, Sweden - Palsa_T0_2 | ecosystem: Environmental > Terrestrial > Soil > Palsa > Peat permafrost | place: Sweden: Abisko...
TCAGCTTGTTGAGCGCCGCGGCCAGGGCGATGATGAGCGTGGACGATCCCGAGATGCCCGCGCCGGCCGGCGCTTCGGAGTGGGTGACGATGTCGAGACCGGTGGCGGGCGCGAAATAACGCACCATATAAGCGGCCAGGGGCAGCTTGTAGCGTTTGGCCGCGCGCAGGGCCGCCAGAGATTCGAACTCCTCCCGACACTCAAGGTCGCGCGAACGCAACGTGATGCGCGCATCGGCGCGGGTTTCGAGGACGCAACTGGCGTAGCGATCCACGGCGAAGTTGACGGTGACGGGGGCCGTGTGGAACAGGTACAAGGGCCAGATGTCGATGGTGCCGCCGGCCATATCCACGCGGCAAGGCGCTTTAGCTGATATCTTCATGGGGAGCGAAAGTTACACTATACCTCGGTGAGCGGAGAGCAGCAGGCGGCCTGGGAGGCCTCCGCAGGCCGCGGGCCTGCCCCACTGGTCAACGCGCAATCGAGCCTGGATCCAGCCCCGTAGCCAGATTGAAGCCGCCGCCTACGGCACCCACAGCGGCGGTGCTGCGATCCAACCCGGTCAGTTGCCGCAACCGGTACACGGCCTCGATGCCGGTGCAATGCGCGCCCAACAGATTCCGCAGGCCGAATTCCTTCAGCTTGCCAGCCGTCCAGGCCAACGTGTCGTCGCTGGCTTGATACAGGTGGAAACCGCCCAGGGCGGCGTACACCGGCGCTGGCGCGATCTTGGCGCGCGCATACTCGAGCGTGTTGACGATGCCCGCGTGGCCGCAGCCGGAGAGCAACACCAGCCCTTTATCAGTCACAATCACCAGCGACTGATCCTCCGGCAGATTGTCTTCCGGCATCGTCCCATCGGCCAGGCGCAGCTTGCGTCCGGGGTTCCAGTTTTTCTCCGGATACTTGCGCGGGACGGGCCCCGTCAGCCAGACGCCTGGAAATAATTCGCGGACCTCGTTGTATTCGATGAAGGTCCCGCCCGCGCTCTCATACTCGCGCCGCGTGGCGATCATGGTATTAGCCTCCCGCTCGCCGCCGTCGGTGCGGCTTTGGAAGATGCCCGCGCCCACGTGCGCGCGGCCCAGCGCCGCGGGGTTCGACCTGGCGTATTCGCGGCGCAGCGTCACCAGGCCGGCGGTGTGATCCAGGTGATGGTGCGACAGGATCACGTCCGGCACATTGGCCAAATCGATGTGCAGCGCCTGCGCGTTGCGCAGCACCGTGTCCGGATGCGCGCCGGTATCGAACAGAATGCGGTGGCCATCCGCCACCACCAGCGCCGCGAAGCCCCATTCGCCGTACCCCTCGTCGGCGGTCAGCATGGTGGAGAGGATGCGCACGTCGAGCGAGGCGACTTTATCCGCGGCGCAACATGCCAGCGGCGCCCAGAATAACAGCCCGATCAGTGCGGTTCGTCCAGCCATAGCATGTTACCTTAGCACAATCGAGGAGCCCACCCATGCCGCGCATCTGGTGCTTTGTACTCATGTCAGCCAGTCTGGGGTACGGCCAGCAGCGGGGCATCCTGCTGGCGGACCTGACTTGGGTGGAGGCGGAAAAAGCGCTGCGGCCGGAGACGGTGGTGGTGATCCCCATCGGTGCGGAATCCAAAGAGCACGGTCCGCACCTGAAACTGAAGACCGATTATCTGGAGGCCGAGTATTACAAGCGCCAGATCCTGGAGCGCGCGGACGTAGTAGTGGCGCCCACCGTGAACTACAGCTTCTATCCGGCATTCGTCGAGTATCCCGGCTCCACCACCTTGCGGCTGGAGACGGCGCGCGACATGTTGGTGGATATCTGCCGCGGGCTCTCGCGCTACGGCCCCAAACGCTTCTATGCGCTGAACACGGGCGTCTCCACTTTGCGCGCGCTCGAACCCGCAGCGGAGATCCTGGCCGGCGACGGGATTGTAATGCGCTACACCAACATTCTGGAGGTGGCCGCGGAGGCCGAGGCTCGCGTCAAGAAGGAAGAAGGCGGCACGCATGCCGATGAGATCGAAACATCCCTGATGCTGTTTATCGACCCGGCTTCGGTGGATATGCGTAAGGCGGTGAAAGACTATCATCCCTCGGCGAGCGGCGGTCTCACGCGCGATCCGCACAAGCCCGGCGCATATTCCGCGAGCGGCATCTACGGCGATGCCACGCTGGCCACGCGCGAAAAGGGCGAGGCGGTGGCGCGGGCCACCGTGGAGGGGATGCTGCGCGATATCGAAGCCCTGCGCCGCGCCCGGTAGCTTGCAGAACTGCGATGGCCGGGGAACTGTACCGCGATTGCGGCGGGGGCCGCGGCTGGCGTAAACTCGCATCCAGGAGGGTTTATGCATCTTGGGTGCTTGCGCCGGATTGCCCCGTTATTATTAGCCTTGCCGGCCATTTCGCTGGCGCAGCAAGTCGCCATCGGCGAGTATGTCCTGCCCACCGCCGACAGCTACCCCAACGATATCACCACCGGTCCGGATGGCGCGCTCTGGTTCACGGAGACCAGCAATATCGGGCGCATTAGTACGGCCGGGGCGATCACCCAGTATCCGCAAACTGGCGGACCTTGGGGCATCGTGACCGGACCGGATGCGGCATTGTGGTTCACCTTAGCTTCCAGCGCCAGGATCGGCCGCATGACCACGCACGGGATACTCACCGCTTCGTACCCCGTCCCCACGCCGCACAGCAACCCCTATGGCATTACCGCGGGGCCGGATGGCGCGCTGTGGTTCGCCGAGTACGTCGGCAGCAAGATCGGCCGCATGACCACCACCGGGGTGGGCACCGAGTACCCGGTCGCCTCCACCTACAGGGGACCGGTTTCGATCACGCCGGGACCCGACGGGGCGTTTTGGTTTACGGAATTCAATGGCAACCGGATCGGCCGCATCACCACCGCCGGGGCGATCACCGGCTACGTCGTGCCGACCCCGTATTGCTCGCCCGATTGGATCACTGCGGGTCCGGATGGCGCGCTCTGGTTCACCGAGGTGATCGGCAACAAGATCGGGCGCATTACCACCGCTGGTTCGATCACCGAGTTCCCCGTGCCTACCGCTGGCAGCCAGCCCACTGGTATCGCACCGGGCCCGGACGGCGCGCTGTGGTTTACCGAATCGGTCGGCAACCAGATTGGGCGCATCACCACGGCGGGAGCCATCACCGAATACGCCGTGCCCACCGCCGGCAGCTATCCCTATCAGATCGCGGCGGGGCCGGACGGCGGCCTGTGGTTTACCGAATCGCACGGCAATAAGATCGGTGAGATTGTGCTGCCGACCGCGGGTTTGAGCGTCAGCCCGCCCAGCGGCTTTTTCCAAGCCGGCCTCACCTTCACCGGGAACGGCTACGCGGCGGGTGAGAACGTCAGCATATACATCGGCGGCGTGGGATCGCCCGTGCTCGCCAACGCCACCGCGGATTCCGGCGGATCGTTCACCGTCACGGCGCGGGCGCCACAGTCGCCCTACGGGCCGCGGATCTTCCTAGGTACGGGCCGGGCCAGCGGCAAAATCGGCGCGGCCAATTTCTCGGTAACGCCGCGGCTAATCCTGGACCCGGACGCGGGGCCGCCGGGAAGCACCACGGCTGTTTCCGGATACGGCTTCGGCTCGTTTGAAGAGGTCGATATTTACTGGGACGATCCACCGGCTAAGGTGGGCACGGGCATCGCCGATATACATGGCACTTTCGACGGAACCGCCGCGGTAACCATCAAGGTTCCGAAGCAAGCTCCCGCCGGCATCGCCACGGTCTCTGGCGCCGGCGAACTTAGCGGGGCGCACGGCGGGGGCGAGTTTACCGTGGAGTGAGTCCGGGGTCTCCAGGATGGGACTCAGCCGCGAACGCTTACTCGCCAACCCTCGGCTCCGTGCCTAGCTTCATCGTTCTTACGGTTCCAACGCAAACGCAGTCCCGCCGTTCGACGTTCCTCCCATAGAGGTCGTACCATAGAGCGTCCCGCCTGCGAGAACCACCCCGCCCGTCGGAAGATACGGCCCGCAGCAGGTGAAATCGTAAATGGTGACCTCGGTCCATGCGCCGCCCGCCGATGACGGCGGGCGAACAGCGTACACCGTGCCGTTGTTGCCAAAAGGCCCGGTTCCGCCCTCGTAAGTGGTGCCGTACAGCACCCCGCCCGGGCCGATCGTGACGCCAGCCTCGGGCGAGAACCCATCGCTGCGCTGGAATCTGTGCAGCACCGTCTCACTCCAGGCGCCGCTTGACGATGCCGGCGGGGTCAGCGAATAAACCGTACCGCAGCCCTCGTCCTGCCTCTCGCAGTTGGGCGCAACTCCGCCTCTGCTGGTTGTGCCGAACAATACTCCACCCTCGCCTACCGCTACACCCGACACCGGATTGGCGCCGTCGCGGCTGCCCTGGAAATTGTAAAGTATGGCTTTCGTCCACGCGCCGCCAGAGCTGGGCGGCGGGATCAGTGCGTACATAGTTCCGCAGCCGGGCGGTTGGAAGATATTTGTGCATGTGCCCGTTCCGCCGCCTGTCGTCGTCCCATAGAGCACTCCTCCAGTACCCAGCGTCAGACCGTTGGGCACCGTCCCGTCCGTCGCATCCTGGAACGTATAAAGCACGGCCCTGGTCCACGATCCTCCCGGCGATTTCGGAGGCGTTAGCGAGTAAACCGTACCGCAACCTGCCGGCTCGCCGGGAACGCTGCATGCGCCCGCTCCCCCGTACGCCGTGGTACCGTACAGGGCTCCGTCGCCCCCGATGGTCACGGTCGAAGCCGGGCCAATCCCATCGCTGCCGCCCAAGAAACTGGTGAGGATGGTCTCCTGCCATGCGCCGCCCGCGGAGACCGGCGGCATCAACGAGAACACGGTCCCGCACCCGTTGGTCGTGGGGTAGGTGCCGCACGTGCCGGGGCCGCCTGCGAAAGTGGCGCCGTAGAGCGTCCCATCGGGAGCCAATGTGACGCCTCCCTCGGGGTTTCCACCGTCATCGCCGGCCAGGAAAGCGTAGAGTATCGTCTCGGTCCACGCGCCGCCTTGGGATGCCGGCGGGACTACCGAGAACACCGTACCGCACCCATCGAAACAGTTCGTGGACGCGCCCCTATAGGCGGTACCATAAAGCACGGGCCGGCCGCCGGAACCTATCCCAATGACCGCGGTTCCCGAGGGCTGAAGACCATTACCGGCAACTCCACCGAAGTTGTAGTAGGTTAGCGCCGGCGCTGTCTGAGCATGGGCACATGCGCCGAACGCCAGGATAACCGCCGTCCCGAGGAGCTTCACAGGCAAGCATGTCATACCAGGATTCTGGCCCCATGCGCAGATCCGTGTCAAGAATTCAGCAGCCGATTTCCAAAACGCCGGTACCAGGACCGTCGCGTGCGGGCTGCCGCATCTCTTAGCTTGCGCCACTTCAGGCCGGGCGCACCTGAAACCGTGGGCAGAGCCGGCTGACAGCCGGCTGCGGGCAGAATTGCCCGCCCCACGGTGAAAATGCAGAAACTCCAGAGCCGGGCTTCGCCGGCGGGCAGGAGTGCCTGCGCCACGTCGGCCGAAAATTGCCAAACTCCAGAGCCGGCTGTCCCGCTGTCCCGCAATTCACCGTGTTTCCGGCCCGATACTCCTGGTATAATTTGCGTAAGGGGGCACGCGCCACCCGCAAGAGGGCTCGCCAATGTTTCGATTCGATCAACTAATCCGCCGTGACATGATCATTCGCGATATCAAACAGTCGCATCCCGAGACCGTAGCGGTCTTCGAGGAACTCGGTTTCCGTTCGAGTTGCGACGATTGCGATATCGAAAGCGTGGCCCGCAAGAATGGAATTTCCAGCGTGGACGTAGTGGAGGCCCTCAATCGGGCCATCTTCGGGTCTGACGCCGCCCAATAAAACTATGACGATCGGCAAACCTGCCCGCAAAGCCATCAAAGAAGGAACTCAGCCGCTCGATGTTTTCTTCGCTCCCAAAACGGTCGCCGTGATCGGCGCTACCGAGACCGCCGGCACCGTGGGACGCACGATTCTCTGGAACCTGGTCAGCAGCCCGTTCGGCGGTACCGTCTTCCCCATAAACCCCAAGCGGCCGAGCGTGCTCGGCGTCAAGGCTTACAAGCACATCTCCGACGTGCCGGAGGAAGTGGATCTGGCCGTCATCGTCACGCCCGCGGCTACCGTGCCAGGCATCATCCACGAATGCGCGGAGGAAGGCGTCAAGGCCGCCATCGTGATCTCGGCCGGATTCAAGGAAATCGGCGCGGCCGGACAGGATCTGGAGCGCCAGGTACTCGTCGAGGCGCGCCGCGGCAACATGCGCATCATCGGCCCCAACTGCCTGGGCGTGATGAGTCCGCTCACCGGCCTGAACGCCACTTTCGCCTCCGCCATCGCGCGCTCCGGCAATGTCGGTTTCATCAGCCAGAGCGGCGCGCTGTGCACCGCCGTTCTCGATTGGAGCCTGCGTGAACTGGTGGGATTCAGCGCCTTTATTTCGATCGGCTCCATGCTGGACGTTGGCTGGGGCGACCTCATCTATTACCTGGGCAACGACCCGCGCACCCGCAGCATCGTCATCTACATGGAAACCATCGGCGATGCCCGCGGCTTCCTATCGGCCGCGCGCGAAGTGGCCCTCAACAAGCCCATTATCGTCATCAAAGCCGGGCGCAGCGAGGCGGCCGCTAAGGCCGCGGCTTCGCATACCGGTTCGCTCGCGGGCAGCGACGAAGTGCTGGAAGCCGCCTTCCGGCGCAGCGGCGTGTTGCGCGTCAACAGCATCGCGGACCTGTTCTACATGGCCGAAGTGCTCTCCAAGCAGCCCAGCCCCAAAGGCCCGCGCCTCACCATCCTGACCAATGCCGGCGGTCCGGGTGTGCTGGCCACCGATGCGCTGATCGCCAACGGCGGCGAACTAACCGAACTTTCGCCCGAAGTCGTGGAATCGCTGAACCAGTTTCTGCCGGCCGCCTGGAGCCACAACAATCCCATCGATGTGTTGGGCGACGCCGGCCCCGAACGCTATGCCAAGGCCGTCGAGGTGGCCGCCAAAGATCGCAATAGCGATGGTTTGCTGGTGGTGCTCACGCCCCAAGCCATGACCGATCCCACGTTGATCGCCGAGCACCTGCGGCCCTACGCCAAACTGGACGGCAAGCCCATTCTGGCAAGTTGGATGGGGGGCTCGGACGTCGCGGCCGGTATCGCTATCCTGAACCAAGCGAAAATTCCCACGTTTCAATTCCCGGATACCGCCGTGCGGGCCTTTACTTACATGTGGCGCTGGGCCTATAACCTGAAGGGCTTGTACGAAACGCCTTCGCTGCCCGAGGATTCGGCCGAGTACGCGCCGAACAGAGCCCTTACCGACGAGATCATCGAGAAAGCGCGCGCCGCCGGCCGCACCATTCTTACCGAGGCCGAATCCAAGCAGGTGTTGGATGCCTACTGCATCCCCACCGTGCGCACCCTGGTGGCGGCTACCGTGGAGGAAGCCGTCGACCAGGCCGGGCGCATCGGTTACCCGGTGGTGCTCAAGCTGTTCTCCGAAACGATCACCCACAAGACAGACGTGGGCGGTGTGCAGTTGAACCTGGCCGACCGCGAAGCCGTGGAGCGCGCCTGGCGCCGCATCCAGGCGGCTGTCACCGAGAAGGCCGGCGCCCAGCACTTCCAGGGCGTCACCGTGCAGCCCATGATCAAGAGCGGCGACGGGTATGAGTTGATCGTGGGCAGCAGCCTGGACGCGCAGTTCGGCCCGGTGCTGCTCTTTGGCACCGGCGGACAGTTGGTGGAGATCTTCAAAGATCGCTCCCTGAGCCTGCCGCCGCTCAACACCACCCTCGCCCGCCGCATGATGGAGCAGACCAAGATCTACAAAGCGCTCCAGGGTGTGCGCGGGCGCAAGCCGGTGAACCTGGCGGAGCTGGAACAGGTGATGGTGCGCTTCAGCCGCCTGGTGGTGGAGCAGCCCTGGATCAAAGAGATCGATATCAACCCGCTGCTGGCCACGCCGGAGCGCCTGGTGGCGCTCGATGCGCGCATCGTGGTGCACGGACCGGAAGTCGGCAAAGACACTCTTCCCAAACTCGCCATTCGCCCCTACCCGAACCGCTACGTCTACTCGTGGGGCATGAAGGATGGCGCGGAAACCATCATCCGGCCGATTCGCCCGGAGGACGAGCCGATGATGGTCAAATTCCATGCGACTCTTTCGGAGCGCAGCGTGTACCTGCGCTACTTTCACCTGATGAACCTGTCGCAACGCGTGGCGCACGAACGCCTGACGCGTATCTGCTTCATCGACTACGACCGGGAAATGGCGCTGGTGGCCGAGCGGCAGGGCGCCATCCTGGGAGTCGCCCGGCTGACCCGGATTCTCGGCACCAACGACGCGGAGGTAGCCGTGTTAGTAAGCGACCAATACCACGGCCGCGGTCTGGGTAAGGAGTTACTAGGCAGGTTAGTAACCGTGGGCGCCGACGAGAGACTCACCACGCTGAAAGCGGACATCCTCCCCGACAACCGCGACGTGATGCGCATCTGCGAGAAGCTGGGCTTTACCTTGCGCCACTCTATCGAGGATGAAGTCGTAAAAGCCGAATACCGCTACTGACAGTGGGGCCGGGCTTCGGCCCAATGTCACTTACCTGCCTCCTTCAGGGTCGTCGATGCGTCTGCATAAATAGTGGGGCAGGCTCCTGGCCTGCGACCTGGCCTGCGCGGGTCCCCTGGACCCGATTCTTGCTCCAAAGCAGAAGATGGCGGCCTGGGAGGCCGCCGCAGGCCTAGGGCCTGCCCCACTATTTATCCAGGCCCGTCGATGACTCTAAACTAAGCTAGAGGGGAAGCTCCCGAGGGTTAAATGAGAAAGCTGTTAGCACTGAACCGCGGCGAAATCGCCATCCGCATCCTGCGGGCCGCCAACGAACTAGGCATCCGCACAGTCGCCATCTATTCGCAAGAAGACCGGCTGGCCCTGCACCGCTTCAAGGCCGATGAAGCCTATCTGATTGGCGCGCGCAAGGGCCCGGTGGAAGCCTACCTGGATGTGGAAGGCATCGTGGCGCTGGCGCGGGAAAAGGGCGTGGACGCGATCCATCCGGGCTACGGTTTTCTCTCGGAGAATCCGGCGCTGCCGCGCGCCTGCCAGCGGGCGGGCATCGCATTCATCGGACCGAGCGCGGAACTGCTGGAATTGCTCGGCGACAAGCGCGCCGCGCGGCAGCTTGCGCAGCGCGCCGGCATTCCCACAGTTCCGGGCACGGACGATCCCATCACCGACCCACGCCAGGCGGAGCGCGCCGCCCGCCAGATCGGCTTTCCGCTGATCGTGAAAGCGGCCTTCGGCGGCGGCGGACGCGGCATGCGCGTGGTGCGCAGCGCGGCGGAGTTCAGCGAGCGGCTCAGCGAGGCGCGGCGCGAGGCCGGCGCGGCATTCGGCAACGACGCGGTGTTTCTGGAGCGCTATGTGGAGCATGCGCGGCACATCGAAGTGCAGATCCTGGGCGATCGCGCGGGCAACCTGCTGCACCTTTACGAGCGCGATTGTTCGGTGCAGCGGCGGCATCAGAAAGTGGTCGAGGTGGCGCCGGCGGTGGGCCTCGACGATGCCATCCGCAACGCGCTGGCCGCGGCCGCGTTGAAACTGGCGCGCACCGCGGGCTACTACAACGCCGGAACCGTGGAGTTCCTGGTGGATGCGGATTCGGGCGAGTGGTATTTCATCGAGGTGAATCCACGCATCCAGGTGGAGCATACCGTCACCGAGATGGTGACCGGCATCGACCTGGTGCGCTGCCAGATCCAGGTGGCGCAAGGGCTGGAGCTGTTCGGCGCGGAGATGCAGTTGCCGCCCCAGGACCAGATTCCGCTCTACGGCTACGCGCTGCAATGCCGCATCACAACAGAAGATCCGACGAAGCAGTTCGTGCCGGATTATGGCAAGATCCACACCTACCGGTCGCCGGCGGGTTTCGGTATTCGCCTGGATGGCGGATCGGCGTACAGCGGCGCGGTGATCACGCCCTACTACGATTCGCTGTTAGTCAAGACCACCGCGTGGGGGCGCGAATTCCGGCACGCCTGCCAGCGTATGGACCGCGCGCTGCGCGAGTTTCGCGTGCGCGGCGTGAAGACCAACATCCCGTTCCTCGAAAACGTAGTGAATCACGCCGATTTCCAGGCCGGCCGGGTGACCACGGGATGGCTGGAACAAACGCCGGAATTGGTGCGCTTCGCGCCACGCAAGGACCGCGCCACCAAGCTGCTGACGTATTTAGGCGAGGTGATCGTGAACCAGAATCCCACGGTGGCGGGCAAGGCTCCGCCGGCGCGCATCGACACGCCGGCCGTTCCGCCACACGATGCCGCGGCGCTGCCCGCGGGCACTCGTCAACTGCTGGCGCGGATGGGCGCGGAGAAGTTCGCGGAGTGGACCCGCTCGCAGAAGCAGTTGCTGCTGACCGACACCACCTTCCGCGACGCGCACCAATCGCTGCTGGCCACGCGTGTGCGCAGCTACGACATGCTGCGCATCGCCAACTTCGTGGCTCATCGCCTGCACAATCTCTACAGCCTGGAGATGTGGGGCGGCGCGACCTTCGACGTGGCCATGCGGTTCCTGCACGAAGACCCATGGCTGCGCCTGCGGCAGTTGCGCGAGGCGATTCCGAACATCTGTTTTCAGATGCTGCTGCGCGCCTCCAACGCGGTGGGCTACACGGCCTATCCGGACAACGCGGTGGAGCGGTTCATTCAGGAGGCGGCGGGGCAGGGAATCGACATCTTCCGCATCTTCGACTCGCTGAACTGGCTGCCCAATATGAAAGGCTCCATGGAGGCCGTGCGCAAGACCGGCACGATCTGCGAGGCGGCGGTCTGCTATACGGGCGATATTCTGGACGCGCGGCGCGACAAATATTCGCTGGCGTATTACGTGAAAATGGCGCGGGAACTGGAGCGCATGGGCGCGCACGTGTTGGCCATCAAGGACATGGCCGGGCTGTGCAAGCCTTACGCGGCGGAGAAACTGGTGAACACGCTGCGGCAGGAGGTGGGCATTCCCATCCACTTCCACACGCACGATACCAGCGGGATCAATGCGGCATCGGTGCTGAAAGCCGCGGAGGCGGGCGTACACGTGGCCGACGGCGCCATCGCCTCGATGAGCGGCACCACCAGCCAGCCCAATTTGAACTCCATCGTGGCGGCGCTCGCGAACACGCCGCGCGACAGCGGCGTCGATCTGGATGCGCTCAACCAGTGCGCGGATTACTGGGAAACGGTGCGCACCTATTACGCGCCGTTCGATACAGGGCCGAAATCCGGCACGGCCGAGGTGTATATACACGAGATGCCGGGCGGGCAGTACACCAATCTGCGCGAGCAGGCCGAGGCCATGGGGTTGGGCGCGCGCTGGCACGAGATCGCGCGCACGTATGCGGAGGCTAACGCGGCGCTGGGCGATATCGTGAAGGTGACGCCCTCGAGCAAGGCGGTGGGCGACCTAGCCATCTTCCTGGTGAACCACAACATGACCGTGCAGCAGTTCGAGAAGCTGGGGCCGGACCACAACCTGACGCTGCCGGGATCGGTAATCGAGATGCTGAGCGGCGCGCTCGGCGAGCCCGAGGGCGGCTGGCCCAAGCGCTTGCAAAAGGCCATTCTGAAGGGCGCCAAGCCGCAGCGCGGCCGGCCCGGAGCGCACCTGACGCCGGTGAATTTCGAAGAGACCGCGGGCATGCTGGGCCGCAAAATCGGGCGCGAGCCGCTGCCCGATGAAGTGCTGAGCTTCCTGATGTATCCCGACGTGTTTCTGAAGTTCGCAAAGGCGCGCCAGAGCTACGGGAACGTGGAGGTGCTGCCCACGCCGCAGTTCTACTACGGCATGCAGAAGAGCGACGAAATCGCCGTGGAATTGGAGGCGGGCAAGGCCCTGGTGATCAAGTTTCTGACCGTGGGCGAGCCGCATCCGGAAGGTTTTCGCACGGTGTTTTTCGAATTGAACGGGCAGCCGAGGGAAGTGAACATTCGCGACCAGAGCCTGGAGGTGAAGGTGGCGGCGCGGCCCAAGGCGAACCCCGCCAAGCCGGGCGAGATCGGCGCGCCCATTCCGGGTGTGGTCTCAACTGTTGCGGTGGAATTGAATCAGGTGGTGAAGAAGGGCGACCGCCTGCTGGTGATGGAAGCCATGAAGATGCAGAGTACGGTGTACGCGCCGGTGGGCGGGAAGGTGACGCAGGTGCTGGTGCAGCCGGGGCGGCACGTGGAGGCTAAGGATTTGTTGTTGGTGATTGAGTAGGAGGGGGGCACTTCCCGCGCTTAAGCGCAAGCCCAGGCAATCAGCCAGTTTGCTGGACGATTACATACTTTATCGTCCAGTAAAACAGGTGAGGCAAAGCGCCGCTTGCCGAAGACTTGATACCTCCCATGAGCGGCCCAAGTCACGTAGTCGGCTGGAGCGTTACCGGCGAACCAGCGTTGTGCCATCGCCGGTGGCGCCCATCAGCATTTACAGCCGCGACGGAATTTGGCAAAGTCTGGCATCAGGGTTCAAGCTCAAGCAGCCAAGTGTCACCCCGTACTACGGTGGACCTGTACCCTCCAAACATGACGAGCACTCTGTTCAGAGGATCGTAGTCCATGCTGAAGTCGTATCGGTTGGGTGGCACGGTCGAGGGATAAATCTCCATCCAGTCAGACCCGTTCCATGTCCGCGTATCACTCAGGGTATCTTGCCAGCCTCCGACAAATCCCCCGAATAACACGACATCCCCGATGGCCGCGTCGTACGCCATGGCGCCTTGGGTTACAGGTGGGGACTGGGCGGGAAATTTCTGAGTCCAGGTCCTAGACGACGCGCCGTCCCAAGTCCATGTTTCTATGAGCGTAGCGCCCCCAAACAACATAACTTGCTTGTCCGCCTCGTCATAAGCCATCAGGCCCGACGCCGAGGGATGGCTTACAGGATGAAGTTGAGTCCAAGTCCTGGCTTTCCCGTCCCAAACCCACGTGTCATCTAGGTTACCTGTGCTGTTTCCACCGCCAAAGAGCAGCACGGTTCCGGTGACGCCGTCGCTACACCATCCCCGGAGTTAAGCACCCACGTGCCGGGGGAGAGACGGCCGGAAATTGCTGGGTCCAAGTGACGCCATCCCACGTCCAGGTATCGTTAAAATACGTGCCCGGTGAACCGGGGGGGACGTTTGCGGTGGTGCCCCCAAAGAGCACTACGTTGCCGGCGGTTGCATCGTAAGCCATCGCAGCACCCAGGCGGGGTGACGGTGATGTGGCTGGCGACAACTGGTGCCATCCCACCCGCCAGATCCAGGTATCGCCGTAGACCTCGCTCGTGATTGCGCCACCAAAAAACAGGGACGAATGTGTCGTCCCGTCATACGCCATGCTGAAGCAGCAGCGGCCGGATGGCGATTGCGTCGTGACCCAGTTCACCGTTTGCGCCTCCATCGCACCAGCATGCATCATGATCGCAGTAGCAACGAAGAGCGATGGTGCGACGGTGATTATCTTGGGGATCGTTTTAGACTGTGTCCTAACAGAAAACATCGCTTGCCTCCCAGGCCAGGAGTTACAGGCTTTGGGTCCCCCGACCGCAACCAAGATTATAGCCAATCCGTTACCAGGCGGCTCCAACACAAAGGGTTACATCTTCGAAGAACCAGTCGAATCGGTGACTTGTAAGGCGACGGTGGCCTCGGGGTAACCACGCCGACCGGCACGGTAACCTTCCCGCAGGGGTCTAGGGCACTTGGAACTGCGGGTCTAGCGGCGGGCAAGGCCAAGTTGGCGGTTACGATTTCCTCCGGCATTGCAGGCTCGGGAACGGCAGTCTGACCTGCCCGACTTCCCATAATCGCCTGCCAGGTAAACCTTCTGGCAGCGCCAGGGCTGGCGTTCCCAGCCCTGCCGTGTTTCAAAATTCTGCGTCTGCCCCAAATGGGCTTTTCCAACTGTGAAACGTACCCCACCGTTTAACAGCCCAAGCTCACTATGCGAGCCAAGGCGCACAAGTTCGAGGCTGTCGTCATCCGGCTTACGGTAGATGAGAACCAGATCCGGCCTGATGTGGCAGTCGCGGTGATCGCTCCATTCGCCGGACAGTTCCGGTGGGGAAGCGGCGTGTCGGTGGCGAGCAGGTTGACGACTTCCATCAGTATGACGCCAGTTCAATTTCCCGCATTCAGACTTCGCAGCAGCTTGTCCGGCTTGCCGGCCTTGACCAGCTTGCCCCGGCGCGCGGCTTTCATCGCTGCGACGGTGTCGGCGTTGGGATTGAGCGGCTCGAAGGGCAGGGCCTTTTCCGCCGCGACGCGCACCAGCAGCAGGCGAAAGGCATCGGACACGGTCAGCCCGATTTTCTTCAGCGCCGCCGCGGCTTCCCTCTTGGTGCGTTCATCGATGCGGGCGCGAACGACTGAATTACCAGCCATGGTGTTAATCTCCTGTTGAGCCACATTGTAGCCCAGGGGCCGGGGAATGTCCAGCCGTAACCGGCAGCTTTCGCGCTTAAGAGCAAGCCCAGGCAATCGGCCAGTTTGCTGGACGATTAGGTCCGATCGTTCTCCAACACTGCAGGCAATGGCAACCCGGCCGGCGGATAGAGACCCGCGTGGTCGATCAAGTTCGCGAGCAGCGCGTGCAACGAGCCTCGAATCCGTGGCATGATGGCAAGATCATTGTAAAGGAGATCCGCCGATGAACCGCCGCCACCTGCTGCTCGGCTTGGCCCTGGCAGGACTGGATCTGGACGCGCAGGAAGCGCCGTCCGGGTCGCTCTATATTCCCAAACCGCAACTGGTCGAAGACCGGCAATTCCTGCAGGACTTCATGGACGAATTCGCGTTCGCCGACCTGGTGACGGCGAGCCCGGGCATTCGCATCACGCACATCCCGGTATTCCTGAACCGGACCGCGCCGCCGTACGGCACGCTCTTCGGCCACATCTCGCGGCAGAACGTGCAAAGCAAGCTCTTCGATAGCCGGCCGCCCGCCGTGATTGTGTTCCGCGGGCCGCACAGTTACATCTCGCCGAAATGGTACAACAAACCGGAAGCCGTGCCCACCTGGAACTTCGCCGTGGTGCATGCCAGCGGGCGGCCGAAACCCATCACCGATCCGAAGGCGCTGCACGATCTGTTGGCGAAACTCATCGCCAAATTCGAAGGTCCGGATTCCAGCTATGACTTCGCCAAACTGCCCGAGAGCTTCGTCAACGGGATGTTAGGCGGCATCGTCGGCTTCGAGATGCAGATTGAGCTGCTGGAGGGCAAATTCAAGCTGGGACAGGAACGCGGCGAGGCGGACAAGCAAGCCATCCTGAAGAACCTGCAGACAGCCCGGAACGGGCGGTCGATTTACGAGTTTACGGCCGATTTCTACAAGCGCGGTGAAGGCGCGAAAAATACCGATTAGCTTATCGCGCCGGCGCCAGTCGATGGCGCGTGCGATGAAACCGTTCGCTGCAAGTCCGGCAGCGATAGGGCACCAGCCCTACGACACTGAGCAGATAATCCTGAGCGTTGTGCGCGATGGAGCGCCGGACATCCGCCCAGCCGCAACTTGGGCAGCGCTGGGAGCGGCGTGCCGGAGTTTGCCAGTCGAGAGGCATTACGGGTGGCAGCGGCGGCATCGAGAGGCGGAGGCACGGACGCGCGGGCATCGCATCGAACACGGCGAGGCCGGCATCGAGCTCTGCCGGCGCGAGGCTCCCGCGGGCATGCTGGAACGAGGCCAGCCGCGGCGCAGGCGCGGCGCGGCCGTCCAGCACCAAAAACAACCGGCCCCTTTGGATCGGCGGAGTGCGTGGCACGGGCGGCACCGCGAATAGCAGGTGCGAACTCATAGAACGGGTTTCAACCGCTATTCTACCCATCGCCGGCGAGAAAACCACGTCCTATTCGTACTGGCGGCGATACTGCGTCTACCAAAAAAAAGCGGGCGCCAGGAGGGCGCCCGCTTGTGCCACAAAGGAGAAATACGTTAGTGGCTGCCGGTGTAAGTCATATAACCGATCGACAGGGCGTTGGGCGAATCCGGCGAGGCCCACAAGCCCTTCAGTAACTGCTTGCGGCTGGTCTTCAACAAAGCCTTCAGATCCACACCGCATTCGAAGCGCATATGGTTCATGGCGCCCATGCTGTTATAAGCCGCGGCCGATACCGGCGCGGTACCGAAAGTACTTACGCTGGAACCCGCCGGGCTGGAAGGATCGGAGAGGCCCGTCGCCACCGGCGATTCGTCCATGGGCCGGAATCCGCGTATCACACCGGCCGAGAACATGCCAGGGCGCATCATCGAAACCGGAGTTGCAGTCACTGTGTTGAACGCCGGAGCCAGCGCCGGAAGCTGGGCCATCCGCCGGCTGGTTACCGTGGGACCGTAGTGGCCGTTGACGCCGGAGTGAGTAATGGGCGCCAGCAGAGCGGGTTGCAGCGAGGGCGCCGCCGCCGTGGTGACTTGCGCCGGAGGCTGCCCCGAGGTTGCCTTCAACACCACGCTGGTGGCATTGTAAGTAACCGTAAAGTACTCGTTGGAGTTAATGACGATCCCGTTGACCGTGGCGAAGTGGTTGGTTACCGAGGAGGCCGTCAGGATGGTGAACGTCTCTCCCACCGTGGGAGTAAAGCCGGCCGCCACCGTGATATTGAGCGTGCCGCCCAGTGTCGCGGCATTCGTGACTTTGAGCTGATCGTACTTGGTGCCCACGGTGGCGCCGTCAATGGCGATATCCAGCGCGCCCGCCGAGCTTTGGGAATAGGCGTCGGAAACGGTCAGTTTGCCGGTCTTGGTCGCGGAATCGCCGGGGCTCAGGATGCCCGCATCCGAGACATTGTCGGTCACGGTGCCCGCGCCGAGCAGCGTCCCGCCGTTTACCGAAACCGTGCCGACGGTGCTTGAAGTCAAAGTGCCGTCCACCGTGGTGGTGCCGCCGGTTTGCGTGTAATTGAAGGTACTGCCGCCGATAGTGAAGGTGCTGCCGGTCGAAACCGTGAACAGCCCCGCGTTGGTGAAAGTGCCGGCGGTAGTGGTCAGGGCCGCTCCGCCAGCGAGCGTGAAACTGCCCGTGGCGCCGTTGTTCTTAAAGCCGGCCAGAATGTTGGTGCTGCCGAAGTTGATGATCTTCGCGCCTGTGCCGGTCAAAGCGATGGTGGCGGCATTGGTCGCCAGGGTAGCGCCGCTGGCGCCGAACTGCAGCGTGCCGCCGACATTGTAAGTGCCGCCGGTCAAGGTGGTGCCGGAGAAGTTCAGCAGCGCGCCGCCGGCCGAGGTGCCGATCTGCATGGTATCGCCGGTGGAAACGCCCAGGGTGCCGGTGTTGTTGAGGCCCGCAGCCGTCGGCAGAATGATGAGCGGAGAGGATTGATTGGCCAGCAGGCTGCCCGAGTTAGTAATCCCGAGATTGGAAATGGTGCCCGCACCCTGGATGGTGGTCGCGTTGGTCAGGGCGGGGCCGCCGGTCAGTCCGGTGATGGCGCCGTTGGTCAGGGTGATGGTACCCGCTCCGCTCAGCGTAGTCGCGGCCTTGATATCCAGCGTGCCGCTTACTGCGACGGTACCGGCGTTGGTATCCGTGGCGGCCGTGGACAAGGTCAAAGAAGCTCCGGTATCCACATTTACAGTGCCGGAGTTGGCAAGCGTTCCCAGAGTAGCCTTGTCGGTGGTGTCGTTATTGGCCCCTATGGTCACGGTGGCGCCCGTGTTATTGGTCAACTTGCCGCTGACCGTGATGGTATTGGCGGCTCCGCCCTGGTTGGTATTGTTGGTCGTCAGCGTGCCGGCGTTCGTTATGTTGCCGCCTACGGTGAGCTTGCCGCCGCTTTCCGCGTCCAGGGTGCTGGAGTTGGTGAAGGCGCCGCCAGACGCTACGCTCATGGTCCCGCCGTTCAGCGCGATGGAGCCGGTGTTGGAATCTGCGCCGGTGGCGGTCAGTTTCAGCGTGGCGCCTTTGTCGACCGTAACGGTGCCCGCGTTGGAGAGTAGTCCCACGCTGGCGGTGTCGGTGGTGTCGTTGTTCACGCCGATGGTCACGCTGTGCCCGCTGTTGTTGGTGAGGGTTCCGGTCACCGTGATGGTATTGGCGGCGCCGCCCTCATTGGCGTTGTTGGTGGTGAGTGTGCCGCTATTGGTCAGGTTGCCGGTTACGGTAAGGGTGCCCTTCTTCTCCAGGTCCATGGTCCCGGAGTTAGTGAAGGAGCCGGCTTGCATATCCAGAGTTCCGCCAACCAGCGCAACCGAGCCGGCGTTGGTGTCCGCGCCGGCCGATGTCAGGTTGAGGGTCGCCCCGGTATCCACAGTCACCGTGCCAGAGTTGGCCAGCAGGCCCACATTCGCTTTGTCGGTGGTGTCGCCGTGCGCGCCAATGGTGACGCTGTGCCCGCTGTTGTTGGTCAGCGTGCCGGAAACCGTAAGGGTGTTGGCGCCGCCGCCCAGGTTGGCGTTATTCGTAGTCAGGGTGCCGTTGTTCGTCAGGTTCCCGGCCACCGTGATGGTACCGGCCTTCTCCTCGTCCATGCTTCCGGAGTTATTTACAGATCCGGCCTGCGCGTTCAACGTCCCACCGCTGACCATGACCGCTCCGGAGTTGGTATCGGTAGCCGACCCGGTCAGGTTGAGAGTCGCGCCGGCATCCACAGTCACCGTACCGGAGTTCGCCAGCAGTCCGACATTGGCTTTATCCGCAGTATCGTTGTTCGCGCCGATGGTCACCGTGGCGCCCGTGTTGTTAGTTAACGTGCCGGTCACCGTAAGAGTATTGGCGCCGCCTCCCAGGTTCTGATTGTTGGTATCCACCGCGCCGCTGTTGGTCAAATTTCCGGACACCTTGAGGGTGCTGGCCTGTTCCAGGTCCATTGTCCCGGAATTTATGAATGACCCAGGGGTGGTGTAACTGCCCCCGGCGGCTACCGTAAAGGTGCCGCCGCTGGCATTGGTGTTGAAGCCCGTGAGCAGGTTATTGCCGCCCAGGTCGATCAATTGCGGGCTGGATCCGGCCAGCGTCAGGTTCGCGTCGTTGGTGATCAGGCTGCTGCCGCTGGCGCCGAACTGCAGGGTGCCGGCGACATAGTAAGCTCCGCCGGTCAGCGTGGTGCCGGAGAAATTGCTGAGAGCGCCTGCCACTTTGAACGTATCGCCGCCGCCTACGATGAGCGTGCCGTCGTTGGTGAAGTTGCCGCCGCCCGGAGCGCTGGTTGTGAAGCTGCGTCCCGCGCCAAGCTGGAACGTGCCGCCCGCCGCGTTGGTGGCGAAGTTGGCCAACGCGTTGGCGCTGGTGTTGCTGATAATCTGCGAGCTGGCGCCGGTCAGGATGATATCGGCCGCGTTGGTGACGATGTTGGCATTGTCGAACTGGAACGTGCCGCCGTTGACATTGTAAATGCCCCCGGTGAGAGTGCCCGTGGTGCTGTTGAAGTTATTAAACGGACCGCCCGTGACATCCAGCGTGCTGCCGGTATTCACCTGGAAGGTTCCGTTGTTTGTCACTCCGCTCGAATTCGGAATAATGAACAATTCGGCGGGCTGATTGGCCAGGACCGTCCCACCGGCGTTGTTGACCAATCCCAAGTTGCCGTTGCCGATGTGCCCCCCGCCCTCGATGGTGTTGCTGTTATTGGTCAGCACTTCCGTTCCGGCAGAGCCGTAAATGTAATTGCTCGTATTGTTGGAGAGAACGACAGTCCCGGTGCCGTTCAGGGTGGTGTTGCCATTGACGTAGAGAAAAGTGTTGCTGTTGGTGGCATTCACCTGGATGGAACCGTTGTTCGTGATCGTTCCGGCAATGTCGGCGCTTTGGGCATTCGGGAGCGCGATTGTCCCGAGGTTGGTGATCCCGCTCAGGATGGCGCCGCCATAGAAGGTCATGGAGCTAGCGTTAACGCCAGTCCCCAGCGTGTTCAAGGTTCCGCCCGTGATAGCGGCTCCGTCGATGGTTACCGTGCCGCCGGCGCTCGCCCCGGATCCCGCCAAGCCTTCAATAGTGCCGCCGGTGTTGGTTACGGTGCCTTCGATTATCAGCGTGCCGCCGCTCGAAGCTTCAATGAGGCCGGTGTTGGTGGCCACTGAAGTGCCCGAGTTGATGGTCAGCGAGTTCGCATGGGCCGAAGTGGCGTCCACCACGCCAGCCGACTCGTTGGTGAAAGCCATGGAGCCGTTTCCGATATTTCCGGAACCGGAAATGGTGTTGTTCACGTTCGTCAGGGAACTGCCGCCGGAGGCCTCCAGAAAATAGTTGCTGTTATTGTCGGAAAATGTGAGCGTGCCGCCACCCGTCAGGGTAACCGCGCCGCTGGCGTAAAAGAACGTGTTGCTGTTCGTGGCGTTGAGCTGCAAGGCTCCGGTATTGGCGATGGTTCCCTCCAGAGTCGAGCTGTTGGCATTGGGGACCTGCAAGGTTCCCGCGTTGGTCAAGCCATTCAGCGTGGAGCCGTTGAGCGCCGTGAACAGTCCGGCGCCGTTCAGCGTGCCGCCGGTTACCGTCACGCTGCCTTCCAGAGTCACATTGGAGCCGCTACCCGCCGTAATGGTTCCGCTGCCGGTATTGGTGAACGTGCCGCCATCCAACGCGAGCGACCCGCCGCCGGTGGCTTCGAGCAGTCCCGTGTTGGAAAAAGTCGCGTCGGGATCGATTGTCAGCGTGTTGTTATGGGCGGATGCCGTGGCGTCGATGGTGCTCTGATTCACCAGGACCAGGCTGCCGTTGCCGATGTTGCCGCCCGCGCCCGTGATAGGCTGCGCGATGGTGAGCTGGTTGCCGCCGGTGGTGGCGAAAATGTAATTACTGTCGTTATCCGTAAAAGTGATCGAACCGGTTCCCTGCAGCGTGGCGGTGGGGCTGTCGATCTGCAGTTCCGTGTTGGAGTTGGTGGCGTTCACAGACAAAGTGCCATTGTTAATCACGGTGCCCATGATGTAGAAAGTGTTGGCATTGGGGATTTGCAGGTTCCCGTCGAGGGTGACCGTGTGTGTGGAACCGTCGAGTTGCGCGCCGCTGTTGCCCACGAACGTTCCGGCGCCGCTCAGGGTGCCGCCCACTATATCTACCGAACCGTTGAGACTGACGGTCGAGCCGCTGCCCGCTATAATATTGCCGCCGGTATTGGTGATCGTGCCTCCGTAGAGCGATAGCGACCCGCCGCCCGTGGCTTCCAGGGTCCCCCCGGTGTTGGTCAGGGTGCCGTCCGAATCGATCGTCAGCACGTTTCCATGGGTCGATGCCGTGGCGTCGATAGTGCTCTGATTGACGATGATCAGGCTGCCGTTGCCGATGACGCCGCCGGGACCCGAGATGGGCTGCTGGATGGTGAGCTGATTTCCGCCGGTGGTGGCGAAAATGTAATTGCTGTCGTTATCCGAGAAGGTCACCGTTCCGCTGCCCTTGAGCGTGGCTGTGGCGCTGTTTACTTGTAATTCCGTGTTGGAGTTGCTGGCGTTCAAGGACAAAGTCCCATTGTTGTTCAGGGTTCCCGTCATGTAGAGAGTCTGGGCATTGGGGACTTGCAGGTTCCCGCCGTTGGTGACGGCGTTCGTGGAGCCGTTAAGCTCAGAGCTGCCTTGGGCAATCACTACTCCCGTGCCGGCGGTAGTAATCGTTCCGCCGCTAACGGTCGCGCCGTTCAGCAACACGGTTCCGCCATTCAGCGCTTCGATCGTTCCATTGGTTGTGCCGTTGGTGTTGGCGATGGCATTTTCCAACTGGAGGGTGCCGCCGCTGCTCGCTTCCATCAGGCCCAGATTGGTGGCGCCCGAGGCGCCCGTCTGAATGGTCAGGGCATTGCTATGCGTGGAGGTGGCATCCACTACGCCCGCGGCGTCGTTGGTGAAAGCCAGGCTGCCATTGCCGATATCTCCCGAGCCGGAGATGGTGTTGTTGACATTCGTCAACGAACTGTTGGCGACGGACGGCGCCAGAATGTTGCTGGTGTCGTCGGATAATGTGACGGTCCCGCCGCCCGTGAGAGTGACGGCGCCGCTCTCCCAGAGGATTGTGTTGCTGTTGGTCGCGTTCAATTGGATGGCGCCGCTGTTGGTGATGGTGCCCACCAGCGTCGTCTGTTGGGCGTTGGGTACCTGATAGGAGCCGGTGCCCGTGTTTGTGACGCCGTTGAGCGTGGGGTTGCCGGAGGCGGAAATCACGCCGCCCAGGAGCGTCTGCAGCGTGCCGCCATTGATGGTTGGGCTTTGCAGCGTTACTGCGGAACTCGTTCCGGCCAGAATCGTGCCGGTATTGGTGTAGGTGTCGCCGTCCAGGATCAAGGTGCCGCCCGCGGTCGCCTCCAGCGTGGCGCTGTTCGTCGTGCCGGCGCTCGTCTGAATGTATAGCGGCGTGGCTTGGTTCGCGTCGATGATTCCCTGGTTGATCAAACCCATTTGACCGATGCCGATGTCGCCGGACCCCTGAATGGTGCTGGCGTTCGTCAGCACATCGGTGCCTGCCAGGCCGTAAATCCGATTGCTGCTGTTATTGCCCATCGTCACCGTGCCTGCGCCCGTAAGCGTTACACTCGCGCCTCCCAGGATCAGGCTTGTATTGCTGTTGGTCGCGTTCAGTTGGATGGCGCCGCTGTTGGTGATGGTGCCCTCTATCGTCGTGCTTTGAGCGTTAGGCACCACATACGCGCCCGTGCCCGTGGTGGTGATGGTGACCCCGTTCAGCGTGGGGTTGCCGGTAGCCTGTATCGACGCGCCAGTGGCTGCGTTCAGAGTGCCGCCGTTGATGGTCGGGTTTTGGAGAGTCACCAAGGAACCGCTTCCCGACGCCAGAATCGTCCCGTTGGTGTTGGTGTAGGTGTCGCCATCCAGGATCAGACTCCCTCCGGCGGTTGCTTCGAGCGTCCCTGTGTTGGTGGTTCCGTTGCTCGTCTGGATGTAAAGCGGCGTGGTTTGATTGGCGTCGATGATTCCGGCCGCCTGGTTGACCAGCGCCATTTGACCGGCGCCGATGTTGCCCGATCCCAGGATGACGTTGTTGAAGTTGGTCAGAACATCGGCGGCTACAGCGCCGTATATCCGGTTGGAGCTGTTATTGCCGAGCGTCACGGTGCCGCCGCCGGTCAGCGTGACGTCCGAACTGCCAATGATCAGATTCGTATTGCTGTTGGTGGCGCCGAAGGTGATTCCGCCGGTGGTGTTCGAGTTGGTGATGGTGGTTCCGCCGATGGTCAGCGAGTTGGCGTTGTTGATGTTCAGGTTGTCGGTGCTGCCGATCGTGAGATTGTTAATAGAGCCGGCTACGTTCAGTTGCACCGTGGAGGACGCCGTGGTGATCAAGGCGTCGTTGCTGGAAGTCGGCACCGTACCCAAGGACCACGACGTGGCCGCGTTCCAGTTGCCGGATCCGCCCAGCCAACTGTCCGAGGTGATCGCCGGCCGCACAAACGGCTGGAATCCGAAGGCATGCACCACGAAACCATTTCCGGAAATCATCCGGCGGATGGCCTTTTGGCCGAAATCGGTCAAAGGCGGTTTTGCGGGGCGCTCGACTGGCGCTTGGGCGTAAGCGCCGGCCAGCCCGGCAATCAGCCAGGCGCAGAGCAGCCTGATTAGATATGAAATACGTTTGATATCGTTAGAATGCATGGTCGACATGGCCCTTTCCTAGGAGTTGATCGTTCTGCGGATTTCGAGTTTTACTTTGGGTAAGTATACCCTGGACGGAGCGCGCAAAACGGAAAATTATCAATCGCTGAACGTCGATTTAGTCCTAGTAGTACGCAGGACGCGCGTACCAGTGCGCACTGGTTAACCAGCCACCGTAAGGAGTTCCCCGGATGCTCCGAGCGGCGTTTCAATTCTAGACAGTGGGCGCCGATTTGGTACACTCACGCCGCGACTCGACGGGACCGGCTGAAACGGTTGATTGAAAACAGGCCAGTTGCGAGTATCATTATGCCGTTTCTTTGGCCCGAACCGTGCGTTTGCCAAACCTGGCATACGGGCTGTACCGCGCCCCGCTTGAACCGACCATGCAACCGCCCAAACCGTCCCCCCTGCTGCGGCTGTTGCCCTCCATGACGGACATCGCCTTCCTGATGCCGCTGGTATTGGTGTATTGCGGGATGAAGGGGGCCGCTACTTTGCTGGGGGATGGCGACACCGGCTGGCACCTGCGTACGGGCGAATGGATTCTGGCGAATGGGCGCGTGCCGAACCGAGATATTTTCTCATTCACCCGTTCCGGGCAGACCTGGTTCGCCTGGGAGTGGCTGTGGGATGTGCTTTTCGGCTGGCTGCACCTCAATGCCGGCATGGCGGCCGTGGTGTTGGCCAACAGCTTGATGCTGGCATTGACTTTCGCGCTGCTCTTCCGGCTGGCGCGCCGCCGGAGCGATGCGCTGGTGGCGCTGGCCATGACGCTGGTGGCGGCGGGCGGCTCGGCGGGACACTGGCTGGCGCGTCCGCACCTCGTCACCATGCTGTTCACGGTGGTGTTTTATGGCGTTCTGGAGAGCACCCGCGGACAGGATCGTACGCGGCGGCGCTTGTGGCTGCTTCCGCCGCTGATGGTGCTGTGGACCAATCTGCACGGCGGCTTTTTTGTGGGCATCGTCTTGATAGGCGCGTACGCTGGGGGAGAGTTCGCGGTGCTGTTGCGGCGGACCGCAGACGCCGCGCGCCGCCCGGCCCTTGCCCGCGCCCGCTCCTATTTATATTCCTGCGCCGGTTGCTGCCTGGCTACTTTCGTCAATCCCTATTTCTACCGGCTGCACGTGCACATCTTTCGCTACCTGCTGGACGGGTTCTATCGCGTGAATATCATGGAATTCCAGTCCCTGAACTTCCAGACGGGACAGGCGCGCTACCTCGAAATCATGCTGGCGGCAGGCGCGGCAGCGGCCTTTTGGCGGCTGCGCCGCGGGAGTTTCACCTGGCCGCTGCTATTCGCCGTATGGGCGCACCTGGCGCTCTATTCCGCGCGCAACGTGGAGATCTTTGTGTTGCTGGCGGCGGTTCCCGCGGCGGAACTCCTATCGGAGGGCCTGCGCCGGGGGCCGTCCCTGCATGTGGCCGATTGGTTGCGAGGCGGGCTGGAGGCTGCGGCAGATTTCACGCTGGAGTGGACCGCTTGCGACCGCGGACCGCGCTGGCACGCCGTCAGCGCCGCGGCCGTGCTGGCGCTGGCGGCCACTTTGTATGCTCCGCGGGCGCCCGCGGCCTGGCGCGCCGCGTACGATCCCAAGTCCTTTCCGGTGGCTGCCGCGGGCCAACTGGAAAAAGCAGGGCTGTTGGGTGGCGTTTTCACCGAGGATCTGTGGGGCGGCTACCTCATTTATCGCCAATATCCGCGAGGCCGGGTGTTTATCGACGGGCGCAGCGATTTTTACGGTCCCGAGTTTGTCGGCAAATATATGCAGGCAATGGGGGCGCAAGCAGGCTGGGAACGGTATCTGGGGCGCTACGGCGTCGAGACCGTGATGCTGCCTCCGGATGCGCCTTTGGCCGGCGCGCTGAAGCAATCCAGCGCCTGGCATCTGACCTACGACGATGGCGTGGCTTTGATCTTCCGGTCGGGCCAAACCACTGCCTTACCGCTGGAGCACGTTTCGGCCGGTCCTCCCGGCGGCGAAACCAAAACTGCAATCATGTGTCGAAAGGAAAACGGCTATGCCAACGTTTTGGGCAAGGATCCGGGCCGATGAAAGCGGCCAGGATCCGATCGAGTATACCCTTATGCCGGCGTTTGTGGCGCTGGCCTCGGCGGCTCTGTTTTCGAGTGCGGGGGGCAGCATCAATGCCATCTGTTCGAGCACCGATTCACAGTTGAGCACCGCGGCGGGTTCCTGACCAGCGGCGCAGCCTATAGCTTCGACATCCCCCGGCCGATATAAGAGAGTGAATCGCTCCGGAGCGGGTTTGAGTGGCCCGGAGAAGAGGATTAGGGCCGGAGATCCGGAGAGAGGATACGGCCCGGTGAGCGAAGCATGAATCAACGACTAATTTCCGTTCTGGCTTTTGCTTTTATTGTTTCAGCCGGTGCGAGTCTCTTGCTGTACCGGCTTTTATCCGGCCGCGTGACTACGCAGGCGGCGCCCGGGACCACCAAGCTGATCCTGTCCGCGCATACGTTGGAACCCGGCACGCTGGTCCGCGACGCGGATCTGCGCGTGGGCGATTGGGCCGGAGCCATCCCCGCGGGTGTCATTCAGAAAAGGGAAGACATCGTCGGGCGTGGCGTCATTTCTCCGATCTTCAACGCAGAACCGGTGGTGGAAAGCCGCCTGGCCCCCAAGGGCGGCGGCGCCGGACTGGCGGCTCTGATCCCAAAAGGCATGCGCGCGGTCGCCATCCGCGTGAATGAAATTGTCGGGGTGGCCGGTTTCGCGGTGCCCGGCATGCGCGTAGATGTCCTGGTTTCGGGCAGTCCGCCCGGCGCCGCGTCGTCTGGCGGCATCACCCGGACGCTGCTGCAAAACGTGCAAGTGCTCTCCGCCGGACAGAACTTTCAAAAGGACGTGGAAGGAAAGCCCATTTCCGTGCCGGTGGTAAACCTGCTGGTTACGCCGGAACAGGCGGAGATGTTGAGCCTGGCCAGCACCGAGACCACGATTCAACTGGTGCTGCGCAATCCGCTGGACAACGAGATTTCGAAAACCACCGGCAGTGCGGTGATACAGCTCTTCCATCCGGGAGCGCCGCTCCCCACGGAAGCCACATCCGCGCCGCCGAAGCAGGCAGTGCCCACCCGCCCTACCCCTCCGCTCGCGGCGTTGCCGCCATCTCCCAAGCCGCGCGTGGTGGAGGTAATCCATGGTGTCAAGCGGGTGGAAACGCAATTCGAGTCACGGGGGGAGGTCCGGCCATGACGCGCCACGGTTGCTGGCTGGCGGCGCCTCTGTTATGGATGGCGCTGCCGGGATCGTGGGCGAGCGATGTGCGCCCGGCGGATCTGGTCGTCACCGTGGGCAAATCGCTCATCCTGGATACGCCGGCGGACTTGCGGCGCGTTTCGGTCGCCAACGGCGAGTTGGCCGAGGCCCTGGCGGTGAATCCGCGCGAAGTGTTGATTAACGGCAAGGCCCCCGGAGAGACCTCCATCATCCTGTGGCAGCAGGATGGCACGCGTACCATGTACGACTTGACGGTCCGGCAGAACACGGCCCGCATCGAGGCCGTCCAGCGGCAGATCGCGCGCGCACTGGCCGGCCAGGACGTGGCCTTCGATTTCGAAAACGACACGGTTTTTCTGCGCGGCACGGTAAAGGATCTTTCGAGCGCCGAGCGCGCCGTCGGCATGGTATCCACGCTGGGCAAAGTGGTGAACCTGTTGCGCGTGGAGGTGCCCGCGGCGGAACCGCAGATCCTGCTCCGCGTGCGCTTTGCCGATGTGGATCGCAGCGCTACATCGTCGCTCGGCTTCAACCTGCTAAGCACCGGCGGCGGCAACACCATCGGACAAGTGACCACCGGCCAGTTCGGGCCGGCCGTCCCCAATGTGCAGAACAACGACGTGTCTTTCACGCTCTCCGATGCGCTCAACATCTTCTTGTTCCGGCCGGATTTGAATCTGGGCACCTTAATTAAGGCGCTGGAGGCCAGAAACCTGTTGCAGATGCTGGCCGAGCCGAACGTGCTGGCCATCAATGGCAAGCCAGCCGCTTTCGTGGCGGGCGGCGAGTTTCCGTTTCCCGTGGTGCAGGGCGGCGCCGCGGCGGGCGCGGTCACCATACAGTTCCGCGAATACGGCGTGCGCATCAACTTCCTGCCGGTGGTCACACCGCGCGGCTCGATCCGGCTGCAAGTGACCCCCGAGGTTAGTTCGCTGGATTATTCCAATGCCTTGCAGTTTCAGGGCTTCACCATTCCGGCGCTGGCCACCCGCCGGGTGCAGACGCAGGTGGAATTGGAAAGCGGGCAAAGCTTTGTGATTGCGGGCCTGCTCGACAACACGATTACGGAGAGTCTCAACAAGATCCCCGGCATCGGCGACATTCCGTTGTTGGGCAAGCTCTTCCAAAGCCGCGCCCGTACCCGCAGCAATTCGGAGCTGATGGTGCTGATCACACCGGAGCTGGTGCGGCCCATCCCGGCCGAAGCGACACGTCCCGACGTGCGCATGCCGGAGGAGTTTCTGCCGGGCACCGCCTCCGCGGCCCCGCGAACTCCCGGTCCCGAGGTCACCGGAGCGGTACCGGCTCCGCCGGCGCGCAAGGACATACCGCTCGAAGAATTGCTGGAGATCGAAAAACAAAAGGCGGCGGCTCCGGCACTGGCCGCTCCCGCGCAGCAGTCCGGTGCGGCGTCCGGCACCCCGTCCGGGGGGGTACACTAATGGCCTCCCTCATCCTCGAACAGGAGACATCCAAGGCTCCGGCGACGCCCACCACGGTGGGAGCGGCGATCGCGGCAAGCGAACTTTGGGATGCCGTGCAGGAGGCGTTGCGCGGCTTGGCGGTGCGCGTGGTCATGGAACAGCGCGACCTCCGGAATTGGCCATCCCTGATCGAAAGGCTGGAGTTTCTGCGGCCGGAAGTGGTGTTGCTGGACATTACCGCCCTGCCGCTGCCGCTCGAAGAAGCGGTGCGCGGCGTGCGCGCGGCTCTGCCCGACGCCATGCTGGTGGCGCTCGACACCGCCGCCCAGCCGGAGACGATTCTGGCGGCCGTACGCGCCGGGGCGAACGAGTTTCTCTACCCGCCCCTGGGCGGCAATCTGCGCAAAGCGGTGGAGCGTCTGGCCGAAGTCCGGCCGCGCCCGCGGGAAAACAGCCGTCCGCCGGGTAAGGTTTTGGGGTTCCTTTCGGCCAAAGGCGGCTGCGGCGCCAGCACCATCGCCTGCCATCTGGCGGCGGAATTTGGACGAGCCAGCGCACTGCGGGCGGAGCACAGCCTGCTCGCCGATCTGGATCTCCAATCGGGCATCGTGGGCTTCCTGATGAAGGTCAAGTCGCC
>Ga0302325_10005463_pt1 | contig 28863 bp, 24 predicted proteins | sample Palsa_T0_2_FD_201948 | JGI IMG/M metagenome (GOLD analysis project Ga0302325, IMG submission 201948) | Peat permafrost microbial communities from Stordalen Mire near Abisko, Sweden - Palsa_T0_2 | ecosystem: Environmental > Terrestrial > Soil > Palsa > Peat permafrost | place: Sweden: Abisko...
CATGACCACTGGCATCATTACCGATCTGGTGCAGATACGCCTGCTGGGCGAGAAGAAAAGGCCCGAAAACGAGCGCTTCCGGCGGCACATGAAGGCGCACGATCATTCCGATCGCATCCTGCGCCGTATCGCCGAAGGCATCCAGGAGCAGATCGATTGCACGCAATGCGCCAACTGCTGCCGCGTGGCTACCGTAAAGGTGTCTGAACGCGATGTCGATCGCCTGGCGCGCCATCTGCGCATCGCGCCCGCCGCGTTCGTCGCCGAATATACTACCGAGAGCGAGGACGAAGGCGCCATCCTCCGCCGCACTGATGAGACTGGCTGCGTGTTTCTGGATGGCACGGCATGCACGGTCTACGAGGCGCGCCCCGACATATGCCAGCGCTTCCCGCACGTGGTGCGCGGCAACGGCTCCATCGCCAGCCGGATGTGGCAGTTCATCGACCGAGCGTGTTATTGCCCGATCGTTTACAATGCGCTGGAAGCGTTCAAGGTGGAGACCGGCTTCCGCCGCTGAGATCAGCCCGGCGCACTCGCTCCTTTTCCGATTGGACAATAGAATGGGACACACAAGCGCGCTTCTTCGGTAGCTTCGTAGCGAGCGTAGCGACCATCACCTAGAGAGACTTAGACTGACGCACTACTGGAGATTCGTTAGCCCGCGAAACGCTCCATGAAGCGCTCAGGCGCGTGCAGCGGCGTGAAGCCGTACTGCGCGTAGAGACCGTGCGCATCCTTCGTGGCGAGTGTCCAGCGGCGCAGTCCGGGCAGGCGCGGGTGATCGACAATCACGCCGATCAGCCACCTGCCGATGCCTTGACCTTGAAACTCCGGGAGGACGAAGACGTCGGCCAGCCAGGCGAACGTGGCGTAATCCGTGAATACCCTGGCGAAGCCGATTTGCGGGGCTCCTTTATACACTCCAAAGGGGAGCGAGTTCTCGATCGAGCGGCGCACCACTTCAAGAGGCCGCCCCATCGCCCAGTACGCGGAGCCGCTCAGGTACTCGTGAATCACGGCGATATCCAGGCGCGCCTCGTCCGTGCTGATTACGTATTCGCCTTTCTTCCATTCGTCCGCCATGGAACCAGGATAAAATTGGGCAGTGGCGGTAATCCATCCGATACAAACCGGCTCGGTGCAGATCAAGCGCGCGCAGATGGAATCCCGTGGAAAGGGCTTGGCGCGTTCCGCGCATATTCTGTTCGACCGGGAGTGGTCCGAGTGGCTGCCGATCTTCGCATGGGCCATCGAGCACGAAGAAGGAGTGATCGTAGTGGACACCGGAGAGACGGCGCGCGTAAGTACGCCCGGATACTTCCCGGGCTGGCATCCCTACTTCAAAGCGGTGCACTTCCGCGTCGAACCGGAGGACGAGGTCGGCCCGCAGCTCAAGAAGCTGGGCATGCGGCCGGCGGATGTGCGGCAAGTGCTGCTGACCCACTTGCACTCGGATCACGCCGGTGGTCTCGCGCATTTTGAGAAGAGCAGGATCTGGGTAAGCCAGTCGGATTATGAGAGCGCCCGCGGCCGCTTTGGAGTGCTCCAGGGATATCTGCCGCGCAATTGGCCGGGGTGGTGGAAGCCGGAGTTCATCCGGTTTCAAGACGAACCGTTGGGGCCGTTCGCGCAGAGCATGGCGCTAACCCGCCGCGGGGACGTGATGGCAATTCCAACCCCCGGACATACGCCGGCGCATTTGTCGGTGTTGGTGCGCGGCGCGCCATCCTGGTTCCTGGCAGGCGACACGAGCTACAACCAGAGCTTGCTGCGCGCGGGGAAGGTGGATGGGGTCAGTCCGAATGTGGCGCTGGCTCTCGAAACCGGCAAGAAGATCCTGGCACTGGCGCGGGCGGAGCCGCTGATCTATCTACCGTCGCACGATCCGGATAATTTGGCGCGAGTGGCGCAGTGCGCAGTACTGACTTGAGCGCGTCTGATGAGTCGGAATGGGGCGCTTCGTGGGGCAGACCCCCGGGCAGACCCCCTGGTCTGCGCGGGTCCCCCTGGACCCGCTCTTTCGTTCGAAAAAAAGGCTTTCGCCAATCGCGAGAGGCCGACGAGGGCGTCGACCGCGGTCCAGGGGGACCGCCCCACAATCACTTGGGCGTGGCGGCGACCACGCGCGATTCCACTTGAAACTTGCGGTAATTGGAAAAGCTGGTCTCCGATTCGACGTTGTACTTCTTCACCAGGGCCAGCCTGGCCGACGCCTTGGCGTCAATCCGCTTGGGCAGCCAGACTTCATCGTTCACGCGCGTCATCTGCACCTCCAGCCGCGCGCCCTTGCTCAAACGGGCGATGAACAGGCCCCACGAGATATCGCCGGTCACCTCGGCTTCGGTCTTCACCCACTGATAGTCGGCCTTATCGATCCAGAGCTTCCCGCGAAACTTGGGGAATAGCTTGGCCAGGCTGCTGCGGGCATGATAGCCGGGCCGCGGCGCACCTTCGACGATCCAGGCGGCGCGGCCGTCGATTTGCCCTTCACCGGCGATTTGGAAGTTGAAGGCGTCCGGTACTTCGTCCAGAGGCTCACGCTCACGCTGCCGTTTCTTCTCCCAATCCGCGATGCGCCTGGCGCGCTCGGCCGGCGTCTCTTTCTGGCGCTGGGCGATGCTGTCGGCGAGTTTCTTCTGCTCACTGCGCTCCTCTTCGGGCGACAAGGGATGGTCGTCCTTGCCGACCAGCCGGCGGTAGGGCGAGCCTTCCAACATGGTGACGTCGTAGAGCAGTATCCTGCGGGTCTTCACATGCGCGCTGGAATCGAGTTCGCGGATTTCGGAGCGTTCCAGGAAGGTGTAGTTACGGGCGATGGCCAGGTTTTGGTCCATCACTTGAACCGAGCGCCTCACGATTTCGCGCGGATCTTGCGCGGCGGTCAGAGTGCAAGCGGCGGCCAGGAGCAACGCAGCACGCATTTACATAATTATACGCGCGGGCCGGGTACCCAGTTGCAGTCACTTCACGCCGATGAACGACAGCATGCGGCCGGCCTGCTCTCTGTCGCGGCGGTAGGAGTGGAAATCGTCTGCGCCGCACTTGGTGCAAAGGCGGGCCGCGTAAGTCTGCGGCTGGGGAACGCCCGCCGCGGCCAACTGGCGGAAGTTGGCTTCCACCAAGTCGATATGGCCCGGGCCGGTTTCGCCGAACTGTGCAGCCACCTCCGCGCCGACTTCGTAGCAGCACTTTCCGATACCTGGGCCGATGGCGGCGTACACCCGCGCGGGGCGTGTGCCGAATTCTTCCTGCATCCCGCGCAAGGCGTGCTGTACGATGCCGGCGACTGTACCGCGCCAGCCGGCATGTATGGCGGCCACCGCGCGATGCTCTTCGTCTACCAGCAGGATGGGGATGCAATCCGCGGTCTTGACGGCTACTAGATGTGCGGGCGTGTTTTCGAGCAGCGCATCGCCATCTCCCAGCAGGCCCGTCCGGCCACGCGCCGCTACACAGATATCGGAATGGATCTGGTGCAGCGTGGCAGCACTCGGTGCGGAAGTGCGGCGCGTGCCGAAACCGTGCTCCAACCACGGCAATCGTTCGAGCGGACGGACGCGGTAGATATTCTGCGAGTCCCTGTAAAACACTAAGCGGGCTTCTGGATTTGGGCGATCATGACCTGCTCCTTGAACTGCGCGAGCATAGATTCGTCCAGGCGGACTTCGGTCGGCCTTCTCACCAGCGTGGTCATCTGGTCGATTTTGCCTTGCAGCTTCAGCAGCGCGTAGAACAAGTTCTCCGGACGCGGCGGGCAGCCGGTCACATAGACATCCACTGGCACGATTTTATCGACGCCCTGCAGCACGGCGTAGGTATTGAACGGCCCGCCCACGCTGGAGCAGGCGCCCATGGAGATGCACCACTTGGGGTCGGGCATCTGGTCCCAGATGCGCTTGAGGACCGGACCCATCTTGAGCGTCACGGTGCCGGCCACGATCATCAGATCCGACTGCCGCGGGCTGGGGCGGAACACCTCCGCGCCAAAGCGCGCGATATCGAAGCGGGAGGTGCTGGAGGCGATCATCTCGATGGCGCAACAAGCCAGCCCGAAGGTAAGCGGCCACAGGGCGGATTTGCGCGCCCAGTTGAAGACGTAGTCGACCGATGTGGTGACCACGTTGCTATCGAACTGGTTTTGGATAAACGATGACACCGAAACCCTCCCTTGAACCGCTATTCTATCACTCCGAATCGCTCGCGCACTGAGGCGGCGTATTCGGCTTGCAGATACGGCCTTGGGTGAAATGGGATGCGGGAGAGGTCTGGTGGAAGCGGCAGCGATCGGCAAAATCGGCGAGCGCATGCGGTTCGGGTGTGAATGGGAGTCGGCATCGTTGAAGCGCACAGGCACGCGGAATCCATCGCCGACGCCGACGCCGGCCAGCTTTCATCGAGATCCACTTGCAGCGCCAGATGGTCGAAAGCCGGGATGAAGCCGCCGGACTGGCGGGCGACCTCGGCGGAAAGCGTTACCCGGGTGGATGTGGCTGCCCCTCCAGCATTTCGCCTACCGCTTCAAAGCCAACGCGATCCCGTCGCCGATAGCCACCAGGCTGAGCCAAACGCGATCGTCCAAGTGCAGCTTCGCATTGAACTCGCGGATGGCGCGCGTATCCTTATCTTGCACGGCGTCATCGATCACCGTGCCGTGCCACAGCACGTTATCGAAGGCCGCCAAGCCGCCGGGCCGCAACAGCTTCAGTACGCGCTCATAGTAGTGCTGGTAGTTTTCTTTGTCCGCATCCACGAACGCGAAATCGAAACTCCCGTCCGCACCTTCCCGAAGCAGGGCGTCCAGAGTGTCGATAGCCGGCGCAATGCGCAATTCGATCTTGTCCGCCACCCCCGCCTCGCGCCAGTAGCGCCGGGCGATGGCCGTGGTTTCCGCATTCACGTCGCAGGCGATCAGGCGTCCCTCAGGCGGCATGGCCAGCGCCACATGCAGCGAGCTGAGCCCCGTGAACACGCCTACTTCCAGGGCCCGCCTGGCGCCCATCACGCGCACCAGCATCCCGAGAAACTGGCCCTGTTCCGGCGACAACTGCATTCCCGCATCGGCGCGCGGCGCAGTCTCCTCGCGCAGCCGCCGCAACAAATCCGGCTCGCGCAGAGACACGCTGCGAATGTAAGCCGCCAGCTCCGGTCCGATCGGTGTTTGCAGATTAGACATTTATTTTGCACTCAACATATTCGCGAAGAGCCGGTACGCCCCCGGCACTCCAGCCGGCAACTCCCGAAACCAGGCGTACCCGCTGAAAATGTACACGCCCTTCCCATAGTGCGCGTACAGCATACCACCGGCCAGCGGTTTCTCGCCCGGATCGTGCGATTCGAGCACGGTCTGATACCGCGGGTCCCATTCCGAGGCGAAGTACAGGCCGCGCTCCTGTATCCACCCCTCGAAATCCTTCTGCGTAATCTCGTTGGGCGTACTCAGCAGCGGATTCCCCAGATTCGTAAACGTCACCGGAGCCTCCTCCACGGTGACGCGCTCGTGCCCCACCTTGAACGGATACGGCCCCATCGGCACCAGGTTGGCGTCGGTCACGTTGTACTGATCGATCAGCTTGCCGCCGTTGCTCACATAATCCAGCAGCCGCGGCAGGTTCACGCGCAGATCCGCGCGCGTGTTGTAGGCGCGCACGCCGGTCACGATGGCATCGAATTCCGCGAGGTCGCGCTGCTCCAGATCGGACGGCGACAGCAGAGTCACTTCGCAACCGAGCTGACGAATGGCGTCGGGCATCTCGTCTCCCGCGCCCATCACGTAGCCGATCTTGTGGGCCGTGACCCGCACATCCGCCCGCACCAGCTTCACTACGGCCGGCGGGAACACTGTCAACGGTGGCAGCGGCGAATGCGAGATCACCAGCATGCCCACGCCTATCTCGCGGTCGCCCATGCGCGCCACGCCGCGAAGCCACGCGGGCGGATCCGGGCCACGATCCGGTTTAATCTCAAAAGACAGCGGCTGCTGTTGGCCCACCTCCGCCTGCTCGAACGTCCGTGACGCCGGCTCGGCAGTCCATCCCGCGTCCAGCGCCAGACGTACATCGCCCACCGCCCTGGGCACATCCGCGCGCACCTCGATCTCCACTTTGCGCGCGTCGCCGTTCGGAAACAGCACCACATCCTGCGGCAGGTTCAGTGCCACTGGCGGCACCACGATGAGTGCGCGGGTCTGCTCGCCATCCACGCGGTCGACGTAACGGTGCCGCACTGGCCGCACCAGGTCGCACGCCACACCGCCGGCCTCGATTCCGAAGCGCAAATTCAACAGCGGCGGATCGTCGGGCAGCCCGGCCAGGCGCTGGTCGGAGATCGTGTAGGTATCGCCCTGCTTGGGCTCTCGCAACCAGAACGGCTGCGAATAGGGCTGGCCGGCCGGAACTGCATACTTGAGCTGCGCGTTCACCGGCTGGTTGGATGCCAGCGCGGCGTGATGCAAATCCGTGCGCAACTCGCCGCCCATGCCCTCCAGGGTCAGGCTGTTGAGCGCCATCGGAAATGCCGAACGATTCAGCGCCGTATAGCCTACCTCCACGGTTGCGCCCGGCACCACTGCATAGTTGCCGGCATTCGCATCCAGCCACAATCCCGCGCATAGCGCGATCGCCTCATTCAGTTCCACCAGCTTTTCTTCAGCCCAGGGATCGTGTAGCGCGACGATCGGCGCGTGCACTTTCAACAGCAGCGGAATGGTGCGCTCGGGGTGCTCCGGCTCAAACGTGCGCACCGCCTCTTCCAGGGTGCGCCCGATCTCCGCGCCACCCGGAAGGCGCTCCCAACTGGTGTCGACGCCCTCGAAAGCGTCATTCATAGGCGGGTTCTTGGCTAGCGCATCGCCCGCCAGCGGCACCAGAAAATTCTTCGACGGGCCCGGCCGCTGCGACGCCCCCATACCCTGGCTGCGATGCATGCTGCGGCTCATCCCGGCGATCTGGCTGTACGAAACGCCCAGCACCGGGTTGTAAGCGCCGGTATCCACTTCGATGTGCCCCGGAGTCTCAGCCGCTTCCTTCTCCATCTCCTTTGTGAAGCTGAATGAGTTGAACAGCAGGCGCCGCGCCTTCCACGGCTCCACAAATCTCAGTTGCTCCGGGAAACGGCTGGGATCGCCCGCCGCGAAAAACGCTTCTTTGCCCAGGATGGCCGACACCTGGTGCTGCCCGTGACCATCCTTCGGCGTGCCCGAAAAGCGCAGAATCACCACGTCCGGACGAAACCGGCGAATCACCCACACCACGTCGGAAAGGACCCGCTCGTGTCCCCATTTGGCGAAAGTCTCTTCCGGCGTTTTCGAATATCCGAAGTCGATCGCCCGCGTGAAAAACTGTTCTGCGCCGTCGATGCGCCGGGCTTCCAGTAACTCGTGCGAGCGAATCAGCCCCAGCAAATCGCCCTGCTCGGGACCAATCAGATTCTGCCCGCCTTCGCCGCGCGTGAGCGACAGATAACCCGTGCGCATGTGGCGGCCGCGCGCATAGTAGGCCAGAATCGCGGTATTCTCATCATCCGGATGCGCGGCAATCATCAGTACGCTGCCCAGCACCGTGAGCTTCTTGAGCGATTGCTCGATGGCCGGCGTGCCGGAAAAAGGCGCCTGCGCAAATGCGGGCACAAGCAGGAATAAGCAGAGAAGCACAGCGACGGACCTGGCGGAATGAGTGCGCATCCAAGATAATGGTAGTCCATCCGGAGCGATGAAAAGGAGACGCGCTGGAAGATCGACTGGGGCAATTGGAAGTCCGCCTTCGGCCGCCGGCCGCGTCCGCCAGCCGGCCAACCCGCGGTTGCGGTCCCGGCGCCCATGCTTCTCGGATTGCCGCTGGGCGGAGGGTTCGCGCGCGGCCTGGCACATATTGGCGTGCTCAACGTCCTGGAGCAAAATAACATTCCCGTGCGTTGTATCGTCGCAGCCGGCAACGCCATGCGGTTTAGCGATGTGGCGCGCTGGACCATCGGACGCATGGGCATCGCCGGCAGCGACCGCATGGAGCGCGTTCTGCGCAAATTGCTCAAGCGCTACAGCTTCGAACAAATGCGCATCCCGCTGGGTGTGGTGGCAACCGGCATGGTCACGGGCGCGGCCGTCATTTCCCGCGACCGCGGCGATGCGGTGCTGCCCATCCGCGCAAGCTGTTCGTATCCCGGCCTGTTCCATCCGGTGCGCTGTGGCGACCATCTGCTGGTGGATGGGGCCATCGGTATGGAGGTGCCCGCGCTGCCGGCGCGCATGCTGGTCGCCTCGCACGCGATCTCGCTGCACCCGCCCATGCCAGGCGCCGCGTGGATGCCCACGAACATGTTCCATGTGATTAATCGATGCTTCCGGATCCTGCACAGTCGCACCGAAATTACCTGGCGGCAGCACTCCGGCCTGGTCATCGAGCCGGATGTGCGCGGCATGGAATGGGATGCGTTCGGTAGCGCCACGCAACTGATCAAGGCCGGCGAAAAGGCTGCCCGGCAAGCTCCGCCCCGCATTCATGGGTGGATCGGTCCACCGGCGAATCTCGACCGCCACGCTGTGGCACCTGCCACGGGGTCAAACCGAGTTCGTTACCTGCCTGAGCGCTTCGGCCTCTGAACGTCTGCGGCTGCATCGGTCGATGTGCCGCTCTGGTTCATGTTTACTTCATACCCCGCTACGGGCACGTTGTAGCCATATTGGTAGCGCATTCCGGGAAAGGCATTGGGCGCTGCCTGAAGATTCACCGTGCCATTGCCAGTGCCCGTGGCACCGGATGTCGCCGTAAGCCAGCCCGGCAAATTCGAGACTACCCAGTCGCATCCTTCACCGGCCGTCACATTGACGCTCGCCGGTCCGCCACCTTGCGGGAACGCGATGGCATTCGTCGAGAGAGAGTAAGCACATCCGGCGGCTGCTTGGGTGATGGCGATGCTGCCCGGGCCGATGGCAATGCTGCCGTTGCGCGCCGCGCCGGTGTTTGCGGCGACGCTCACTGCCAACGGCCCGATACCGGGACCGCCGTAGCTTTGGATGGCGATCCAGGAACGGGTGGTGGTCGGGATCCAGGAACAGCCGCTGGGCGACGCGATGGAGAAATTAGCCGAGCCACCGTAAGAGTAGAAGAAGTAGGAGGCCGGGGCGGAGGAGTAGGCGCACGTCCCGGTCTCGGCGCCGATTCTGGCGACGTAGGCGGTGCCCGTGTTGGTGGTATTGCGATTCTGTCCAGTGGCGGATTGGAAGGCCCCAACCGTGGTAGGAAAGCTGGGAGACAAAGTCTCGCCCGTTACGAAGGCGTCACCGGCGGAGTTCAGCGCGACGCCATAAGCATTATCAAAACCGATCCCGCCGAGATATGTCGAGTACAGTAGCTCTTGCCCAGTGGGGTTGATCTTGGCCACGAATGCGTCCGGCTCTATCAACGGCAGCGGCATTGCATACGCGGTGCCGGGCTTCTGGGGATCCACCGCCAAGCTCGTGACGGAAGTCGATTGGAGTCCGGCTGGCGACCAGGAGGAGCCGCTGGTGGTGGTGGCGAACACGCCGGAGCAGGTGCCGGCGTAGAGGACCGCCGGATTGGAGGGCGCGATCGCCAATGCATCGACACAGGGGTTCAAGGTCCCCGTCGGCGTCCAGGACGTGCCCGAATTGGTGCTGGCATAAACGGCTCCATTCATTGCCGCGTAAAGGGTTGACGGCCGTTTCGGGTTCATCACCACCCAGTTGGAGGGGAGCGTAGTCAGTTGAGTCCACGTCTGGCCGGCGTTAGTGGTCCGGAACATTCCGCCGTTCGATGCGGCATAGACGACGCCCGGCGCATTCGGGTTAATGGCAAAATTGAAAACCACAGAATTGGCTAGCGATCCGCCGACAGGGGTCCAAGCTACTGCGCCGTCCGTGCTCACAGCCGAGGGGCCGTTATTCCAGCCGTTTGCCACGTAGACGTTCGTGGGTGTCGTAGGATCGACGGTGATGCTGTAAATCCAGCATGGCGCGATACCCGCGTAGGCCCATGTAGCGCCGCTATCCTGGCTGGAATACACGCTTTCACCGATAGCGGTGTACACAGTTCCGCTTCCCGAAGCGCCGAATGCAACAGCTTGAAAGTAGGCCTGCGCCGACACGTTGCCGGCGATGAAGGTGGGAACCCAGTGCGCTCCGCCATCGGAGCTTTGAAACAGGCCCTCACCCGTTGCCGCTATGAGGTGCGTGTCCGATGCTGGGTCCACGGCAAGCTGCAGGACGAACGTCGGGAGACCCACGTTCGCAGCTTGCCACGTCGATCCCATGGATGCCGTCTTGAAAAGCGGTGCCGTATAGCCCGCCAGGGCAGGCTGTAACGCCGCGCGACGCGGGAAGTTGCTCGATGCAGTTTGTCCGGCAACGGTGGCGTTTCCGCCCGAGTCTACCGCGATGCCATAGGCGTAATCGTCCCCTTGGCCGCCCAGGTAGGTGACATATTGCCATGCGGTTCCGAGACTGTTTAGCTCCGCCACGAAGCCATCCCAAACACCGCCGGCGGCCTGCTGCAGAGCCGACGCCGTCACCGGCAGATCCGGGGAAGTCGTACTGCCGGCCACGTACGCGTTGCCTCCGGAGTCCACCGCGATACTGTTTCCCTGGTCCCATTGGCTTCCCCCAAGATACGTTGCGTACAAGAGCGCCGTCCCGGCGTTGTTCAGCTTGGCGATGAAGGCGTCCGCCGAGCCGCCGGGAGCGGGCTCGGGTTGCGGCGCGCCGGGGCTCGCCGGCAGACCTCCGTAGGAATATCCGGTAAGGTAGGCGCTGCCCTGCGAATCCACCGCTACGCCATTGATGTACGCGCTGGAGTTCGGGCCGAAGAACGTGGACCAAACCTGGGCGGATCCCGTGGGATTCAGCTTGGTGACAAAGCCGGTACAGGCATCGCAGGAAGTCAAGTAAGCCCCGGACGTCACCGGAAAGCTGGGAGAAAGTGTGTAACCGGCTATGTAAGCGTCGTGGCTGGTGTCTACCGCAACCCCGGCGGCGGTGTCATAGGCGCCCCCGAGGTAAGTCGAGTAGACCAGGGTGTTGCCGGCGGCGCTGAACTTGGTTACAAATCCGTCCTCGGTCCCAATTAGAGTTGGGTAGAGCGGATTCTTCACCGGGAAATCCGTTGACAAAGTCGATCCAACAATGTAGGCCTCATTGGCATTATCCACGGCTATCGAAGACGAGTGATCGTTATTCGACCCGCCGAAATAGGTTGAATAGAGCAGACTGGACCCATCTACCGCAAGCTTGGAAACGAAGATGGCGGAGGATCCCGAAAAGAACGCTTGCTCGGGATTCACCGTGGGGAAATCCAGCGATTGGGTGTAGCCGGTCACGAAAGCATTTCCGCCGGGACCGATCGCGATGGCCGTTCCGTAATCGGACGTCGAGCCGCCGAGGTACGTAGAATACACCAGTGTTGGGTCGATCACGAGCCTTTGGTGGGGGTCATACTCACCGACTAAGAACCGGACGTGGTTCGCGCCTTCCAGGACGTAGCGGCTCTCTACGGCGTGCCGCCGTCCTCCGGTTTCCTGGTACGTGGTGGGCTTGCGGAATTCGACTGCTCCGCCCGCGGTCTCGATCAGCAGATCGCCCGCCCTATTCAAGCTGAGCTTGCGTGCGCCATCGACGGCCAGGCGAATCGCGCCCAAGTCCGCGCCCGGCGTTACGATGAAGTCATACTCCAGCCGTCCCCGATTGCCGTAATACGCCAGATCGATACCCGGATAGACGCGGCGATACTCGATGCGTTCGAAAGTCGGCACATCCGCGCGCCAGCGTGCCGGGTCGTTTCCGATGAAGTAGTTCACCTTGCCTGGAAGCCGCTTGCAGGCGCCGGGTGCGGGTTTGGCGCGTGCGCCGATCAGATGAAGATCCACCGCCGCCGCGGGAGCTTTCTCGCGGCGCAGTGAAATGCGCGCGTTACCGTTCGAAAGCGCGACGGTGTAGCCTCGGCCGCGAGCCAGGAAATCCACGGCGGGCGGAGCTTGTCCGCGATTCTCTTCAAACGCGAGCGGAAGTTTGCTCAGATTCTCGACGGCGCGGGGTGGGCCCGCTACGTCCGCGGCAAGCGTACCCAACGGCAGAAGAAGCATCCCGGCGGATAACCGAAGTCTAAGGATCGCAGCAGCCATAGGCTCCAGATTATTCTATGTTTGGGATGATTATCAAGTATTGTGAGGGGGCGGATAGACGCCCGCCGTACTGGCTGGGCTATTGAGCTTCGCTAATACGGTTACAGTGTCGGTCGCTAAGAGGATTTCTCACCGAGCCTCGAAACCGCACGCCCTCACACCGTTCCAAACCAACGCGACGCCGCAAAGATCAAAGCCAAAGTGATCCCGGCAATGGCGAACTCCCCGATAGCGCCCACTGCCAGCGGGCGTAGACCCTGTTTGCGCATTTCACGGATGTTGGTCTGCAGGCCCACGCCCGCGAAGGTCAACAGAAAAGCCCAGCGCGATAGATTCGCCAGATCGGCAATCTGCGGCTTGGTGAATGCGCCGATGGTCGCCAACAGCGAAATCAGCAGGAATCCCAGTACGAACTTCGGGAACTTCTGCCACAGGAACGCGGCCTTGTTTTCCACGCCCTGGCGGTTGCTTTTGCGCGCCCAGTAAATGGCGTACCCCAGCACCACGAAACCGATGGTCGCGTTGCGCGCCGTTTTCGCCAGCACCGCGAACTTCGCGGCCGCATCGGAGTAGAGCGCGCCAGCCGCCGTCGCTTCGGCCGTATTGTCCACGGCCAGCCCTGCCCACAAACCGAAGGCGTGATCGGAAAGCCCCAGCGCATGGCCGATGGCCGGGAACGCGAAGAGACTGAATGCGCCCAGCGCGAGGATGGCGGCGATAGCGTAGGATGCGTCTTCGTCGTCGGCCTCGATAGCGCCCTTGGCCGCGATAATCGCGGACACGCCGCAGATGGCCGATCCAATGGCCAGCAGCGAAGTGAGTTTCGGCGATAACCGCAGCCATCTGCCGAGCGCTGTCATCAGCGCGATCGACACCGCCAGTTCGATCGCCACGAACGCCAGGCTGACGCCACCCAATTTCAAGATGTCGCCGAGCAGAAACCGAACCCCGAGCAACACGATTCCGGTCTTTAGCCAGAACTCGTAAGTCGCGACGCCCGCCCGGAAAACAGCGGGAACGCCAATCGTGTTCGAGACGATCAGCCCGAACACGATGGCCCACAGTACATACTCGATGTTCGGCAACGCGACGTGATGCGCCTTGCCGTACCGGGTGATCGATTGTTCGGTCAGCTTGCCCAGGAATCCCAGGGCGGCGAGCAGCGCGATGCCGGGAAGCAGGCCCAGTGGCCGGGGTATCTGGCTCATGGTTTCCTCTGCGACCGCCCTACCACGGAATGTGCGGCAGGATGTTGAATCGTACGAGTGCGGCCGCGGCCAGAGCCGCGATCACGGCCCACCAATCGAATGTCAGATTTCGTTTCATGGTACGCCTCAATTTCGCTGTGTGTCTATCGACGTTATTATGATTTCGTCCGCTTGTCAATCGAAAAATTGGTTGTGTCATCTGATTTAGGCCGCATTCATTGCCGCGGAACGCGGCAATTCAATACCTGATAACCTAGCTGACAATGCCAAAGCATCCGCTTCGGTTCGCGAGTCTCGCGATCGCAGGCTTCCTGGCGATTACCGGTTTTGATATCGCTACCGGCTTGGAGCATTGGCCATTCGGCAGTTACCCCATGTACTCCACCATTTACCCCGAACAGATCTCTTGGCTGCGGCTTTATGGCGTGACGGACCGTGGCGAGATTCCGCTGCGCGGCGAGCGCGATTTTGCGCCATTCGATGAAGCCCGCTTGATCGTGGCGCTGCAACGCTTGCAAAGCGCGCCCGGAGGAAATCAAAAGCTTGACGATGCGCTGCGCAATCTCATGCGATTGTACAATCGCCGGAGACCCCTTCGCGCCTTGCGCTTGTACTCGGTGAGTTGGGCGCTGCGACCGGGTTTGCAAGGCTCGGAACCGCCTGCCAACCGGACCCTGATCGCCCAGGTGGCCGCGGACGACGCCGAGGCTGGGCGATGAACCTGCGGGCAAACTCGCATCGCTATTGGTTCACTCCGGAAACCGCTGAACAACTTGCGCTGGTGCGTGTGGTCAGTTACGGTCTGCTGTTTGCGATCTATCTGCCGCTCGACGACCGTGGCTGGACGCAGGTTTCCCCGGTGTTCTGGATGCCAATCTCATTGTTCCACATGCTGCCGGGCCCTCCGCGCGATCCCGCGCTGATTGGCGTTCTGCAAATCCTATGGAAAGCCTCGCTGCTCGCTTCGGCGATCGGATTTGTCTCGCGCCTTAGCATGGTGACCGCGGCAGCGCTCGGCTACTTTCTCTTAGGGTTGCCCGACTGCTTCGGAAAGATTCATCATCTCGACGGATTTCCAGTGTTACTCCTCTGTATCCTGGCGCTGTCGCGCGCTGCCGATGCGCTGTCGGTCGACCGGGCCCTGCGTGGCGATCGGGCAATGCGGACCAACGTTTCCTGGGACTATAGGTGGCCTGTGCGCCTCGCGCAGACGCTTTTCCTGCTGGTATTTTTCGCAGCCGGCTACGCCAAGCTCCGGAATGGCGGACTGGCCTGGATGACTGCCGCGAACATGCGCTCCATCTGGTTGGGAGAGCTTTTTACGCACACCCCCCCCACTCGGCTCGGCAGCTTTCTGGCGCAGTCAAAGTGGCTGACCCAGTTCGCGGCGGTGGCCACCGTGATCGTCGAGTTGTCGGCGCTGCCCGCCTTATTCGCCCGGCGTCTTCGAGTGCTCACCCTCGTTGGACTTCTTGGCCTGCAGACGTGCATCGCACTGATGCTGGGCGTATATTTCACGCCGCATTTGGTTGGCTACGCTCTCTTCTTGCCTTGGGAAGGCTATTACACAAAGCTCTTCCGATCGCGTATCCTTATCTGATGGCTGTTGAGTCTCTTGCCGCTTCCCCGGCCAGTCCCCTTACTGTAGCCCGGCGTCCGCCGGTCCGGCAGCGGGCCGAATTTCCCCTCCTTTCCGTGGTGGTCCCCACGTACAACGAGGCGGCAAATATCGGACCGTTTCTCGAAGCGCTAAGGGCCGGTCTGGATTCAATCGACGGCGGCGCCTACGAAGTAATCGTTGTGGACGATGCAAGTCCGGACGGTACCGGCGAGGTTGCCGCCGGGATTTCGACCGGTTGGCCGAGCCTGCGTGTCGTGCGGCGGGCGGGAGAGCGCGGCCTGGGCAGCGCCGTTGTGCGGGGTTGGCAGATTGCCCGCGGAGACTTGCTGGCAACCATCAACGCGGATTTTCAACACCCGCCCTCGATTCTTCCGGAAATGTTCCTGAAGATCGAAAACGCGGACCTGGTCGTCGCCACACGGTATGCGGCGCAGGGTTCCGTGGGGCGATTTCCTCTACACCGTCAACTTCTGTCCGCGTCCGCGAGACAGGTGGGGGCGTTCCTTGTGCCCAAAGTATTCCGCAGGGTCAGCGACCCGCTCAGCGGATGTTACATGTTTCGCAGGCAGGCGATCGAGGATATCGAGTTGCGTCCCACCGGTTTCAAAACGCTGATAGAAGTCCTCGCGCGGGGGCGTGTGGAAAATGTGGAAGAGTTTGGGTACACCATGCAAGAGCGGCGCAGCGGACGGAGCAACGTGCGGCTGCGGCACTGGTTCGCGTATCTCGGGCAACTCCGCCGTATCCGACGCGAACTGCAACGGCGGCGATCTTGACGTTCATTCCGGCAATGCGGTGGGCGTGGGCCGGCATAGCTCTACTCTTGTGCTTATTGGCGGTACAGTCTGCCGCGGGGATACTGAATGCCCCGTCTTTCGTTTGGAACGAGATCAGGTTGGCCCGTTCCATGGCTCTGTTGCACGGGTTCAGTCTCTATCCGGATAGGAACTCGATTGGCCCGGTAATCGGCACGCTGCATACTCCCGTGAGCCATTGCCTTTACTTAGCGGTGGCCGGATTTCATAGCCCTACTTATGCGCTGCTTGCGGGATCGCTTTTGACCCTGCTTCTTGTGGTTGTGCCCCTCGGTTTGGTATTGCTTCGCGCCAGCGAAGGTACCCATGATCGTCTGTTTGTGGCTGCCGCCGCGTTTGTATTTTGCGGATTCCTGATTATGCAAGCGCCGGGCACTTTCCACACGGCAACCATGATTCACACAGATGCGGCCGCGCTGGCCTTCGCCACGCTAGCTTGCGGCGTATTCTGCAGTCCGCGGAAACCCATCACCGTGCCGCAGGTCTGGCTTGCGGGCGTCGCTTGTGTCCTGGCCGCGGGAAGCAAACAGACCATGGCGCCCATAGTGCTGGCCATTGCGCTCTACTTGGGAGTCGGAACCGGTGTCAGGCTGCTGGCCCATTTTGGAGCCGCGGTATTAGCCGGCGGGGCAGTTCTGCTGGGGGCTATCCTGGCATTTGTACCGGCGCATGCCTTCCTGTTCAATACGGTCACGCTAGCGGCGCACCGGCCTCTCAAGGGCGGATATATCGATCTACTCGTTAGGTCTTACCGGGAGGGAAAACTGGATGCGCTGCCGTCGCTCTTTCCGATACTGCTTCTGGCAGGCTGTCAGTGGATGGCCGGGGAGGGCAGGCCCGATTTGCGGGAATTCGTGCGCGCGAATCGCTGGCTTGTGTTTGCGCTCGCCGCAGCAGCGCTGATTCCAGTGACAGTCAAGGCGATCGTCACGGCCGGCACAGACGTCAACCATTTGGGACTGCTACTCTATCTCCTGTTCGCCGCGGCGGGCCTGGCAATCGAGCAGTGCTTAACGCAACCCGATAACTCCTTCTTGCGCGGCAGTGGCTGGATGTGCGCAGCCCTGGGAATATCGATCGGTATCGCTCCGGGAGCGGCTCTCAGCCTGCCTTCACGCCTGCGTGATGTTCACAGAAATGCGACGGAGACAGCGTTGCATTATGAGCTGCGGCACCCCGGCCGTGCATACTTTCCCTGCAACCCGATGGCCGGCCTTCTATCGGAAGGGAGGGCATATCACGTGGATTATTCGGTCTATGATCGCGAGATTGCCGGATACCCACTGACTTCGCATCAATTCGAAGCGGGCCTTCCTTCCGGCTTCACGACGATCGCGATTCCGCCGGGAGAGTTGCCCCTGTCAAGCGCGCTTCGAAATATGTTACAACGCTATGCGCAGGTTGGGGACATCGAACTGCCCGGTTGGACCGTCTATCGGAGGCAGCAACCGCCAGCGATGGTTCCTATGATGAGCGACGGGTCCGCGCCCGACGCAACCGCAGCCCTCCGGCGGTTCATCGGACAGATCTTGCTAGCAGGCGAAGAACCTCACGAAGGGCCGGCGCTGTTCGGTGACTTGATCGCGGGTGATCCCGCGCAACGCCGGATAGGGGTCCTCAAGGGCATCGAGGACCGGACCTCGACAGAAAGCACCGCCGGTCGTGCCGAAATACACGCCGCACGCATCCAGCGAGTCGACGGCCGTGGCGTCGCGCAACACGTTCAAGTTGCAGTTGCTTTGCGGCAGACTCTGAGTATTCAGTTGGGCGAAGTTTCGCGCATCTCGCCCTTAAGTCCTTGAGTCTCGTCCCCGAGGGCTTGAATCTGGCGCAACAGGTTTCCTCGAGGTCGATGATGAGGCGCGTCAATTCGGCTTCGGGCACTGGCATAAGGTTAGGTCTTACACAGTTTGGAGGGGGATGATGCATGCGTCCCCATGAGTGGGCACGCGGCACGCAAAGGTGCGTTCGCTACCAATCGCCAAGCGATTCCAGGTACGCGGCCGAACCGTCGCACAGCCAGCCGTCTAACTGGGCCGGTTCCTTAAGCTGCTGGCCGCGATGGCGGGGGACAGCTACAAATCGGCAGTCCAGCTCGGGCAGCGCGGTCATGTCGCCCCATAGCTTTTCGAATTGGGCCACGGGGAAGATATCTTCCTGGCCCTTGCCCCAGCGCTTCTTCACATCCTTTAGAGTGATGTAGGCGGGCATGCGCGCGGCCAGTGAGCGGACCGCGGCAGCCACTTTATCTCGATTTGCAAGATCCGCACGACTAAGTGAGAAGGCCGGGAGCAGGCGATCTAAGTCGATCCAGTAAGTAGCCGAGTTGTAATACGAAAGCTGGAATTCGATGTGGTCGTCGGGCAGCGCCAGGCCCTCGACCAGGCGCACGCGACCGTCCACACGCGCCAGGCCGCCGCCGCGGTCGTCGATCTGACGGGCGATCACTTCGGTTGTCACGGCGGCGCCGGATTCGATGTGCAGCCCGAGTAAGTCAGGGGCGAGATCCGCACCGAGCGTATCGATATTGTGCAGCATGAGATAACGCAGGCGCGGGCGCTCCTGAAGCAAGCGCGCCAGCACGCCGTTACGGAACAGATTAGGCAACTCGTACCAGTGGCCGACGGGATGCAGGCATTGCATGGGCAGGTTGCTGGTGTAATTGGCGGCCTCGCCGGCTTGGTGCGCCCAGGCGATGAGGCTCGCGTGCAGGCTTTGGCGCACCTTCTGGGCTTGTTCGTCGAGTAACTGCTGGGGCATTTCCTCCCAGGCGAAGCGCAGGTCGCGCACCATGGGGACCAGGCGCAGGCCGATGTTGCGTCCCGGCGAGAGCAGCAGGGGGCCGGGATAGATGAGACTGCTCCCTGACGGTCGCGGCTCGGTAACACTTGCCCAATCGGCGATGGCATCGTGCGTGAGATAGCTGGTGGTGACGACGTGCGCCAGGGGCGTGCCGGCGATCCGGCTGGTGCGGCGGCTTTTCGCCAGGTGCGCTTCGATGAAGTTGCGATGCCGGCCGGCCAGCTTCGAGAACGGATGCAGCGCTTTGACCACGCCTGCGCCCTTGGTCCAGCGGCTGCCTGCGCCGCCTGCGAGTGTGACCACGGCGACCATGCCATCGGCCAGCGCCTGCATGCCTGATTCGCGATAGCGCGCGGGCAGGCCAGCGGCGGCGTCCGTTATATCGGCCGGGGCCACGTCTTCGATGCGGCTGGTGGCGGGGAGGCGGTTCTGCGCCAGACCGATGCGTCCGCTGCGCAGATCGGCCTGGATCTGTTCATGCTGCACGCGGTCGAATCCATGCCGATCAAGCAGCGCTTCGAGACTTTGGGAGGGATCGCCGGCGTCGTGCGCCGCGCGCGGCAGCATGTGATCGAACAGGTTCTGCACCATGCCGGACAGTTCCGGAGCGGTGCGGCAGGCGGCGGCGAAACGATCCAGTTCGGCGCGGCGCGCGTCGGAAAGCAGGCGCGTCTCGGTGCGCAGCAGGACGGGTACAGCGAGCGTGTAGTAGCCGGGCGGCATCAGGGCGTCCGGTCCGGGGAGAAGATCGGCGTGGGTGCCGCGCTGGTTGATGGCGAAGTCGTAAACCACAGGCTCCATGGCGAAGGGCATGGCGCGCTCCAGCCGGTGTTTGGTTTCGCGCATGATGGCTGCCAAGCGCTCCTCGGCGCGCGGCTTCACGGCGGGGTCGAAGATAAAGCCCATGCCTCCGCCGGACATGCCGCCGAGCATCCAGAAGCCCCAGAAACCCGCGCCCATTTCTTCGCGCGCGCGGCGAATCAGCGTCTCGGTGTAGAGGTTGGTGGCCCACGGAATGATGGTCTGAATGGGACCTTCAAAGTTGCGTTGGGTGGCCGCGCCGATGGCCGCTACGTTGCCCGCGCGCAGGTATCCCAGGATTTCGTCGAGCGTGCGAATGGCTTGCCGGCGGCCCTGCCACTCGGCTTCGGAGCGCAGCAGGTACTTCTCGGTAACCATTTCGAGAATGGGTCCGACGTCTTGCGCCATGCCGCCGTGCACCAGCACCAGGCTCGCTTGCAGATCACGGCGCGTTTCGGCGGAGACCTCGTCGGTACCGAGGATGCGGTGGCGGGGCAGCAGGCAGCCGCGGCTGATGCCGAATTCCGAATCGCCTTCGGTGGCCGGGACGCCCTCGATCAGCTTGATGGCGGGCCACAACCCGCCGGAATCCTGCCAGCCGCCGCCGGAGCCGCCCAGCCATTCGCCGAGAATTGCGCGTGCGGCCACCAGACGGCGATCAGTCTCGGTCAACTGGCCGGTGAGTTCATGGGCTTGTCCCGTGGCGCGCATGCACACCGAAATCAACGAGGCGAGCAGGTTGGTGGAGACGGCCAGGCGCGAGCCTTTGGGAATATCGTTCACGCGGCTCACGATTTCGAGACCGTGGCCGGGGCGGCCCGTGAGGACTGCCAGCACGTCTGCCAGCGGCTGGCCAGCGCCTTCCATGCCAGGCGGCACAATGCCGGAGGCGATCACCGCGGCTTTCAGCAGGCCGAGATAGTCGCGCGCGAAATCGAAGACCTCGGCCAGCGTGGTGATTTCGGCGGCGGCCTGCAGATCGACGCTGGCGAGACGCAGAACCGGTTCGTCGATGACGCGGAACCAGGCTTCCACAGGCGGCTTCGGCGCACCGGCGCCGCGCACGGCTAGGTCGATGGAGACGTTCAGCACGCGCGCCCCTTCGGGAAAATCCATGCCCAGGAAGAAGATGTCGCTCCAGCCACTGTGAGTCAGGTCCATGCGGACGGGCGTGGTCTCGCGGAGGATGGGGAAGAGGCCGTCGGACTGGTGGAGCAACTCTGGGCGCAGGCGCAACGGATAGTCGGCAGGGTGGCCGGTACGGAACATCCACTGATTGCCGCGCACGGTGCGTACGCTGCGGCGGACCTGTCCGGCGAGGGTTTGAAAGCCGAGGCCATGATAGGCGGCGGCCAGCGCGCTGGAGATGGCGGCGCTGGGACCGTTGGCGGCCGCCAGAAAGATTTCGATAGCTTCTTCAAAACGGCGTTGGAGAAGGTGCTCGTAACCGTGGAAGGGAATTAGGGCCTGGGCGCGCATGCCCGGTTTGAGGGGCAGATGGAAGCGGTGGATGGCGTAGAGGAAGAAGAGGGCGCGGACGCGTTCGTAGAGATTGTCGCTCGCGCGCCGGAATTGGTCGAGGGCGGCGGATTCGCTTTGCAGGTCGGCCAGGGTGGCGGCGCGGCAAAAGGCGTCCAGCGAGCGGTTGCGGAGCGCGGGGTCGGCCGCAGTTATGATGCCCGTAAGTTGGCTCATGCGCGTGGCTATCTCCCGGCCGCCGGCATCTCGCGCATGGCCAGCAACTCGACTAGTTGGGACAGCACTTCATCGCGGTCGCGCCCGCTGAGCGACAACGCAAGTTGCGCGGTAAGCAGGCCGTAGCGCACGCCGATATCGTAGCGGCGGTTGGCGCGCTCCAGCGCGAGATATTGCTCGCGGCGGGCGAGTTCGGCGAGGGCGGCTGAGAGACTGACGCGGGGTGCGAGGAAATCCATCACGGTGGGCGTGAGGACGTGCATGCCGAAAAAGCAGAGATAATGTCCGGCGCGCAGACCGGGGACCACCAGGCGCTGTTCGGCTTCGGTGGGCGTGGGTTTTTCGATCACCGTGTCAATACGGTAGAGATCCTGGCTGCCGGCCACGCGCTGTCCGCCGGCCGCGCCGTAATGCGGCAGCAAGTTTTCGCGGGTGGCCTGCACGGCAGAGACGGCGCAGGCCTGGGCTTCGGCCACTTCCACCAATTGCTGGGCGCACCCCTTTTCGGTGCGGCTGATATAAAGATGATCGCCGACTAGGTGCAGGAAGGGGTCGGGGCCGACGAAGTCGCGGGCGCACAGAACGGCGTGGCCGTAACCCAGCGGTTCAGGTTGTGGGACGAAGCGGAGGCGGCCGGCATGATCGCCGGCTACGCGCGCGTAGGGGATTTCGTCGCCGGGCGAAACGACGATGGCGATCTCTTCGATACCGGCGCGCAGGGCTTCTTCGACGATGATGCGCAGCACCGGCTTTTCGACGGCGTCGCGGTCGATCAGGGTTTGCAGGGGCAGGCTGCGCTGGCTCGGTCCGGCGGCTGTGATCACCGCTTTACGGATTTTCATAAGTTAGGGGTTCCTTAGATATTATGCGCGATAACCCGAGCGCTGAATTCGCGGGCGATCTCAGATCTAAGTGCCAACGCTGTCATGAAGGTAATGCCGACGTCGCCGGCCAGTCTCTGCGGAGCGTATGGTCTGCCTTTACGCTGATGCGACGGCGATAGAACTCCAGGCCCACCGAGATTCTCCGCGCACCGACCGACACTTTCTACGGTTAGCGCGTTAGATGGTCAGGGGTGATCGGCATGGTGGTGTTGTTCACGTCGATATTTTCCGGCTTGGGCCTGTCGTGGGACCGGCAGTTCGGTTTCCTGAAAGAAACGCCGGCGGCGCGACCGCGATTTGCGTGCTGGGGGTCTTTCGCCATTGCGGCTGGCTATCGGGTCCAACTTGCAGGACATGCAGGGATATCGGCTCATCATGAGCTTCCTGGCGATGCCCATCTACTTTCTCTCGGGCGCCCCACAGCCGGCAAGCCCACGAGAAAGTGTTTGGGCGCAATCCCCGCCACCCGACCGATCGACGCATGTTACAATTTGGAAGCAAACCTCTTCTTCAAGGAAGCCCTGCATGGCACATGACAACGATGTCACCCGGCGCGATTTTGTAAAGGCGGCCAGCGCCGTTTCGGCCGTCGCCGCCGCCCTGCCCGCGGCCCAAGGCGCGCCCTTCATCCGGACAGTACACGCCAACGATCAGGTGCAATACGGCTTTATCGGAACCGGTAGCCGCGGCAATTACTTGCTGAAACATCTTCACGAGACCGATGCGGGCCGCTGCATTGCGGTGTGCGACAACTACGACGTCAACCTGAGGAAGGGCGTGGAGACCGCCGGCAACAATCCGGCGGCATACAAAGACTTCCGCGAACTCCTGGCGCGCAAAGACATCGACGCCGTGCTGATCGCCGTGCCGCTGTACGAGCATTTTCCGATCGCCAAAGACAGCCTCCAGGCCGGCAAGCACGTCTTCTGCGAGAAGAGCCTGGTACACAAGGCGGAAGAAATACACGCGTTGCGCGCGCTGGTGGCCGAGCACCCCAAGCAAGTGCTGCAGGTGGGGCTGCAGCGGCGCTACAGCCAGTTCTACGCGACGGCCAAGCAGATGATCGACCAGGGTGTGCTGGGCAACGTCACGCATATCCGCGGCCAGTGGCATCGCAACTCGGACCAGCGGCGTCCGGTGCCCGATCCCTCGCTGGAGCGCAAGATCAACTGGCGCATGTACCGCGAGTACGCCGGCGGAAACACGGCCGAGCTGGCCTCGCACCAGATCGACGTGGCCGATTGGATGTTCGGCTCGCCGCCCGACTATGTGATCGGCGTGGGCGGCATCGATACGTTCAAAGACGGCCGCGACGTTTACGACAACATCCAGTTGATCTACGTTTATCCCAACGGACGCAAGCTGCTGTACAGTTCCATCAGCACTAGCTCGCACCTGGACCTGCTGCAGGCGCAGCGCCAGGAGTTCGGCGAAGTGATCATGGGCACCGCGGGCGCCATCGAGATCACTATCGGCGACGATAACCATCCGGCCACGGCGCTGTGGTATCGCGAACCCAAACCGGTATCGGCGCCGGAAGTAAAGAAGGCCGGGGACAAGAAGGACACATTCAAGGCGGGTGCCACTATGACGACGGCTGCGGCTTCCCGCGGGATTCCGCTGCTGCTTCCGAAGGACTCGGCAGACGCCGGCGATTCGTTCCTGTCGCGCGAAAGCAAATTCGCGCGGCGCTGGCTTTACAGCAAGGGAATCATGGCCCCCGAGGAGGACCGCAATCCGGTGACGGTGGAACTCGAAGACTTCTTTCTATGCTGCAAGGATCCGGCGGACCACAAGCCGAAGTCGAACCTGGAAGTCGGGCTGAACGATTCCACCGCGGTAATCCTTTCGAACCTGGCGATGGATGAGCACCGCCGCGTGGATTTCAGCGAGATGCAGACGTTGGGGCTAGGTGGCGCACGTTCTTAACCGTTCTTAACGTGCCCTGTCCCCACTCTTGGGGACACTTTCTTGGGCTGCGAAGCAGGCGTCGCCATGAGTGGGGACGCGGCACGCACGAGTGCGTGCGCTACGAAAGTCATGTGCGTGACCCGCAACCCATGCTGGCGGCAGTACTCCCCATAAAGACCGCCATAACTCGCCGTGCTGTAATCCGAATCCGCAAACCCCAGCCGGCGCGCATTGCGGTCGATCCACGCGGGCGCGCCTTCCAGTTCCAGGTACACCCCGATGGGCGTTTCATCGAGCATGGCCGATCCCGCTTCTCCGGGACGGCGGTATTCGGTGCGAAACTTCTCGTATCGAAACGTGGGGACGAAATCCAGGCGGGCCAGCATCTCACTCAGCCTGCGCGGATCGGACACCTCGACTTCCAGTTCTTCGCGGTCCTTGTACTTGCCGATGGCGGCTGCACCCTTATAAGTGAGAATACCCAGGCGGCCGGCCTCGCGGACACGCAACAGGCGTCCGGTGCGGCTTAGCGCGCCACGCGCCGCGTCGAAGAGCGTGTTCGCTTCGAAGACCCGGCGTTTGGATACGCGAAATCCGGCTCCGCGCAGCAGGCGGCGCCCTTCCGCCACGTCAGACAGCGCCAGCTTGATCTCGATTTCGCGCGGCGCATCCCGGCCAGTTATAGCTTCCTCCCAATGATCGCGTAATCCAGGCCGCCGAAGAACGCCTCGCGGAAATCCTGCGGCAGCCCGGCCAAAGCGGGCATGGATTCAATGGCCGGCGAGAGCCGGTGTACCTCGATTCCACCCAGCGCGTACTCTTCCATGTAGAACGCCAGCAAGGCGTGCGGCACCGGACGGGTGTGCGTCGGGTCGAGATAGAAGTGACTGGCGAAAATGGCCAGGCACTCCGGATTGGGCGTTTCGATCGCCAGCACGCCGTCGCGCCGCAGCCGCGATGCCGCCAGCCGGACCATGTCGGGCAAGCGATCCGGCGGCAAATGCTCCACCACCTGCGCACTGAAAATGCCGTCCAGCGAACCTTCCGGCTGATCCGCAAGATAGCCGAACACGTCGGCGGCCTCGGCCTGCAAGCCCTTTTGGCGGCATAGGCCCACGGATTCCCAGCTCAAGTCGATGCCATGCGCCGGGACACCGGCTTCGCGCATCAGCTCCAGAAACTCGCCGCGCCCGCAGCCGATATCCAGCACCTCGCGCCGGCCTGTAAAGTACGGTAAATAGAACTGCTGACCATTCTTGACATAGTCTTCCGGGCCGCGGAAGCGCTCGGCGAAGCGGCCATAATCGAATTCGGGTGGCGCCGAAGATTGCCCTTGTAGCCGTGGCGCTGCCGGCGCAGCAGCAGCGGTGGCGGTCACTGCCGTGCGTTGCCGGATCACTCGCAGTTCGGCGTGAATCAGGCGCTCGTAATCCAGCCGGACACTTTCCAGGTCCGCCCATAGGCGCTTCAGGCTGCGCTCCAGCGCCGCCGTAAAGTCCGCATGCTGTGACTTGACCTGATCCCGGAAGGTGGCCTCGGCCAGCCCCGCGCGATGCTGGAAAGCGGCATTCAGTTCGGCCAGCCCGCGCAGTAACTTGGTTTCATTGACCACGAGCTTGTGTTCCCATTCCTGGTGCCAGTCCACCCAGTGCGTGCGAATGTCCTTGAGCTCCTCAAGCGCGGCGCTACGGCGGATCTCTTCGAGCGCCTCCAGCGTGGCTTGGACGCAAGCCATTACGTTGCGATTGAACTCCACCTGCTCCCGCACGTGCCAGTCGAGCGCGCGCGCGATGGTTTTCTTCGCCCGTTGCGCCAGCCAGTTCAGCGGCCCGCCGGCGCGCGGATTCACCGTGCCGATGGACGCTACCTTGGCCTCCGCGGCATCCCGCGCGTGCAGCAGCGGCATCAGGTCGGGGAGATCCCCGGCCGCAGCCGTGGCGCCTTTCGGATTGCGCGCGCGCACGCGGTCGCGAACCTCCTGCAGAATGGCTGTTAATTCATCGGTGTCCACGTGGCTTGCTCCAACTGGCGGTGATTCTGGAATGCAGGCCGCCGCGCGGCGTGAATTCGCCGGTGACCGTGGCGCTCACTGGCTTGGCGGCCGCCACCACGTCGCGCAAGAACCGGTTTACCACGTTCTCGTAGAAGATACCCAGATTACGATAGGCCAACAAATACAGTTTGAGCGATTTCAGCTCCAGGCATTTCTTGTCCGGCACGTAATGTAGCGTCAGCTTGCCGAAATCCGGCAGCCCGGTCTTGGGACACACGGAGGTGAACTCTGGGATGGCGATCTCGATCTCGTAAGCGGGAAACTGGTTGGGCCAGGTCTCGATTTCGGGCAGGGCGGCATCGATTCCGGCCGCGGCGTGTTCGTCGGTGTAGGATCGCTTCATGCTCGCACTAAAGCTCGGTTGCGGTGACGGGCAGCGCCCCTGCCTGCTCGACGCACTTGGCCAGCAGGTCCAGGAACATACCGACGTCCGCCACCACCCCTATGGCTTGCCCCGTGCCGCGATCACTCACCTTGGTGGCTACCGCGGGGTTGATATCCACGCACACGATCTTCACCCAGCTTGGCAGCATGTTTCCGGTGGCGATGGAATGCAGCATAGACCCCAGGCACAGCACCAAGCCCGCTCCCTTAAGCTGCTCGGCATAGGCGTCCTGGGCGGCGTTCATGTCGGTGATGGTATCGGGCAGCGGACCATCGTCGCGCAAGCTGCCGGCCAGCACGAAAGGCACGCTGGCGCGCACGCATTCGTATAAGATGCCGGTGCGCAGGCGTCCCGAGTCGACCGCCTGGCGCACGCCGCCCGCATGATAAATGGCGTTGATGGCGCGCATGTGATTGCGATGCCCGTGCTCTTCCTGCCGTCCATCGGACAGCCGGACACCCAGCGAAGTTCCGAACAGCGCAGCCTCCGCATCGTGTACGCCCAGCGCGTTACCGCTGAGCAGCGCGTGTACGAAACCGCTCCGGATCAGCGCCGCCAGGCCCTGCACGCCGCCGGTGTGGACCACTACGGGGCCCGCCACCACGATCACCTTCAGGTTCTGTTCCAGCGTCTGCCGGATCAGGGCGGCGGTTTGCCGAACGGCGGTCTCGACCTGCCGCTCCGAGGAGATGCCGTTGGACATGAAGGCGAACGCCAGCCGGTCGCGCTCCTTCGATTCGGGCGCTACGCGGATGCCGCGCATCCCCACCACTACGCGGTCACCGGACCGGATATCGCGCAGGCGGCGGCACCAGGCGCGGCCGTCCGCTACCACGATCAGGGCATCCATGCGCTGGTTCTCGACTTCGATCCACTGCTGGCTGACGCGCACGAACGTTCGGTGATTGGTGGAGGAGTAGAAATCTTCCGGCGCGCAGCAGTCGCGCTCGACTTCGCGCAACGCGGAGTCGCCCGAATCCATCGCCGAGCAGCCCAGCTCCAGCAGGTCTTCGAGCAGATGCGCCATTAGCTCGCTCGACGGCGCTTCCACCTTCAGGCGCAGGTAGGATGGCTCGCTATTGGTGCGGCCGATAAGAAACTGTTCCACCTCGAAGCGGCCGTGATGCTCCACCACCTTGTCGAAGATGTTCTCCATTACGTGGGAGTCGATCAGGTGGCCTTCGGCTTCGACGACTTCTTGTAGATGCATAAAAGACTTATTGTAGACTGTGGGGCGCGCGTTCCGCTGTGCTTGTCCCAAGATGGGGTTCACATGAGTTATAGGCGATACTGTTTACTGGCGCTGGCGGCCGCGCCGCCGACGCTGGCCCAGCCCAGCGTCGATCAAATCCTGGCGAAGTACCGGCAGGCTCTGGGCGGACAAGCCGCCTACGAGAAGGTTACCACGCGCGCCATGAAGGGCACCGTCGAAATCCCGGACGACAACGTTACCGGTGCCGCGCAGGTCGTGGCCAAGGCGCCGGGCAGCTTCCGCCTGACGATGGACATTCCCGGCTATGGCGTAGTCGAGACGGTGCTGGACGGCGACAACGGTTGGGAGAAGAATCCCGATGCGGGCACGCACGCCATGAGCAAAACGGACTTGGCGATTGCCCGGCGCGACCACCATTTCTACCGCGAAATGCGGCTCGATGAACTGTATCCGAAAATGGAGACGGCCGGGCCGGACAAAGTGGAGGCGCGCGCAGTTTACGTGGTGGAGGCCACGCCAGCCGGCGGTCCCGCCGAGAAGCTCTACTTCGATGCGGAGAGCGGCCTGTTGGTGAAGCGCGATTTCGAGCGTGTCACGCTGGAGGATGGCATCGTGCAGTACGAAATGCTGCTGCGGGATTACCGCGACGTGGACGGACTGAAGCTGCCCTTCACCATCGAACAGCGGGCGCCGGATAACACGATGATTTTCAAATTCGCCGAGATCAAGAACAACGCGCCGGTCGCGGATACGGCGTTCGCCAAGCCGGAAAAATAGAACCATGCCAAACTTCACGCACCGGGCGCGGGTGGCGTTCCCCGATACGGACGCCTCGGGACGAATTCATTTCACCGCCATGCTGCGCTATTTCGAGTCCGCGGAAATCGAGTTTCTGCGCTCGCTGGGATTCAGTTATCGCGACGCTCCGGATATAGGGTTTCCGCGCGTGCGCGTGGAGTGCGAGTACCGGTCGGCGGTAGGGTTCGACGACGAACTGGACATCGCCGTGTCGGTGAAGCGGGTGGGCACGTCGTCGTATACGCTGGCATTCGCCGCGCTGAAGGACGCAGCGATCGTTGCGAACGGATCGATTGTGGTGGTATGCGTGGGACGGCCGGGCCGGGCGCAGGCGCTGCCGGAGGTGTTGAAGGAAGCGCTAAGGAGAGCGGCGGAATGATGTGGAGTTTGCAAGAATTGTGGGGCGGGCAATCCTGCCCGCAGCCACTTAGTTTTCTCAATTTCGGGAATGCTGCATAATTAGTGGGGCAGACCCCCCGGTCTGCGCGGGTCCCCCTGGACCCGCTGTTTTGTTCGGAAAAATAAAACTTTCGTCAATCGCGAGGGCG
>Ga0302325_10005466_pt1 | contig 28852 bp, 23 predicted proteins | sample Palsa_T0_2_FD_201948 | JGI IMG/M metagenome (GOLD analysis project Ga0302325, IMG submission 201948) | Peat permafrost microbial communities from Stordalen Mire near Abisko, Sweden - Palsa_T0_2 | ecosystem: Environmental > Terrestrial > Soil > Palsa > Peat permafrost | place: Sweden: Abisko...
TCCCCGCCTCGGCCGCAACCGCCGCCAGCGTGGTGCCCGCCCACCCACGTTCAGTGAACAGACGAGTTGCCGCGGAGAGAACGGTCTGGCGGGTCTCCGCCGCTTGTCGAACTCGCAATGGCGAGTGATAGGCCGACTGACGCTGCCGACTGCTCTTCGTGGGCACAGAAGCACCATAGCATCTGACTAAGTTCAATACAATATGATTCTAGTCAATACGAGGTCGGCATCGCAGCACCTTGCTTCGCAACCACATTGAACAACCGGCTATCGCGTGTCTCCGAAGTCGATCAACAGGGGTCGGCGGTACGTCCCGCAAACCGAACCCCCTGCAGGAACGGTGCAGGTCGCGGCGTATGGCCTGGCATAGGGCGTCCGCAAGGGCCGCCCGGTGCACCGAACGGTAACCGGGCGCCGTGCGGGACACTCCGGTCGACCGACGTCACCGACGAGCGTTCGACCAAATCTTGGGTTTCTTGCCTGGTGTTTACGGCCTCGACCACCACCGAAGCCACGACACCGCACGCCCTGGCGATGGTCGCAAACTCGTCGATGTCGAAACGGCGGCGCAACTCGGGCGAGGCCCCCCTGAAGCCAGTTATGCCGGCGCTTGACAGGGTCCCAAACGTGAAAGTGGGCGTCGACGATAGATCCTGGCACGGGTCGTGGCTGACCTCTTGTTCAGTTGGCGTCGAGCTCGTCCCAGAGCTCGGCCGTAAGTTCCCGGTGGAGGTCGCTCAGGTCGTCGATGACCTCAGCGGCAGAGCGGGCACCGAAGACGACTGCACTGACGGCCGGATGGCGCAAGGGGAACTGGAGGGCGGCTGCCCGCAACGGCACCCCGTGTGCCGCGCAAGCATCTTGCATCTGGCGCGCCTTTGCCAGCAGTTCCGGCGGTGCCGGAGCGTAGTCGAAGGTGGCTCCCGGCTCGGGCCGGGCCAGGATGCCCGAGTTGAACACCCCGGCCACAAGGACGCCCACATCGCGCTCCAAACAGAGAGGTAGTAGCTCGTCGCCGGCGCAGCGGTCGAGAAGGCTCCACCGCCCAGCGACCATCACGCAGTCGATGTCGGCCTCTCGCACGAAGCGGGCCAGCATGGCGGATTGGTTCATGGCCACTCCGATGGCACCCACCACGCCCTCGTCACGAAGGTCGGCCAAGGCCGGCAAGGATTGCTCGAGCGCTTCGGCGAAATGCTCGTCGGGGTCGTGGACGAAGGCGATGTCGATGCGGTCGGTACCCAGGCGCGCACAACTCTCGGCTACCGAGCGTTTCACCCCCGCGCCGCTGAAGTCGAGCACACGGGTGAGCCGCGGGGTGCCATAGAAGAGGTGTGCTCCCTCTACGTCTGAGTCCGCCGGCACCAGGAGGCGCCCGACTTTGGAGGAGACGATCATTTTGCTCCGGGCATGGTCACAGATGAACGAGCCCAAGCGCGACTCCGACAAGCCCGCCCCGTAGTGCGGGGCCGTGTCGAAGGCGCGGATGCCGCGGCCCCAAGCAGCCTCGAGAGCCTCTCTTGCGTCCTCGTCGCTAACTGGGGCGTACAAGCCAGCGATGGGTCCAAGTCCCAACACGAACGGCGTCACCCAGACGCTGGAGCTGCCAAGGCGGTGCCTGGCCAGCCCAGCCGTCGCCGGGCTGGGTGTGACGGTCTCCTCGGTGCCCGGTGGTAGCTCGCTGTTTGCCCGTGACGCTTCCGCGCCCATCGCCCTCACAGCTCCCAGACGACGGGCAAGGGCTTCGAGGCACTCCGACGGGGATCGTCGTGGACTACATCCAGGTACTCAGCCATCCGTGCTTGCCAGGCGTGGTTGACCGGGAGCGCCTCCAGGGCAGCGTTGAGCCGGTCATAGTTCTCGCACTCGATCACATGGAACAACTCATCGCCGCTACGCCAGATCGTCCACCCGCGCACACCGGCCTGCACGAAGGCGTCGCGCAACTCGGCGGGCACGCTCTCATGCGCCTCCTGGTACGGCACAGCCATGCCCGACTTGAGCCTCGTGTGCAAGGCGACCCGTGCCCCGGTCCCGGTAGGTCGCGCCCTCACCGTTGAGGTCCCATTGCCCGCGCGGAGAGTATGGCATCTGAGCTGTAGAGCATCTGCAAAGCGGGGAAACGTACGTCATATGTATCGAGGGCCACGACCCTTGTCATGGCCGTCCCTTGGACTTTTCGCCCCAACGCTCCTGAGGCCCGACCACAAGGATCTTGACCTCGTTCCCCCAGGCGATGGCAGCAAAGGCCTGTCGGCGGGAAGTTGGCATCGACGACGGCCAGCTTGCCGCCATGGCCCATCGCGGCCATTGCACGGAGCAGTTCCGGCGTGAGCAGCGGGTTGATGTTCTTCAGCATCGCGTTCCTCCTTGTCAGTTGTGCCTTCGTGCGCGCCTCTGCGTCCTCAGCGGCGCCTAACCGTGGCGCGGCGTTTTGGTAGAGCTCTCGCGGATCTGCAAAGTGGGTGAAAGGGTGACCGAGCGGGCCGCGCCGGTGCAGCCGTCTAAGGACAGATGGCGGCATTGGCAGTAAAGGCCCCTCGGAGGCCGCGAGGGGGCGACCTGGGGCTTGAACGCAGAACCTTTGGATTAAGTCCCCCCTGGTGGTGCCGTGCTCTCGCGGACGACGAGGTCAGTGGCGAGCTCCACGCGGCGCCTTACTGGCTCAGCGCTCTCGGCGCTCTCCAGGAGTATCTGCACCGCCACCCGGGCCATTTCCGTTAGCGGCTGTCGCACGGTCGTCAGCGCAGGAGTGCTCCACTCACTGAGGGGGATGTCGTCGAAACCAACGACGCTCAAATCCTCAGGAACATGAAGACCGGCTTCGCGGGCTGCCCGCAGGACACCTAAGGCCGACAGGTCGTTCCCAGCAAAGATGGCGGTAGGGCGCGAGCTCAGACCGAACAGTACCTTCGCCTGCTCGTAACCAGCCCTGACCCGGAAGTCGCCCTGTCTCACCAACTCGGTGTCCACCGAAAGACCTGCCCTCTCCAGGGCACCACGGTAACCGTCGAGGCGCGCTCGACTGGACAGCAGCTCGGGGGGACCGGTAATTATCCCTATCCGCCGGTGCCCGAGGTCGACAAGGTGCTTGGTTGCCGCAAGACCGCCCGACCAGTTCGTGGCGCCGACCGAGCTCACCTCGGGGCCGGGCTCGGCGGTGGGGTCGATAACCACGAAGGGAAGTCCGCGGGCGTCGAGTTCACCCCTCTGGCGCGCGGTGAGTTGTGAGAGGAGCAGAATGATGCCCCGGGTACCGCGCGACGTGATGTGGTCGAACCAGACTCGACGCTCGTCCCCCTCTGACAGGGCCGTGAACGCGACCGTGAGGCCCTCTGCTTGCGCAGCGGCCGCAGTCCCTCGGACGATCTCGGTCGCCCAGGGGCTGTCGAAGTCGTTGAACACGATGTCGATAAGAGGCGGCGCCTCACCACTGGCCCGTCTGCGGTAGCCGGAGCTAACAAGGATGTTCTGCACGAGCGTGCGAGTTTGAGCAGAGACGTCGCGCTTGCCGTTGAGGACCTTGGACACCGTCGCCACCGAGAGCCCAGTTTGCTGTGCGATCTGAGCGATCGTGACCCGCCCTCGGGGGCCGGCGAGGCGTTGGGAGGGCGGCCGCGCCAAGCTACCCCCCGCAACACGGTCTCCCTCGCTCGGGGCGGTTTGAGCACTCATCAAGCCTCCAGTCTCATCGCCAGAGATGATAGCGGTACATTTCGATCTAGCTGCTTGGCACAGCGACGGGCCTCCTTGCAAAACGCGCGCGGCGACCCGAGAGCAGTTGACCTGGGCTACTACGAACCGCGTTCCAGCCGTAACCCGACGACGGGATAAGGGCTGCGTTTGGGCGTTGACGCCAAATGTCCTTGGGTGTATATTCCCCAATCGTAACATTCCCGAGAGAACCTCGAAATGTTTCGAGACGGTCACGACTTGGTCCCCTCAAGGGGCCGAGACAGGAAGGGAGAACAAGGTGACCCAAGAATCGCCCAAACCCCGACGGCTGTCCCGCCGGGCGACCGCACTGATGGCGGCCGGCCTTTCGGTTGGTACAGCGGCCAGCGTTGCCATTGCCGTACCTATCGCAACATCGTCTGCACAAAGTGCACCGACAGCCAGCATCCAAGTCTGGATGGAGGCCAACGGCACACCTTTAGACAACTATTGGGCTGCACAAGCCAAGGCCTTCGACCAAGCCAACCCCGGCGATACCGTCAGCATCGACATAGAGCCGTCCGGCCCTTACAACACCAAGGTCGCGGCTGCTCTGGCCGCCAACAACCCCCCTGCGCTCACTTTTGGCTGGGGAGGTGGTCGCGAGCTTCAGTACATCGATGCAAAGGTCCTGCAACCTTTCGGCGACGCTGGGCAGACCGACGCCGGCAACCCCTCGTGGAAAAGCGACTTCGTGGCTTCCAGCCTCGGGGCCGTGACCTTCAACAACGAGATCTACGGGATCCCCCTCGCGGGCACGCAACCTGTCTTCTTCTTCTACAACAAGGCCCTGCTGGCTAGGTACCACCTCAAGTTCCCAACTACGACCACTCAGCTGCTAGCCGATGTCGTCACCCTGGCCAAGCACAACGTTACTTCCCTTGCGCTCAGCGACAACGGGGGATGGCCCGGTCTCATGTACCTCGAGTACTTCTCGGACCGCATCGGCGGCCCCCAGGTCTTCCTCAATATCCAGGATGGGAAGATGGGGGCCTGGTCCAACCCTGCCATTATCCAAGCCCTCACGGACATCCAGAAATTGGTGAAGGACAATGCTTTCGAGCAGGGCTACCAAGACATCAGCTTCGGTACCGGCTTTACCGAAGCGATGATCCACAACGGCGTGGCGGCAATGGAGCTAATGGGCGACTGGGACATCGGCTTCATCCAGGGTTACTACCCGGGTTGGGTCGCCACGGGCGACATGGGTATCGGGTTCTTCCCGACTGTGCCTGGCGGTAAGGGCAACCCGGCGGACCTGGAGGGCAACACGACGTCTTATGCCGAGTTGGCTGCCCACATCTCGCCTGCCGAGACCTACGTTGCGGAGAAATTCGCGGCCTGGCTGTTCACCACCCAGGCTTACGCGAAGTTCGAGGTCAGCCAAGGTCTTGTACCCGTCATCGCGGGCTCGGCCCCCCTGCTCAACGCTTCCCCGTTGAAGCAGTACCTGCTACCCGTCTACAACGCCGTCCAAAAGGCGCCGTACTTCCAGTACTCCTGGGACCAGGCGCTCGGGCCCGTGAAGTCGACACCGATGCTCACCAACCTCGAGGATGTCTTCAACCTCACCGAAACGCCTAAGCAGTTTGCCACGGCGATGAACAAGTACCAATAGCCGCCGCTTCCTTAGTACTGACAAGGTAAAACAGGTAGCCCGGCTCCGCACCTTCGGTGTGGAGCCGGGGCCTTTTATGGCATGAGGTGGGGGTCATGGCAGCTTCTCCCGCAGTTCTCAACCGCAACCAGGTTGGCGGCTCGCGTTCGACTATCACAGCCCGCAGGCGGAGCTTCTTCGCCGACCTGGCCGGGATCTCGCCGACTATGGCTCTGTTCGGTGCCTTCATAATCGTCCCGACGGCTTTTGCTCTTTTCCTGAGCTTTACCAACTGGAACGTGGACGGCCCGATCCATTGGGCGGGCTTGGCTAACTGGCGCGAGTTCTTCTCCGACCCCGTCTCCCGTCACTCGTTGTTGGTGACATTCGAGCTGGCCGGGCTCAGCTGGCTGGCGCAGACCCCCACAGCCATGGCTCTAGGCATATTTGTTGCCGGGACGCAACGCTACCGGGCCGTCTATGCCGCTCTTTACCTAGTGCCTCTGCTACTATCCACGGCCGGGCTCAGCCTCATGTGGGAGGAGGTCCTTTTCCCGCAGTTCGGTGGGTTGGCTTGGCTCGGGATCCACGCCCACATGCACTTCCTCAGCCGGAACTGGCTAGGCAGCCCGGACCTCGCATTTTTCACGATCGTCGTCATAATCGCCTGGCAGTTCGTGCCTTTCCACACCCTCATCTTCCAGGCAGGGAGGCGAGCCATACCGTCCGAGCTCTACGATGCGGCCAGTGTCGACGGCGCCAACATGCGACAATCGTTCTGGCACGTGACACTACCGCAGTTGCGCTACAGCATCGTGACATCGTCGACGCTCGTCTTGGTCGGTTCGTTGACGTATTTCGACATCATCTACATCCTGACCCAAGGTGGCCCCGGGGACACGACCAGGGTGCTGGCGATGGACATGTACAACGTCGGTTTCAACCAGACGGAGTTCGGTTACGCGAGCGCGATAGCCACTGTCCTCGGCGTTCTCGGGATCGTCCTGGCCATCGTTCTCGTCAGACTGAGCGGGTTCGGCTCCATGGAAGGAACGCAGGAGGGCACATGGTAGCGACTGCCACGGCGAAGGCTCCTGCCCGCGTCCCTGTCCCTCGCCGTGCCGTCCGGGCTAAAGCTAGGTCTCGCTCCAAGACGCTGGGCGGTATCAGGGGCAGGTCGAAGATTTCTCGCTTCGCGTCCTTCGCCCTCGGGACGATCTGGTTGGTGTTCGTGTTGGCCCCCATCTACTACATGGTGCTCATCAGTTTCCGCTCGCCGAATCAGTACCTTTCTGCCAATGCCTGGCTGCCGACCGGTGGGCTCAGCTTGTCTTCGTACTCGTCCATCTTCCACGCCACTGGGGTAGGCACGGATTTCCGTGACAGCGGGGAGCTGGCGGTCGGCACGATCGTGGTGGTCGTCACGCTCTCCCTCGCCGCTGGGTACCGGATCGTGCGCCGAGGCTCCCGCTTTTCGGCTGTCTCGTTCCGGCTCATACTGTTTGGGATCGCCATCCCTATCCAGGCGATCGTTATACCCCTGTACGCCATAACCAACAAGCTTCATATCTACGACACGCTGTACGGCCTCGTGCTCGTGCTGTCAGCGTCGCTCATCCCGGTCGCGGTTCTCTTGATGGTCAATTACCTTCGCCTCATACCACGGCAACTTTTCGACGCCATGGCGGTCGACGGAGCCGGCCCGCTGACCACGTTCACTCATCTGGTTGTCCCCATGGCCCGCCCAGTGTTGGCGGTTATCAGCATTTACGCCGGTCTCGGCGCCTGGAACAACTTCCTCCTTCCCCTCATACTCACGCAGTCCAATAATGACCAAGTGCTGCCCTTGGGGATGTACCAATTCGCCTCGAACGGTGAGTACGCCCTCAACGTCCCAGTTCTAATGGCTTTTGTTATGTTGTCGGCCTTGCCGTTATTGGTACTTTACATAGGCCTGCGCCGCCAGTTCGTAAAAGGGATCGGAGGCTTCGCCCTCCGATGACGACTGCCGCCTACGTGAATATGAACCTTCCGATTGAGGACCGCGTGAACGACCTCCTCGAGCGCATGGAGCTCGACGAGAAACTTGCCCAGTTGGGGGCTGTCGAGTTCCCCAACCTGATAACGGGCGAGCGCTTTGACCCCGAAGCGGCGCTGGCCGTGGTGCCGCACGGCATCGGCCAGGTCACGCGGATCGGCGCCACCACCGGCCTCGAGCCACAGCAAAGCGCCGAGCTGTTCAACCAAATCCAGCATCTTGTCGTAGAGCGCACACGGCTCGGGATCCCGCTCATGGTGCACGAAGAATCGCTGGCCGGTTACTGTGCGCGGGGCGCCACCGTGTTCCCCCAAGCGCTCGCTCTCGCCAGTTCTTGGGATCCGGCCCTTATCTGCGACGTGGCGGACTGCGTCCGCCGGCAGTTGCTGGCCGTAGGGGCTCGCCACAGCCTGGCACCGGTGCTCGACGTGGCCCGGGACCCCCGATGGGGTCGCCTGGAGGAGACCTACGGCGAGGATCCGGTGCTGGCGGGTGTGCTGGGGACTGCCTATGTGCGAGGCATGCAGACCGACGACTTGACAGCGGGCGTCTTGGCAACGGGGAAGCACTTCCTGGCTCATGGCCTATCGGAGGGCGGACGTAACCACGGCCCGGTACAGGTCGGGCCGAGAGAGCTGCGGGAGGTGTACGCCGAACCCTTCGCCGCCGCAATCCGCGACGCCGGGTTGGGCTCGATCATGAGCTCGTACAGTTGCGTCGACGGGCTTCCCGGCAGCGGGTCGGCGGAACTCCTCACCCGCCTGCTCCGTGACGAGCTTGGGTTTGACGGCATGGTGGTGGCCGATTATTTTTCGGTTACCCTTTTGATGAACTATCACCGGGTTGCGGCAGATCGTTCCGAGGCGGCCATCAAGGCTCTAACGGCCGGGCTCGACCTCGAGCTTCCTGCCCTGAACTGTTTTGGGGCCCCCCTCAAAGAGGCGATCGACGGGGGCAGAGTGCCGATCTCTGCGGTCGACACCGCTGTACGCCGAGTGCTGACCTCCAAAATGCGTTTGGGCCTGTTCGAATCGCCGTACGTCGACTCCACCCGCGTAAAGGCGGTCTTCGCTGACCCAGCCAATGCCCACCTCGCTCGGCTGGCCGCTACCCGGGGCATTGTTCTCGTTGCAAACGATGGCGTGCTGCCGCTGGCCGTGAACGTCTCGAAAGTGGCAGTGATTGGCCCAGCGGCTGACGACAGGCGTTTACTGCAGGGCGACTACCACTACCCCGCCCACCAAGAGCTGGTGATTGGCCCCGCAGAGCCAGCCGATGGCAACGGGAAGTCTTTGGCGGATGGCCCGTCGTTGGCCGACTCCGACGTGCAACCCGACCTTGGCGTAGCGGTCGACGGAAGCGCAGGAAGCGGGATCCCAGACGTCTTCTTCTTGCCCAGTGGCGAAGGGGCACTCAAACCCGGTCACTACTACACCGAGCACGTGACTCCCCTGGTAGGGCTCCAGGAAGCTCTGGGTGCCCGCGCCGAAGTGACCTACGAGAAGGGTTGCGAGCTATTGGGCGATGACCGCTCGGGCTTCCCCGAGGCGGTTGCGGCTGCTGCGCAGGCCGACGTCGCCGTGGTGGTACTGGGCGGCCGCTCCGGGTTGCACAAGAGCTCAACGGTGGGCGAAGCCCGAGATGCCACCGACCTCAGGTTGACAGGCGTCCAGGAGGAGCTCGTTACGGCCGTGGCGGCCACTGGCACCCCCACGGTGCTCGTCGTCATGAGCGGGCGGGCACATGTGCTGAGCGACGTGGCCGACCGAGTCCAGGCCCTGCTGGTTGCCGCGCCGCTTGGGGAGCAGGGCGGCAATGCCTTGGCAGACCTGCTCTTGGGTAACGTGGAGCCCACCGGCAGGTTGGCTGTCACCCTTCCAAGATCTACAGGCCAGGTGCCGCTTTACAGCAGCCATCGTTCCGGGGGCGGGCGTTCGGAGTTTTATGGCGACTACACCGATCGTCGCCACACTCCCCTTTTCAGTTTCGGGCATGGCCTCGGGTACACGACATTCGGGTATTCGGACATCGCCGTCCAGGCGGGCGGCACCTCGTCCCCCATCACCGTTGGCGTGACGCTGGCCAACACGGGGGACCGGCAAGGCGAGGAGGTAGTACAGCTTTACGTATCAGACTTGGTGGCATCGGTGGCGCGGCCGGAAAGCTACCTGATCGGCTTCACGCGTCTGACCCTGGCCCCGGGCGAGACGTCCCGGGTAACCTTCAACGTCCACCCGAGCCGGCTCGCCTTTTACGACGAAGCCATGCAGTTCGTTGTGGAACCGGGCCTCTTCCAATTCGCCGTCGGCGCCTCGTCGTCTGACATCCGCCAAAAAGCAGTCGTAGAACTGACCGGACCAGTGGCCACGTACTCTCAGCGGTCGATCGTGCCCGTGACCGCCGCAGTGAGCGAGCAGATGCCGGGCTGATGATTACAAAAGAGATTGGCGTGGCCGCCGGTAAGGAGTCCCGCCTTTGGTACCGCCAGCCGGCGAGCAAGTGGCTAGAGGCGCTCCCCCTTGGTAACGGCAGGCTCGGGGCCATGTTGTGGGGCGGCCCTCAGCGCGACAGGGTAGACCTCAATATCGATACCCTCTGGTCCGGCGGTCCCCGCACTGCTCACACCGAGGACGCAGCTGCCGTGTTGGCCGAACTGCGTGCCGCCGTGCTCCAACGCCGTGCCTATGCGGAAGCCGATAGGCTCGCCCTTCGCTTACAAGGCTCGTTCAACGAGGCCTACCAGCCGCTCGGGCAACTGACCGTCGACTTCGGGGATGTCGGCGAGGTACAAAGCTACGAGAGGTCTTTGGATATGCGGGACGGTGTTGCCACGGTGCGTTACGAGGTCGCCCGATCGCTCTACGAGCGGGAAGCTTTTGCTTCTAGCCCAGACGGCGCATTCGTAATGCAATTGAGGGCGCTTGGGACCGGCAAGCTGAACGTGACCCTCGATCTCGGCAGCCCCCACCCGGATGAGCGGTACGTCGGGGACGACGGCATTGGTTGGCTGGAAGGCAGGACGCCCGCGCACGTCGTGCCGCATTATTGGAACAAAGAACCCGCCGTCGTGTACGAGCCCACCTTCGGCTTGCGCTTTGCCGCGGGCTTGGCGGTCAGGGTTGATGGCGGCGTTGTTCACTCCACAAGTCAGGGAACCTTGCGGGTCGAGGGTACCCGCGCGCTCACCTTGTTCTTAGCCGCCGCTACCGGGTACGCAGGTTACGCCACCCCTCCAGTCGAAGACCCTGTTGCTCTCCGGCACGCATGCCGGGACGTCCTTGGCCCGGTGCTCACCCAGCCGTACGAGGTCATCCGAGCGAGACATGTACAAGACCACAGCGCACTTTTCGACCGTTGTTCGTTGGAGCTGAGACCGGGTGAGCGAGCCGGGGTGCCGACCGACGAACGGCTGCGGGCGCTGCGAGCCGGCGGTAGCGACGAGGGACTGTGCGCACTATTGTTCCATTACGGCCGCTACCTCTTGATGGCGAGCTCACGGCCCGGCAACGAAGCCGCCAACCTGCAGGGGGTCTGGAACGACCAGGTGCGCCCCCCCTGGAGCTGCAATTGGACGACCAACATCAATGCCGAAATGAACTACTGGCACGCCGAGACCACCAACCTGGCAGAGTGCCACGAACCGCTCATAGACCTGGTGACGGACCTGTCGCGCGCAGGTGAGAGCACAGCCAAGGAGCTATATGGTTGTAGGGGCTGGGTGGCGCACCACAACGTGGACCTCTGGCGCTCGACTTGGCCGACCGGAGACCAGGAAGCCCACCCGTACTGGGTGAACTGGCAAATGGGCGGCTCATGGCTCTGCCAGCACCTATGGGAGCATTACGCCTTTTCCGAGGACCGGTCCTACCTTGCGCGCGTTTACCCGGTTATGCGCGAGGCAGCCCTGTTCATGTTGGATTATTTGGTCTCCGGGCCAGACGGGCGATTGGTCACGTGCCCGTCGACCTCTCCGGAGAACAGTTTCCGCGCTCCCGACGGGACGGAAGCCGCCGTGAGCGCAGCGTCCACAATGGACATCTGGTTGACCAGGGACCTCTTTCGCCACTGCTCAGCTGCCTCGGAGATCCTCGGCTCGGACGAAGAGCTGAGGGCGGAACTGACAAGCGCTCTGGCGATGCTCCGCGAACCTCAGGTGACCGCCGATGGCCGCTTGCAGGAATGGTGGGAAGACTTCGCTGAACCGGAGCCGGGGCACCGTCACCTGTCGCACCTTTTTGCCGTTTACCCCGGTGACGAAGTGACGCCGCGGTCAACCCCTGAGTTGGCGGCCGCGGCCCGGCGCTCGCTCGAGCAGCGCCTGGCGAGCGGAGGCGGAGGGCCTGGTTGGAGCCGAGCATGGGTGGCGGCGCTATGGGCGAGGTTGTTGGACGGGGACCTCGCATGGGAGAGCCTCAGGGTCCTCTTGGCGGGCTCGTTCTCCGACAACTTCTTTGGCTCTCACGACCCGGATGTGTTCCAAATCGACTGCAATTTCGGAGCGACAGCCGCGATCGCCGAGATGCTGCTTCAAAGCCATTCGGGAAGCCTCGACATCTTGCCTGCCTTACCGGCGGCCTGGCCAGATGGAGAAGTTTCAGGCCTGCGGGCGCGTGGAGGCATGACCGTCAGCATCAGATGGGAGAGCGGAAGCGCGACCCAGGTCAGCCTGCAGGTCCCTACCGCTCGAGAAGTGACGCTGCGTTGTGGTACGCCTCTTCACCTTGCAGAGGATGGCCCTGGGGGTACCAGGATCTTGCCGGGGAATGAGCCGGGATTGACGGTCGTGACCGCCCCGAAGCCGGGTCTCTACACCCTTCTGGCACCCGGTTAATAGCCGAGTCTTCGGTCCTGCTCTTCTGGGACAGCCCCTGGTTAGCTCCCGAGTTCGATAGGTGCTTCTATGACACAGAAGGAGCGAGCCGGCAGTGATACCACGATACGGTCCCCCCGTGCGTTCTCCCAGCCTTCGTCGAGCCGTACCTGAGCCAGTTCGGGCCCCGGCCCCGCGCCGATAGCTCCCTCCGTCAGCACCCTGATGCGCACCTGGCCGGCAAAGGTGGCGTCGCGCAGGACAATTTCGCTCTGGTCAAGTGCGGAAAGGCTGCGGTTGACAACCGTCAGCGACACCCGCCGCATCTCCTCGTCGCACGTGGCCGCGGCATCGAGGACACTGAAGGGCCCTAGGTCGTCGATACGGTGGGCATAGCGGTCGGGCACAGGCGGTGCGGGTGCCGGTACCGCGGGCGCCCGGACGAGCACGTCGACGGCTTGATCGAGAACTACCTCTGAACTGAGCAGGAAGGGGTAATAGATGGGCTGTACGTCGGCGCCGCCGGGGGTAGCCACGATAGGAGCGATTGCATTCACCATCTGGGCCAGGTTCGCCATTTTGACCCAGTCGCAATGGCGGACGAATATGTTCAGGTAAGTGGCGACCGCCAGCGCGTCGTTGAAGTCGTATCGTTCTTCCAGGAAGCCGTCGTCGGTGCGGTACCACACGTTCCATTCGTCGTAGGCGATCCGGGGGACGGTTGGGACCTGGTGCTTGTACGCCGCCTGGGACAGCATCGCCGATGTAGCACGGATGGCCCGCTCCGCTTGGTGGGGCGATAGGACGTTCGTCCAGTAATCAGCCGCGCCCGAATAGATGTGCACCGAATGCAGGTCGATTAGGCCAACCAGGGCGCCGATCACGGCGTAATCCCAGTCGCTCCACCCAGTGTGCCCGCAGCTTACAAGCTTGACATCGGGGTCGAGACGTCGGATCGCCCGCGCCCAGCGGGTAGCAGTTGCGATGTACTCGGCCACGGAAAGTTGCCCGACTTGCCAATCGCCATATATTTCGTTGCCAAGCCCCCACCACGTGACCCCATAGGGTTCGTTGTGGCCATTGCGGCCACGCTGGTCTGCCCAATAGCTACGAGTCGTGGCATTGCAGTACTCAACCCAGTCCAGGGCCTCGGCAAGCGTGCCGGTGCCCATGTTGAGGCAGATGTAAGGGGCTGCTCCCAGTTCGGCGCAATACGACAAGAACTCGTCGCTGCCGAACTGATTGGTCTCGGTGCCTCCCCACGCCAGGTCCATCCGGGACGGCCGGGAGGCACGTGGGCCGACGCCGTCCGTCCAATGATAATTGGAAGCAAAATTGCCACCAGGCCAGCGCAGCACCGAGAGCCTCAGGGGTCGGAGCAAGTCGAGTACGTCACGCCGGAAGCCCCTTTCTTCGCTAAGGGGCGACCCCTCCTCAAAGAGCCCTCCGTTGATGCACCGGCCCAAGTGCTCGACGAAACCGCCGAAAATACTCCGGTCAACGCGGCCAAGCGGGCGCCACGGGTCGACCGACACTCGAGGTGCGCGATCTCGGGCGCCAGGCAGTCCTTCTATAGAACCGCGGTGGGCGCTCACGACTTGTGCTCCGTTATTGGTAGGCGTGCTCCGTCCCGGAAGAAAAGTGGGATCGTCTCAAGAGGCGCATCAACAGTTACGAGCGTGCCGCCCGGCATGTGCGCCCCAGTCCAGGAATTTGTCCACTCCGCCCCGGCGGGCAGGTAAACGGCCCTCTCCCTTGCGCCGTGTTGTACCACCGGAGCCGCCATGACATCTCGGCCGAACATGAACTGGTCGTCGACCTCCCAGGACCCTGGGTCCTCGGGGAACTCAAGAAGCAGCGGGCGCATAATGGGTATCCCTGTCCTACTCGTTTCTGCCGCCTGGGCATGCAGGTAGGGCCGCAGCCGTTCACGAAGGAAAATGTAGTCCTTCAATATGGCGTAGGCCTCCTCCCCGAAAGACCAGATCTCATTGGGACCACCTGTCATCTCGGTGCCCATGGTGGTGTTGGGCGCGCGGTCGCCATGGAGGCGGAAGAGCGGGCTGAACGCACCGTACTGGAACCAGCGCACGACGAGCTCCCGGAACACAGGGTCGTCCGGGTCGCCCGCAAAGAAACCGCCGATGTCGGTGCCCCACCAAGGGATGCCGCTCATCGCGATGTTGAGCCCGGCGCGCACTTGCACCCGGAACGACTCGAACGTTGATGGTATGTCGCCTGACCAGACCGCGGCACCATACCTTTGGCTACCTGCCCAAGCGGACCGGCACAACATGAGCACTTCTGTCTCACCTCGGCTCAACATGCCCTCGTAGAAGCCGCGTACGTGCTCACGAGGGTACAAGTTGGCGACCTCGAGGCCAGGCCCCGCAGCGAACCTCAGGCTTGCCGGGTAGCCAGGCTTCATCTCCGGTTCGCAGGCATCGAGCCAGAAGATCCGGATCCCCGCATCGTAATAGTTCTTCTCGACCTGCCCCCAGACGTACTTGCGGGCGTCCTGGTTAGTGGAGTCATAAAAGGCTGCGCCGATCCAGGCGTTCGTGCCTCGTTCCGGCCAGATTGACTGTACCGGTGGGCTCTCTTCACTCGAGATAAAAAAGCCGCTCTCCAACATTGGCCCATAATTTCTCGAAGCCTGGCTGACAGATGGCCACACCGACACCATGAGCTTGGTCCCCATGGACTCGAGCTCGTCAACCATCGCAGGCGGGTCGGGCCATTCGCCCGGGTAAAAGCTCCAATCCCCAAGATGTTCCCAATGGAAGAAATCGCTGACAATCACCGCTACCGGGACCCCTCGGCGCCGGTACTCCCGGGCGACTTCGAGAAGCTCCTCCTGGGTCCGGTAGCGGAGCTTGCTCTGCCAGAACCCGCTCGCCCAAGAGGGGAACTCGGGCGAATGCCCGGTGGCGTCGGCATAATGCGAAAGGAGCTCTGCTGGCTTGTCGCCCGCTGTAACCCAGTAGTCAATCTGTCGCGCGCTGTCCGCGACCCAGCGCGTCCCGTTGTCGGCTAGTTCCACGCGCCCCACAGCGGGCGAGTTCCAAAGGAACCCATAGCCTCTGCTCGAAACCATGAACGGCACCGAGACCTCTGCATTTCGCTGGACGAGTTCTATGACTAGGCCCTTTTGGTCGAAGCGCCCGTGGAGGTGCTGGCCGAGCCCGTACAGCTTCTCGCCCTCATAAGCCTTGAAGCGCTGTTCAAGACGGTAATGCCCGTTGCCATTGGCCACGAAAAACCTCGGCCCTGGCCACCAGAAGTGAGCCTTCTGCTCCGACAGTAGCTCGCCCCCTGCGTCGGCACGGGAGAAGCTCACCAGCCCATCAGGTGAAATCTCAACCTTCAGTTTGCCATTGACGAGGGTGGTCCCATGGACGTCTGCAGCAGCTGATGGAGCGGCCGGCGTAATCAGCGCGCCCGGGAGGTCGTCTGCTATAGACAGTTGGCCGGCGCGTACCCTGATCGAATCCTCGCCCCAAGCTTCCAAACGCAAGCACTCGTGGCCGGTCGAGTATTCGAGTACCGGCCCGTTGTTATCACGCATCGTTGTACCTTTCCGGATGTAGTCGTTTGCCCTTCAACCTTTGAGCGCTCCTGCCCTGAGGCCGCCCAGCACATAGCGCTGCCCGAAAGCAAGGATCACCCCTGCCGGTATGGCTGCGAAGACTACGGAAGCCAGTACCGGGCCCCAGGAGACGACGTAGGCGGTGAAAAACTTGAGGATGCCCACGGTCAGCGGGGTGACACTGGTGCCGTTGGTGAGGGTAAATGCGTAGATGAAATCACCCCAGGCGAAAAGGAAAACAAACAAGCCTGCAGTGACAACGCCAGGTAGGCATATGGGCGCTATCACTGAGCGGAACGTGCGCCACTCCCCGGCGCCGTCCACGTAGGCGGCTTCCGAAAGCTCGACGGGTATTGACGCCATGAACGCGCGCAGCACCAACACCGCGAAAGGCACACCATAGGTGGAGTCGGCGACTATCAAACCAACGATGTTGTTGATGAGGTGGAAGTGCCTGAAGAGGTTGTAGAAGGACAGGGTCAACGATATGCCGGGCACCATTTGGGTGACTAGAAGCACGATGATCGCCACAGAGGTGATCGCACGGCTCTTCAGGTAGCCGAGCTTCGTCAAACCATAGGCCGCGGGAAGCGCTACCGCAATGGACAAGACGACAGCGCCCAAGCTGATTATGAGGCTTGTGACGACGCTGGCAGACTCGAACTTGATCGCCGAGCTGTAGTTGGACAACACGAAGTGTGACGGCCAAAGGCTCTGGGGGAGGGCCTGTACCGCACTCGAAGGCGCGAGAGAGGCCACGACGGTGAAGTAGACCGGGAGGAGCATCGCTGCCGTGATTGCCAGGCCCCCAAGAGGCAGCACGACGTGGCGGGCATAACGTTTCCAGAAGACCTTCAGATCACTCACGTGATCACCGCCTCACGCCGCGTTTCTCTGATGTAGAAGAAGGCAACGATCAGGCAGAAGATCAACAACATGTTACCTACGGCCGCGCCTTGGCCGAACTCGAAATCGGTGAAGGCGAGCTGGTAAGCCCAAGTCGACATTAGCTGGGAGCCGTTGTCCGGGCGTGGCTCCGACCAGATTGCCGCCGCCGTAGTCGAGACAATAATTGCCTCCGGCCTCAAGGTCCCTGACGACATCGCCATTACTGGGTACGACAACTGGGCGGTCTTCGCCGAGGAGACGGACCCCGCTTTGACCACCTTTGACATGAACCTCGAACAACTGGGGGCGGCTGCCGTAAGTGACCTTTTCGCCGTGATCAATGGCGCAAGGGTAGGAGGTGGTACCCGCCACCACGAAGGGACCTTGGTAGTAAGGGGGTCGACCGATCCCCGTCGGTCCTAGCAAGTGCGCCTCAGGTTTCGTGGTTCATCCTCGCACCTAAATCTCATCGCTCGGTGTCAACCCTGTGCGCGCCGCCAACCAGGACCCGAGCACGCTCCTTACTCACTGCTTAGTTGCACCAGCCAGCATTCCTGTGACCAGCGCTCGCTGCGCGAAGAAGAAAATGATGAAGACCGGGGCAATCGCCACGAGCGTGGCCATCGCCAGCTCGGGCCGCTGTACCGGGCTCGAGCCTCCCATGAGCGGGTTGAAGGCCGACGTGGCGGAAAGCAGGTAATCGAGCCCGACGGGGAGCGGGTACTGCTTGTCGTCATAGAACATCACGAACGGCAGGAAGAAATTGGTCCAGTCAGCTACGAAGGCGAAGAACCCGACGAGCGCCACTATCGGTCGGGCCAGAGGCAACGCCACGTGGCGGAACACCCCCCACTCGTTGCAGCCATCGACTCGGGCCGCAGCCATGAGCTCCTTGGGGATCGCTGATGAGAAGAAAATGTAGGAAAGATAGACCCCGAACGGGAAGAAGCCAAACGGCAGGACCACCGACCAAGCCGAGTTCGAAAGATGTAAGAGGTTCATCTCCAAGAAGAGCGGGAGCACGAGAGCGCTAAAAGGCATGATCATCACGATCAGGGTGATGCTGAGGAGCACTCTCCGGCCGATGAACTGCGTCAGTGCCAACCCGTAACCCGCCGGGACCGCGCAGCCCAAGGCCAAGAGTACTCCGCCTACGGAGTACCGGGCGGAGTTCCATAACCACCTCAGCAGCTCGTGAGCCTGGAAGGCGTACATCGCGTCCCATGTCCGCAGGAAGCTGTGCAAGGACCCGAACGCCATCGGGTTCTCGTAGACCAGCTGGTGGTCAGTCTTGGTGGGCGCGAGAAGTACCCAGATCACTGGGACGATGAAAAAGGCCGTGAAGGCGAGCATCACTATCCACCATGCGAGCCTTGCCCCGGCACGGCGGCTCAGGAGTGGGCGACGACGACGGAGCCCGGCCGTGGTACTCAACGATGCACGAGCTGCTGCCTCTCTTGCCAACGGTTGCGTAGTTGCGTGAGCCATAAGGGTTTGCGCGCCTCTAGTCGATCTCGAACATCTTGGAGCGGAAGACGAGCAGACTGGCTGCCATCAAGCAGACGATCAGGAGGTCGACCGAAACCGCGGCGGCGTAGTTGAAGTTATCGTTCTGGGTGGCGAAGTAATAGGCCAGCTGGTTGGGTGACCACGAGCTGCCGACCATGCCTTGGCTGGCAAGATTAACAAGCTGAGGTTCAACGAAGAGCTGCGTCCCGGCCGCGAAGGCAAGGATCAACATGAACACGACCCACCTCTTGATCAAAGGGAGCTTGACACGAACAGCGATCTGCCAGGCGTTGGCGCCGTCGACCTTGGCCGAGTCGATCACTTCGTCAGAGATGTTGTTGAGGGCCCCGTTCATCACCACGATCCAGCCGCCCGCGCCAGTCCAGAAAGCGATCACCGCGAAGATGGGGGGCAAGTGCGGGGTGTAGATCGTTTGAGCCAGGCTGGAGAAGTGGAACAAGGAGAGCGCGAAGTGCCAAGGGCTGACAGGGGGGTCGAGCATGAAGCACCAGACCAGGACGCTCGCCGAACCGACGAGCGCACCTGGAAGATAGAACAGGAAACGGAAAAAGGGGGTCGCCCGTTTTACCCCGCCGTGCAGCAAGAGCGCGAGGAACAGCACCAGGACTACTAGGAGGACGAGCCAGATCACCAAGTAGATCCCGACGTGCTCCATGGCCGGCAGGAACCGGAAGTCCCGGCCGGTGGCGAAGAAATTGGACAGTCCGGCCCAATGCCCGCCTGTCTTGGTGAAAGCTAGGTAGAGGGCATAGGCACTCGGTACGACCCCAAAGAGCAGGAGCAGCACTATGTACAGGGCCACGAACGCGTAGCCGGCGCGTTGGCGGCCACCAACCCGCCCGCGTCCGGCGCCGCTTTGGGCTCGCACCGGGACGGGCAGGCTGGTGGTGACGCTCACCTGAGGAGAGCTACGGCTTGGTGACGACTTGGAAGCCGTCACTTTGTGCGTAGTCCGAGATCTGAGCCGCGAAACCTGGCAACTGGGACGAGAAGCTCTGGCCCGCTGTCAGGTTGGGCAAGACGGTGCTGGCCCATATGCCATAGACGTCCCAAGGGGTCTCTGCCCAGCCGGGCCAGACCTCGTTAGCCGCTATGGCGAAGGCCGGCGCCAGGGGAGTGGCCCAAAACCCGCTCGCGTCTTGCGCGGCGATCCATGATTTCGCAGCTGGCACGTACCCGGGGTAGCCCGCCGAGAGGTCCTGCACCACTGTCGAAGTGGCCAGCCCGACGAGCACCTTCGCGACGGCCTGTGGGTCCGAGGCGTGGGACGACATGATCCAAAGCCCACCGCCCACGTCTCCGGTCCACGCCTTGGGGCTGCCTGCCCATTGCAGCGGAGGGTAAGCGGCGATCGTGCCCTTGGCGGCGTTCAGGCCAGTGGGAGTGTCGAATATGGCCCCTGAGTACCACGCCGGACCGACCATCATAAGCACCTTGCCGGTGTATTGCTTCGGGAAGGTGCTTGCAAAGACGTAGGTCGTCGAGAGCGCACCAGCCTTCAGCAGCGGGTCGAGCAATGCGCCCATCCCGGTGCAATGAGGGTCGTTCGGGTTGTCGAGCAGCTTGAACTGGTTGAGCTCGTCGTTGACCGGGCACTGGGCCGCCTGGAGGTAGATGGAGTCGTCAAACGAGTCGCCGATCGAACCGATGACATAGCCGGGGTGGTTCTTGGCCACGTCCAGGCCGATCGCCTGCCACTGCTGCCAGGTTGTTGGGACGGCATAGCCCCACTGGTGCATCAGCGGCACGTTGACCCAGAGCACATCGAAGGCGAGGTCGTTTCGCAGGCACTCGAGTTTGCCGCCGATCATGCACGGGGCCAGCGCACCCTCCGCGTAATTCTTGATGATCGAGTTTGAGACAAGCCCCTGGTTGAGCACGGCCGGGAAATCAAACGGCGCGACGCCGAGCTTTTGGACGTCGTTTGCCTCCGCAGAAAAGATGATGTCCGGCCACCCGTGGCCAACCCGGTTGGCCAGCGCAACCTTGCTCTCGATGCTCCCATCGCCGTTGGCGCCGGCGTCGCCAAGCTCGATGTCGAGCTTGACCCCTGGGTGGGCCTTTTCGTAGGCCTTGACCATCGGAAGGCGCAGACTGTCGACCAAGACTGTGATCGGCGCTGAGCTCGCCTGGGCGGGACCGGCAATGGTTATGTTGGTACCGATCGTGGCCATCGACACGGCCAGCCCGGTCGCAGCGATGGTATTTAACAAGCGGTGCGACCGGCCAAGAAAGGCACCGTGCCGCGAGGTTGAGTTGTCTCTCATTTTCCTCCTTATTTGGGTGGTTCATTTGGGTGGTCAACGTTCAAGCGGCCTGGAGGCCGTAGGCGGTCAGTCGACTTCGGCAACAAAGGGCATAAGCGCCTCCGGGTACTCAGGCCCCACCGGCAGGCCAACGCCAGGTGCAGTCGGCGCGGCCACCATGCCGCGCTTGTCGATACCCCGTTCCCGGCGAACGGGGTTGCCCCAGACCAGTGACTCGTAGTAAGTGCAGTTCCGGATAGCCATGCACAAGTGCCTGCATGTCAAGGTCGGGCCATGAGGTTCCGCTCGTAACTGGAAAGCGTCGGCCAGGTGCGCTATTCGCATTGCGCCCGTGAAGCCGCCGCGGAGCTCGGCACTGGTGCGGACAAAGCTCGCACAGCCCGAGGCAATGAAGTCTCCAGTGTTCATGTGGGCACCGTCCGAGGTCTCGCCCACGAGCAACGGGACCCGGACCCGCTCCGCCAGCCACTTGTAGGCGGTGACAGAGAACTCCCGGATTGGCTCTTCGTACCAGAGGTAACCGGCGTTGGCCAATGCGTCGCCCAGGTAGACGGCGTCCGGCAGGTCGAACCCGGCTGAGCCGTCGTACATGAGCGGGACCGCGCTCCCCACGTGCTCACGCACGGCCTCACACAACCTCGCATCCTCCCGGGCGTCTCCGAAGGCATGCAGCTTTAGGGCCGGGTAGCCCAGCTCGGCGCACTGGTCCGCCACGTCTAGGTACTCCTCGACGGAGGCGTATGTAGCGGTCGACGCATAGGAGGCGATCTCCTTGCGGAACCCTCCCAGCAGTTGCCAGGTGGGCATACCGACCGACCGCCCCGCCAGGTCCCACAGAGCCGTGTCGACCATGCCGAGCAGGTAGAGCGGGATCTCCTCGACGCGGTCGAGCTCCCACAGCTTGTGCCACAACCATTCGCGCTGAAGGGGGTCTTCGCCAACCAATACGTCGCGCAAGACGCGGTCGACGATGTCGGGGAGCACCGCGCTCGAGGCAAGGCGGGCCTGAAATGCCACGCCGTCACAGCCCGCGTCGGTCCGGATCTGGAGTACAGCGCCGTAGCCGTCTGCAGGGCTGCCGGGCAGTCCACGGCGCCAAACAAACGGGGGGTCTGGCGCGTGCACCAAGACCCGGTGGACCTCAACGGTGGTGATCCTCATAGGCCCCCCTTAGGCCATACATAAGACGACTGTTGTATGATGGCATATGACCTATGTCCCGCGCAAGCGACGTCAGACCGCCCGGGCGCACCGCTTGTCGCTCCCCTTCGACGCTGGTCACGTAGGCTCACGCGATGGAGATGTGGAGGGGTTCTCCCCCGCACCCAAATGGGCGGGTCGTCCCCATGCGAAAGTGCCGGCCGATATGACATGGCCCGTTGCCGACACCGCTATTCCGTGGAGTCGACGTCCGGCCCGCTTGGGCGAGGCCGTCGTTGCCTCCTTGATCGACCGGATCGTAACCGGGACGCTCCCGGTGGGCTCCTCCTTACCCGCCGAACCAGTTCTGTGCCAGGACTACAGCGTGAGCCGCTCCGTCATCCGCGAGTCGCTCAAACTCCTGGAAGAAAAGGGCCTTGTCATTGTGAAACAAGGGCACGGCACTACGATCTTGCCGACGGCACATTGGAACTTGCTTGACCCGCTGGTGCTGAAGACAGTTATCGAAAGTGATGACAGCAAGGCAATCTTCGATGACCTTATCGATATCCGTGCCGCGTTGGAGAGCGAGATGGCCCGCCGGGCCGCCACCAAGATGACGGACGCGCAATTGGACGAACTGCATTCCCACCTCATGGAGCTGGGAAGGATGCTGGACGACACCGATGGGTACGCCGAAGGAGACATCTCTTACCACGACCTGATCTCGCGGTTCTCAGGTCACCAGCTGGCACGGTCGATCCTAAGGTCCGTCCAACCATTGGCTCTGACGAGTACCTACTACAGCCGCACGCACCGGGTGCCCGAGGACAATATACGGTCCCATCGGGGCCATGTCGCCATCTATAAACAGCTGGCTAAGCGCGACCCCGAGGGCGCCGCGCGGGCGGTCAAAACGCACATTCTCAGCTCCTGGGAGATCTACAAGGACCGGGCACAGGCATCCCCCAGGTAGCAGCGATCACAAGATCGCCTTCGGCCCGACGATCGACTCACGTTGGCGAAGTGGCATGGGCATGCGGTGGACCTGCCCTTCGAGGAGCGGCTCAGAGCTGCCATCCAAAAGAAGCTCAATGGCTTTTCGTCCCAGCTCGTAATGGGGTATCGCGATACTCGTCAACTGTGGCCGCAGCCAAGACGCAACGGGCTCGTCGTCGAACGACACCACCGATACGTCCTGGCCGACCTTTCTGCCCGAATCCTCGAGTGCATTGTACGCGCCCACGGACAGCCGGTCGTTGAAACAGATGAGTGCCTTAGGTTCTGGTTTCGCTTGGAGAAACTTGCGAGTCGCCTCGTACCCGCCGATCGGCTGCCAGTCCCTGAGCGACACGCCGCCCGCTAGTTCAACGTTCGCGGCGTCAAGAACTTCCTTTATCCCAGTCAAACGCTCAGCTGCGGCGACCACTCCCTTGGGCACCTGGGTCAGCCTCGGCCCGGCACCCACCACGTAAATGCCTTCCGTGTGGCCTGCCTCAAGGAGCGCTCTCGCTGCGGTTCGGCCTGCTTCTATTTCATCGGGGATAACCGAAGCGATGGCGCAGCGCTTCAAGGGGAGCGCGTTGAGGAGCACACTCGGGCCGTCCAGCAGCCCTTTTGGGATGGCAGCCCAGCGGGTATACATGGAAGCAAGCACGATCCCGTCGACGCCGCGGTCGCGCATAGCCTCAATCATCTCTTTCTCCAGCTCTGGGTCGCCTTCGGTCTCAGCGATGAGAAGGAGGTGGTCGCTTTCACGTGCAGCATCGAGCGCGCCCCAGATCAAGTGCCCGGCAAAGGGGGTGGTTGCGACAGTGTCCGATACGAAGCCGATCGTCTGAGTCGTTCCCGTACGCAGGCTTCGCGAGACCACATTGGGGCGGTAACCGGTGTCCCGCACGGCCTGCTGGACGCGGCCTCGGACTTGCTGGGATATCCGCATCTCATCGCCGCGGCCGCTTAAAACAAACGAAGCTGTGGTCTGCGAGACGCCGGCGCGCCGAGCGACCTCCGCGAGGGTCACACGTCGCTGCAAAACTGTCCTTCGTCATCGTCCGCCGGAGCGCCCAGCCGCCCTCGGCCGGCGGTAACATCCTCACGCATCTTGATTGTCCGGAGGTTCTGCGCGGCGCACGCGGAGGAGCTTACAGGGGACGCCAGCCACGGGCAGCGGCCCCCGGCCCGGCGCCCCAGCACGACGTGACCTTCTCCCGTGTACGACCGACTCGGAGCGGGTGGCTCCCAGAACACCCGTCAAGCCGTCGGCACAATGCCTTGACAAGCGCGGGCCGACTGGGCATCATGTAACGCCAGAGCTAATTCGAATTAGCTTCACCAATAGGGGTGCCGCACGCAAAGCCTGCACAGGCTCGCCGGGTAACGACGCGGAGGTCGACCTGACGATCTTCCAAGGCCGTCCTGCGCTGCGGTTAGGAAGGAGGATCACATGCTGAAAGGTCCGAGCCGGTTGAAGAACCGGCGGCCGTCGCTCTTGAGACGTCACTCAGCTTTAGCCGGTTTGCTGACCGCTACCTTGGTTATGACTACCCCGGCAGCTGTTCAAGCAGCCTCTTTGCGAGGGGCAACCAACGGCACCGCCAGCTTCGCCGCGAACTGCGGTACCAAACCCGTCACATTGCAGGGGTACTTTGAGACTGGCTTCCCAGACGCGATCGACCTCGCGCACCTTTTCACGAAGCAATACCCGAGCGTGACCTGGAACATACGCCAAGACGCCTTTGCCGTCATAACTCAGGATGCCCCGCTCGTCCTGTCCGGGCCGAACCCCCCAGACCTGATGCGGTTGCCAACCTGGAGCGGTCTTGTAAAAGATCACCTGCTGATGAACCTCGACGGCTACTTCAATACCTTTGGGTGGGACAAGTTCCCAGCGTCCGACCTGGCGAGCATGAGGGTCGCACCTAGTGGCGCGCCTAGCGGTAGCGGCCCGCTATGGGGCATGGGCCTTAACTACTCCATGACCGGTGTGTTCTACAACAAGGCACTGGCGGCGAAGATAGGGATGACGAGCGCTCCCACGACGCTGGCCCAGCTTGATGCCCTCCTAGCCAAGGCTAAGGCTGCCGGCATCCTCCCCGTAGAGCAGTTCGACAGCGCCGGCAACGGCGGGCTCATCTTTCCTCTCCAGTACCTGATGGCCGATTACAACATCGCAAGCCAGGGTTCGGTGAGCTCAATAAACAACTGGATCTTCGACCAACCCAACAAGGACATCAATACCTCCGCCAACCTCGAGGCCGTCGAGCACCTCGACACGTGGATCAAGGATGGCTACTTCAACTCTGATGCCAACGCCGTCTCCTACTCCACGATGATGGGGAGGTTCGAAGCCGGCCAAGGTCTGTTCATCTTTGACGGCGACTGGGAGTCCGGCAACCTCGACTCGAGTTACGCAGGGAAATATGGCTTCTTCCTGTTCCCGCCGCTGACCGCAGGTGGCAAGCAGGGAGCCATGTCCGCTCCCCTCACGTACGGTATCGCCGCCACGGCCAAGCACGCGAACTGTGCTGCCTTCTTCCTCAATTGGGTAGCGACCAACCCCGCGGCAAGGCTGCTGAACGTTAAGGAAGGTGGGTCAAACCCGGGCGGTCCGCCAAGCCTTGCGATCCCCGGTGTAAAGCCCGGTACGGTGACGGCTCAGACCCTCGAGGCCGGGCAGGTAATCGCTAAGGACAACGGTGCAATGGGCTTTATTGCCAACGCCACGGGCTCGATAGACGCAGAAGGCTGGACGCCAGCCGTCGAGAGCCTTTTCGCAGGCCATGAAACACCAGTCCAGGTGCTGAAGTTCGTACAAAACGCCTATAAACAAGAACTCAGCGCACCCTAAGCTCGGTCCGCAATGGTCAGCGCGCCTTCCGCGGTCCGCTCTCAAGACTTGCCGCATACAGCAACGGCACCGCGAACGCTCACCAAAAGAGGGGCTCGCGGTGCCGGCTTGCATGGCTGGGTCTTTGTCTTGCCAGCCCTCGCCGCCTACACCGCCTTCGTTTTATGGCCCATCGTCCAGGCTTTTCGGTACTCGTTCTACAATTGGGACGGCGTCGCCCCGGCTCAGTGGGCCGGTTTGGGCAACTTCAAGACGGTCTTCAGCAATGAGCAGCTCCTCGCGGTTTTAGGTCACGCATTCGAGCTGATCGTTTTCTTTAGCGGCGTCCCGGTCCTGCTCGGGCTAGCCGCCGCCACTGCCCTGCGGCGGTTTATAACGGGCCGGCTAGGTGCGGTGGCAAGGACGGTGCTATTCCTTCCTCAGGTTGTGCCGCTCGTGGCCGCCGGGATCGCCTGGAGCTGGATGCTGTCCACCACCGGCGCAGTTGACGAGATCCTCGGCTGGGTCGGCCTGGGAAGCCTCGAGCGCTCCTGGCTGGGGGATTTCAGCACGGCGTTGCCCGCGGTAGGGGTCATAGGGGCCTGGGTGCTGTTGGGCCTCTGTACGGTGCTGTTGCTGGCAGGGATGTCCAAGATCGACTCTGCTCTGTACGAAGCAGCCCAGTTGGACGGGGCGGGACCGTTCCGGGAATTCTTCTCGATAACCCTCCCGGAGCTGCGCCAGGAGATCGGTGTCTGTGTCACGGTGACCGTGATCGCCGCACTTTCTGCGTTCGACATCGTGTACATATCGACCGACGGAGGGCCAGGGACAACCACGATGGTGCCTGGGCTCGAGGTGTACCAATTGGCGTTCCTCAATCGCCAGGTCGGCTTGGCCGCGGCTCTCGCAGTGGTCTTAATGGTCCTCGTGATCGTTTGTGTCCTGCCGGTCCAGTGGTTCGCGCGGAAAGGTGGGCAGGAATGATCATCGCCCGGCGCAACTCCGTGATGAGCGGCTTGTTCCTCGTGGCGCTCATGGTCGTGACCCTTTTGCCTTTCGTGAGCATGTTCACCAGTGCGCTCTGGCCTTCCGGGAGCTACCCGCTCGGGATTTCCTGGCCGTCTCATCCTCATTGGGGAAATTTCGTCTCAGCCTTCCAAACCGCCGACATGGGTGCCATGTTCCAGTCGAGCGTGTCGATCGTGATCGGTGTGGTGCCGGTGTCGCTACTGTTCGCCACATTGGCGGGTTTCGGGCTGGGCCACCTGAGGGTGCGCGGCGGCCAGGTGGCGTTCCTCCTGTTCGTGCTGGGCCTGACATTGCCCTTCGAAGGTGTCATCGTGCCGCTCTACTACGAGATACGGCACCTGGGCCTTCTTGGCAGTCGCTGGGGGATAATCCTCCCGCTGATCGGGTTGTTCATGCCGTTCGGGGTGTACTGGATGCGAGCCCATTTCGTCAATGCACCTCAGGCGCTCTCGGAGGCAGCCCGCGTGGACGGGGCGACAACTTGGCAGCTGTTTTGGCGGGTGCACGTACCCTTGGCGCGTCCAGCGCTCACGTCTCTGGGCATCTTGCTGTCGGTCTGGACTTGGAACCAGTTCCTGTTGTCGATCGTCCTGGTGGACGACCCAACCAATGGGACAATGGCAGGAGCTCTCGGTGCCTTCCAAGGGCAGTGGGGCACCAACATCCCGCTCCTGTCTGCCGGGTCGCTCCTCATCCTCACACCGACGATTGTTCTTTTCATTATTTTCCAGCGTCACTTTATTGCAGCGCTGCTACAGGGATCGCTGAAGGGTTAGCCCTTTACAATGGTGCTGCGCTTACCGGATAAATGGGTGTGGGACTTTTGGTTTGTCCAACGCGACGAGGAACACCACCTGTTTTACCTGCAAGCACCGCGAGCGCTTGGCGACCCGGCTCTTCGTCACCATAACGCCACCATCGGCCACGCGGTGTCGGCCGACTGTCATGACTGGCAAGTCCTCCCCGACGCTCTCCAGCCAGGCGTGAGCGGCAACTGGGACGACCTTGCGACCTGGACAGGGAGCACTATTGGGTACGAGGGACGCTGGTACATGTTGTATACCGGCGTAAATAGGGCCGAGGGAGGCCTCGTGCAACGGATCGGGCTGGCCGCCTCTGACGATTTGGTGCACTGGGACAAGCACCCGGGAAACCCCGTGCTCGAGGTCGACCCAGAGTGGTACGAAGTTCTCGACCAAGGGCGTTGGCGTGATCAATCGTGGCGGGACCCTTGGCTCTTCCGAAGTCCTTATGAAGACCTCTTCCATGTTCTGATCACGGCTCGTTACTGCTCAGGACCCCCGGATGGCGCAGGCGTCATTGCCCATGCCCGATCGGCGGACCTAATCAATTGGGAGACCCTGCCGCCCCTGACCGAACCCGGAGAGTTCGCCCAAGTGGAGGTGCCCCAACTTCTCCAACTGGACGGGCACAGCACTATCGTCTTTTCCTGCCTGGCCGAGGACCATTCAAGGGCGCGCATCGACAGGTTGAGTGCTCCCGGCCGGACGGGCACCTTCGCATTCTCGGCAAGGACTTTCCTGGGGCCCTACCTTCCCAGCGATGCTCCGGTTGCCGAGCACAATGGCCGGCTCGGCACCCTTTACGCTGGGAAGCTCCTCGAGGGCCAGCCTGGCGAGTACAGCTTTATGGCGTTCCGAGGAGACGGTGACCGCGATTTCCTCGGCGAGCTAACCGATCTCTTGCCTGTCCGACTGGGCCCTAATGGTCATTTCGTCGTACTGACCAACTGATCGCACCAGCCGGAAAGGCAAATACGGACTACCCAAAAGTGAGGTTACCCCTCACGAGCGTCAGCTCAAATCGGACGCTGACTTGGTGGTGCCCAGAGGGAGAGGGGTGGGACCACGCACTGCAACAAGAGCCGGACGACAGGGATCGCCAACCTGGGCTCGTGGGCGAACGCCAAGGTGTCCGGCGTACTCAACATTGTTCCCCTCCGGCGCCCGCAGGGCGCCTGCTGGCGGGTAACCCGGCCCCGCGCCCACGCATGCTGTCCCCGAGTGCTACGGTGTCCGATGTTAGCGCTCTCAGGCGCCGCAAACGGGGCAGCCGGCCTAGCCGGTGGAGGGGGTTTTGGGATGGCGATTCCGGCGAAAAGTCTTCAAATGTGGCTTAATTCGACGACGACCAAGCGGGGTGCGGCTTCCCCGCAGCACTGTCCATAGAAGGCCAGTAAGTAGAGACCTCCTAGAGCGCTCACATGGGACAGAGCCGAGTCACGCGTGAGTTGCCGGACGGTGTTCTTACCACCGCGCCTGCCCAGCGGGCGCCGCTCGGGCGTCGCTATCTCGGGCGCTCCCTTACCAAGTCCTTCGACGGGGCCACCGTGCTTTCCCAGGTCACGATCACCTTTGAGCCCGGGGAGGTCCAGTCCGTCGTAGGTGAGAACGGTGC
>Ga0302325_10005469_pt1 | contig 28850 bp, 28 predicted proteins | sample Palsa_T0_2_FD_201948 | JGI IMG/M metagenome (GOLD analysis project Ga0302325, IMG submission 201948) | Peat permafrost microbial communities from Stordalen Mire near Abisko, Sweden - Palsa_T0_2 | ecosystem: Environmental > Terrestrial > Soil > Palsa > Peat permafrost | place: Sweden: Abisko...
TGATGGCATTGGCATCCATTTGCCTTGTTCGACCGATGCTGCACGCACAGGATACCGGCACGATTTCAATCAAGGATCCAGCCGAGTTCAACAGCTATCAAATGGCGACCACCCAGAGCGATCCCAAGGCTAAAGCCGCGGCCCTCGAACAATTCCTCACGCAATATCCTCAAAGCGTAGTCAAGAGTGCCGTTCTCGATCTTTTGATTGACACGTATCAACAACTAGGAGACGCGGACAAGGCCTTGAGTGCAGCCAGCCGCCTGCTGCAAGTGGACCCGAGCAACTTGAAGGCCACCGCCATCTCTGTCTTTATTAAGAAGAGCCAGTGCGCGAAGACATCGGATAAGCAGACCTGTGACGATGCGGCGGCTTTGGCACAGAAAGGGCTGCAGTTGCCGAAGCCCGCGGGTGTCTCCGCCGACGACTGGACGAAGCAGACCGGAGCGACATATCCGCTCTTCGATTCCACCATCGCGCTAGACGACGCCGTCTCCAAGAAGGATTTCAAGGCAGCTCAGGCCGAATACGAATCGGAACTGAAACTGTATACCGATGACCAGAGCAAGGTCGCCGGCCTGAGCGACACGCTGCTGCTGGCCCAGGCTTACAGTCAGCCCGGCGCCGCGCAGGACCTGGTGAAGGCTGTGTGGTACTACGCGCGGGTGTGGGATTTTGCGCCGGCGAACTACAAGGCGCAGATCGAACCGAAGCTTGAGTATTACTACAAGAAGTACCATGGCGGGCTTGACGGTCTGGATGCGATCAAGACCCAGGCGGCACAGGCCTCGTATTCTCCGCCGGCAAACCTCCATATCGACCCGGCCAAGAGTCCGCAGGAGCAGATTCACGACCTCATCGTGTCAACGCCTGACCTGACGACGCTGGCGTTGGCCGATAAGGAAACCATCCTGGCATTTGGCTCCAAGGAGGATGCGGACAAGCTGTGGGGCTTGCTGCAGGGCAAACAGACGCCGGTTCCGGGAATCGTGATTGCGGCGACAGCTTCGCAGATCAAGGTCGCTGTAACGCAAGACGCCAAGGATGCCAAGATTGCTGACTTCATCGTCAATCTGAAGGAGCCTTTGAAGGATAGCGAAATTCCGGCGGTCGGGTTTGAATTCAAGACTCAACCTTCGGCCGAGCTGGACGGCACCTACGATACCTACACGCAGATTCCAGCTGCGGACGCCAAGCCAGCCACGGACACCACACCTGCGGTCGCCGCGACTGCCCAAAGAGCGGAAATCGTGCTGAAGGATGGATTCGTGCAGCCGGTGAAGAAGGCGCCGGTGCATCATGCTCCTGTGCACAAGAAGGCTGGCTAACGCACGGAAAACGAGAGACGGCGGAGCGCCTCGGGACATCGAGGCCTTGGCTCATAATCCTGGGAAACATGAAGGGCAGCCTGCATAGGGCTGCCCTCTTTGTTTCGGGTGAGAACGCGTGGGTTCGACGGGCCGAGTCTATTCGCCCAGCATGATTCTCTGGATCGCGGTGGCTCGCCCTGTGCCTGGATCGCAGGCGATGAGAGCCGCGCAGATTTTGGGATTGCCTTTGGCGGGTTCGAACTTGCCCGGCATGCCGGTCAGGAAGCGATGCAGCACGAGGTCCTTGTCTACGCCGATGACGCTGTCGTAGGGGCCGCTCATGCCTACGTCGGTCTGGTAGGCTGTGCCGCCGGGAAGGACACGCTCATCCGCGGTGGGAATGTGCGTGTGTGTTCCCAAGACTGCGGTCACCTTGCCGTCCAGATGCCAGCCCATGGCTACCTTTTCGCTGGTAGCTTCGGCGTGAAAATCGACGACGATGACTTTGGCCTCGATCCTGGAGAGCAGATCGGTGGCGCCATTAAAAGGATCGTTTGTGCCGCTCATGAAGACTTTGCCCATGAGGTTGATGACAGCGTAGGGCAGGCCCTTGTTGGGGCCGTCGGCGATGGTCCCTTCGTAGACGCCGTAGCCGGGAAGACCGGGCTGCATGTTTGCCGGGCGCAGAATGCGACGTGCGCGGGCGTGGCTGTCGGCGGGGACGGAGGCGAGATAGTCGAGCAGCTCGCGCTTGTCCCACACATGATTGCCGGTGGTCATCACGTCCGCGCCTAATTCGAATAGCTCATCGGCAATCTGCGGGGTTACGCCAAAGCCGCCTGCTGCATTCTCGACGTTCATGATGGTGAGGTCGACTTTGTGGGCCTGGCGAATGTGGCCGATGTGCTCGCGCACGATACGGCGTCCCGGTTGGCCGAAGATGTCGCCGACGAATAGGATGTTCAAGGGTGCTCGATGCTCCTGGAGAAAGGGAATAGGGAACAGGCAACAGGGAACAGAAAGTACTGACGGCCTGCTGAGCTCATGATTGCTTTCTCATTTCCATGTGGATGATCAGCTTTCTGATCCCTGATCCCTGTTCCCTGATCCCTGCTCTTTCCGCATGAGCGGAAAGAGGATAACGTCGCGGATGGACTTCGAGCCGGTGAGGAGCATAGTGACGCGGTCGACGCCGATGCCTTCGCCGCCTGTTGGAGGCAGACCGTAGGCCAGCGCGCGAACGTAGTCTTCGTCCATCTGATGGGCCTCGTCGTCGCCGCGTGTGCGCTCGCCGAGTTGCTGTTCGAAACGTTTGTGCTGTTCGACCGGGTCGTTGAGCTCGCTGAAGGCGTTTCCCAGTTCGAATCCACCCGCGAAGAACTCGAAGCGTTCGACGTGCTCGGGGTCGTCGGGCTTGGCCTTGGAAAGCGGCGAGACCACCGTCGGGTAGTCGTAGACGATTGTCGGCTGCACGAGAAAGGGCTCTACGACCGCTTCAAACAGGTTGTAAATCGACTTGCCCAGAGGCGCGCCTTTCATCGAGTCGTAGTAGACGGCTGTGATTGCACCATGGATCGTTTTCAACTCCGCAAGCCGGTCGGGGTCGATGGTTGTGGTGTGGCAGGCAGCGTTCTCAAGCGAACTCATTGCCGCGTGAAGCCGCACTTGCAGAACCGGCGCCGACGCAAGGGCCGTCTCTGCCGGTTTTGCCCCCGCTTCCACTGGCCAGAACTCGCGAATAGCTTCGCGCATGGTGAGGCGCTGCCACTTCGCCAGATCGATCGTGTTTCCGTTGAATTCGACCAGCGCCGTTCCGTTTACTTCGCGCGCAACGAACTCGACCAGTTCCTCGGTGAGCTGCATCATGTCGTGGTAATTCGCATAAGCCTGGTAGAACTCGAGCATGGTGAATTCGGGATTGTGCTGGGTGCTCACACCTTCATTGCGAAAGTTGCGATTGATCTCGTAGACACGATCAAGCCCGCCGACGACCAGCCGCTTGAGATACAACTCTGGCGCGATGCGCAGGAACAGATCCATGTCGAGCGCGTTGTGGTGCGTTTTGAAGGGCCGCGCTGCTGCGCCGCCGGCAATCTGCTGCATCATCGGCGTTTCCACTTCGAGGTAGTCGCGGTCGTCGAAGAATTTGCGCATGGCCTTGAGCACCTTGGCGCGCTTTACGAAGACTTCGCGGCTCTCAAGATTGGTGAAAAGATCAACGTAGCGTTGGCGGTAGCGCAACTCCACGTCGGCGAGGCCATGAAATTTTTCGGGCAGCGCGAGCATGGCTTTCGAGAGAAACGTCAGGCGCTCCACATGCACGGTGAGCTCACCAGTGCGGGTGCGGAAGAGATAACCTGTGGCGCCGATGTGGTCGCCGAGATCGAGCAGCTTATAGAGCGCGAAGCCTTGCTCGCCGACTGCATCGAGGCGGACATAGATCTGCAACCGCTCGCCGCCCTGCTGGAGCGTGGCAAATCCGGCCTTGCCCTGGGCACGAACCGCCATAAGGCGTCCGGCAACAGCGATCGTTGCCCGGTTGGCTTCGAGCTCTTCGCTTGTCGACTTGTCCCATTTAGCACGAACCGCGGGAATGGTGTGCGAGGCAGGGAATTGATTGGGATAGACCGATTGTCCCAGCTTTTCAATTTCGACTAATTTTGCCTTGCGCAACTCGAAAAGGCCGCGCTCGAATTCCGAATCGAACTGGATGTTGTCTGCTGTCATTCTGGCTTGTGCTCAAAAGGGAAGTATACCTGCTCATTCGATGACGCTGTATGCTGATAAGGGGCGCTCAGGGGCTAAAGCCCACGTTCCTATCGCGGCATTTATGGCACGACTGAAGGCGTGCCCTGTTACAAGACATTGCCCTGTTACATAGCAATTCAGCTGAGTGCTGGCCTTGATGCCATACAACAATCCAGTTCCCGAGAACAAGACGCAGGGCAAAGCTGCCGGCGGGTTTCAAAGTCTTGTCCAGGCCGAAAAGCTTTTGCAGATTGCTTTCGTTCTTCCATCGGCAATGATCATCGGATGGCTCGGGGGAGCTTGGGCCAGCGCGAAATTGCATCAATCGTGGATCACGATTGTGGGCGTGATCTTTGGCTGCATTGCAGGCTTGTATTATGTGATCCGCCTGGCGATGGACGCGGAGAAGAGTGCCGGTCAGTCGGCGTCAAGCAAGACAGGAAGTGATTCTGGCATATCGAAATGACGACGCAGGAAACCCATCCCATTGTTGACTTGACCGACGAAGCGCTGCAAACGATGCTGAAGAGGGCGCTTTGGATCACTGTCGTGCTTGGTGCGCTTGCCTCGGCCGCAGTGGCCATCGGATCGAATTGGCGCAATGGAGCGATGCTGCTGACCGGTGCGGCCATTTCGGCAGCTAGCATTCTTGAATGGCGGCACTTGGTTCGGGTCTTCAATGCGCGGATGGACAAGCAGAGCACCCCGACGAGTGCAGCGGCAGTGGTGATTTTCTTTGTGATGCGGCTCGCACTCTTCGCCGGGGTCATTTATGGTAGCCTGAAATGTTTCCAGGGATCGGTTGTCGCCCTTCTCTTTGGCCTAGGGTTAGCGGTGATGTCCGTAGGCTGGGAAGTGATCCGTTTGTTGCGGGACTGAGAACCCGGTACCAAGAGCTCATGGTTTCAAGAAATCCCTAGCGGAAGCAGAAAGAATTCACGATTCATGCAGGCATCGCTCGGAATTACCCACCTGTTGAATAACGTATTCGGCGGCCCAGTGGCCTCGTTGCAAAATGCGGTGGGGATTCATTCCACTCCCGCAACGGCGATTACCGACGCATTTGCGCTTGAACTGCTGGTCGCCGGCAGCCTGATTCTCTTCTTCGTTGTTGTGCGGGCCACCTTGTCGGTGGAGAGTCCGAACCCGGCGCAGCAAGTTGCCGAGATGGTTCATGAAGCCATCGGCGGCCAGGCGGAGCAGATTATCGGGCACGGGTATGTGCCGTTTCAGTCGTTCGTTACCTGCATTTTTCTATTCGTTCTGCTGAATAATCTACTGGGCGCGATTCCGGGCATTCCCGCTCCGACGACGCAGGTTTCCGTGCCGCTGGGGCTGGCGCTTCTGACGTTCCTTTATTACAACTTCTACGGTATCCGCGTAAATGGACCCATCGGTTACCTGAAGCAGTTTGCTGGACCGATCTGGTGGATGGCCCCGCTGCTCTTTATTATCGAGGTCATCTCGCATCTTGCCCGAATATTGTCGCTCACCGTCCGTCTTTACGCGAACATGTTTGCCAGCGACCTTGTGACGCTGGTTTTCTTTTCGCTGATTCCGATCGCGGTACCGGCGATTTTTCTGGCCCTGCACGTCGCGGTGTCAGTGATTCAGGCGTTCGTATTCATGCTGTTGACCATGATTTATCTGTCGCTGGCGGTTTCGCACGAGCACTAAAGGCAGCTTCTAGCCGTTAGCTTCTAGCTGCTAGCTTGTTTGTGCAGCAGCTGAGCTTCGGAAACTAAGCGAGGATGAAATTCGCGTTCCCGCGGGAAAGAGCTAGAGGCTAGGGGCTAGCAGCTAGAAGCTGCTTCAAAAGATTCCGCCGGAGAGCGCTTCCGCCCCGGGACAACGGAAGGCTGCAAGCGTGAGGGGGCCAGCTCGGTGAGCCTCAACCACCCACTGGCAGCCAATCCAAAGGGAAGCAGGAGAACTATGCAGAAACTTCAATACGTGTTTATCGCGCTGGCGATCCTCTGTTTTGCGGTTCCGGTGTTTGCGGACGGCGGAACAGGCGCAGCCAGCTTTGCTCCGATCGGTGCCGGCATCGGCATGGGACTTGCAGCCGGTCTGTGCGGTCTGGGGCAAGGCAAAGCCGTTGGCTCTGCTGTGGAAGCACTCGCCCGCAACCCTGGGGCACGCGCTGGAATCTTTACCTTCCTCGTGCTCGGCCTGGCGCTCATCGAGTCACTCACGCTGTTCACCCTGGTCATCGTTTTCGTCAAGATCTAGGAGGGGAGCGAACACCAACAGAAAAGGCCCCTAAATCGGGGCCTTTTTCTTTCATCAGCGCAGTCAATTTATTTCGTCGCCGGCTCGGCTTTGCCGAAATCACTCCGGAGCATTTGGATGGCCTGCCCGAATCCCAATCCCACCGGTACCGGAACAAACTGCGTCTCATCTTCCACGGTATCGAAGGTCCTGGTCTTAAAGACAAGACGGCCGCTCATCACCATTTGAAAGTGCACAATGCGCCACTGGTGATCGCCTACATCGGCCTGCTCAATGACGATCCATCCGCCCTTATTCAGCCTGCCCAGGATGCCCCAACCGAAGTCGACGTCCTGTTGCAAATGGCCTTCCAACTTCGTGACGCGACCTTGCACCGTATCGACCCAGATTTCGCCTGCCATCGCGGTCAGGGCCTCCGTCTCCAGATCCGGCGGATTGAAACTCGGATTTGGGCGAAAGGTGAATTTTTCAACTTTTGCGGTCGGACCTTCCGCCGCACCCGCATATTGGTAGATAAATGCGGACGGGAGCGCTCGCATCACCTTCAAAACGCGGCCCGTGTCCTCTGCCTCTGCTTGCTTGCGGTGGCGTTGGCGGCTCGGGTCGATTAGCAGGCCGCTGAGTCGATCCTGTTCCTTCTGCTCGTCTGAAGCACTCAATGGCTTGTCGTTGATCGCTATCAAGCGGGCAACGGCGCCGTCGTTCGTCTCAAAAATCTCTTTGGTGGTTGAAAGACGGGGGCTGGATTTGCGCAACCTGTAGCGCATCGGGTGCTGTGCGTCCTGAATGCTGGTTAACTCGACAGCAAGAGCACGCTTCAGCAACTCTCCTTCCGCAACGTCTTCTATTGCAGGCGCGGATCCGGCGGCCATGGATCCCAGCACCAGCAGAGAGAGAATGCTGCGCAACCGAGGCAGGCTAGCGGCCATTCCGAATCCAACTCAGTTTGTGCAGATCCATAGGCTATTAGACGCTTCGGTTACTTCCGGGTTTCTTGAATTGAATGAAGCGGGGTTTCTTGCGTATAGTTCGGGCAGGGCCTTGGGATTTTCAGGAACATTCAACTCATCATGATAGATTCGCTGCACCGTCAGCGTATTGTATAGACACTGTCTTGATACCTGAAAATACTCGAATAAACGCCTCGGAAGGAATTACACCATGGCAACGGAGAACGGTCTCGCTCGAATCGGGAAAACTGTCGTGATTCGGGGCGAGCTAAAAGGTAGTGAGGATTTGATCGTTGACGGGCAATTGGAAGGGACAATTCTTCTTTCGGAAGGGCGCCTGACCATTGGACCCACCGCAAACGTTGCCGCCGATCTAACCGCGAGGGAGGTCCTCATTCTGGGCCGGCTGCAGGGCAATATCGTGGCCAGCGGACGGGTCGAATTGCGAGCGGGAAGCGTTGTTGAAGGAGATGTGCGAGCGTTGAGACTGGCCGTCGAAGAGAACGCGGTATTTCGTGGAAAGGTCGATCTTACGCAAGGCGCAAAAGCCCCGGAGGGCTCGACAGGATCAAGCGTGGCGGGCGTTATCTAGTCCGGAGCCGTCCTTTTGCATAGGGGTCTCCTTAGCGGGCGCTCGCTTCGGAGAGGCGCTCCAGCATGTTGGATCGCACGAAATTGTTCCGATTCGTCCAGGATTCAATTTGCAATTGGGTCAATGCATTCTCCATTGCCCGGCGAGGGTCTTCGAGTGATTAGGCGTCTGTTCGATAAGAAATCCGATATTAATCCCTCTGCCTCCGGTCCCTCCGGTCCGAAATATCCCAGGCACTCCGGGGGATGGGCAGCGGTGCGCAAACGCCTTCAGACCGAGCCTGGGCTCCGCGTCATCGATGCAGGCGCCACTTCGCCCAACAACATCAACTACCTAACCAACCTCGGGCACAGCATCTTCCTTTGCGACCCCGTGAATGACGCACTCACCGGAAACTGGCAGGTCGGCAAGGACGAGGATGAGAATCCGATCTGGAATGTGGAAGGGTATCTCGACCACACACTCCAGTTCACGGGACGGACCTTCGATGTGGTTCTCCTTTGGACCGCGCTGGACTACCTTCCCGAGGCGTTGGTGGCTCCTGTCGTCACTCACCTGTATTTGGCGACGAATCCTGGCGGGCAGGTCCTAGCGTTCTTCCATGCCCGTTCAAAGGAAGAAGAAACGGCCTACTGCCGCTATCATGTGACGGATAGCGACAATGTTGAAATGCAGCTGGCGCAGCCCTTTCCCATTCAGAGGGCGTTCACCAATCGAAGCATTCAGGCCCTCTTCTCTCGCTGGTCGGGATTCAGGCAGTTCCTTGCCAAGGACGGCGTCTACGAAGTGATCATTACTCGCTAGAACCTAGAGACTGTTATTAACTCTCGCGCGGTCGGCCTTCATCCCCCATCGCGCCAAGATCGCGCGCCGGGGGCCCCGCTCGCGTAAATTGCGCCAGACCCGGCGCTCCCGCGGACAGGTCCAGGGGTGCTTTGGCTGCGGGGCGGGCTAGCCGAACGATCAGCTTTGCATCGCGGGCTGGAAAGAGGTAGATGCTTCGCTATTTGTTCGCCTTTCTTGCAGTCTACTCCAGGTCCAAGGCCGCGCCGACGCTGTTTCTTCACAGGGTGTGGTTAGGCTTTAAGATCTTATGGCCGAAACCTGGTTTACCAAGTCTGGGCCTCATGACATTTTGTCGGTACTCGATAGTGAAATAGGCCCTGAGGCCGGCGGCATAGAATTTGTCGGGAAGCTTGGCCGTGCCTACGCGAGAATTGCTCATCCCGCAAAAAAAGTAACCTGCGAAAAGCCGAATCGATTAGGTCCGGTGACAGCACATGCACAGTGAGCATCTTAAGAGGCGTCAAGAAGAGGGAGAATTTATGAGTTTGTTCAAGGGAACTCGCATTACCTGGCTGGGCCACTCGACTGTCTTGATCCAAACCGCAAAGGACACCAATCTCCTGATTGATCCTTTCATCGCGCAAAACCCGAAGTATCCGAAGGACTATGTTCTGCCGGAGAAGATCGACTACGTATTCCTTACTCACGGGCACGGCGACCATATCTCGGACGCAGTTCCCGTGGCCACCAAACATGGATCAACGGTCGTTGCCATCTACGAACTGTCCGCCTATATAGCCGGCAAAGGGGTCTCCAATACGATGGGCATGAATCTGGGCGGCACAGTGCAATTGAAGGATGTGGCAGCAACCATGGTCGAAGCTACGCATTCTGCCGCCGCACAAGACGAGCAGGGAACGCACTATGTTGGAGTTGCCACAGGTTTCGTCCTCGCGATCGATGGAGGTCCGGTCTTGTATCACTCCGGCGATACAAACGTCTTCGGAGATATGAAGCTGATTGCCCGGCTCTATCATCCTGAGATTGCAATGCTCCCGATTGGCGGCTTTTACACCATGGGGCCAAAGGAAGCCGCACTCGCCGTCGAGTTGCTGCAGCCAAAGATGGTTCTACCGATACACTTTGGGACATTCCCGCCATTAACAGGAACACCGAAGGAGCTGGCCTCGCTGATTCATGACGGCATTCGAGTCATTCAATGTGAGCCTGGAGAAATGGTCGAGTAACTAATTGGGTCGCACGTCCCCAAAACACAAAGGCTGGCACGAGCCAGCCTTTGTGTAATCCCGGACTAATGCTACTTCCCAGCTGCAGCTCTTTTTTTCTGTTCGGCCCAGCGCCTCTTTACGGCCTCGGCAATGCGTTTGCGCCCTTCGGGCGTAAGGTTGCGTTTTTTTCTTGCAACTTTCTTACCGGCCCGAGCAACTCCATGCTTCCCGTTCGAGACGCCATTGAGCAGCGAGCGCGCCTGTTGCAATTGGGCAATCTCGCGATCGATTTGCGTTAGAATCTCTGAAACTCCCATAGCTCCTCCTATACCCGCTCATAAGTGGCCCACTGAACGTGGCATGTACATCACCAAGTGTTCGCGATTAGCAATTTGTGTTCTGAATCACAATACGCAAATCCGGTCCGATTTACAAACAAAAAAGCAAAATCTCCTGCGGGCTCTGAAGGCCTTTGGAAAGCTATAGGTAACCAAACCAAATACCTTCATGTAACTAAAGCGCAGTACGAAAAGATACTTGGAAGAGGCTCCGAAGCCGAAAGCGCCATACACTTCGACATAGATAACTAAAGTTACTTATGGAATGGATCGGAATTGCCTGCCTATGGCGAAAAAATAGAAGTGCATTGATGTTTCGCGCTCTATATCTTCTCTCTTGAGAAAGATCTCAAAATCTCTTGGAAGGAAAAATCTAAAGCTCGCGAGTATATTTTACGGTTTGCGACTTTTGACTGGTTTGAGCAGGGGGCGGAGGTGGCCCCGGTAGTTCCTGGTTGCCCATACGCAGACTCGGCGCCTCTGCAGCACGATAATTGCGCAGTTCGCGCAATATCTCCGCCTTTTCGCGAGCATATTGGCCGGCCAGCCGAGTCAATGCGTAAGTGATGATGTCGCTGTGGTGCAAATCCTGCACCGAAGGGTCGCGCTTCATATTCAGCCACAACCTATGCACCAATTGCACATCGTCGGGACTGAGCGTCGGAGCGTGAGGCCCGATATAGAACACGCTGGTCTCACCACTCGAACCGATGACAAAGAAATTGAACTGACGCTTCGGCTCGGGCAGTGCTTCCCAGGCTTGTCCAAGATGAAACGCCTGATCTTCTGGACTCATGGAGCTGGAAATCCCCGAAACAACGGAGTCAACTTCGAGCGAGTTTGCGCCTTGTGCCAACGCGGCGAAAATGTCTCCCGCCGGAACCACCAGCAGGGAAACCTTTTTGCCAAAACTTTCAGCCACTGAAACTGCCTTGGTAAAGAGCATCTGCTCATGTTCGCTGAAGCTCTGTTGCTCGGCACTTAGATATTCGGGCCCCCCAGCGCCCATCATGCGAACGCTCAGCACGACAACATCGCGATCTTCTGTTTTCGTTCGCGATAGCACCCACTTCAGCGCGACAGGATTCACCGCATCGTGCATTGTGACCATAATTGCGCCGGGGCGAATAGCTACCGATTCTCTGCTGATGTTGTCCTGGTGCTCCAGTTGAAAATGATCTTTCATCTGGCGGGCAGTTAGCGCGTGCTTGCGCAGATTCTGCCGCTCGGAGACGGTGAAAATAATAAAGAATGCTGCCGCAAACAGTAACCCGCTGACCGTGGCAACCGACTTTGTAAAGAGATTCGTGATAGCCGTTGAAAGCAAGACAAGGAAGACGCAAAAAAGTCCGACGGGAACTTCCATCTTCCCGATTTTTATATTTGGTGGAACCTTCCATCCGCGTTCGCCATGATACTTCCAGCGCAGGACGAGCATGGCGAGGCTGTTGAAGGTAAATGACCAGATCACGCCGAAGGCATAAGCCTCGCCCAGGGTGATGACATTGCCGCGGCTCACGATAATCGTGAACATTTGGAGTCCGAATACAAGGTTCACAATCCGATGGCTTGTTCCAAATCTCGGATGCGGTTTGCGGAACCAGTCAGTCAGAACTCCATCTTCTGCCACGCGCATCAATACTCCCGTCGAACCGATCATCGACGTATTGATGGCGCCGGAAAGAATGAGAAAACCCACAAACACTACAAAAATGCGAAACGCGATGCGCCAGAACTCGGGTCCGACCATGTACATTGCGAGGCCCGCGATCAAGTTGTCCTGATAGATGTGGGTCCGCTCAAATGTCGGAATAAGCATGGAAGCCAGCAACGTTGCGCCGCCGGTGAAGATCAGGCTATAGATGGCAATGACAATGGCCGCGCGCTTGAGATTCTTCAGCTTCTATCTCGCGATTGACTTGGGCCAGGCTCTCTTCGCCGGACATGGCGAGAATCGAGTGGCCAAATGCCATCAGGATTCCGAACATTCCCAGGATTGGGACGTACCGGGTTCCTTTGAGGAATCCCAGCGCATCGTCACTGAATTTAAGATTCCCTGAGACGGGCGCGGGTGGAAGATGGGCGCCCCGGATAAGTACCGAATAGCTTCCCCATATCAGCAGGATGACCACCATCACAGTGGTGATTTGCATGACCCGCAAAGCCTTGTCGCTTGATTCTTCGATGCCCTTGATGTTCTGCCACCAGTAATAAATGGTGACAGCGGCCGCAAATACGGCCGATGTTGAATTCATCGCAAACTGGAAGGGGTTGCCGTGCGAGTCCATGAGCGCAGGCGGCAGCCAGTGACTTTGCGCTGCAACCACCATTAACTCGTTCATCATCCCGGTAATATATTGGCCGGCCGAAACTCCGGAGATCGGTCCCGTCAGGATGTAATCGAACATCAAGGCCGAGACGCTTAGCTTGGCAAACGTACCGCCGAGAGCCTCTTTTACGACGCGATAAACGCCGCCGCGCGTGAACATCGAACAGCTCTCGACGTAGACTGCGCGGACCGCGAAGCTGAACAGCATGATGCCGAGAATGAACCACGGAGCTGCCGCTCCAACTGCCTGCTCGGCAATGCCGCCTGCATAAAACGCAGAGGACCCAAGATCATTGAGAACGATGGCAGCAGCGCGCCAGAAGGAGATGAACGTGAGCATCACGGAGGATGCCACGATGAGCCGGACGCGGTCCGAAGGTGGGGCTACGGTCGTTCGATTAGAGGCCATCAGCAGGTACCGACACAACTGCCGGTCGTTCAGAGTCTTGAAGGAGCGAAAATCCCGCCGCCCTCGGCTGAGTGTATTTCTGAATGATTACTTAGTCAATGAAATTGCGAGGCGGTTCCGAATAGTTACAAACACGTGCCAAGAGTCACGATGCGATGGTTACTCATCCCCAAACAATTCCTTCGCGTCTTCGACAAAACTTATCAACACTACGACCGTGGAACCCAACAGGCCGACGAAGAACATAACCTCGAGGAGCCGCATGCCAAGGATTGCGATCTGCATGCTTTCGATTGTAGCGGTTTTTTGCTGCATCTCCCACCAACAAAACGGAGATTCGTCAGTCGCCACAAAGGCAAAGGATGGTTTGGGCGGCCTTGAATGAAAGGGTCCGACAAAGCGCGCTTAAACGCGATGCAGTAAACTCGCCGCAGAATGCATCGTGGTTCGTGGAGATTATGGGCTGCTGCCGGACTGTCTGCAGGCCTGCTCGAATTGCCGTTCCCATTGGCGGGGCCGATGCCTCCCTGGCGCAGCGTATTTGCCTGGTTTGGGCTTGTCCCGCTTCTGTGGGCAATTCTGTCCCCTGCGCAGATTGAGCGTCCGCGTCCTTTACGCCGCGCATTCCTGTTGTCTTATCTCTGCGGATTCCTCTGGTACTGCGGCAACTGCTATTGGGTTCGTGACACGATGCTGCGCTATGGCGACATGCCTCCGATGGCCCCAACATTGTTGCTGATCGGATTCAGCCTGGTACTGGGTCTCTATTTTGGCCTTTTTGGGCTGAGCGTGATGCTGGTGCGCCGGGCCACGGGCAGCGCGCGTCTTGCACTGGCCGCTGCGCCAATTCTGTGGTCCGCTCTCGAGCTTGCGGCAGCGCGCATCACCTGTGTGCCCTGGGACCAATTGGGCTACTCGCAAATCGACAACATGACGATCAATCAGCTTGCACCCTGGACCGGCGTGTATGGCATCAGTTTTTTGCTGGTGGCGGTGAATGCACTCATCGCCGGCTTGCTGGTTCTGAGTAACCGAAAGCAGCGGCTTGTGTTCGGCGCAGTTGGGATACTTCTGCTGCTGGGAGGATGGTCTGGCATCTTGCTGCCTGCGCCCACTGCCGCCACCGCAGCCACAGCCGTACTGATTCAACCCAATCTCGATGTCGGCTCCGAGGATGCATGGCCTGGCGCCCAATGGGCGACTCACATGGATCAGTTCGCTCATCTAGCAGAAGAGCAATGCAAGACCTACATCGCCGGCATTCCGCAAACCGGCGCGGCGAGTGGCGAAATTGTCTGCCCGCCGTATCCCACGCACCCGGACCTCATCGCGTGGCCCGAATCTCCAGCACCATTCGCCGAGCAGGATCCGCGATTTCAGCAGGGCATGGCCTCCTTGGCGCGTGCCGCTCAGGCGCCAATCGTTGTCGGTTCCGTCGGAATGGATGTTTCCCCTGTGGATCAGACCTGGAGAGATTACAACTCCGCACTCATCGTCGGCGCAGATGGCTCCCATATTGGCCGCTACGACAAGATTCACCTCGTCCCGTTTGGTGAGTACATTCCTTTCAAAGACCTGCTGTTCTTTGCCCACAAACTGACTGGCCGTGTCTCCGGGTTCACGCGCGGCGACGAACGCAAAGTATTCCACCTCGGCGGTCATCGCTATGGCATTTTCATCTGCTATGAAGCGGTGTTTGCCGACGAGGTGCGGCAGTTCGCGCGGCACGGTGCTGAGGTGCTGGTAAACATCAGCGACGATGGATGGTACGGGGATACCAGCGCGCCGTGGCAGCACTTGAACATGGTCCGGATGCGCGCTATCGAGAATCGGCGATGGCTCCTGCGCGATACCAACAACGGTGTCACAGCGGCGATCGATCCCTACGGTCGCGTGCGCCAGAGCATTCCGCGCCACCAGACTGATGCGTTGCCGGCGGAATATGGCTTTCGCGACGACATCACCTTCTACACGGCGCACGGGGACGTTTTCGCCTGGGTATCTTTCCTCTTTAGTTTGGCACTTGTGGGCTGGTCCGTCAGAAAACTGTTGCTTGCTAGAATTAACCAAGTAGGTTAATATCGGGAATGGAGAAGCGCTCCCCGAACTGTGCGCTGTCCGTTGTTCGGGAGTTGATCGAGGCAGGCAAAGTGCGGACCACGCACACTGCGCGAGTCGGCGCGGTTGCCTTGGGGTTCGGCTACTCCGAGATGCTGGCGGTGGTGTTGGCGCTCAAGCCGGCGGACTTCTACAAGAGCATGACTACTTATGCCGATCACACGATCTGGCAAGATGTATACCGGCCCAGACCACGGCTGGAGATGTGTATTTGAAGCTGACGGTGATCGACGATGTGCTGATCGTCTCCTTTAAGGAGCTTTGAAGATGAAATGTCCGGTTTGCGGAGCGGCTGAGTTGATCGCGGATACGCGCGACCTACCGTATACCTACAAGGGCGAGACCACCACGATTCCCGGAGTGAAGGGTGAGTTTTGCCCTGCGTGCGCCGAGTCCATTCTGGATGGCGCCGAATCGGACCGCGTGATGCGCGAGATGCGGGATTTTTCCCGGCAGGTGAACGCATCCATCGTTGACCCCGAGTTCATCGTCAAGGTGCGCAAGAAGCTCGCGCTCGATCAGCGCGAAGCAGCCGAGATCTTCGGTGGCGGCGTCAACGCGTTTTCACGCTACGAGAACGGCACAACCAAGCCGCCTTTGGCGCTGGTGAAATTGCTCAAGGTGCTGGATCGTCATCCCGATCTGCTTGATGAGATCAAGGTGGCGTAGCAAACCATGGGCGTATCGCACCGTACCCTACTATCAAGTCCGGGAATCCGGGCTGGGGGCAGCCAGATTTGAATAGTTGCCAGATTGGGAGCTGTGCCACCCGCCCCCGAGGCTATGACTTTTGAAGGAAGGCTGGATGGATTCTGCTAAGAAACAGCATGAACGATTCTTACTGGACCGATTTCTTGAGCTTCGAAGAATATCGCCCTCATCCATCAAGCCATTAGATCCGCCTGATTTCCTAATCGACCTTGAAGGGCGAAAGGTCGGTATCGAGGTGACTGAGCTTTTCATTCGGCGCAATAAATCGGAGGAACCTCCCCAACCGAAGCGAGAACCCCTTCTCCAAGCAGTAGAGTCAATTACCAACCTGATTGTGTGCAAAGCGCGAGAAATTTATTTCGCCGCCGACAACCCTCACGTATGCGCAACAATTTGGTTCTCAGACCAAATCACGCTCGACAAGACAAGGGTCGATCAGCTTGCCAAAGATATTGCCAATCAGATTCAGAGTATGAACCTCCAAAATCCGCAAGTATTCCGCTGGAGTTCTAGCGAGGCTGAGATAGATCACCCCTTGTCTGAGTCAGTCTTTCTGATTCACGCCCAAGGAGTGCCTGATCGCCGTTTTGCTCACTGGACCGTCGCAAGACCTGGAGTGGTTGCTCCGTTGACCCGCAAGCACCTCCAAGAGGCAATCAACGAGAAAGCTAAAAAGATCAGCGTCTACAAAGAAAAAGCGGGAACTGAAGAAATATGGCTTTTGATCTTTGTTGACCGCACACGACCCTCGCAAATGCTTTCCGTCGCACCTGGCTTCCCGCTAGATTCGGTATCCAGCCCCTTCACAAAGACGTTCTATTGCGGTTACGTGACCAAAGAGGTGATTGACCTACCCACAAAGTCAAAACCAGCGCAGTGATATGCTGGATACAGTCAAGAAGAAGTAGCCTTACAGTCCAAATCAAAGTCAGGTCATAAGAGCAAACTATGTCGTCTTTCAACGATCTCGAATTCGCTTATGCTCCCGTGCGCGACCAAGTCCGCGACCTGCGGGAGTATCTTTGACCCTGCTCGCATCCGCAGGGAACTCTCCGAAATAGAAACAAAACTTGCCGATCCGGCCATGTGGTCCAATTCTGGCGCGAACCAGCCGCTGATGCGCGATCGCAAGCGTCTTGAGGCGCTGGTCGCTGACGACGAGGAACTGGTCCGCCGCACCAGCGACATCGAGGCTTATTTTGAGTTGGCGCGCGAAGGCGAAGACGTGCTCGCCGACCTCGAGCGCGATATCAAGGCCCTTACCACTTTCGCCGAAGAGCTTGAAGCCCGCACCATGCTTTCGGGTGAGGCCGATCCGCTGAATGCAATTGTTACCGTGCATCCCGGCGCAGGTGGGACAGAAAGCCAGGACTGGGCGGAGATGCTGTTGCGCATGTATCTGCGCTGGGCCGAGCAGCAGGGCTTCAAAACCGAAATGAACGACTACCAGGATGGCGAAGAAGCGGGCATTAAATCCGCCACCTTCACTATCACGGGCGAATACGCCTTTGGCCTTCTGGCAGGAGAGAGCGGCGTGCACCGCCTGGTGCGCATCTCGCCCTTCGACTCGGCGAAGCGCCGGCATACATCGTTCGCTTCGGTTTACGTCTCGCCGGAGATCGACGAAACCATTCACGTGGATTTGAAACTTGAAGACCTCCGCATCGACACGTATCGCTCCGGCGGCAAAGGCGGTCAGCACGTAAACACCACTGATTCCGCCGTACGCATGACACATTTGCCTACGGGGATTGTGGTGCAATGCCAGAACGAGCGCTCGCAGCACAAGAACCGCGAAAAGGCCATGAAGATGCTCCGTTCACGGCTCTATGAGTACGAGCTTGAGAAGAAGCGTGCCGTGAGCAAGAAGCTCGAAGACTCAAAGCTCGAAATCAACTTTGGTTCGCAGATTCGCTCGTATGTTTTGCAGCCGTATCGCATTGCCAAGGATCATCGGACCAAGGTCGAAGTCGGTGACGTGGACAAGGTGCTTAATGGATATCTTGAGCCCTTCCTGCGCGGCTATCTGTTGGCCAAGCGTCGCGGAACAGAAGTCTCCGCCGGGCCTGAAGATGATTTGGACGTCTAAGAGAAGTCAATGGAAAACGATCCCGCAATCATCGACGAAATACTTCACACGGCGCGCACCATTGCCGTTGTGGGCATGAGCGACAAATCGTGGCGCGCCAGCCATCACATTGGCAGCTATCTTGCTTCGAATGGCTTTAGCGTGCTACCCGTGAATCCTGCATTGAAAGAAGTTCTTGGGCTAACGTGCTATCCGGATATTGAGTCCGCGCAGGCGGCAGCACACGAGCAGACCGGCGCGGGGATCGATTTGGTCGATGTCTTTCGCGCTTCAGAGCATGTGCCCGCTATTGTGGACGACGTGATTCGTTTCCGCATACCTTATCTCTGGTTGCAGGACGATGTTATCCACGAGGAAGCTGTTGCCCGCGCACGCGCCGCAGGAGTGAAGTGCGTGCAAAACGACTGCATCTTCCGCGAGCATGCGCGGTTCGCGTCGGCGCAGTGAATTCGCCAAACATGATCCGCCAAACATCTGAAATGCAAATTCTCGCGACCAACATAAGCCGGGAACCGTCCAACAGAAGAGCCCTTTTATCTCAAATGCGTCTTTTATGGCTTCATCTCGCGTTCGTGCCCTTGGTTGCTGTCGCTGTGCCGGCCGCAGCCGTCAGCCGCATGGCATCCGACGAGGCGAGAAATCCGCATGCGGCGGCCGACGCCACCCATTTGCACGTCGAACTGCTTGTGCCCGAGAACTCTCTCGTCAAAGGGACAAAGCCGAATCCCGCAGGCCTCTATTTCAAGCTCGAGCCGGGCTGGCATATTTACTGGAAGAATGCGGGCGACTCCGGCGAACCGCCGCATGTCAAATGGACACTTCCGGAGGGAATCAGCACCAGTCCGCTTCAGTTTCCTGCTCCCAAGCGACTGCCGCTCGGCCCACTGATGGACTTCGGTTATGAGAACGAGGTGGTCTTTCCGTTCTCGTTTGAAGTTGGCAGGACGGCAAAGCCGGGTCCAGCCGATCTGCATGCCAAGGTCGCTTGGCTAGTCTGCCGCGAAGTCTGCATTCCCGGCAAAGCGGAACTCGCTTTGATCCGAAACGTCTCCGATCATCCGGCGAATTCGGTTCTGTCCGTCTCGGATGCGGCACTTATTAAGCGGTTCGCAGCACAGATACCGAAATCTCCGCCTTCGGGCTTCAAAGGCGTCTTTCAAGCCGCAGGATCCGGCTTTCGCCTCGCAGTTACAACCGGCCAGCGCGAAACGGATGCGGAGTTTTTTCCGACCGATCAGAATGTCCTAGACAATCCTTCTTCGCAAAATGTCACTCCTACAAGCAAGGGGCTGATTCTCGATCTGAAGAAGGACGCGAATCTCACCACCATTCCCGGTCAACTTCGCGGCGTTTTGGAACTTTCAGGCGGACGCGCGTTCGATCTGGTCGCGCTGCCCGGGGTCGTCCCAGGCGCTGCAGCCACCGCGATCGCAACGACTGGGACACCTGCAAATGCGCCAGCTTCACCAGCGCCTGGTGCAGCCCAGCCATTAAACCAGCAATTAGGGGAACCCATAGCCCCGCACACTCCCGTTTTGTCGCTGTCTGAGTTGCTCAAGGCGTCAGGTTTGGCATTTCTCGGCGGTCTGCTCCTGAATCTCATGCCCTGTGTTTTCCCCGTGCTCTTTATCAAGGGACTTGCGCTGGTACGGTCGAGCAACGAAGAGCGGCACGTGCTGCGGGCCCATGGTTTCATTTACGCCGCCGGAATTCTGGTCTCATTCTGGGCGCTGGTTGCGGCACTCCTTGCGCTTCGTGCGGCAGGCTCGCATCTTGGCTGGGGATACCAGTTCCAATCGCCGATCTTCCTTGCGCTGATGGCGTCTTTGCTTTTCTTTTTGGGGCTATCGTTGGCCGGGCAGTTCGAGATTGGCCTCACGCTCACCAGTGCGGGCGGATCGCTTGCCGCGAAACAAGGCTATGCCGGCAGCTTTTTCACGGGCGTCCTTGCAGTTGTGGTGGCAACGCCGTGCACCGCTCCGTTGATGGGAGCGGCCATTGGCTATGCACTGCAACAATCGCCGGCCGTCACCTTCGCCGTGTTCACGGCGCTGGCTCTCGGCCTTGCTGCTCCTTACGTGGCACTGACTTTGCAGCCGGCCTGGACGCGGTTTCTGCCGCGCCCCGGCGTCTGGATGGATCTGCTGAAGCAGGCTACGGCCATTCCCATCTTCGGCACGGTGATCTGGCTAGCCTGGGTTCTGGCGCAGGCATACGGCGCCGGCCTGCTTGCCGCTCTGCTCGCCAGCCTGTTGCTCGTGGCGATTGCCGGATGGTTTCTGGGCCGGTGGCCTGCGCAACGCTGGGCATCAGCTGTTGCGAGTGTCATTTTGCTTGGTGTGATCGCGCTGAGTATCTTCACTCCCGGAAAGCTCGCTGCCACCGTTCCGAACTCGACTGGCGCTGCGATCCAGAGTGGGTGGGAACCGTGGACTGCCGAAGCCGTCAGCCACTATCAATCGCAAGGCAAGCCGGTCTTTGTCGACTTCACCGCAAGCTGGTGTCTGAGCTGTCAGGTCAATGAACGCGTGGCTCTCAGCCGCCCTGAGGTGAAGAAGGCCTTTGCCGACGCCAAGGTCGCACTGTTGCGCGCCGACTGGACGCAACATGACGATGCAATCGGCAACGCTCTCGCGGCCCTGGGCCGCAGCGGCGTCCCGGCATACGCACTGTATTTACCTGGCGAAAAGAGCCCACGGCTTCTGCCGGAGGTGCTGACACCTGGCATCGTGATCGAAGCTATCGGGAATCTGCCGCACTCCGCAACTCAGTCGGTGGCAGCAACGTCCAATTTGAAGTAAGCCGCGGAAGTTCTCTGAAAGATCATTCTCCAAATTCCTCAGGAGGTTGATTCCCATGGCGTCTCTTTCTCGATTTTCAAGCTTCGTGTTACTGGCAGCTTCCTTGCTGCCTTTGTCTGCCGCCGCGCAGGATGCCCGCGTGGGCGCACCGGCTCCGGATTTCAAAGCGACCGACTCTCAAGGCAAAACTGAAGTGCTGGATCAATTCCACGGCAAATATGTCGTGCTGGAATGGCACAATCAGGGCTGCCCGTATACACGCAAGCATTATGTCTCCGGAAACATGCAGGCGCTGCAGAAAGAGTGGACCGCGAAAGGAGTGGCATGGTTTACGGTCATTTCCTCCGCACCGGGGCAGCAGGGATACGTGACACCGGCACAGGAGAACGCTTATGTCGCGAAGATGCACGCCGCACCGACTGCAGTGCTGCTCGACACTTTTGGCATGGTCGGGCGCCTTTACGACGCCAAAACAACGCCCGAGATGTTCGTCATCGACCCGACTGGCAAGCTCATTTACTCCGGGGCCATCGACGACCGGCCCACGCCCGATCCTGAGGACGTTCGCGGCGCACACAACTATGTCTCGGACGCGTTGACGGAAGCCATGGCGGGCAGACCGGTGGCTACGCCGTACACGCGGCCGTATGGGTGTTCTGTGAAGTACCCGGATTAGGCGACTGACAGTGCTTCAATGTGAGTTAGGAGCGAGCCCGATGTGGATTTCGACCTGCGCGTTCTGCGAATTCTCGGTGCGCTTGTCGTAGATTTCGTAGTCGGTGATGAACGCGCGCTTACCGCCCAGATCTCCTGGTGACATATGCCAGATGCGGTCCCACGCTGCCTGCAAGACTCCAGGCATCTGGCCTTTGTCTGTGAGGATGACGGCATAGGTCGCCGGCTCGACCTTCCTCCCACTCATGCCGGCGGGGAGATGATCGATGGATGTCACGCGGGCGCCGAGCAGGTAGTCGTAGGCACCGTTTTCATCGCTCGCGTAATTGGAATAAACAACGGTGAAGGCTGAATCGATGCGATCCGGAATCCGGGCGGCAAGGTTTTCCTGCATGAAGCGCTGCCAGAGCGGACCGATTTTGCTTTCACCGCCGACCTCCGAAGCGTTGTTGGTGCGCACCAGATAGCCGGCAACATAAAACGGTTGTTCGAGCACCTGTTTTGACACAATTGTTCCAGATGGCAGGGATGCCAATGAACTGGCTGCGAAGAAGATGATGGCTGGGAGAAGCACTTTCAAAGGATTCATCGCATCCGTTCCGGGCAAAGAATATCATGAGCGATTTCAGCTACCGTGCTTCGCAGTTCTGATTCGCCGAATTTCTTCCATCCGCTGCGCCAGCAGCTTTTCGCGGCCTTCCTGTGTCGGGTGGTAGTAGGTGTGGCCGCGCAGCGAATCGGGCAGGCAGTCCATGTCGGCCACTTTGTCTTCTTCGTCGTGCGCATAACGGTAGCCCTTGCCGTACTCCAGCTCCTTCATCAGGCGCGTCGGTGCGTTGCGGAGATGCAGCGGAACGGGCTCCTGGCGCGTGTGCTCGATCTCGGCCTGCACGGCTCCGTAGGCGGCGTAGATGGAGTTCGATTTGGGTGCGAGGCAGAGGTAGACGACAGCTTCTGCAAGCGCTAAATCGCCTTCCGGAGAGCCGAGAAAATCGATGGTCTCTTTCGCTGACAGGCACAGATTCAGCGCTTCGGGCGCAGCCAGGCCGATGTCTTCGACCGCCATGCGTACGACGCGCCGTGCGAGATAGAGTGGATCCTCGCCTGCGGCAAACATCCGCGCCAGCCAATAGAGTGCGGCATCCGGGTCGCTGTTACGCACGCTCTTGTGCAGCGCCGAGATCAGGTTGTAATGCTCTTCGCCGGACTTGTCATAGACGAGGACGCGCTTTTGAACTGCTTCCGTTGCGATGGATCTGTCGATGTGCTTCGAACCTTCGGAGGCCAACTGTGCCGCCACTTCCAGTGTGTTATACGCGTTGCGGCAATCTCCGCTGGAGTAACTGGCAATCAGTGCGAGTGCATCGTCATCGGCGGTCAGTTCTAACGCGCCGAGACCGCGCTCACGATCCTCAATCGCTCGCCGCAATAGCTGCGTAACGCGATCCTCACTTAACGGTTGCAAAACATACACACGGCAGCGCGAGAGCAGCGCTGAAATAATCTCGAACGACGGATTCTCCGTGGTCGCGCCGATCAGCCTAATCGTGCCGCGTTCGACGTAGGGGAGAAATGCGTCCTGTTGCGCCTTATTGAAGCGGTGGATTTCATCGACAAACAAAATCGTCCGCGAGTGCAACTCGGCGGCTTGCGCGGCCGATGCCATCACCTGCTTGATCTCCTTGATGCCGCTCATGACGGCAGAAAACTCGATGAAGTTGGCCTTGGTGGTTTCGGCGATGATCTTGGCCAGCGTGGTCTTCCCCACTCCCGGAGGACCCCACAGGATCATGGAGCTGGTATTTTTCGAGTCCAGGCCATCGCGCTCGATCTGTACGCGCAGGGGCTTGCCTGGTCCCAGCAGGTGTTCCTGTCCGCTGTATTCTTCGAGGTTCCGCGGCCGCATTCGCTCCGCCAACGGAGCTCCTGCGGAGGGCAGACTCCTAGAGGAGCGGGTCGGCGGACCTTCCGGCTCGCCATCAAACAGGCTCATCGCGAGTTTCCTTGATGATTCGCACTTCCACTGTCCTTCATTACGCGCTGTCGCGAGGCTTCGTAGAGCAGCACGCTCGCGGCGACAGCTGCGTTCAGGCTCTCCACCGGCCCGGGGCAGGGAATCGTAATGGCACCATCGGCCTGCGCGGCCAGATCTTGCGGCACGCCGTTGCCTTCATTGCCGATGATCAGGGCGACAGGCCCGTCAAGTTTGACGAGATTGGCGGGTTGAGCGTCGTGTGTTGCGGCTGCCAAAGTCGTAATTCCCGAATCTCTCAAGCGCGCGATTGCGTCAATCGCGAAAGGCAACACCGGAACTCGAAAGATACTGCCTGCCGATGCCCGCACGGCCTTGGGATTCCATACGCTGACGGTGCCAGAAAGGCAAATCACCCCGCTGGCTCCAAATGCCTCGGCGGAGCGCACAATCGTGCCCAAATTGCCGGGATCCTGCAATTCGGCAAGGATCAAGATCAATGCTGGAGCGATCTGCCGGGGGCCCATCAGATCGGACCACGTCCACGATGGCGGCTCCACAAGAGCAGCAATGGGCTGTGGAGTTTCGGTTGTCAGTGCGGAGCGCAGAACCTCTCGAGGCACGATGAGCACTTCCGTTTCGATGGAGAGAGCCTGGCGTTCCAGCCACTCTTCATTCCCTTCGGATGCAAAGACGCAATCAATCCGCAGCCCCGCTCGCACGGCCTCAATCAGGAGGTTTGGCCCTTCAATGCCGGCCAGGCCATCTTTTTCACGGCCGGGATTCGCAAGCGCGCGCCGCAACTCCTTCACGCGGCTGTTGTGCTTACTCTGTACAATGCGAACAGGCATATTTGCGGTTCGTCCGTGTCTCCATGCAGATTCTATGCTGTTTTGGCGCCGTTCGATCCACGCTTGTGCGCTGCACGCTTGCACCACGGCTGGTGCTGTGATAGTTTCCGTCTTTGTGGCTTCTGCAATTCGGGAACCGAGGTAGACCTTCTTGTCCGCGGAAATATTGCGCGTCCATCCCGATGAACCTCAACCGGACCGGATCAGCTATATTGTCTCCTGTCTGCGTAAAGGCTACGTCGTAGCATTGCCCACCGACACCTTCTACGGTCTCGCTGTCGATCCCGTAAATCTTCAGGCCGTCGAGAGCATTTACCGCATCAAGACCCGCCAGAAGCACAAGCCTCTCTCGCTTCTAATTTCCTCCCTCGCGCAGGCCTATACGCTGGCCCGCGATACCGACCCGGCGCTCGACAAGCTGGCTGACCGCTTCTGGCCCGGTCCGTTGACAATCATCGTGCGCGCAGGCACCAAACTGCCTTTGCGTTCCACAGCCAACACAGGCAACGTGGCCCTGCGCGTCCCCGACGCCGCCATCCCACGTGCAGTTGTCGAAGAATTCGGACTCCCAATCACGGCGACTTCGGCCAACCTGCAAGGCGCCACGGAGTGTACCCACGCTGCCTGCGTACGCGACCAAATCGGCGATCGGATCCCCTTGATCATCGACGGCGGACCCACCGGCCGCGCACAACCTACCACGATCGTTGATTTATCGCTGGGGCCAGGCCGTTGGGAGATTCTGCGCGAGGGAGCCATCCCCACGCACGAGATCGTTATGGTGCTCCAGCGTTAGTATTGTCCGCATGGCCGCCGGGTCCAGTTCGAAGCAACACAGCTGGATCTTCCGCGTCGTCTCCATTGCCATCGCTGTTCTAGTCATCGCCTCTCTCGGCTGGAGCGCGTGGGTCTACGCGCAGATCGATCAGTTTGCCGCGCGGGATCAGGCTGGCCCGGCAGATGCCATCGCGGTTTTTGGGGCAGCGGAATACGATGGCCGGCCATCTCCAGTTTTCCGCGCGCGTTTAGATCATGCTGCGGCACTGTACAACCGGGGCATCGCGCCTCTCATCATTGCGTTGGGTGGCGACGGCGGCGACCAGTTTTCCGAGGGCGGCGTAGGCCGGGAATACCTGATGAGCATCGGAGTTCCGGAATCCGCCATCATCGCCGAAACCGAAAGCCGCAGCACTGCGGAAGCGGCACACCGCCTGGCGGCGATTGCGCGCACCAACAGCTTCCGTCGCCTTGTAGTGGTGAGTGACGATACCCATCTGTTTCGCATCCATGAGATCTGCGCCGCGAACGGGCTCGACGTGCTTACCTCACCGCGACCTCGCGTAATCATAGAGGGCGGCGGCTCCGATGCGGAGTCCATTCTTCATGAAATCCTGAGCTATACGGCTTGGCGACTTCACATTGAGTGAAGACCGTAACGGGGGCGGATTCGGCGGCTCAGTGGAGCATCTTCGTTTGCGCGAGGAAAGGCAGGGCTGCGAGCGCAAATGCCGCCGCACTCAACGTCGACAAAAAGTTGACGGCATCGTTGTTGAGCCAGCCTCGCCGTTCCAGCGTCGCGCCGAGTACGCTGTCGAAAAGCAATCCGAAGACTCCGCCCACCCAGCTCACGTAAAAGACGACCGGGTCGCCGCGGAGAGCGGCCGATCCGACCAGAGCAACCACGCTGGCCGCCCCTACCCCGGCCATAGTGCCGCCGAGGCTGATCGCGCCATCCGTCCCTGCTTTCGCTACGCGTAGTGTCGTGATCATGCGCGGCCTGGTGTCGAACAGCTGACCCAGCTCAGAAGACACCGTGTCGGCTGCGGCTTCGCACAAAGCCGCAAGTCCAGCGGTGAAGACAGCCGAGGGAGCGAGGGTCGGCAGCCTCAGCCAGCTTTGATTGATCTGCCAGCTTTGCGCGATACCGGACGAAACCAACGCAGCTGCTCCGAGATTCGCGGCCACCTGCGCCGCTTTGCGCCCTCTGCGGCTTTCCGCTGTTCCCAAATGCTCCTTGTGTCTTCGCCCCAGCCCGGTTGAGATCGATGTCAGGATCAGGACCGCCAGCACTGGCGTTAGTCCTGTCCGCCAGGGCTCGTAGGGGAAGGTCATTGTTGTCGAAAACATGAGGCTCGCGGTGATGGCAGCTCCGGTGAAAGCAGCTCCTGATGTTGCAGACCGCGCCGTCCAGGCGAACAAGCCCAGGAGCGCGCTCAAACCGAGGGTCCAAATTGCGACCGATGTTGCCTGAGCCGACCACCAGCGGGCCTCGAACACTGCGTCTACGGCTACGGCAGGCAACACCAGTAGGAGAACGGCTTTCGATTGCCATTGCAGATTCGATTGATCCACGCTTTCATCGTACCGTCCCCACCCCAGAGCAAAAGAACCGCTCGCAGATGTGGTCCACGGGTCAATCGGTTTACACTCGATGGCGCTGCAAAACATAGCCCTCTCATTGCGCTCTACGGAGTCCTTCATGAAAAGGTATTCAAGCTTCCTCGCGCTTTTCGCCGGGTTCGCACTCACTGCTGGATGTATACAAGCGCAGAGCAATGACCAGCGCCTCGAACTCGACCGAAAGGGCGAAACCATCGTCCTGGAGCCCTATGCGCCCAACGTTCTCCGCGTGACGCTGAGCCTGCAGCACGACCCAGCACTTGCGAAGCCGGGCTATGGTTTTGTCGCATCGTCCGACGCCTCTGGATGGGCCGCGAGCCAAACAGAAAAGGCCGACATTTACGAGTCTTCCCGGATCGTCGCCACGGTAGATCGCCCCAATCCCTTGGCTCGGCCGCGCTTGCAGACCCAGGCCGATATCCGGAAATACTTCAACGGATCGACGCCCGGAGCCCACATCACTTTCGCGACGCCAGAAGGAAAGAAGCTCCTGGAAATGACTGGCTGGTCCCAGTCCGTTCCCAACCACAAAGACGGCACGGCCAGCCTTGCCAACGATCGTCGGGCGACGGATCCCGATTTCTATGTGGTCGGTGCAACCTTCGCTTCGCCGGATGATGAGCACTACTACGGCCTTGGTGAAAATCAGGAAGGCTTCCTCGATCATCGCGGGCACGCGGTCCGCTGCTGGCAGGACTACACGGCCCCCGCCGCTCCTAGTTCGTGCGTTCCATTCCTGATCACGAACAAGGGCTATGGGCTCGTTTGGGATAATCCCTCGAAGACGACCATCGAGCCCGGGTTCAACGAGCAGACCCGCTGGAGCAGCGAAGTCGGGGACCGCGTTTCATTCTTTGTAATTGCGGGGGCGACGGCCGACGAAATTTATCAGGGGTACCGGCTGCTCACCGGGCCCACGCCGATGCTTCCCAAGGCGGCGTACGGCTACATCCAGTGCAAGCAGCGGTACGCGAGCCAGGACGAAGTGCTCTCCGTAGCCAAGGGCTACCGTGATCGGCACCTTCCCGCCGATGTGCTCGTCGTTGACTGGTTCTATTACACCAAGATGGGCCAGATGGATCTCGATCCCAAGTTCTGGCCCGACCCCACAGCGATGAACAAGCAACTTCACGACATGGGATTTGAAACCATGATCAGCGTCTGGCCGCGTTTTGTTCCGGATGACCGTTTTTATTCGGAGATTCTGAAGAACGGCTGGTTCATTCACACCGCGGACGGGAAGCCGATCGATGGACTTCCGTACGACCGCGCGGGTTCCGACATCGACACCACCAATCCCGATGCGGCTCGGTGGTATTGGAAGACGATTCGCGAAAACATCCTGAGTAAAGGATTCGATTCGCTGTGGGCTGACGAGACCGAGCCCGATCTGCCTCCCAATGGCGCCTACTTCCACGTCGGGCCGGGGACGCAATTCTTCAATGTCTATCCGCTCTTTCACACCGGAGTGCTCTATGACGGCTTCCGCAAGGACGAACCGGATCGGCGCGCGCTGATCCTTTCCCGCGATGCTTACCTCGGCGTGCAGCGCAATGGCGCAATCGTATGGTCATCCGATATCTATCCCACCTGGGACACGCTGCGCCGGCAGATCCCGACTGGACTGGACTTAGCTGCTTCAGGTATCACGTACTGGTCAAACGATACGGGCGGATGGCAATATCTGCCGCCCGAACATCATCCGGCCCATCCGACGCTGCTTGATCCTTCGGACGCGCGCGCCAATGTTGGCGGCTACGACGATTACCCAGAGCTCTACACCCGCTGGTTCCAGTTCGCCACTTTCCTACCGATCATGCGCACACATGGAAGCCGACTGGCGAATGAAGTCTGGTCCTATGGCAAGCAGGCCGAGCCGATCCTCGAGAAGTACCTGCGGCTCCGTTATCAGTTCATGCCCTACATTTATTCGCTCGGCTACAAGACGTGGCTCACCGGCGCGCCCTTCCTGCGCGCGTTGCCGCTGGACTTCCCGAACGATCCCAACGTTACCGATCTGCGCGACGAATATATGTTCGGGCCGGCTTTCCTGGTTGCTCCGATCACAGAACAGGGAGCAACCAGCCGCAAAGTCTATCTCCCGGCCCGAGCGGATTGGTACAACTACTGGACGAATGAGCGCGTGCATGGCGGGCAGACGATCGAAGTCGCCGCACCCATCGACACGATTCCTCTCTTTGTTCGCGCCGGATCCATCGTTCCGTTCGGAGCCCCAGTTGAGAGCACGCACGAAAAACAGGCGATTGCGAAGATCCGCGTGTATCCTGGCGCCGATGGCAGTTTCACGCT